>Ga0193699_10000535_pt1 | contig 16107 bp, 14 predicted proteins | sample L3c2metaG_FD_160095 | JGI IMG/M metagenome (GOLD analysis project Ga0193699, IMG submission 160095) | Soil microbial communities from a riparian zone of the East river system, Colorado, United States - L3c2 | ecosystem: Environmental > Terrestrial > Soil > Riparian zone | place: USA: East...
GTCTGCTGCAGGAGTTCGGCCCCAAGCGCGTCATCGACACGCCGATCACCGAGCACGGCTTCGCCGGCTTGGGCGTCGGCGCGGCGCTCGCCGGTCTGAAGCCGGTCGTCGAATTCATGACCTTCAATTTCGCCATGCAGGCGATGGACCAGATCATCAACTCGGCTGCCAAGACGCTGTACATGTCGGGCGGGCAGATGACCTGTCAGATGGTGTTCCGCGGTCCGAACGGCGCCGCCGCGCGCGTTGCTGCCCAGCACAGCCAGGATTACTCGGCCTGGTATTCGAGCGTGCCGGGCTTGAAAGTGGTTTCGCCATCGAACGCGGCCGACGCCAAGGGGCTGTTGAAGGCCGCGATCCGCGATCCCAACCCGGTGATCTTCCTCGAAAACGAAATCCTCTACGGCCACTCGTCGCCGGTGCCCAAGCTCGACGACTATGTCGTGCCGATCGGCAAAGCCAAGATCGCGCGCGAAGGCAAGGACGTCACCATCGTCGCCTGGTCGATGGGCATGTCCTACGCGATGAAGGCCGCCGACGAACTGGCCAAGGAAGGCATCGAGGCCGAAGTCATCGACCTGCGCACGCTCAAGCCTATGGACACCGACACCATTCTTGAATCGGTGAAGAAGACCGGCCGCGCCGTCACCGTCGAAGAGGGCTGGCAGCAGTCTGGCGTCGGCGCCGAAATCGCCGCGCGCATCATGGAAAAGGCGTTCGATTATCTCGACGCGCCGGTCACGCGCGTGTCGGCCAAGGACGTGCCGATGCCTTACGCCGCCAATCTCGAAAAGCTCGCGCTGCCGTCGGTCGCCGAGGTCGTCGAGGCCGTCAAAGCCGTCACCTACCGGTAGCCTAAGATGCCCACCAACATCCTCATGCCCGCGCTGTCGCCCACCATGGAGAAGGGCAACCTCGCGCGTTGGCTCAAGAAGGAGGGCGACGCGATCAAGTCGGGCGACGTCATCGCCGAGATCGAGACCGACAAGGCGACGATGGAGTACGAGGCGGTCGACGAGGGCACGCTGGCCAAGATCGTGGTGCCGGAAGGCACGCTGGATGTCGCGGTGAATGCGGTGATCGCGGTCTTGGTCGCCGAAGGCGAGGACGCCAAGGCTGCGGGCGCTGCCGCGCCGAAGGCCGAAGCCAAGAAAGAAGAGCCGAAGAAGGCCGAGGCTGCGAAACCCGCTCCCGCCGCTGAAGCAAAACCTGCTCCTCGTCCTGAGGAGGGCGCGAAAGCGCCCGTCTCGAAGGACGAAGGCCCGAAAGCCGCAGGGTCCCGCATCTTCGCGTCGCCGCTCGCCAAGCGTCTCGCCAAGGAAGCCAATATCGATCTCAGCCGCGTATCGGGCTCGGGCCCGCATGGCCGCGTGATCGCCCGCGACATCGACGAAGCGAAGTCCGGCAAAGGCCTGCGCGCGCCTGCGGCGCAGCCCGGTGCAGCGCACGCCGGCGCGCCGGCGATCGCGCCGAGCCTGACCGACAAGCAGATCCTGTCGCTCTATGAAGAGGGCTCCTACGAACTGGTGCCGCATGACGGCATGCGCCGCACCATCGCACAGCGGCTTACCCAGTCGACGCAGACGGTGCCGCACTTCTATCTGACGGTGGACTGCAACATCGGCAAGCTCATGTCGGCGCGCGAAGAGATCAACGCCGCCGCGCCCAAGGATAAAGAGGGCAAGCCGTCCTACAAGCTCTCGGTCAACGACTTCGTCATCAAGGCGCTGGCGCTTGCGCTGCAACGCATCCCAGAGGCGAACGTCTCCTGGAGCGAAGCCGGCATGCTCAAGCACAAGCATTCCGACATCGGCGTTGCTGTGGCGCTGCCTGGCGGGCTGATCACGCCGATCATCCACGCCGCCGAAACCAAGTCGCTGTCGGCGATCTCCAACGAGATGCGCGATCTCGCCGCGCGTGCGCGGGGCCGCAAGCTGAAGCCGCATGAATATCAGGGCGGCACCTCGTCGGTGTCGAACTTGGGCATGTACGGCATCAAGGATTTCACCGCGGTGATCAATCCGCCGCAGTCGACCATCCTCGCCGTCGGCGTCGGCGAGGAACGCGCCATCGTCAAGAACGGCAAGATCGAAGCCGCCACCATCATGAGCGTGACGCTGTCCTGCGATCATCGCGCCGTTGACGGCGCGCTCGGCGCCGAGTTGATCTCAGCATTCAAAGTGCTGATCGAAAATCCGGTGATGATGGTGGTGTGAGGATCGCGGGTGCGCTGCTTTGGCGCGCCCGAATAAGTGCAAAGTGCACCAGCGTCCCCCTCGAAGCTACGCGCCAAGACTGCTAGCCTGCCGACCTAAACGCATGCCGGGAAACGGCAGCATCACAGGGAGGCACTATGCGATCCTCATCAAATATCCAGAAAAAATCGTCGCGCCGCGCACTGCTGGCTGCCGGCCTGGCATTCGCCGCGCTGCCGCTGCTCGCCGGTTCAGCCATTGCGCAGGATTATCCGAACAAGAACATCCGCCTCATCGTGCCGTTCCCGGCCGGCGGCACCACGGACATGCTGGCGCGCCTGTTCGCGCAACGCATGGGCGAGGGGCTCGGGCAAACCGTTCTGGTCGAGAATGTCGGCGGCGCCGGCGGTTCGATCGGCGCCGACCAGGTCGCCAAGGCCGCGCCCGACGGCTACACGCTGCTGTTCCACAATCTCACCTTCTCGACCACGACCGCGTCGCTGCAATATGCCGGGCGCTCGCGCCACGACATCGAGAAGGACTTCGTGCCGATCTCGATTGGCGCCTATGTGCCGATGCTGTTACTGGCGCATCCGTCGGTGCCGGCCAAGGACCTCAAGGAATTCGTCGCCTACGCCAAGGACGCAAAGGACCCGCTGTTCTACGGCTCGACCGGTCCCGGCAGCGTGATGAATTTCTCCGGCGAGGTTCTAAAACGCGACACCAGCATCAAGATGGATCACGTGCCGTTCCGCGGCGCCGCGCCGCTCGTGCTTGAGTTGATGTCCGGGCGCATTCAGTTCGGCGGCGATCAACTGTCGACGTCGTTGCAGCACGCCAGGTCCGGCGCGCTGCGGCCGATGGCGGTGCAGAGCGCCAAACGCTCGACGGCGTTGCCCGACGTGCCGACCGTGCGCGAACTCGGTTTCCCGAACCTGGAAATCCAAGGCTGGAACGGCTTCTTCGCGCCGGCCGGCACGCCCGAGCCGATCATCGCGAAGCTGCATCAGCAGATTGTGCTGGCGGCGAACAATCCGGAAGTGCGCAGGCGCATGGAAGAAGTCGGCGCCGAGCCGTCGGGTTCGACTCAAGCCGAGATGCGCGCGATGCTGAAAGATCAGGTGTCGAAGGTGAAGCCGGTGGTCGAGGAGCTCAAGCTGATCGTGCAGTAAAACGACGACTGCAGCCCTTACTCCGCTCGTCCCCGCGAAAGCGGGGACCCAGAGCGGCCAACACCGCTCTGGGTTTGTGGCCCTGGATTCCCGCTTTCGCGGGAATGAGCGAGTGGGGCATCTTGCCTACGTCGCTTTCGCCGCTTCCGGCCTCAAGCCGCGCGCCTTGAAAACAGCGGCGGCTTCCGGCGTATGCAGGAACTTGATCAGCGCGTTGGCGGCCTCGGCCTGTGTGGTGCTGGCGCCGGGACCTGCGGCGTAGGTAGTGATGTTGTTCAACTCGGCCGGCAGCGGTCCAACCATGTCGACACCGGCGACCGACATCACTTCCGGTTCCTGCTGAACCGCCAGTTCGGCTTCGCCGCTGACCACGAGGTTGCCGGCATTGCCGCTCGGCGGCGGGTAGTGGGTCTTGGCCTTCAACTGGTCGGCGATGCCCATGCGCTCGATCAGCTTGGCGAGGTAGACGCCGCTGGCCCCGCCGTGCTCCGGGTTGGAATAGGAAATCGTCTTGGCCTTGAGCAGCGCGTGCTTGAAGGCTTCGGCCGTGGAAATGTCCGGCTTCGGTGCGCCCTTCTTGACCACCATCGCCATGCCCGAACTGGCGAACACCGCGTCGGCGCCGGCCGTGGCCTTGTTCTCTTTGACCATGGTGTCGAGGCCCTGCTTGGTCAGGACCAGCAGGTCCGCGGTTTCGCCGGCCTGGAGGCGCTTCACCAGCACCGCGGCGGTCGCCCAGGTGATGTTGAGCTTGTGGCCGCTGGCCTTTTCGAATTTCGGCGCCAATTCCTCCAACGCTGCCTGCACGCCGATGGTGCTGAAGACTTTAACCTCAGCGGCTGTGGCGAATGTCGCTTGCGCGGCAATAAACGCCGCAACGGCCGCGATGCGGCCCCATGTCCTGCTCATGACGTCTCTCCCAGGTCGGCTTTTATGGTTAGGCGAATTAGATTCCCGAATTGGGCTACAGTCTATGGGGGGTGCGGCTTGATTGCCGCAGGCCCATATGGGAGACGGAAGCCCTCGATTCAGCAGGCGGAGTGACGCGTGGCGGATACTTCTTTCGACGTTCTGATTATCGGTTCCGGCCCCGGCGGCTATGTCACCGCCATCCGCGCCGCCCAACTCGGCTTCAAGACCGCCATCATCGAGCGCGACTATCTCGGCGGCATCTGCCTCAATTGGGGCTGCATACCGACCAAGGCGCTGCTGCGCTCGGCCGAGATCTACCACTACATGCAGCACGCCAAGGACTACGGCCTGAAAGCCGACAATGTCGGCTACGACGCCGAGGCCATCGTCAAGCGTTCGCGCGGCGTGTCGAAGCGGCTGAACGACGGCGTCGGCTTCCTCATGAAGAAGAACAAGGTGCAGATCATCTGGGGCGAGGCCGCGATCGACGCGCCCGGCAAGGTGACTGTGAAAGAGTCCAAGAGCGAAGCGCCGAAAGGCGCGCTCGGCGCCGGCGCCTATCAGGCCAAGCACATCATCATCGCCACCGGTGCACGGCCGCGCGTGTTGCCCGGTCTCGAGCCCGACAAGAAACTGGTCTGGACTTACTTTGAGGCCATGGTGCCGCCGGCGATTCCGAAGTCGCTATTGGTGGTCGGCTCCGGCGCCATCGGCATCGAGTTCGCGTCGTTCTATCGCACGCTCGGCGCGGAAGTGACGGTCGTCGAGGTGCTGCCGCAAATTCTGCCGGTCGAGGATCACGAGATTCAGACGTTCGCCCGCAAGAGTTTCGAGAAGCAGGGCATCAAGATTCTGACCAACGCCAAGGTGACCAAGCTCGACAAGAAAGCCGACAGCGTCAGCGCCACGATCGAGACCGAAGGCAAGACGCAGACCATCACCGTCGACCGGGTGATCTCGGCGGTCGGCGTCGTCGGCAATATCGAAAACCTTGGCCTGGAAAAGCTCGGCGTCAAAACCGAGCGCACCATCATCAAGGTCGATGAATTCAACAAGACCAACGTGCCGGGCATCTATGCCATTGGCGACGTCTCCGGTCCGCCGATGCTGGCGCACAAGGCGGAGCACGAAGGCGTGGTCTGCATCGAGGCGATCAAGGGCCTGCATCCGCATCCGATGAACAAAATGATGATTCCGGGCTGCACCTATTGCACGCCGCAGGTCGCGTCGGTCGGCCTCACCGAGCAGGCGGCTAAGGAGAAGAAGATTGATATCCGTGTCGGCCGCTTTCCCTTCGTCGGCAATGGCAAAGCCATCGCGCTCGGCGAGGATCAGGGTCTGGTGAAGGTGATATTCGACAAGAAGACCGGCCAGTTGCTGGGTGCCCACATGGTCGGCGCCGAAGTCACTGAATTGATCCAGGGTTATGTGGTCGCGATGAACCTGGAGACCACTGAAGAAGAATTGATGCACACCGTCTTCCCACATCCGACTTTGTCGGAGATGATGAAGGAAGCAGTGCTCGATGCTTATGGGCGCGTATTGAATATGTAGCTGCACTTCAAGCAGCAATCGGGAGGTTTTTATGGCGAAATTTGACAGCATTCTCGGAACCGTCGGCAACACCCCGGTCGTACGCATCAACAAATTGGGCCCGAAGGGCATCAATTTGTTCGTCAAGATCGAGGCCTTCAATCCGCTCGGCTCGGTCAAGGACCGTCTGGCGCTCGGCGTCATCGAAGCGGCTGAGAAATCGGGCGACCTCAAGCCGGGACAGACCGTCGTCGAGGCGACCTCGGGCAACACCGGTATTGGCCTGGCGATGGTCTGCGCAGCCAAGGGTTATCCGCTGGTCGTGACCATGGCGGAGCCGTTCAGTGTCGAACGGCGCAAGCTGATGCGCTTCCTCGGCGCCAAGGTGGTCATCACGCCCGCGGCCGAACGTGGCTTCGGCATGGTGGCCAAGGCCGCCGAACTCGCCAAGACCCACGGCTGGTTCCTGACCCGCCAGTTCGAGAACGAGGCCAATCCCGACATGCATTCGCGCACCACGGCGCGCGAGATCGTCGACGACTTCAAGGGCGAGAAGCTCGACTACTGGGTCACCGGTTTCGGCACCGGCGGCACCCTCAAGGGCGTTGCCCGCGTGCTGCAGAAGGAGCGGCCTGACACCAAGATCGTGGTCTGCGAGCCGGCCGACGCGCCGATGCTTTCGACCAAGACCCCGCAGGAGCGCAATCCGGATGGCTCGCCGGCCAAGCCGAATGCGGCCTTCAAGCCGCATCCGATACAGGGCTTGTCGCCCGACTTCATTCCGAAGATAACGGCGGACGCCGTCGACATGAACGTGATCTCGCGCATCATCACGATTGCCGGCCCCGACGCCATGAAGTACGCCAAGGCTTTGGCGCAGCAGGAAGGTATCTTCGTCGGCATCAGCGCGGGCGCGACTTTCGCCGGCGCGCTCGAAGTCTGCAAAGACGCCGCGCCGGGTTCGACCGTGCTGGTGATGCTGCCCGACACCGGCGAGCGCTATCTGTCGACGCCGCTGTTCGCCGACGTCGGCGTCGACATGAACGATGAGGAAGTGGCGATTTCGAAGTCGACGCCCAATCAACAGATGCCGCCGCCGAAGGCAGCGTAGGCCATCTCCGCTCATTCCCGCGCGCCGACATCGGGTTTACCCGATGTCGGCCTCTTAACAATGCACAAGTCGGCTAAAGCCGACTTGTGATGGGAATCCAGTTCTTCACTTAGCCCTGGGTCCCCGCTTTCGCGGGGACGAACGGGGAGGGCTACAGTTTAAACTTGCGCCAGAACGCGCCGAAGATGTTGGAATAATCGTCGGTCCAGGTCCGCAGGCCGGGCGTGGGTTCGGTCAACGTCCAGGTCGGTACACCGTTGAGCGCGCCGATATCGGCCAATTCCCTGGCGGCGATCACGACGTCTGAGCCGAAGATGTAATTGTCTTCGTCCTCTTCTTCATTCGCGTTGGTATAGACCCAGGCCTTGAGATCGTTCGCGGCGGCGATGCCGACCACCACACTTTGCAGTTCGAGATGGCGGTTGGAAATGTGCATGGTCACCACGCCGTGCGGCGCAAGCTTGGCCTTGTAGACCGCCATCGCCTCGCGGGTGGCGAGATGGACCGGGATAGCGTCGGACGAATAGGCGTCGACGATGATCAGGTCGTAGGCGCCGTCCGGTTCCTTCGCCAGCGTGAGCCGCGCATCGCCGAGCACGATGGGCAAATCCGGCTTGCAGGACGAAATGAACGTGAAGCGTTTCGGGTCGCGCGCGGCGGCGATCACAGTCGGATCGATCTCGAAGAATTTCCAGTTCTCATTGGGGCCGATGGTGCAGACCAAGGATCCCGCGCCGAGGCCGATGACGGCGACGCGGATCGGTCCGCCTTTGCGCGCGCGCACGGCATCGATGACGACCGCCATCGCCGATTTCGAATGATAGTAGGTCAGCGGCTCCGGCTTGCCTTCGGGCGGCTTGCCCTCCGCGGTCAGCAGGCGTTGCGCGCCGTGCAGCGTTGAACCGTGCTTGATGATGCGGAAATGCCGGTCATGCGTCTCGTAGATCAGATTGACGCCGAAGAAACTGCGCAAGGTGTCGCTGCGGCTTTCATCGGTCGGATAAAACCGGATGACGGCGAGCGCGACCGCGACGATCAGCGCCGATTTCGGCGGATCGCGCATGAACAAAATCGACAGTCCCGCCAGCGTCAGCACTAGCGCGTTTAGCCGGTCGGTCATCGCGTAGGTGATCTGGAAGCCGAAGAACGACGGCACGAGCAGCACCAGCGCGACGAGGATGGCGGCCGGCCAGAACCAGCGGTTGATCTGGCGTCCAATTGCGAATGCGACGGGCGGAAGGAAACGCTCGATCGGTGCCCATGCCTTGGGCATCGCCGGACGGCACAGCACGGCCAGGAAAACGAGGATCGGATATTCCGCGATCCAGTTGAACGTGTAGGGCGCGATCAGGCCTGCGAACAGCCCGCCGACCATGCCGCCGAACGACAAAGCGACGTAGAACGAGGTTAGATGCGCCGCGTGCGGCCGGCTGCGCGCCAGTTCGCCGTGGCACGCCATCGTGATGACGAAAAACGCCAGCAGATGTGCGGCGAGGTTCGGCAGCAGCGGCACGTAACCGCTGATCAGCAGCAGCGCGACCGCGCCGGCGATCGCGAAGGGCTGCAGCAGCAGCATGAAGGGTTGCGAGAACGGCGGCCGCCGCGCGAATACCAGCACCCACGTCAGCAAATAAAGCGACAGCGGCATCACCCACATCAGGGGCGCGGCGCCGATGTCGGTCGAGATGTGCGCGGTCACCGCGACCAATAGTCCCGACGGCACCGCCGAGACGAAGACCCAGCGCCCGATCGTGCGCCATGACGGTTTCGGCGTTGCCGGCGCCTCATGGACCACCTGCGCGTTCGGCGGCGCGCGCAACAACAGCACGCCGCAAGCCGCGATCAGCAATGTCAGCATGACAAAGCCGACGCTCCACAGCCGGCTTTGCGCCTGCACCGCGAAGATCGGCTCGATGAGGATCGGATACGACAGCAGCGCCAGGAAGCTGCCGATATTGGACGCGGCGTAGAGGAAATAGGGGTCCTTGCCGTCTTCATGACCGGTGTTCACGAACCAGGACTGCAGCAGCGGGTTGTTGGCCGCCAGCGCGAAAAACGGCAGCCCGATCGAAACGGCGAACAATCCGAGCAGCCAGAATTCCGTGCCGCTGGCCGGCGGCTCGCCCCAGCCTTGCGCGATCGACAGCGGCAGCGTCAGCGCCGCCGCGATCAGCAGCGCCAGATGCACTAGCACCGGCACGATCCGCCGCCGCACCTTCGCCAGCCAATGCGCATAGGCATAGCCCAAGAGCAGCACGGTCTGGAAAAACACCATCGCGATCGACCACACCGACGGCGAGCCGCCGAGCTGCGGCAACACCATGCGGGTGAACATCGGCTGCACGGCGAACAGCAGCAGCGCACTGAGGAACACCGCCGCGGTATACGTGGCGAGGACGAGCCGGGGTGAGGGTGGAGCGGACATTGGCTCCCGTCCTATACTAGATTCGGGCCGCTGCCCTATGACGGCCGCAAGGAGCAACCATGGGTGTCATCGCCTGGATCGTCATCGGCCTGGTCGCCGGCTGGCTGGCGACACAGATTCTCGGCGGCAGCGGCGGCCTGTTGCGCAATCTGGCGGTCGGGCTGGTCGGCGCTATTGTCGGCGGCTTCCTGTTCGGCAAGCTCAATCTGCAGGTGATGCCCGATTTCTGGGGCAATCTGATCACCGCCACCATTGGTGCCATCGTGTTTTTGCTGATCTGGCGCGCGATCAGGCGAGCCTGAGCCGCCAAATCGCGACCTTGCGGCGATGCCGCCGCAGCCGTAAGTATCCCCCATGGCCGTCGTCCTCGACCTCGTGAATAACCCGCGCCCGCGGCATCCGGAAAAGGCGCACCGCCCGGATTCGCCGCTGGCCAAAAAACCCGACTGGATTCGCGTCAAGGCGCCGGTGTCGCCGGGCTACGAGCAGACCCGCGCGATCATGCGCGAGAACAAACTCGTCACCGTCTGCGAGGAGGCCGGCTGCCCGAACATCGGCGAGTGCTGGGAGAAGAAGCACGCGACCTTCATGATCATGGGCGACACTTGCACGCGCGCCTGTGCCTTCTGCAACGTCAAGACCGGCCTTCCGGGCGCGCTTGATCCCAACGAACCGGCACATGTCGGCCAGGCCACCGCCAAGCTCGGTCTCAACCACATCGTCGTCACCTCGGTCGATCGCGACGATCTCGCCGACGGCGGCGCGCAGCATTTTGCGGAGACGATCCGCGCCATTCGCGAGAGCTGCCCGACGACAACCATTGAAATTCTCACGCCGGATTTCCTGCGCAAGGACGGCGCGCTTGAAGTCGTGGTCGCGGCCAGGCCCGACGTGTTCAACCACAATCTCGAAACCGTGCCGTCGCACTATCTGACGGTGCGGCCGGGCGCGCGTTATTTTCATTCGCTGCGCCTGCTGCAGCGCGTGAAAGAACTCGACCCGCAGATGTTCACCAAGTCCGGCATCATGGTGGGCCTGGGCGAGGAGCGTAACGAAGTGCTCCAGGTGATGGACGATCTGCGCTCGGCCAATGTCGACTTCCTCACCATCGGGCAATATCTGCAGCCGACGCGCAAGCATCATGAAGTGAAGCGCTTCGTGCCGCCGGACGAGTTCAAGTCACTCGAGACCATCGCCTACGCCAAGGGCTTCCTGATGGTGGCGTCGTCGCCGCTGACGCGCTCGTCGCATCACGCCGGCGACGATTTCGCGCGGCTGAAGGCGGCGCGCGCGCAACGCGCATGATCCCGAAAAGTGGGAACCGGTTTTCGGATAAGATCATGCGCAAGAAGATAGCGTAACATGCCATCCTTCTCGAACCGCCGCAGCGTCCGCCACAGCGCGAGCGACATGTTCGACCTCGTCGCCGACGTCGAGAAATATCCGCTGTTCGTGCCGCTGTGCAGCGCGATGAAAGTCAAAAGCCGCACCGAGAAGGCCGGGGGCATCACCGTTGTCGTTGCCGCGATGACGGTCGCCTACAAAGTCATTCATCAGACCTTCACCAGCCGCGTCACGCTCGACCGGGCCAATCTGAAAATCATGGTCGAATATCTCGACGGTCCGTTCAGCCGGTTGCAAAACCGCTGGACGTTTCACGCCACGGGCGACGACAGTTGTACCGTCGAATTTTACATCGACTATGAGTTCAAGAGCCGCACGCTGGCGATGCTGATGGGCGCAATGTTCGACACGGCGTTTCGCAAATTCGCCGCCGCCTTCGAGAAACGCGCCGACGATGTCTATGGACGCAAGCCTGCTGACAAGCCCGTCTGAAGGCCAGTTTTGTCATCGCGAAAGCACGCGACGCGAATTTGTCCTAAGCTCGCCGGCATTTGCCGCAACCAAGAATGGTAGTGCCATGCCGATGTATCGATGGGCCGACCTCGAAGAGGTGCCGCTGAACCCGCTGATCAAGGGCCGCGTGGTCGAGGTGCCGAACGCGATGCTGGCGCGGATCAAGGCGCCGAAGGGCCCGATCAACATGCACAAGCATGATTTCGACCAAATCACCCATATTCTCGGCGGCAAGATGCGCTGGGTGATCGAAGGCGAGGAGCCGCGCGTCGTCGGTCCGGGCGACGTGCTGCTGATGCCGGCCGGCGTGGTGCATGGCGGCGAGGTGCTGGAGGATTCCGAATATCTCGACATCTTCGCGCCTGGCCGTCAGGACTTCAGTTGGTACAAGCAAAAGCTCGAACAGAAATAACACCGCGCAAAGATCGCGGATCAGGGGGAGGCGTCTCGATGGGTGTGCTCAAAGTCTGCGTGCGGCTGGCGCTATGCGCCGCCGCGCTTGTTGCCGCGCTCGCGCCGTCGACGGCGCAATCGAATTATCCGAACCGGCCGATCACGCTGATCGTGCCGCTGCAGGCCGGCACCGCGTCCGATCTGGTCGCGCGCATCCTCGCGCAGGATGTCGGCGAGCGCATCGGCAAATCGATCATCATCGAAAACATCATCGGCGGCGGTGGCGGCATCGGCGCGGCGCGGGTGGCGCGGTCGACGCCCGATGGCTACACGCTGGGCGCCTTCAACAGCGGCATCCATACGATCCTGCCCTATACGGGAATGAAGCTCGGCTTCGAGCCGTTCGAAGATTTGCTGCCGATCACGGTGCTGGCGCGCTTTCCCAGCGTGCTGATCGTCAATCCTGATCTGCCGGTCAAAAACGTCGCCGAGTTGATCGCGCTCGCCAAGAAGGATCCCGGCAAGCTCAACTATGCCTCGGTCGGTGTCGGCAGCCCGCAGCACGTCGCCATGGAGCAACTCAAGGCCGATGCCAGCATTGACATGCTGCACGTGCCGTATCGCGGCGGCGCGGCGGCGACGCAGGCCATCGCGACCGGCGAGGTCAATGTGTTCTGGATCGCGGTCTCGGTGGCGCAGCCTTTCATCGAGGCCAAGACGGTGCGAGCGATTGCGGTTGGCGACGATGTGCGCATCAAAATATTACCTGACGTGCCGACCGTCGGCGAAACCATCAAGGGCTACGACTACATGCCGATTTTCGCGCTGTTCGCGCCCAAGGGCACGCCGCCGGAAGTCGTCGCCTATCTACACAAGGAATTCACGACGTCGCTGAATAAGCCGGAGGTCATCAAGCGCCTCGAGGCGGCGGGTCTGGAAGCCCACACGTCGAGCCCCGCCGAGTTGCAGGCGGCTCTCGACAAAGAAGCCAAGCGCCTCGGGCCGCTGGTCAAGAAGCTCGGCATCGGCGCGAACTAGCTATGTTCCGCGAGCGCGTGGCCATTTCTCCGTTCGTCCCCGCGAAAGCGGGGACCCAGGGCGGGAACCACGAGTTTCGAATGGCGCCCTGGATTCCCGCCTGCGCGGGAATGAGCGGGGTATGACGTGAGCGTCGCGCAGGAAAGCGAGCCGCGGGCGCCGGAAACCGAGCCGATCTTCGAGGAGGCCCGCGCGCAGTCGAGCGTCGCGCGGGGCTGGCTCGCCGGCGATTTCGTCGATCAGGTCAGCTATCCAGTCACCTATAGCGGCGAACCGATAAAGTTCGTCGTGACCGCGCATCCGCCCGCGACCGCGTCGGCGGTCGTCGACGTGTTCAAGCCCTCGTTCAAGGTGCTTGAGACGATGTCGCGCGGCAAGATCAAGGTCGAGGAGCACTGGGGCGCCAGCGTCCACAAGGATCGCGACGGCGTGGCGGCGCTCAACGATGGCCGCTCGCATTTTGCGCCGATCTACTCTGGATGGGACGGCAAGGCGTACCGCCTGGTGCAAGGCCTGCAATTGCCCGGGCTGTTTCCCAATTCGGAAATGGCCACGCTGGTGTCTGAACAACTCTACGACAAATATTTCCGCGCCGACGTCGAACGCCAGGGCGTCCTGATGGGCCGCATGAAGGCGTCCGGCGCCTATCATATTTTCAGCATGGCTCCGCTGCGCAGCCGCGACGACTTCAAAGGATTGCGTGTCGGCACCACCGAAGGCGTCGAAGCCGACGTCATGCGTGCGCTTGGCGCGATTCCGGTCAGCCTGTCTTCTTTGGAAATGAACCCGGCGCTGTCGGAAGGCCGCGTCGACGCCATGCATCTCGCGGACGGCTCGGCAGAGGTGTTCGGCATCGGCAAAGTGGCGCGCTATCGTACCGCGTTGAGTCTGGTGCGGCAGAACCTTGAATTCGGCATGAGCAAAGCGGCGTGGTTGGCGCTGCCGCCGGACCTGAAAACCATCGTCGATGTCTGGCTGCGCGCCGAGGCTCAAGCCGAGACACAGGTGTTTTATCGGGTCGCCGGGGCGCGTGCGCGTGACCGCTTCAAGGCCGGTGGCATGCAGTTCATCAATCTGAGCGTCGCGGAGTTCGGCAAGGTGTTCGAGGCGACGCGTCCAGTCGTCGACGCGTTCGCGGCCAAGGAGGAGGCCGAAGGCCGCCCGGCGCGCGCGATGCTCGCCGATATCGCCGACGCCGTCGAAAGCCTGGAAGGCAAGACGCCGAACGATCTGATGCGCGAGGCGATCCTGAACCCAGTGCAGGGCATTAACCGGTAACATAGCTATTCCGCTCGTCCCCGCGAAAGCGGGGACCCAGAACTAAGCCATGGATTCCCGCTGGAGCCTGTCCTCGCGTAGGCGGGGGCGGGAATGAACAAAGAGGCGTCAACCGCTCACCACGGCTCACTGACTCGCCAGTTCGCGCAGCATACCTCGCGCCGACGAGATTTACGGACGCAACAACGTCTCAGGGGCGGCTGACCAGTTGATCTTCTTGTAATCGAAGCCGGACTCGATGGTCGGCTTGATCACGGCAAAATACGGCGAGATGTCGAAATCGCGCGGCGTATAAAGGGATGAATCGCGGATGTGATAAATCTCTTGCCGTGCCTGCTCGCTTTCTATCTGCGTGATCGAAGGCAAGATCGGAAAGCCGACCTTGCCGAAGGCTTGCGCGATCAGCACCGAGCAGATCATCCTGGTCGGATCGCCGGAACCGAGCGCGATCATGCGCCGCCGCCAGCGCTGCGGCACCGGCAGCGGCAACAAATAGCGCGCAAGATCGAGCAGGTTCTTGAGATCGTAATGAAGTCCGATGCGCGCGACGGCGTAATCACAGACCGTTTTGCAATCATCGGCCGACAAGCCAAACGGCCGGCAGATGCGGGTATGGTATTGGAAATACTTCGACAGCGGAACGCAGACAATGCCGTCGTCCAAATTGGATTCAATCAGATCGCATAGTTCGCCGTCCGCTGACGTCTTGCCAGTCGCGGGGCCAACAAACATTGCCGCGTGCGACCATGTCGATCGCGTCAGATATTTGATGATTCCGGAAATGTGATTGCGGCCCTCGATCAAAAGAATATCGCCGGGCTTGATGCAGGCACGCAGCGCGGCAGGGTTGGCCGGCGTGAACGGCTCGTAGCCTGCGGCTGGCCGTTGCAGATACGCCGCGATCAGACGTCCGATGCGATCCAGCAGCCATTTCATGGTGGACCTTCAACGGCCTCGGCTATACAGCGGTTTTATCGGCCAGCTCTTGCAACATCGCCAACGCCTGCAGCACCGATTTGTGCCGCACGGCCGAACGGCCGATGTCGCCATAGCGCTTCGCCGCATGCAGGGTGGTGCCGTCGCGTGTGACGGCGGCGAAATGCACCAACCCCACCGGCTTGTCGGCGCTGCCGCCGCCGGGCCCGGCGATGCCGGTGATCGACACGGCGAGATCGACTTTCGCTTTCTCCAGGGCGCCTTGCGCCATGGCGTCCGCCGTCTGGCGGCTGACGGCGCCGTATTCATCCAAAGTCTCGGCCGGGACGCCGAGCATCTGCTGCTTGGCCTTGTCCGAATAAGTGACAAAACCGCGGTCGAGCACCGCTGACGAACCGGGCACTTCCGTCAGTGCGCCCGCCACCAGACCGCCGGTGCAGGACTCGGCAGTCGCGATCGTCAGCTTGCGCTCGATGCAGAGCTTGATCAGCCCAGTCGCGGCGTAGAGGACGTCATCCATTTACAGCGCGCTCCAGGGCAGCCGCACCGTCGCTGTGGCGTAGGCCGCGATGCCTTCGCCGCGCCCGGTGAAGCCAAGTTTCTCGCTGGTGGTTGCTTTCACCGCGACACGGCCGATGCCAATGCTGGCGAGCTTGGCGATGCGGGCGCGGATCTCGTCGCGGTGCGGCCCGATCTTCGGCGTTTCGCAGACGATGGTCAGATCGAGATGCGCGATGCGGCCGCCGCGCGCCGCGACGCGCTCGACCGCGAAGCTGAGGAACCGGTCGGACGACGCGCCGCGCCATTGCGGATCGCTCGGCGGAAAATGCGAACCGATATCGCCATCGGCTAGTGCGCCCAAGATCGCGTCGACCAGCGCATGCAGCCCGACGTCGGCATCGGAATGGCCGACGAGGGCATGGGAATGCGGAATGCGGACGCCACCGAGCGTGACGTGATCGCCGGGGCCGAACGCATGCACGTCAATGCCGCTGCCGGTGCGCACGTCGCCGAGCGCCTGGAACTGCATGGCCTCGCTGCGCGCAAAGTCTTCCGCATTGGTGATCTTGATGTTGCCGGTCTCGCCGGCGAACACGGCGACTTTCATGCCGGCCCACTCCGCCAGCGCGGCGTCGTCGGTGAAATCCTCGCGGCCCGCCGCTTGCGCGCGGCGATGCGCGGCGAGCAGTTTGTCGAAGTGAAACGCCTGCGGCGTCTGCACCAGCCGCAACGAGGCGCGGTCCAGCGTCTTGTCGA
>Ga0193699_10000536_pt1 | contig 16105 bp, 19 predicted proteins | sample L3c2metaG_FD_160095 | JGI IMG/M metagenome (GOLD analysis project Ga0193699, IMG submission 160095) | Soil microbial communities from a riparian zone of the East river system, Colorado, United States - L3c2 | ecosystem: Environmental > Terrestrial > Soil > Riparian zone | place: USA: East...
GGTGCTTGGAACCGTGCTGACCCGCGTCGACCTGCGGCGGCTCCGGTTCTACGACTATTACCGTAGTTCGTCTTACATCGGGCCCTATGCCCAACTCGGACCAACGCGCGCCTAGCGCGCCTTCGCTTCCGCAATCAGCCTCGCCGTCGCGGTCTCAATGCTGTCCTGCAAGCGTTTGAAAAACACGTCCTTGTCGAGACCGGGCGGAATCGGATCGAGGACTTCCACCAGCACCGTTCCCGGATAGCGCAAGATCGAGCGGCGTGGCCAGAACAGCCCGGAATTGAGCGCGATCGGAACGCAGGGCACGCCCTCCGCGGCGTAAAGATGCGCGACGCCGTGTTTGTAACGCGGCTCGGCGCCGGCCGGACGCCGCGTGCCCTCGGGAAAAATAATGAGCTGGCGGCCGCGGCCGATCTCGATGCGTGCGCGCTCGGCCATCGCGACCAGCGCCTGCGAGCCGGCGCTGCGGTCGACCGGCACCATGCGCCCTTTCGCCATCAACCAGCCGAAGATCGGGATCCACATCAGTTCGCGTTTGACGATGTACAGCGGATTGTCGAACAGCGTCACCAGAACGAAGGTTTCCCAGGCCGACTGATGCTTGGCGGCGACGAGCAATCCGCCCTTCGGGATCTTCTCGGCGCCACGCACCTCGATGTCGATACCCGCGACCCAGCGCAGCAGCACGAGGTTGACGCGGCCCCAGGCCTTCGCAATCTCGACGATCGCCCAAAACGGCATCAGGAACGTCGGCAATGCGACGATCAGCCAGAACACCGTGTTGACGTAGAACAACACGTTGAAGGCGATGGAGCGAACGAGGATCAGCACGATGTTCCTTTACGCGGTCGTGTCGGGGTCGAGGCTCATGCGCGTAAGCGCAAACAGATATTTCAGGTACTCCGCGAACAGAAAGCGTGCGGTCTCGAGGCTCGACCACCAGGGCTCGTTCTTGACCTTTTCCGACATGACCGGAAAAGCGATCAGCGCGACATCGGGAAGCTGATGCGAGAGTTCGGCCATCGCGCGCGGCATGTGCCAGTTCGAGGTCACCACGATGAGTGAACTGAAATTATGTTCACGGGCCCAGCGCCGGGTTTCCAGCGCATTGCCGAAGGTATTGAGCGCCGAGCGATCGAGATCGATGCAGCAAGTGAAGAACTTGGAATAAAGCGGCGTCAGGCGCGCGATCTCCTTGGCGCTGGTGGCCCGGTGCACACCGGTGATCAGCAGGCGCTTGCCGCGCTCTGCCGCGAGCAATTCGATGGCATCGGGAATGCGCGACGCGGCGCCGGTCAGCACCACGATGCCATCGGCCTTGCGTTCGACGTGCGGCTCATCGGTCGAGATATTGAAGGCGAACCAGAAGAAACCGACGGTCGCCACGAGCGCCGCGACGACGCCGATGGTCATCGTCAAGAAACCGATCCAGCGGGCCAAGCCACCAAACATTTAGCGATTGATCCATTCTAGCTGTCGCATTGCATTCTCTTTTTCTTGCGCATGATCTTATCCGAAAATCGGTTCCCACTTTTCGGGATCATGCGCTAGTCAATCATCTCCAGCGTCCGGTTGACGGTTTGCCGCGACGTCAGCGCCGTCACCAGCGCGATCAGAATCACCTGGCCGAGTACCGCGATATAGCCGCTCATGCCGATCGAAAACGATCCGAACATGGCGCTGGTCTGATCGCCGCCCGCGGAGCCGGCAAACCACCGGCTGATGCCGCTCGCCAGCAGGAATAGCAGCATCGCCGCGCCGCCACCGATGGCGCCGCCTTGCAGGCCGAGCATCAGGAAGTGCCGCTGGAAATGCCCGGCGATGAAGCCGTTCTTGGCGCCGACGAAATGCAGCACCTCGATGACGATCTTGTTGGTCGCCATGGCGCCGCGCGTCGCGAAGCTCACCGAGAGCACGGTCGCGGCGAGCATCAGGATCAAGATGCCGATGCCGACGGCCGTCGCGGTGACGGTCATGGCCTGCATGCGGTCGATCCAGCCGCGATGGTCGTCGAGCGTGGCGCCGGGCGCCTGCTCCGCCAATTGCCTACGAAGCTGCGCCGTGTCGGGCGCGGCGCGGGACGCGATCTTGATCACGATCAGCCGCGGCACCGGCAGCGTGTCGAGGCTCAATCCACTGCCCAGCCACGGCTCGAGCAATTTCGCCGACTCTTCCTTGGAGTAGACGCGCACCTCGGCGATGCCGGGGAAAGCGCGCGCGAGCGAAGCGGCCTTGTCGGTCGTGGCGTCGACATTGCGGCCCGGCGCCGGGACGACCTGGATGGTAATTTCCCGCGCCACGTCCGACTGCCATTCGGTCGCCGCGCCGCTCACCAGGATCACCGCCCCGGTGGTGAGCGAAGCCAGAAACGTCATGATGGCGACGACTGCGACCAGGGCGCGGCCGGAAATCGAATTGCGCGGCACCAGCGCCGTCTCGAAACGCGGCATCGGCAGACCGGGTAAACGTTGCGCCGGCAGACGCGGCATGTCGTCGTGGTTCTGATCTACCATGGGGGTCTCAGTCGTAGATATGCAGACGGCCGTCGTGCAGCACCAGCCGGCGCGCATCGTACTGGTCCATCAAGGCGATGTCGTGGGTGGCGATCACCACCGAGGTGCCGGACTTGTTGAGTTCGATGAACAGCCGCAACAACCTTTGGGCCAAAGTCGGATCGACATTGCCAGTCGGTTCGTCGGCCAGCAGCAGTTGCGGCCGCGCGATCACGGCGCGCGCAATCGCGGCGCGCTGCTTTTCGCCGCCCGAGAGCACCGGGGGCAGCGCCCACATCCGTTCGCCGAGATCGACCCACTTCAACAGCTCGATCACCTCGTCGCGATAGGTATCCTCGTGGCGCCCCATCACGCGCAACGGCAGCGCCACGTTCTCGTAGAGCGACATGTGGTCGAGGAGCCGGAAATCCTGGAAGACGATGCCGATGCGGCGGCGCAGCGTCGCCACCGCGTCGCGCGACAGCGTCGCCACGTCGTGGCCGAACTGGGTGATCAGGCCGCGGGTCGGCTTCAGCGACAGGAACAGCAGCCGGAGCAACGACGTCTTGCCGGCGCCGGACGGGCCGGTCAGGAACTGAAAGGAATGCGGCTCGATCCGGAACGTGAGGTCGCGCAGAACCTCCGGCCCGATCCCGTACCGCAGACCTACATTTTCGAATCGGACCACGCCCGTCTCCCCGCAAGGCCCGTGAGGCTTCCTGGACCTAAACCGTTCGCCATCGCTGCGCGGCGGCCCGCAGAGGCCAAGAAACAGCAAGAAACAGCGGTTTTACAGCAATATCGCGGCGCCGCCATAGGCCATACCGCGGTTTCGCAGGCCTATCCTTCGGCCAACCATGGTTTCCGGTCCATTAACGGTCACCTGCTAGGTTTTCGGTTCCGGAAAGCTGTCAGTTGCCCATGTTGATCGTCTGCCCTAACTGCGCGACCTCATACCTGATCGAGCCGACTTCGGTGGGGTCGGCCGGCCGCACTGTGCGTTGCGCGCGCTGCAAAACCACCTGGTTCGCCGCCGCCCCGAAGCCGACCAACGACGTCACCGCCTTCGTCGACGGCGTGATCGCGGAGGCCGAGGCTCAGACCGGTGGACAGTCGGGCGGGCAAACCAATGAACAATTCCGACCCCCGAGCCCACCCCAAGACATAACGGCAGCGGCCGACGACTTCGGCGGCGAACCGCCGGCCTTTCCCGCCGCCACTGGCTTGCCCGAAGCGGCGTCCGGCCCGCTCGGTCCGACAAGCCACGACGATCTCACTGCGCATGAACCCGCCCCCTTCGCAGCCGATGCGCCGTCGCTGGTGCCGCGGATGGACCACGCGCCCTTGCCGGGCGCCGAGAGCGCCGCGCTCGATGCCGAGGACATGGATAGCTTTGCCGCACGCCGGCAGCGGCTGAAGGCGAAGCGCCAGACCAAGAAGCGTTCGTCGCGCTGGACCGCGATTGCACTCGTGCTGTTCGCGTTCAACGTCGCACTGGTCGGCGCGCGCAGCGAGGTGGTGCGGTTCCTGCCGCAGACCGCGTCGCTGTTTGCCGCGATCGGCCTGCCGGTCAATCTGCGCAATTTGAAATTCGAGAACGTCCGCATTTCCCGCGAGACCGCCGACGGCGTCACCGCGCTGCTGGTCGAAGGCACGATCGTCGGCACCACCAGCAAAGCCGCCGAGGTGCCGCGCCTGCGCTTTGCCGCCCGCAACGCCGCCGGACAGGAAGTCTACACCTGGACCGCGCAGCCGGCCCGCAGCGTACTCGGCCCCGACCAAAACTTGCCGTTCACCAGCCGGCTCGTTACGCCGCCGCCTGACGCCGTCGACGTCGTAGTGCGGTTCTTCACGGCGCAGGACGCCGCTGCCGGCGCAAAATAAGCGCGGCCGCAAGCCACTCCATAAAATCTAGAAGTCTTTGAGCAGCCGCTCGATGTAATCAAGCTCGAGCTGCGGACGGGCGCTTTCGCCGAAGCGCTTGCGCAGCTCTTCGAGAATGCGCCGCGCGCGCTGCGCGTCGATTTCGCCCGGTACTTTCACCGTGACGTCGTCACCGTAATCGCGGCCGCGCATCGGTCGGCCGAGCGGATCGGTGTTCTGGTCGGCACGCTGGCGGCCGTTGCGGCCCGGCTGGCCGGGTCCCGGACCCTGGCCTTGCCCCTGCCCTTGCTGCATCGCTTGCGCCATGCCCTGCGCGCCCTTGCGCATGGCCTCGAGCGCCCGGCCCTGGCTGTCGACGGCGCCATCGGCGTCGCCGTCGCCAAGCGCACCTTCAGCTTCGCCCATGGCGTCGCCGGCGCTGCCAAGTTCACCCATGTCGCCTTGGCCTTTTTCACCTTGGCCCTTCTCGCCTTTTTCGCCCTGGCCCATGCCGCGCTGGCGCAACTGATCGAGCAATTTGTTGAGCCGGTCCTTCAAGGCCTGCTGATCCTGCTTCAGATCGCCCAATTGCTGTTGGCCCTGCTGGCCGCGTTGACCTCGCTGACCGCGTTGGCTGTCGCGCCGCTGGTCCTGCCCTTGCTTGAAGGTCTTGTCGCGCAACTGTTGCTGCTTGCGGATCATGTCGCCAAGCTCGTCGAGCGCCGACATCATGTCGTCGTCGCCGTCCTCGCCTTGCGCGCCGGGCCGCGCCATCTGCAGATTTTCCAGCATCTGCTGCATCTGGTCGAGCAACTGCCGCGCGGCATCCTTGTTGCCGGAGCGCGCCATCTGCTCCATGCGATCCATCATGCTCTTGAGATCCTGCTGGCTAAGCATGCGGGTATTCTTGTCGAGCGGCCGCGCGAGTTGCTGCGGGTTCTTGCGCATCTCCTCGGCCAGCGCCTGCAGGAGCTTGTCCATCGCGGCGCGCAGGTTATCCATCAGCTTCTTGAGTTCTTCGTCGCTGGCACCGCGCTCGAGCGCCTGGCGCAGCGCATCTTGCGCCTGCCGCAAGGCCTGCTCGGCCTGGCTGACATTGCCGTCCTCGATCTGCAGCGCCATCTCCCACATCCGCGCGACGACGTCGCGTAGCGCGTCGTCGTTCTTGGCGTTGGCGAGGTTGTAGTAGATCGAGCGCAGGCCGAGATAGATTCCAGTTTCCGGCGTGAAGTGCTCCGGCGCGATCGACAGCGCATCGAGCGCTGTCAGGACCAAGGGCCGCGCTTCGGCATCGAGCGCCAGGAGACGGCGCTGTTCGATCAGCGCGCGCGCCAACGGCTTGACGAAGATGCGCTGCGGCAGCGTCACGTCGCGCGGCTCGCTGCGGCCTTCATTGCCGCCTTCGTCACGCGCCACCAAAGTCATCACGACCTCGGCGCCGGCCCAGGCGTGCTCGGTGAGGTCGCGGGTGGTCTGTGCGGCGCCGCTGCGGGTGCGCGCTTGCGGCAAGGTCAGCGCGAAGTCCGGCGCGGTGAACAGCGGATGGCGCGGTTTGTCGGCCAAAGTCTGAGCCTGGGCCGGGTCCTTGACCTCGAACTTGGCCTGCGCTTCGACGACGCCGTAATCGTCGTCCATTTTATAATCGAGCCGCAGCGCGCCGCGCGTCTGCCGCTCCGGATCCTTGACCAGTTCGATGGTCGGGGCGCGGTCGGGCACGGCGATGAAATTCCAGGTGAGATCGCGGCCGAGCACGCCATGGACCGAGGCCGAACCGTCGCCCTTGATCACCATGCGCCGCTCATCGGTGCCGGCCGGCACCGGCGCGCGGCCATCGGCGGGCGCGTCCTCGACGCCGCCTTTGCGCACGATCTCGAAATTCACTTTGCCGGTGGCGCGGATCACGATCTGGCTGCCGGCCGGCACTGTCACAGGCGCGTTGGCGAAGGCGGCATTCGGCGTAGCCTCGCCAGGACGCAGGCCCTGCAGCATCACCGGCGGCCGGCCGGTATAAGCCGGCGGCGTGACCCAGGCGTCGATGCGGAAATTCGGCGGCGCCACCACACCGGTCCAATCGAAGGCCGCGGTAATGCGCTTTATCCGTTCATCGCCGGCGGCAAAGAAACTCGCCACCACCAAAATCAACGTGAGCGCGCGCAGCGCCATCGGATCGCGCAGTGACAAGCGCGGCGATGGCCAGCCGGCCTTGAGCTTGCTCGCCGACAACAGCGCGCGTTCGACATGGGCGCGCCACAGCGCCTGCGCGACCGGGTCGTGGCTGTTGGCGGCGATCTCGTCGCCGATCGCTGTAGCGGGCCGGTGGGTCTGGCCGCTGGTACGGTCGAGCCGGCGCAAGCCGTCCACTTCGCTGGGCACGCGCAGCATCAGCAGCGGCACCGCCGCAGCTAAGGCCAGGATGCCGAAGAGAATAAGTCCGGCGGCGCGCGCGAGCGGCGGCAGCGCAATCCAAAGACCGGCCCAGGAGAGCGCGAGGAACAGACCGGCCACCGTGGCCAAGGTGGCCAGCACCGGCCACAGCCGTTCCCACAGCAGACTGCCCCGCGCGCGCTTGAGCGCCCGCGCGAGCAAAAGCCGGGTCGTCTGCACCCGGCCGTCAGGCTGTTCGTCCAAGCCGTCCAAGAGCCGCTCCGGACAAGTAAGAATCTGGCGCCAACGCTAACATGCAGGCAATTCCCAGGCCATGCACAGGTTCAGGCGCTCAGAGCCAATCTGGCATGCGATCCAAGGCAATCAATTGGTCAACTTCGAGGCGCGGCCGGACCACGGCCCATTCCGAGCCTTTGACCAGCACTTCCGGCACCAGTGCGCGGGTATTGTAAGTTCCCGCCTGCACCGCCCCATAGGCGCCCGCTGTCATAATCGCAAGCAAAGCTCCGGGCGCGGGCTCCGGCATCTCGCGATCCAGCGCCAGGAAATCGCCGCTTTCGCAGACCGGCCCGACCACGTCGGCACGCATGCGGCGTCCGGACGCAGGCGCCTCATCCACCGGCCAGACCTCGTGATAGGCCTCGTACAGCGTCGGCCGGATCAGGTCGTTCATCGCCGCATCGACGACGACAAAATTCTTGGCCTCGCCGTGCTTCACGAACAGCACGCGCGTCACCAGGATACCGGCATTGCCGACGATCAGCCGACCGGGCTCGAAGATCAGCCGGCAATCGAGATTGCGCGTGGCGCGCTTGACCACCTCGGCATAGGCCTCCGGCCGCGGCGGCGGTTCGTTGTCGTCGCGGTAGGGAATGCCGAGGCCGCCGCCAAGATCGACGTGCGAAATCGTATGGCCGTCGGAGCGTAACGTGCGCACGAATTCGGCCAGCAGCGTGAAGGCATTGCCGAATGGATCAAGGTCAGTGATCTGGCTGCCGATATGCATATCGACGCCGGCAACCTTGAGGCCCGGCAGCTTGGCGGCGTTGGCATAAACTTCGCGCGCGCGGCTGATCGGAATGCCGAACTTGTTCTCGGCCTTGCCGGTGGCGATCTTGTGATGGGTCTTGGCGTCGATGTCGGGATTGACGCGCACCGAGATATGCGCCGCCCTGCCCTTTGATGTCGCAATCGACGACAGCAATTCAAGCTCGGGCTCCGACTCGACGTTGATGCAGAGGATGCTTTCGTCGACCGCAAGCGCGAGCTCGGCCGCGGTCTTGCCCAACCCTGAGAACATGATCTTGTCGGCCGCAATGCCGGCAGCCCGGGCGCGCTTCAACTCGCCACCCGACACGACGTCGGCGCCGGCGCTGAGCCTGGCCAATGTCTTGATGACGGCCTGGTTGGAATTCGCCTTCATGGCGTAGCAGACCAGCGCGTTCACATCGGCGAAGGCATCCGCGAACACGCGATAGTGCCGCTCCAGTGTCGCCGTCGAATAGCAATAGAACGGCGTGCCGACGGCGCCGGCGAGCGCATCGAGACTGACCGCCTCGGCGTGCAGCACGCCGTTGCGATACTCAAAGTGGTGCATGGCTTATATCCCGTGGCGCGTGATCTGATCCGAAAACCGGTTCCCACTTTTCGGGATCACGCGCTGGCGCTCTAATTCAGAAGATTGTCGAGGAAAATGCGTTTGTTCGGACCGGCTGTCGCCTGCGGCTGGCTAACGGCATTATCCCTCGTCTGACCGACGGGCGCGGCCAGCGGATCGGACGCGCCGACCGGCGGGGCATTTGCCTCCGGTGCGGCAATGGAGGCGCCGGGCGGCGGATCGAGCGGGCCCTTGCGGCCGCAGCCAGCCAGCGTCAGCGACGCGACGGCGACGCCGATCAGGGCCAAGCGAAAAAACGGGCGGTCGCAAAATAAGGACAAGCGGTGAACTCCTGATATGGCGGCCATTCTAGCAAAGCCGGGATAAAAGGCGAAATCGGGTCACGTATCAGGCGTCTCAGGCGGTTGGCGCCCGGCAAGGCGGCGAGATGGAGCGGGAATGCCATGAAGCCGCTCGCGTTGGGCTTCAAGCCACGTCAGGCGCTTGAAGGCAAGTTTACGCGCATTCGAATTGCTTCCATGGTCGAAACGCCACTCGGCGCCGGAAATGAGCAAATCCAGCTGCGAAAGGGTGAGCTTTTCGGCCTCGGCGTCGGTATTGGCGCCGCCCTTGAGCCTGCCCATTTTCGGTTCTTTCACGTCAGGACTTCTCTTTTTCCAGCCTCTTGAGCCATTTCTTGGCCTGCGCGCGGACATTCGCCGGCGCAGTGCCGCCGTAGCTGGTGCGGCTCTTCACCGAATTGCCGACCGAGAGCACATCGAACACGGCCTGTGTGATTCGCGGCTCGATCGTCTGCATATCGGCGAGCGACAGCCTGTGCAGCGGCACGCCGCCGTCCGACGCCTTCGACACGATGCGGCCGGTGATGTGATGCGCCTCGCGGAACGGAATGTTGAGCGTGCGCACCAGCCAGTCGGCTAGATCTGTGGCGGTAGCGTAGCCCTCGCCCGCGGCTTTCTTCATGCGCACCGCATCCGGTTCGAGATCGGCGATCATGCCGTCCATCGCCGCAATCGACAGCGAGAGCGCGGACAGCGCGTCCATCGCGCCCTCTTTGTCCTCCTGCATGTCCTTGGCGTAGGCAAGCGGCAGGCCCTTCATCACGATCAGCAACGCGCTCAGCGCACCGATGATGCGGCCGGTCTTGGCGCGCACCAGTTCGGCGGCATCGGGATTGCGCTTCTGCGGCATGATCGACGAGCCGGTGGTGAACTTGTCCGACAGCTTCACCAGGCCGGTGAGCGGCGAGGTCCAGATCACGATTTCCTCGGCGAGCCGCGACAGATGCACCGAAGTGATCGATGCCGCGGCGAGCGTCTCCAAGGCGAAGTCTCGGTCGGAAACGGCGTCGAGCGAATTCGCCGCGGGACGGTCGAAGCCGAGCGCCTTCGCCGTCATGTCGCGATCGAGATCGAACGAGGTACCGGCAAGCGCGCCGGAACCGAGCGGCGATTCATTGAGCCGCTTGCGCGCGTCGGCAAAACGGCCGCGGTCGCGTGCCGTCATCTCAACATAAGCCAGCATGTGATGGCCGAAGGTCACCGGCTGCGCGGTCTGCAGATGCGTCATGCCCGGCATCACGGTGCCGGCGTGCTCCAGCGCCTTCTCGGCAAGCGTTTTCTGGAAGCCAGCGAGCGCCACATCGATCGTGTCGATGGTATCGCGCATCCACAGCCGGAAATCGGTCGCGACCTGGTCGTTGCGCGAACGCGCAGTGTGCAGCCGCCCTGACGGTTCGCCGATCAATTCGGACAGCCGGCCCTCCACGTTCATGTGGATGTCTTCCAGCGCCCGCTTGAACGTGAACTTGCCGTCGGTGATTTCTGACAGGATCGTGGCTAAACCGTGAGCGATCTTTTTCGCATCGTCGGCCGTAATGATGCCTTGCTTGGCCAGCATGTCGGCATGAGCCTTGGACGCGGCGATATCCTGGCGGTACAGATGCCGGTCGAAATCGATGGAGACGTTGATCGCCTCCATGATAGCGCCCGGGCCTGACGCAAACCGCCCGCCCCACATTTTGTTGCTCATGGTGTCGCTCTTGACATCGCTACCGAGGTTTCGCCGCTCATGACCGAACGTCCTTTAGCCAGAAAGCGGCTCGCCCTGATCGCGGTGGCGTGCGTGGCCGGCCTGGCCATTGGACTGGCCGGGGTATACGGGATTGGTGCCCTGACAGGCAATCCAGGGGGTCCCGCCGCCTGCAAGCCGGCTGTGGAATTGGCCGGTAAAGTGGCCCCTTTCGCGCGCGGCGAGGTCGCCGCCGTCAACATGGCCAAGAGCCCGCTGAGGGTCCCCAACCTCGCCTTCCAGGACGCCGCCGGCAAGCCGCTGACTTTGGCCGACTGGCGCGGTCGCACGGTGTTGCTCAACCTGTGGGCCACCTGGTGCGTGCCCTGCCGCAAGGAAATGCCGTCTTTGGACGCCCTCCAGACCCGCCTCGGCGGGCCTAATTTCGAGGTGGTGACGGTCAATATCGACACCCGCGACGCCGACAAGCCGAAGGCTTGGCTGAAGGAAGTCGGCGTTTCGAAACTCGCCTATTACGCCGACCCGGCCGCCAAGACCTTCCAGGATTTGAAGGCGATCGGCCGCGCCTTCGGCATGCCGACGACGATGCTGATCGATCCGAACGGCTGCGAGATTGGCACCATCGCCGGGCCCGCGGAATGGGCGAGCGATGACGCACTCAAGCTGATTCAGGCCGCAATTACGCGCTGATATTGACGTTTTGCCCGACGCCCGGGCCGGCGTTGGCGAGGCTCTGCAGGTTCTGCTGGGCCTTATCGAGCATATCGGCGACGGCGCCTGCGGCAGATGCGTTCATCTTTAACATGATGGCCGCCAAGGACATTTGGGTGTCGGACGCTTGCGCACCGACCATCGCCTGAGCAACGCCTGATACTGACATCCCGTCAAATTAAGCCGAGTTTCTCAATGAAACATAAATGATGACGGCCGCGTCTTGACAGGAAGGTCGCCGCGCCTATACTTAACCACATGGTTTACTATCACAAACCCGATCTCGACCGCACTTTCGCGGCCCTTGCCGACCCCACAAGGCGCGCTCTGCTGGCGCGTTTGAGTGAAACCGACGCGATATCGGTGAGCGAACTCGCCAAACCGTTCACGATGTCGCTGCCGGCTGTGATGAAGCATCTCGACGTGCTGTCGGATGCCGGGCTCGTGATCCGCAACAAAACGGGGCGCACGGTGTCCTGCCGCCTGCGCGCCGAGCCGATGGAACGAGCCAACGAATGGCTCAACCGCTACCAGCGCTTCTGGACCGAACGTCTCGATCAACTCGCCGCATTCCTGGAGGAAGAATCATGTCCACTGCCACCGCCGTCAAGCCAAGCCTCACCATCAATCGCCGCTTCAAAGCGCCGCCGGAAAAAGTCTTCAGCGCCTGGACCGGCGCGGAAAAAATGAAACGCTGGATGGGCCCCGGCCAGGTTTTCACCAAGCACGCCGAAAGCGATCCGCGTGTCGGCGGTCGGTACCGCATCATTATGCAAGCGCCGAGCGGCGAAGAATTCGACGTTAGCGGCGTATTTCACGAAGTGATCGCCAACGAGAAGCTGGTCTACACTTGGTGCGGCACAAAGACGCCGGAGCGCGAAACGCTGATTACCGTGACATTCAAGCGCGACGGTGACGGCACACTGTTCACGCTGACGCACGAGCAATTCCCCGACGACGCGGCGCGCGACGCCCACCAGGGCGGCTGGAACGGTGCGCTCGAAAAACTCGCCGCATTCGTGGAGCAAGCGTGATGTCCACCGCAACCGCCGTCAAACCAAGCCTCACCATCAAGCGCCGTTTCAAAGCGCCGCCCGCGAAGGCCTACAGCGCCTGGATCGAGCCGGAAAAAATAGCGCGCTGGTTCGGCCCTCCCGGCTCCAAGATCGTCGACGCGAAATTCGACGCCCGCGCCGGCGGTAAATACATGATCCTGGCGGTTTCCGAGACCGGCGAGGAATTCCATGTCTCCGGCACCGTGAAGGAAGCGATCGCGAATGAACGGCTGGTCTACAGCTGGGCCTGGCGCGGCACGCCGGACCGCGTGTCGTTGGTAACCGTTACCTTCAAGCCCGACGGCGCAGGCACGCTATTCACCCTCACGCACGAACAGTTCTTCGACGAGCAGGCACGCGACCGTCACAACCAAGGTTGGGAAGCCGTGCTCAATAAGCTCGAAGCATTCCTCGCCTAACCGCAACACACGTAACGGAGTATCCCATGACTGCGCACGGACATTTTCACTGGAACGAACTCGTCACCCGCGACGTCGAGAAAGCAAAGAAGTTCTACGGCGACATCATCGGCTGGACCTTCGACGGCATGCCGATGCCCGACGGCACTTATTGGGTCGCCAAAATGGGCGACCAGCCGGTCGGCGGCCTGTTCCCCATCGCCGGACCGCAATGGGACGGAGTGCCGGAACATTGGATGTCGTATCTCGCGGTCGATGACGTCGATGCCCGCGTCAAGAAAGCGACCGCCGCCGGCGCAAAGCTGATGCGCCCGGCCTTCGACATCCCCGGCGTCGGCCGCATCGCCATCCTGACCGAGCCGGGCGGCGCCGGCGTCGGCTGGATCACGCCTGTTCAACGCTGAAACCGGAGTACCATCATGCAGCACACTGTCGTCTCGCAGGATCAGTGGCTGGCGGCGCGCAAGGCGCTGCTCGCCAAGGAAAAGGAATTGACACACGCGCGCGATGCGCTCAGCGCCGAGCGCCGCACGCTGCCCTGGGTGAAGATCGACAAGAGCTATGTGTTTGACGGTCCTGCCGGCAAACAATCGCTCGCCGATCTGTTCGAGGGCCGCAGCCAGCTCATCGTCTATCACTTCATGTTGGGGCCCGGCTGGAAGGAAGGCTGCCCGAGCTGCTCGTATCTTGCCGACCACTTCGACGGCGCCGCCATTCATCTCGCCCAGCGCGACGTCACGTTCGTGGTGGTGTCGCGCGCACCACGCGCGGAGATCGAGGCGTATCAGAAACGCATGGGCTGGAAGTTCAAATGGGTGTCGTCCTTCGGCACCGATTTCAACCACGACTTCCATGTCTCGTTCACACCGGAAGAGAAGGCGGGCGGCAAAGTCGAATATAATTATTCGATGACGGAATTCCCGAGTGAAGAGGCGCCGGGCCTCAGCGTGTTCGCCAAGGGCGAAGGCGGCGCCGTGTTCCACACCTACTCGTCTTATGCACGCGGCCTCGACATTCTGGTCGGCGCCTACAACTTCCTCGACTTCGCGCCGAAGGGCCGCGACGAAGACAAGCTGCCGTGGACCATGGCCTGGGTGCGACGGCACGACGAGTACGAGACAGCGTCGCCGAAAATGGCGTCTGCATGCTGCGGGTGATCGCAGCCAATTCGCCGAAAAGACAGCCATAAACAAAAGAGATGGAGCGACAGCATGATCAAAGTAAGCGCGTTCCGTTGGGTACCGCCCTTCGCCCGCGGCCTGGTCCGCGATTTGCGCGTGCGGTGGGCCTTGGAAGAAGCCAGCCTACCCTATGAAGCGCGGCTGATCGGGCCGGAAGACCAGAAGTCCGCCGGCTATCGCGCGATGCAGCCGTTCGGCCAGGTGCCCGCCTATGAAGAAGACGGGCTGGTGCTGTTCGAGTCCGGCGCCATACTTCTGCATATTGCGGAACGCTCGGAAGCCTTGATGCCGGCCGATGCCAAGGCCCGCGCGCGCATGACGACCTGGATGTTCGCGGCTGTCAATTCAATCGAGCCGCACATCCAGAACCTGACCGCCATCGACCTGTTCCATGCCGATCAAGACTGGGCGAAGACGCGCCGGCCGGCGGCGCTGCAACTGGCGCAGTCGCGGCTCACATCACTGTCCGACTGGCTCGACGGGCGCGAATACCTGGAAGACCGCTTCACTGTGGCCGACCTGCTGATGACCACAGTGCTGCGCATTCCGCGCCACTGCGACCTGGTCACACAGATGCCGGTGCTGGAAGCCTATCGTCTGCGCTGCGAAGCGCGGCCGGCCTTCAGGCGGGCGCTCGACGCACAGATGGCAGATTTCGCGGACAAAGCCGCAGCCTAACGGCAACTACTTTTTAGGGGAGCAATGAAATGACATTATCAATCACGGCCCTTTACGGCGCTATCCTTGCGCTCATCATCCTCGCGCTCGGCATCAACGTTACGGTCCATCGGGTTAGGCTGAAGGTGCCGCTCGGCGACGGCGGCAATCCGACAATGCTGCGCATGATCCGCTTGCACGGCAACGCGATCGAATATGTACCGCTCGCGATCGTGCTGATGGCGATCTACGAACTCAACGGCGGCTGGCACCTGGCGCTGCACATCATCGGCATCGCGTTGATCGCCGGGCGCCTGATTCAAACCGCGGCTATGTGGGGCACCGAAATGCCGGGTGCCGGCCGCGGCATTGGACAGACCACGACGTGGCTGTCGCTCGGCGTGCTGGCTTTATTGAATCTGTCGAAGCTGGTGTGAGGCGCTAGCGCGTCGGCACCGGCTTTTCGCCGCGGTAGTCGTAGAAGCCGCGCTGTGATTTGCGGCCGAGCCAGCCTGCTTCGACGTATTTCACCAGCAGCGGGCACGGCCGGTATTTAGAATCGGCCAAGCCCTCGTGCAGCACCTGCATCACCGACAGGCAGGTATCGAGGCCGATAAAGTCGGCGAGTTCGAGCGGCCCCATCGGGTGGTGCGCGCCGAGCCGCATCGCGGTGTCGATCGCCTCGACGTTGCCGACGCCTTCATAGAGCGTGTAGATCGCCTCGTTGATCATCGGCAGCAAAATGCGGTTGACGATGAAGGCCGGGAAATCCTCCGACACGGCGATGGTCTTGCCGAGCTTGCGGACGAAGGTCTTGCTGGTCTCGAAGGTCGCGTCATCGGTGGCGATGCCGCGGATGACCTCGACCAGCTCCATCAGCGGCACCGGATTCATGAAGTGAATGCCGATGAAGCGCTCCGGCCGGTCGGTCGACGACGCCAGCCGCGTGATCGAGATCGACGATGTGTTGGTGGCGACGATGGCTTCCGGCTTCAGCGACGCGCAAAGCTCGGAAAAAATCTTGCGCTTGACGTCTTCTTTTTCGACCGCGGTCTCGATGACGATGTCACATTCGACCAGCGCGTCGTATTTTTCCGCGGTCTTGATGCGCGTCAGCGCGGCCTTGCGGTCGTCTTCGCTGATCGCCTTTTTGCCGACCTGGCGCGCCATGTTGCCGTTGATGGTGGCGAGACTGTCCTTGAGGCGATCGCCCGAGACGTCGTTGAGAATGACGTCGAACCCGGCCAACGCGCAGACATGCGCGATGCCGTTGCCCATCTGACCGGCGCCGACCACCCCGACCGTCTGAATCTTAGCCGCCATAACTTCTTATCCGATCATCATAAGTAAGTGGTTTTACGCCGAACCGGTGCATGACGCCACCGGCGGACCTTTAAATTACCAGAGCCTTCAGCGCTTGACTTTGTCGAGTTCCGCCGCCAGTTCCGGCAGCGCTTGGTACAAATCAGCGACCAGGCCGTAGTCGGCGACCTGGAAGATCGGCGCCTCTTCGTCCTTGTTGATCGCGACGATCACCTTGGAATCTTTCATGCCGGCGAGATGCTGGATCGCGCCGGAAATACCGACCGCGATGTAGAGATCCGGCGCCACCACTTTGCCGGTCTGCCCGACCTGCCAATCGTTCGGTGCATAGCCGGCGTCGACCGCGGCGCGCGACGCGCCCATGCCG
>Ga0193699_10000537_pt1 | contig 16095 bp, 26 predicted proteins | sample L3c2metaG_FD_160095 | JGI IMG/M metagenome (GOLD analysis project Ga0193699, IMG submission 160095) | Soil microbial communities from a riparian zone of the East river system, Colorado, United States - L3c2 | ecosystem: Environmental > Terrestrial > Soil > Riparian zone | place: USA: East...
CATTCTGCGAGAAGTTCGACGTGCCCGATCCGTGCAGCGGACTGAAGCCATGAAGACGAACGCGAAGACCTATCCTGACATCTCCAATATCCTCGAGCGCAAGGCCGCGGGGCGGGTCGATCTACACGCCCGCTCGTTCGCGGAGAAGCTCGATGCCCTGGATGCGTTGCGCGACCGGGCTGGACCGCTTCGCGCCGCCATGGCCGCTCGGACGGAACGAGATCCCATTCAGGAGCGCGCGCCGGGTATGCGGCCGTAGGAACGGGCTCTGGCTCCCGTTCGATGATCGTCACCTGCCGATGACCGACGCGCAATTGGCTCGCTCGTGCGATTCCACACGATAATCCGGATAGCCGAAATTTCGAGCGGTCCACCATGACACGAAAAAAAATGTCGTCTCTCGCTCGATCTGAGTCTTCGGCCCAATCGGAGTCTGATCGGGTTTCCGGTGGCCAGCCTGCGCGTTGAACTTTCAACGGCTAAACTGTGCTTTCCAAGAGATTCTTTTGGTCGTGGCGGACTGCAAGGACGAGCTTCAAGCCGGACGGCTATTGGGGTGCGAAGATGTTGTCGGAGCCGATGATCCCCGTCGAAGTCTCTCGGAGCTTATTTTCGTTTGAGGGCATTTTGCTTCTCCTTCTCGGCCTTCCTGTCAAGTTCGGCCTGTTCGCGTTGCCGGCCGTGCAGCAGTTCCGGCACCATGACCGATTCCTTCGACCTCCAGCGCTTCCTCGACGCCCAGTCGTCGGTCTATCCGCGGGTCCTCTGGATGTGGTTCATTTTCCCGCAAATTGCCGGCCTCGGGCATAGTGCGATGGCGCAGCGGTTTGCCATCGCTTCGCGCGGGGAGGCCGTTGCCTTCTAGGGCATGCCGGCCTCGGGCACCGTCTCAGGGAGTGCACCGCTCTCGTCAATGCTGTTGACGGCCGCGCCATACGCGAAATCCTGGGCACTTCCAACGACCTCAAATTCCGCTCGTCGATGACGCTGTTCGGTGCCGTGTCGACGGATCCGGAATTCGCCGCTGCCATTTTGAAATTTTACAGCGAAAGACCGGACCAAGCGACGCTAGACTTGCTTGGGGGCTAGACGCGTGGGCACACCATTCCGCTGCTCCGCTCAGGTATGTCCGAGTTTGATTTCCAGCAGGCATAGGTACCTAACTGGGCAAGAGATCGACCACCGGCCGGAAGCGGAACCAGCCTGAAGTCATTAGGGCCGCCGCGATCGTACGGGCACGCCACGCCATTGGCCGGGAGGCGGCCGACTGGCCGCTGACGGCGACCAGGCTGAGACTCAAATAGAGCACGAATGACTCAGATCCAACCCGAAACGACAAAGACGCAGCGTTTCGATTCGGTCGGTTCGCATAAGGTTTCTTATGCGAAGTCCCTAGCTGCTGGGCCAAGTAATCCTCCCAACGAGGCGCGGTCCTGAGGAGCTTTGAGATATCCTGAGATCACCTCACTATGCTCGCCGTCTTTCCTCCAAGAAAAACCCCCCGCCGTCTCCAGCGGGGGGTTTTTGCGCCTTTTTGGGTGGATACGCCTTTGGCCGCTGGGTAGTAAATCTTTCCAATGGACATCCGAGAGCCATCAAAATGGACACGAAAACGCTCTGGATGGACGACTTAGTCCGAACTTCACAACACGTTAAAGTAATGGCCGACGTCCTAGTTGTTCCGCCGCACTTATCGCACTCTACGCAGGTGCCATTCCGCACCAGCACGATGTTACCGCACTTGCTGTTCATCTCGCCTTCGTAGCGTTTTGCGCTCGCCTCGCCTCGGCGCGGCGTGCGGCGGTGCCGGCATTGCTCCAAGCTTGCGCTTCGAAATTCTCGGTAGGCGAGAGCTGGTGGACGGGCTCCCCAGTCGTCAGCGCGAGTCGAGGCGTCGCCGCAGCCGAGGCGGGCGGGGGGCAGGAGGAGGCGATGGCGGTGAGGTTGCTGGCACGGGCATCGTCGGCGAGGCGGCCGACAAGCGCTTGACGACGAGGTTGTCGGTGCGCGAGCGTGTTAGGCCTTGGAGATGTAGCGCTTCCAAGCCGCCGGTTAGTCGGGAAACCCGCCCCAGCCGCAGCCGGCTAGGCCGGAGATCCGGGTGTCGGACCACGCCGTCGTCCGGTATTTGGAGCGCGTGCGCGGCGTCGACATAGATAAAGTGAGTGCCGACATCCTGGCGGTGGCCGGCAACGCGGCCGTGCTCGGCGCCAAGGCCATCAGACATGCTGGCAGCTGCTACGTCATCGACAAAAGACTATCGTCACCATCCTGCGGACCGATCGCCGGCGCGTCACCGACCACCGCTGACCTCGTCTCAACTTGCCATCATTGGAATCGAGTGGGCCGGCGCCTGGCCGCCGGCGGCGAGCGGCTACTTGGCCGGGTCGGCCGCTGGCCTCCATGAGCTTCGCTCAGGTCGATGCCGCATGGCCCGGGTGCCGGACCTTGGATCGTCGGATTTCTGGTGCTTCTGATGGGAAGCTAAGGCGAGTTGGCGTAACACAATCGCAGGCTATGTTACCCTGCGCATACGCGTGACGCCATCACGCGTGCTTGAGATTCTCTGACACCCCCCGTTACTTCCCCACTTTCGTAACGCAAAAAACCGGGAAAGCTCTACCGGCCGCGAGACGCCGTCGCGGCGATGCCGGGCTCGGTGATCCGCAGCGATTCTTTGCCATCGACGTCGACGAAGGGCGCCAGGTGGGGCGCAAGGATCGCCATCACGGCGTCCGGAAGATCGTGGCGGCAGCCGCTGTAGTAGACGCTCTCCAGCTTGTCGTCCCAGCCAACCCGCCGCACCTTTTTTCCGCGGATCCTGCAGCCATGGAACGCAAGTGTGCGGATGACCTTCTTCGAATGGCGAAGGTGGCGCGCCCGGTCGAGCTTCTCGGGCGGCGTCTCTTTGACGGCCGCGAACATCTTGTCGTCCTGGATGTCGGCCAGGCCGACGGCGGCCAGTCCGCCCGCTTCCGTCAGCCGGTAGGGCTCCGACCAGTCGCCGTAGTCGCAAGGCCGGCTCCAGCCTTCGCATGTGATCAGGCCGGCTTGAGCCAGGCGCCGGCCTGCGGTGTGGGCGACGTTGCGCCACCGGCCGTCCGGGTGCTCGATGCGATCCGTCGAGAAGCGTGGTTGCTGGGAGCCGTGCCAGTGAAACGCCACCGCATATCCGCTGCGCAGCGCGACCAGGATCCGTAGATCGTCAGTGAGCTTCTGCTTGCTCATGCGATCCCCAGGGAAAAGCATTCGAGGGCGCGGTCGTCGTCGGCAGCGAGGGCGAGGGGGCGGGGCGTCCGCTTCGGCAGGTAGGCGCGCTCGTTCCACCGAATGACGGCCTTCGTGAAGCCGCCATTCGGACCGGGGACGATGCGGACCAGGCCCACGTCTTCAAGGGCGCGGAAAACGCGCCGCATTTCCGAATTCGAGGTCAGAGCTTGCGTAGCCGGGCGCTTCAGGTCGTGGCCGCTGCTGATGAACTGGTGGAACGGCCATGTCGCGCAACCAGGCGGCATCTTTGGAGCCAAGTCTTGGCCCATTCGGATTCTTCGTGTGGTTGCCGGCGTCCAGGCCATACCCCTGCCTTCGCTAAAATACCGCGATGGCTTTACCAAGTAGGGCCCTGTGCCGTCGGCGCCGACCAGGCGGGCGATCTTGATTTCGTCGAGTCCTTCGGGGTTCGTTGGCTTGGCGGTGTCCTCGTCGACGGCGAAGGACTCGCGGCCGTGCACCTTCGCGCACGCCTTCAGGATGGCGACCGGATCCCAGCAGCCGGGCGCGATCGCCATCAGCGTCACGGCAGCGGTCTTGTGAGCGACGGTCCCGGCGAGCCCGCCGGCGACGACGACGCTGCACTGCCTGCGGCCGCAGATTTCCGTCACGCCGGCAGCATCGAACAAGCCATCGGCATCCGGCGTCGGCGGCGGATTCTTCGCGCGCACGCTGTTGCATGCCGGCGTGGCGTAGGCGCGCCACGTGTCCAACTGTCCTTCGAGATTATCATACGGTGCGCGTTCGCGACCTGGCATCGATCGGCCTCAGTCAAACGGGATGTCGTCGGCGGTCAGGGTCGGCGACGGCTCAGCTTCCGGGCGCTTCGGATTGGGCGGCCAGCTGGAGCTGCGCTTTTCCGGGGCCGGCTGCGTCGACGGCGGATTGGTCGGCGTCATTGGCGCGCCCGACGGGGGCGCGGGCATCATCGGCCGCGGACCCATGGGGCTTGCGTCCAACGGCTTGGCGCTCTCGGCCGGCACGTCCCAGATCGACGGCAGCGTTCCAGGGGGGACATATGCGTCTGGTGGCGCGGGGATACCCAGAAAGAGATATTGCCGCTTGGTCAACTTGGGGCCCTGACGCTTCATCAGCGCGCGATCGCGCTCGAAGCGTTCATCCCACCATTCATGCGGCCGCGTGTATTTCTCCCGCGCGGACGGCCAGTACATTCCGGCTGGACTCTCCTCGACGCTCGCGTCCGGCGTCCGCAGCCGCGCGAACCCGGTGCGCGGCTCCGCCGGCTGCTCGACGGCGACCGGCGCCGCGGGCTCTGGTGCCGACGGCGCAGGCGAGACGATCTCGGCCGGGCGTCCCGACGGCGACGCCGGCCTGCTGGCCTGTGGCTGTGTGATTACTCCAAAACGAGCTAGTAGCCGTCCCGGAGTCGGCTTGTAGTCCGGCGAGATTGGAGGCGCCGGGCTTCGCGGCGGCGTCGGCCGCGACGGAAATGAACTCATCCCCACTGGCCTCTGAGCCGGCGTGAGCGGCGCCACGACAACATCGGCCGCGGGCGCTTCGGCGACCGGCGCCGCGGCCGGCGCGGGATCCGGACGCTTGAACCGGGGGAATCCTCCAATTTTGCGTGTCGTCATGCCAGTTGCCTTTCCCTTGCGTCTTCTTCCTCGATACGTTTCCCGAACTGCGCGCGGATGTCGGCCTCTGCCGCCCAGCCGGTGAAAAATTCGTCCATCGTCATCTCTGCGGCCGTCACGGCCTTGGCTTTAATGCGGCGATAGCGCTGCGCTTCGACGTCGCTATGCATCTCGCGCACCCGATCGATGTGTGCGATCAGCTGCGACACGTAAGCGGACATCTCCGCCATCATCGTATCTTCGAGGGCGCACAGATCGTCATGCGTCATCTCGCGGTCGACCGCCGCCCGCAGCTGGCTGCGCTCGATTCCCAAAGCACCGGCGGCGATGGCGCGCCAGCGCCAGCCGTACGTAGCGCGGAACGTCGACTCGAGCCGCTGCCAATGCGCGGTGGACCTGCGGCGGCTCATGGCACGTTCTCCACGTCGAACGGCAGGCCTCCGCGGCGCCGGAGCATGTCGTTGAGCCCGGTAACGAGCCCGCGGGCGATGCCGATCTCGATGCCGTCGAGGCGACCACGGTCGAGGCCCTGCTTGTGGCCGGCACGCCAGCCGACGATCAGCTGCGAGACATGCTCGTCGGGGAAAGACGACGAGAACACCAGCAACGCCTTGCCGGCCTCGTCGACGATCGTCACGAAGCCACGCTGCGTGTCGCGATCGACGGCGCGGCGCACGCGATAGTTGTCATCGCCGACCGTCAGCGAATACTCGCTGCTCTCTAGCGGCTCCGCACGCGGCATTCCGGTACGCAGCGAGATGACATTCGTCGTGTCCGTCATGCGCACTCCAGTTGGTTTGTCTGCTTGCACTTCATGCAGATGCGGTTGCCGATGTGCAGCGAGAAGAACTTCTGGCGGCACGGGATGCAGACACGGAGCTGCGCCCTGGGATCGCGGGCGCCGTACGCGACACCGCGGTAGCGATCGGGGGCTCCGTGCGGCCCATGCGAGCGGCGGCAGCGGCGTTGGAGAGACCCTCGCCGCGGACGAGGCTGGCGAGCAGCAAAATCTGCTCCTCCGTCCAGTCCTCGCCGGTGCGGTCGATCGGGCCGCCGGGATTTGCGTCGTACGATTCCGTGGCGGGGGCGAAGATCGTTTGCGACGGCATGAAGTTCATTTCGGCGAATCCTTACCGGCGGGCGAAGTTGGAACGGCGCGGCCCATCTCATGGGCAAAAGCCTTCTCGGCCTGTGCGATCTCGCGGGCGCGGCGCTGGCTGGCGATGCGTTCGCGCGCCATCAAAAGCAAGAGCGAGTCATCGAGGCCGCACACCGCGCGCTTGCGGACCAAGTATTGATAGAGAGTCGACCGACCGATGGCGAGCTCGCGCGCGATGTGCATGCGCCAGAGTGGATAAAGGCGCTCAGCGACCCAGCGGACGCGTCCAGCCTGGCTGACAGGGACTTCGGAGGCCGATTTCGGCAAGGCTGGATCCTTGAGGTTTATAGGCAACAGTGACGGAACACACGTAAGAACATGGCACAGTGCCTGTGCCAAAGTCAAGCGGTCTCGAATCCTTGCTTCCGACCGCTCGCGTTTTGTCTCTTGCAGCTTTTCGGCGTCTTATGCCCGCCGCCAACAAAGGAGGCTGTCATGTTGAAGGCTGTTTTTTCCGCCATCGCGTCCGTTCTGAAGTCCTTCGGACGCCTGTTCGGACGCGTCGCGGCGGCTCCGTTTCGCATGCTAGACGGAATGCTCGGAGGTGGCGGGCCGGCCGTGCCTCCGGCGCCGGAGGCCTCGGCGGAGGCCGAAGACGTGCCGGCGCCGGCTCAGGATCACAAGCATCTCTACGAGCAGATCGCGCTCGCCGTCATGCAGTGGTGCTTAGACAGCCTCGTCGCCGATCACAAAATGCCGATCCCGCCGAAGATGCCGCGCGGCATCTCCGCCTGGCTTCCGGGCCTGACGCGCGACGAATGCATCGTGCTGGCTTCTGCCGATAGAATGGCCGTTTCTGCGCATATACGCAGCCACGAATTGGTGCGCGGCGTCCGCAGCGTGCGACCGTTAGATCGTCTGGAATGGCCGCCGGAGCCTGGGTTAGCGCCCGATCAGGGCTCCGGCGGGTTCTTTAGCGCCCTCGCTGACGCAGGTACTGGGCCATGCCCAGCCGCAGGTCCAGCTCTCTGATGGTCAGCGCCTGGTCGCGGATCGTCGCGTCGCGGCGACCGAGCTCCGTGCGCTGGTTGTCGATGCGCCGCTGCAGCGAGCAGATAACAGCATCGCGGCTCTGCAGGGCGTCTCTCACGCCACGCTCGCGGCGACCGGCGGCGATGTTGGTGACGCCCGCTACGAGCGCTCCGGCAATCGTGGCCGCGCCGCCGATGGCACCGACGGTGAAAGCCTGCTGGTCGAAGTTAGTGTGGGATCCGCCCGCCATGGTCTGCTCTCCTTCGAGGTTAATCGGCACATAGTGTGTGCCGATGGATTGCATATAGAAATAACATATGTTAATGGACCCTGCGGCCAATCCTTCAACTTGCAAGGATTCGCGTTTTTCTATTTGCCCCGGAGGGCTCAGCATCGTGAGGACCTTTTTCACCGGAGACCATCATTTCGGCCACGAATCGATAATCCGCCACCGGACGCGCCCGTTCGCGAACGCTGCCAAGATGGATGAAGTGATGATCGCCAACTGGAACGCTGTTGTCAGGAAAGACGATCGCGTCATTCACGTAGGCGACTTCGCATTCAAAGGCGACCCGAAGCGGTTGACGAAAATCTTCAGCGCGCTCAACGGCCAGAAATTCTTGGTCATCGGCAACCACGACGGGCGCGACACGCTGGCGCTGCCGTGGGCGGCGCCGCCGCTGCACATCCTGCATCTCGTGGTCGACGGCCAGCGCGTGGTCGCATGCCACTACGCGATGCGCACGTGGGCCGGTATCGGCCGCGACGCCATACATGTCTATGGCCACTCGCACGGCAGGATGCCGGGTAACTCGAAGTCCTGCGACGTCGGCGTGGACTGCTGGGATTTCTACCCTGTGGATCTGCCGGCAATCACGTCGCGCCTGGCCGCGTCGCCGCCGTCGACGGACGTAGAGGGCGATCCGGAGCCTGACAACAACGATGGAGGAATGAAGCCATGAAACAGCGCATCTTCTCAGCACCAGGACAACACCCGGGCCGGGTGCTCGTGATGCTCGGCGACGAGGTGATCGCCCAGGGGTCGTTGACGAACCTGGCCATCATCTCGCGCGCACTGTCGACGCCGGGCGTGGACGTCTACCTGCATCCCGACGACGCGCTCGAGTTCCAGGCGTGGCAGGTCGAGGAAGCAGCGAGAAAGAGGAGGCTGAATTGATTTCCTTTCTGAAAGTACTGCTCGCCCGCTTCCGCGCCCCTGAAGACGACCGCGTAGTCATTGAGCAGGCGTCCCACTACGATGCCATGGAGGCGCGCTGCCGAAGGATTCGCGAAACCGAGCGTGCGATCGCGAGCGAGCGCGAGCGCATTGCACTGACGGTCGGCTCATGGGCGCGGGACACCGTCTACAACCGACAGCGAGCGGCAGTCCCGCGCAGCGTTCTCCGCGACGTGGCAGTGTGGCTGCGCGGCCTGAACGCGCAGGAAATCATCAACTTGTCGATCGCCTCGGCGTTCGACATCCGGCATCACATTTTCGGAGACGAGCGCATTCCCGGCGTCCGCACCGTGCAGCCGCTGCCGGAGTCGTTGTTGATCTGGCCGAAGCCGCGCCTCATCGCAGATCCCGATAACGAACGATCGGCCGGCGGTGGTCCGCGACTGAAATCGCGGAAACTGGGCTGATCTATGCCCTCCTATTTCGCCAGCACTCCACGCCGTCGCAAGCCCGCCCGGTGGCAGATGTCGCCGACCGTCGCGCGCCTGGTCGGGATGCCGGCGAAGCCCAAGCGGAAGCTGAAGACGGAGGAGCACGACGCCCAGGTGGACCTGTTTCGGGACCACGTCTGGCCGCGCCTGGTCGCCGACGCGGTGGCGTTCGCGATCGGCAATGGCGGCAAGCGGCATCCGAAGGTCGCCAAGGCGATGAAGGAGGAGGGCGTCACCGCCGGCGTGCCGGACATCTTCGCGATCCACCTCGGCCAGGCCTACTTTCTCGAGATGAAGAAACCGAAGGGCGGCCGGGTGTCCAAGGAACAGAAAGTCATGATGGCCCGCCTCGTCGGCGCCGGCGCGATCTGCGCAGTGGCGAACGGACGCGAGCAGGCAATCAAGCAATTGGAGGCGTGGCGCCTTTTGGAGGTCGCGGTGGCGATGGCAGAGCAAGAGGAGATGGCGGCATGACCAAGCTCTGGATCGCCAGCGATCTGCACCACGGCTGGTCGATCACGCGGCCTCGCGTACCTGATCACGAGGTGTTCGTCTGCGCTGGCGACTTCTCCCGCCTCGACAACACGATCGAGACGCTGACCTCCGGATTATACGGTAACCGCCTGACCGTGGTGGTGCCAGGCAATCACGAATACTACGGCACCGTCATCCAAGACATGGAGCGCACCGGTGCCGCATTGGCTGCCCGCAGCAAAGTGTCCCTTCTGAATCCAGGCGTCGCCGTGCTCCGCGGAATCAGATTCGTCGGATGCACGCTGTGGACCGACTACCTGCTGTTCGGGCGCGAAGGGTTCGCCCAAGCGATGGCTGAGGCTTCTGTCGGGCTCAACGATCACAGAGTGATCCGGACGCGAACTGGGTGTCCGCCTGGCCATTCGCGCCCGTTCACGCCGGAGAGTGCCTTCCGTCGTCATCAGTTCGAGCGAGCCTGGCTGGAAGCGCGCCTGGACGAGCCCTTCGACGGGCCGACTGTCGTGGTTTCCCATCACTGTCCGTCACCGCGCAGTGTGCCGAAGCGGTTTCTCGATGACCCGATGTCGCCTGCATTTTCCAGTGATCTCGAAGAGCTGATTTTGCGGCATCAGCCGGACCTCTGGATCCACGGCCACACCCACGACAGCTTCGACTACACGATCGGCCGCACGCGCGTGATCTGCAACCCGGCGGGGTACAGCCACGAACCCAACCGGGATTTCGTGCCTGACCTGGTCGTCGACCTGCCGGCCTACGGCAACGACGACGAGGACGACGAGCCGCCGACCGGCATGAGGCCATGAGGTGGAGAGCGAGTGAGGAACGCGCAGGCCGGCTCCTGAGATCGCCGGCATCTCCACGCGTCACCCTGCTTAGGCGGCCAACTCTTTACGCACCGCCTCCGCCGAATTCCCGACCTTGTTGACCGCCGCCTGCAGCTTCTCCTTGGAGACGCCGAGAGCCTCGGTCCAATATTTCACTTCATGCTGCTCGGTCATGCTGATACGTGCCCGGTCCTGCGGGCCGCGGTTTTTGAGATCGTCTGACATGTCGTATTTCACCTCGTCTACGGCTTCGATGAGCGACCCGTTGTCGAGCACGCTCTCCAGTTCATTGATGGTCTTCTCGCAGTCCCGCGGGCCCGGCTCGATGTACTCGGCTAGGATCCGCTGCGCCTTTTCGATGGCGTCGGTGACCTGCTTTTCGGGACTGGGCATCGCGCAAAACTCCACGCTACGGGTGGAGAAAACGACCAAAAAGGGAGGCAGCTCCGACCATTGATCACCCCTTTAAAGCTGCTGTGCCGCAGGTTCCGTCCATGGTGATGTCGCGATATTCGACGTCGGCGATCAGCTTCGGATCGACCCAGATGGCTTTCGGCTTCCGGACCGGCTTCGTCAGTTTGGACTTCGGCGTCACCAGCTCGTCGAGCTTCCGGCGGAGGTCCGCACTGACAGCCCTCGGCGCGCCGGCTCTCAGCCAGGATGACGGCCGCGCTGCGGTAGCTGACGATCTCGTACTTCTCACGGATCTCCTTTGGCACCTTGCGGTCGACAATGTCCTGCGGGTCGGCGTTCTCGTTCGGCCTCAGCGAGACGTCGTCGTTCGCGCCTTCCTCTTCGCCTTCAATCTCTTCTTCGTCCGACATACTGCCCCCGAATCGGTAGCAACATACGACGCCCGCAACTATCACCGTGAATGCCGAATCCTTGGGCATAAAGGTTACGGAACCTTGCCACTTCCCCCTGTGGCGCCCCAGCATTGCGGTCTGATTCGCGTTCAACCCCCAGTAGGCGGTTTCGAACAAAGGAGCCGCCATGGCCGAGGAGACGCCCGACTACGTGACTTGGCTGCCGGTGATCGGCAGGTCCCTAGCGTACCTGTGTCTGGGGAAGGCCACCGAAACCGACCCCGACAAATACAAGGACGTGCTCGCGAAGGTGGACTTCCTGGAAGGACTCGGCCTGCCGACGAAGAATGCCGCCGAGGCCGCCGGTTCAACGGCGGCCTCCGTTCAGGTGATGCGCAGCAGAAACAAGACCAGGAAAGCCAATGGCCAGAAAAGCCGCAAAGCGCGCCCAGCCCGCCGCCGCTGAGGCGCCGACCGGGCCGACTGCCGCCGACAAGATCGCGGGCGCGCTGGCGCTGCTCGCGGTGAAGGGCATGGACAAGGATGACGCCTCGCTGGCGCTGGACGCCATCGGCTTCAACGCCACCGAGATCTCCGGTCTCCTCGACGTCAACAAGAACTACGTAATGCTCGCGCGCTTCCGGAAGAAAAACGGTGGCAAGAAGGCCAAGAAGAAAAAGGCCTCCTGATTGGCGAGGATCAACCCAGACTTGATCGATCGGATCGCGCGCGACCTCGGCATCACGCCCAAGGCCGTGTATCCGCACATCACCAGGATCGCAAACGAGACGATGCTCGATCGCCACCTCGCGGCGCTGGTGCTGGCGGGCAGGCGCGGCATCAACCTGGCCAAATACTCGACCGCCGACGAGCGCGCCGAGATCCGTGGCGCGCTGCGGGGGTCTCCGGATCCCGAGCCCGAACGCGAGCGCCGGCCTATGGAGCCGGCGCGGCGACTGGTGAAGGCAAAGAAGCCGGCGAGAAAGACCAAGGGCAAGTCAGTGTTCGTCGTGCACGGACGCGACGAGGCCCTGCGCAAGAGCATGTTCGACTTCCTCCGGGCGCTCGGCCTCAATCCGCTCGAGTGGGACCACGCGGTGCGGCAGGCCAGGTCGAAGGGCGCCAATCCCTACGTCGGCGACATCATCGACGAGGTGATGGATAAGGCCCAGGCGGTGGTCGTCATGTTCTCTCCCGACGACCTGGTGCAGTTGAAAGAGCAATTCCTGCATGCCGACGACCGAGCCGAAGGCAAGCCGCAGGGCCAGGCGCGGCCCAACGTGCTGTTCGAAGCAGGCCTGGCGATGGGGCGGCATCCGCGCAAGACGGTGCTGGTGCAGGTCGGCAAGGTGAAGCCGTTCTCCGACGTCGGCGGACGACACATGGTGCGGCTGTCCGAGTCCACTGAGAGCCGCAACGATCTCGCGAACCGGCTCGAAGGGCTCGGCTGCGAGGTCGACAAGGTCGGCCGCGACTGGATGAAGGCCGGCGAGTTCGTGCCGACCGAGCCGAAACCTGCCAAGAAGCGGGCGGCGAAGAGGGGCACGTGACGGCAGCCTTCGTCGACGAGCTCGAGACCTTCCGCACCGAGGAGGAGGTCGCCCAGCAGTATTTCTTCTGTTACCTGTCCGTCCGCAGCGTGGGAGCCGTCAACCCCGACGTTCTCAAGAAGATCAACGAGACGCCGCTGTTCTGGATCACAACGCACCACGCGATGCTGCTGGCGGCGTTCGTCGCCTTGGGGAGGATCTTCGACCAGGACAAGCGGTCGATCCACAACATCGACAAGCTATTGCGGTCGGTGACCGACAACACGGATCTGCTCACGAACGCCGCCCTGAAGAAGCGCAAGGAGGCCATGGGCATCTCGGCCTCCGATGCCGCAGAATACGTGAAGGGGAAATACGAACTGACCCCGACCGACATCCGCGCGATGCGAAAGGCGGTGTCGCACTGGCGCGGGGTGTACGAAGCAAGGTACCGCGACATCCGGCACGGCGTCTTCGCGCACAAGGGGCTCGGCCCCGCTGCCGTCGACGATCTGATGGCGAAGACCAACGTCGATGAGATGAAGGAGATGTTCGGATTTCTCCACGCGCTGCACCTATCACTCCAGGAGCTTTACTTGAACGGCCGCAAGCCCGACCTCACGCCGGCGACGTTCATTCTGCCGCCAAACGGGCGGCCGTATAGCGGGTCGCTGAAGGCCGGCGAGCGCGTCTATCGCGACGGTCACGACGTCCTGTACGGCATGTTGAGCGTGACCGACTGGTTGCGCGCGGAAGACTGAGGCCTGTCCGCAGTGTGGTGAAAATCGGATTACGGCGGTGAAAATTAGATTATAGGCTGTTGATATCGGTGACATCGCGGCGCTGCCGGTTTGAAGCTTTTACGCTTCATTTTCGGCCGATCAGCCGAAAATGACGCCTATACGCTTCAATTCTCTATGGCGGATCGCCCAGTATATTGGGCGTTTCCGCCAGATCGCTTGGAAACGCCCAATATACTGGGCGATTAACCATCCCGTAGGGAAGCTAACTTTTCTTCGCGCATTTGATTCACGCGGTCGTGAGTCCGATGATGGTTGCGCATGGTGAATGTTGTGATAATATTTATCACATAAATCAGTCAGGTAAGTCGCAGGAACCAGAAAATGCCAGCAGTGTCGTTATCCCGATTCAGTGGAGTGCTGGTTCCGACGGGCCGGCGCAACGGTTCAATCGCCATGAACGGCATTTACGTGAGCTTTCCATTCGAAGAGTCTATGCGGGGCGCTCTCCGTCAGGAATTTCCGACGGCGTGGTTCGACAGCCAGATGAAGCGCTGGACCCTGGCTCGCGCGGACTACGATCACGTCGTCACATTTTTCGCGGATCGCGGCTACGTGGTTATCGACGGACGCAATGTCATCGCGCAGCCAGTTTCGGCGCGAGCGACGTCATGAGCGAGAAGCCGGCTCCCCGCGCGCGGCGGATCATCGACGCCGGCAAGACGCTGGCCGGAGCCCGGTGGCAGTCGGCGCTATCGAGGGCCTCAGGCATCTCGCAGAGCTACTTGGCGATGATCGCCTCCGGCGAGAGGCCGATGACGGACGAAGTCGAAGACAAGGTCGTGGCGGCTCTCGGCAAAGAGATCGCGCGTCTCGGCAAGACGGCGGAGCGCCTCGCCGAGATCCAGGGGCGCATTTTGGCAGCCAGGGAGACAGGACGATGAAGCTGGTACAGGCGGTCAAGATCCTGGAGGAAGTCGACCTGTCGCCGGAACTGCGCTGCCGCACCGATGCGGTTGGCAAGGAAGCGCTGACACTGTTTGGAATGCGCCGGTGGCGCCGCGACACGCGTTATAGCTCGTACGATGAGCTCGACGTCGTGGTCTGCGTCAACGTCGCGGGCGGGTCGATCGGGACATTCGACGCTAAGATGATCAAGGACGATATCGTGGAGGGCATGGCGAAGAGCCTCGCGAGGGAAGTCGCGGCCAAGACCGCCGCCGGCAAGGCAGCATAGGGAGGGGTGACAATGACGACTACGAAAGACCTGCTGGCTGCCATGCCGCTCGATGGCGACGCCCGCGTAGCGACCGCGGAGCAGCTGGAAGCCTACGTGAAGGCGGTCAGTGCCGGCGCCATGGGTCGCCTGGGCGCGAAAGCCGGGCCGATGCAGGCCCTCGGCGCCGAGCTCATCGTAGAGGGGATCATGAGCAAGTTCATGGTCGCCGGAAAGGCCGTGTTCTGCGGCCAGCGTTTTAGGCGCAACCTGGAGAAGTGAAGATGGCACACAGCGAAGACTTCGTCGGCATTCACAACCCGCGCCTGCTCTTTATCAGCGTCGGCGACCGAGCCGCCTTCGACCTGATCGAGCGCCCGGCCCGCGACGCCGGCGAGAACGACGATGGCAACCACGTTCTCGTCAAGACCGTCGAGGAAGGCGGCGTGACCGTCATCTTCCAGCACTGGATCAAGCACCGCGGCCAGACCTGCACTGAACAGATCTGACGCTCTGCTGAACGGACGCGGAACAGGAGTTTGCCAACTCCGACCCTAAAATTGTCAACCGCTCGCGCTGAGAACGAAGCGCGATGAAATTATCTAACTGATATTGCTTTGCTTTATGGTGAGCGCGGAGGGACTCGAACCCTCGACCCCATGATTAAAAGTCACGTGCTCTACCACCTGAGCTACGCGCTCACTTGCCGCGCTGTGTAGGGGGCGGCTTGGTGCGGGTCAATAGCGCGCGTGACGGCAAATGTGCGGCTCCACAAGGCGCCGATTTTCGTGATGGCACGGGGCGTTAGCGGAGCTTCTTCACGCGGGCCGCCGGCGGAAAATCCACTTCCATCAACTGGCTTCTCGATGAATGTCCGATGTCACCGGCTGCGAGGTGCCGGCCACCGTCGGCATTGCCACCGGGCGCAGGCCGATCAGCTCCGCGGTCCGCACCGCGCTGTTGCGCCAGAACGCGAAGGCGTTGATCCGCGAGCTCTCGAGGATGGCGATGGCCACGGCGGAGAGGAACGGCAGGCTTTCCAGCACCAGCACGGCCGCGAACACGTAGATTTCACGGACTTCCTTGTAATTGTTGGAGACGATCAGGACGCCTGCGCCGAGCAGCAGCAGCACGCCGATCACGGCTTCCCAGAACGCCTGGAATTCGATCGACATCATGGACAGGCCGCCCTTGGAGGTACGGGCGAACGGCAGATGCTCGGTGATCAGGCCGTTGGCGACCGCGCGCGACACCGTCCATTGCACCGACATAGCGGCGACCATCGCGCCCAGCATCTGGCCCATCTTGACCGGCACCCGCAGCCGGTACAGCGCCACGAAATGCACCAGCGAGACCACGAAGGCGGCGATGATCGGCAGCGTCAGGATCTTGTCGGGAATCGCGATGTCGGCGAAGGCGACGATCGGCACCCAGATCAGGTTGAGGATCGCGACCAGCACGCCGAGGCTTTCGGCGCCGAGCCAGTTCAGCCAGCCCAGCGCGAATTCGCGGCGCTGATCGGGCGACAGCCGGCTGGCGCCGGGCAGAAACCGCCGCCAGTGCTTCTTGACGATCTGGAACCCGCCATAGGCCCAGCGGTGGCGCTGCTTCTTGAAGGCCTCGTAGGTGTCCGGCAGCAGGCCATGGCCGTAGCGGTGGTTGGTGTAGTGGGTGAGCCAGCCATGCTCGATGATCGCGAGGCCGAGATCGGTGTCCTCGCAGATGGTGTCGCCGGCCCAGCCGCCCGCCATGTCCATCGCCGCGCGCCGGATCAGGCACATGGTGCCGTGCACGATGATGGCGTTGGCCTCGTTGCGCTGG
>Ga0193699_10000538_pt1 | contig 16067 bp, 12 predicted proteins | sample L3c2metaG_FD_160095 | JGI IMG/M metagenome (GOLD analysis project Ga0193699, IMG submission 160095) | Soil microbial communities from a riparian zone of the East river system, Colorado, United States - L3c2 | ecosystem: Environmental > Terrestrial > Soil > Riparian zone | place: USA: East...
ATGGTCATTGTGGCCGCCTGGGAATCGATCTCGCTGAAATCGGACGCATCCGAATCTCGGGCGGAAGAATCTCAGTCCGGGGCCACCAGCGCCTGAACCTTACAAAAGCCCGTCGAACGGCTGGCGAATCGAAGCCAACGAGGCCAACAGCCTCAATCGCGGCTGGTATTGGTCCGCCATCCGACCTAGTGATACAGTCAGAAAAAAGGAATTGTTGCGCACGCCGGCGGGGCGCTGGAGCGCGCAACAGGCGCAAACGCCCACGCCAAATTCTGGGGAAGATACCATGGGAGGGGGATCGGTTTATGGCCAGGTCGGTCACTGCCACAACGCGTTTGCATCGTCTGACGGCGGTGCTATCAGCCTTGGTGCTGACGACATCGTTTGCGGCGGCCGAAGACCCGATGAAGGGCACCGATTACATTCGTGTCGTCACCGGTCAAATGCACCAGCTTCAGGTGGTTAAGGTCGAGGCCCATGCGTTCCGCGTTCAGAGATCGGCGATCGGTCAGATAGCGTACAATGAGGACGCCAGCACAGTCGTTCTGACGCCGTTCTCGGGCCGGGTTATCCGTCTGATTGCCAAGGTCGGCGATCAGGTCAAGAGCGGCGATCCGCTGCTGGAAATCGACAGCCCTGAGCAAGTGCCGCCGCAGCACGATTTCATGGCGGCGCAAACTGCCAGAAACAAAGCGCACTCCCAGCTCAATCTGGCACGGATCGTCGAGAAGCGCGCGCGCGATCTCTATGACGGCAAGGCTGCGCCGCTCAAGGATTTGCAGTCGGCCGAGGCGCAGCTCGCCGCCGCCGAGAACGACATGCGATCGGCCGACACAGCGTTCGATGCGGCCCGCGTCCGCCTGCGGATTCTTGGCCGCACCGATGATGAAGTTTCCAAGCTCGAGCACCACGGCGCGCTCAGCCGCGTCACCCGGATTACCGCGCCGATCGGCGGTACCATCATCTCGCGCAAGGTTGGGCCGGGACAACATGTCAGGGCTGATTCCGGCGAGGCTTTGTATACGATCGCCGACCTGTCGACGATGTGGTTGAAGGCCCAGATCTTCGAACAGGATATCGCGCTTGTCCGTATCGGTCAGGAGATCGAGGCCAGGATCGCCGCTGCGCCGAACCGAATCTTCAAAGCGCGCATCAGCGCCATCAGTTCGGCCTCCGACCTGACGACGCGCCGTGTTGTCGTCCGCTCGGAGATTGGCAATCCGGATGGCCTGCTCAAGTCCGAAATGTTCGCGAGCTTCAAGATCGGGACCGAAGAGGCATCGAGCACACCGGCGGTGCCGACCGACGCGGTCATCCGCGAAGGCGATGTGGCGACCGTGTGGGTCGAGACCGAGCCGATGTTGTTCAGGCGCCGGGTGGTCGACATCGGGATTCAGCAGAACGGCTTGACCCAGATTCGCAGTGGTCTCAATTCCGGCGAGTTGGTCGTCGCGCGCGGTGCGATTTTCGTCGACAACGAGTGGCGTCAATGACAGGGCGCGCCGGGGTCGTTCATGCTGCGTAGTCTCATTGCGTTTTGCCTCTCGCGGCGGCTGCTGGTGCTGGTTGCGTTCGCGGCCTTTCTCGGCCTTGGCTGCGCAGCTTTCCTGACGCTGAACATCGAGGCCTACCCCGACCCGGCGCCGCCGATCGTCGAGATCATCGCCCAGCAACAGGGCCAGTCCCCCGAGGAAGTCGAGCGTTACATTACGATTCCGATCGAGGTCGCGGTCGCCAGCACGCCGGGTCTGAAGTTCATCCGCTCGAACACCGTCTATGGACTCGGTTTCATCCGGCTGCAGTTTGAATACGGCCGCGACTATCATTTTGTGCGCCAGCAGACCCTCAACCGGCTGAAGGATGCGATCTTGCCAGCCGGTGTGCTGCCGGTGATCTCGCCCGCGGGGGGCATCAGCGAGATCTTTCGCTACGAGCTGATCGGGCCGCCGGGCATGGACGTCATGCGGCTCAAGACGCTGCAGGACTGGGTGGTCGAACGCAAGTTGCGCATCGTGCCCGGTGTCGCCGACGTCGCGGTGCTGGGTGGAAAGACCAAGGAATTCCAGGCCGAGATCAATCTCGATCGCATGATGGCCTATGGGTTGACGCTGCCGCAGATCATGACCGCGATTTCAGCGAGCAATTCGAATGTCGGCGGCCGGACCATCGCGATCGGCGAACAGTCGGTCAATGTCCGCAGCATCGGCGTCATCACCTCGATGGACGATATCGGCAATATCGTGCTGGCCCAGCAGGGGGGCGTGCCTGTACTGGTGTCGGACGTTGCCAAGGTCCAGATCGGCTACGCGCCGCGGCTCGGTCTTGCAGGCCGTGACGACACGACCGACGTCGTCACCGGTATCGTCCTGATGCAGAAACTCGAACGCACCATGGATGTGGTCAAGCGCGTACGCGCCGCCGTGGAGCGGATCAACACCGACGGGTCGCTGCCGCCCGGTGTCAAGATCGTGACGTTCTACGATCGTGGCGACCTCGTCGCGATCACCGTACAGACGGTACTGCACAATCTGCTGTTCGGTGTTGCCCTGATCTTCCTGATCCAATGGGTGTTTCTCGGTAACCTGCGCTGCGCGCTGATCGTCGCGGCAACAATTCCGGTGGCGCTCTTGCTTGCGGTGATGATCACGGTGATGCGCGGAGAGTCCGCGAACCTGCTGTCGGTCGGCGCCATCGATCTCGGCATTATCGTCGACGGCACCGTGATCATGGTGGAAAACATCTTCCGCCATATCGCCCATCACACGCCGCGAGTGGGGACGGACCGCCCTGCGCGCCTCGGCGACAAGCTCCACCGGGTCTTGACGGGCGCGGTCGAGGTCGACAAGGCGATTCTCTTTTCGGTGATCATCACCATAGCCGCCTTCCTGCCGCTGTTCACGATGCAGGGCGTGGAGGGCCAGATCTTCGGGCCGATGGCGCGCACCTATGCCTATGCGCTGCTCGGCGCCGTCATCGCAACCTTCACCGTGACGCCGGTGCTGGCCTCGATCCTGCTGCCGGCGCATGTCGAGGAGGTGGAAACCTTCGTGGTCCGGCATATCCGACGCCTGTACCAGGCCGTTCTGGTGCGCGCGGTCCGCAATTATCGCCGCGCCGCGGTCATTGCGGCGGTGTTTCTGGTGCTGTGTCTCAGTCTCGGGTTGCGGCTCGGCACCGAATTCCTGCCCAAGCTGGAAGAGGGCAATCTCTGGATCCGGGCCGTGATGCCGCCGACCATCACGCTTGAAGCCGGGATGGATACAGTCGCAAGGATCCGCGACGTCATCTCGAGCTATCCGCCGGTCCGCACCGTGTTTTCCGAGCAGGGACGCGGCGACGAAGGTACCGATCCCGACGGTTCGTTCCTCGCCGAGTTCTTTGTGCCGCTCAAGCCGTCCGGCGAGTGGCCGGCAGGATTGACCAAGGAGCAGATGGTCAAGCAGATGAGCGCGCGGCTCAACGGCGAATTCGTCGGCGTCGATTTCAATTTCTCGCAATATATCCAGGACAATATCGAGGAAGCCGTCTCCGGCGTGAAAGGCGAGAACTCGATCAAGATCTTCGGTAAGGACCTCGTCGAGCTGGAGCGGTTGTCCAAATCGGTGAAGACCGAACTTGGCGGCGTCCGCGGAGTCGCCGACCCCGCCAGTTTCAATCTGCTCGGCCAGCCCAACCTGATCGTTCGGATAGATCGCGCCAAGGCCGCGCGCTACGGCTTCTCCGTCAGCGATATCAATTCCGTCGTCCAGGCGGCGATCGGCGGCCAGGAAGTTTCCAAAGTCTATGAAGGCGAGATGATCTTCGCACTGACGGTGCGCCTGGCGCCGGAATTCCGCCGGGATGTCGATGCCATCCGCGCGATCCCGGTAGCCCTTCCGAATCCGGATCCGAAGACGCCCACCGCCTATATTCGGCTTGGCGATCTCGGCGAGGTCAAGCTCGTCAGCGGCGCGGCCTATATCTATCGCGAGAACAGCCAGCGCTTTATCCCGTTGAAATACAGCGTCCGCGACCGCGATCTCGGTTCGACTGTGGTGGAGGCCCAGGACCGGATCCAGAAGAATGTCCCGGTTCCCCAGGGTTACTCGCTCGAATGGTCGGGCGAATACGGCGCCCTGGTGGATGCCAAGAAGCGGCTCGCACTGATCGTGCCGCTGAGCCTGCTTCTGATCCTGATGCTGCTATACAGCCTGTTCAATTCCATACGCGACAGCCTGCTGGCGCTGTCGGGCATTCCGTTCGCTGTGGCCGGCGGAATTCTCGGGCTCTACATCGCCGGCCTGAATTTCAGCGTATCGGCCGCCGTCGGATTCATCTCGCTGTTCGGCGTGTCGGCCATGGATGGCATCCTGCTGATGTCCTACATCCGTCGTGACATCGATGAGGGCATGGGGACGGAAGACGCGATCATCCGCGCCTCCGAAACGCGGATGCGCCAGATCTTCATGACCGGTCTGTCGGCGTGCATCGGACTGGTCCCGGCGGCAGTCTCGACCGGGATAGGCTCGCAGGTGCAGCAGCCGCTGGCCTGCGTCATCGTCGGCGGCATGCTGCTGTCGCCGATCTGCAGCCTGCTCGTGATCCCCGTGTTGGCCAGATTTTGGATGCCGGCGATCAAAAAGACCGACCTTGTCCGCGAGGTGGCGGCGGAATCTTGATTGCCTGGCCTCAGTCCGACGCCACCAGCGCGTGAACCGAGAACATGCCGGCCGGGTCGGTCCATGATTCCAGCGCCGTCCAGCCGGAGCCGCGCGCCAGTGCCGTAAAACGCTCGAGGCTGTATTTGTAGCTGCTCTCGGTGTGGATGGTTTCGCCGGCGCGGAACGAAAAGCTGCGGCCGAGCACGCGCACGGTTTGCGCCTTCTTGCTGATCAGGTGCATTTCAATGCGGTGGCGGTCGCGGTTGTAGATCGCGCGATGCATGAACGCGTTGGTGTCGAAATTGCCGCCGAGTTCGCGGTTGATGCGGACCATGACGTTGAGGTTGAAGCGCGCGGTGACCCCGGCGGCATCATTATAGGCGTCATAGAGTATCCGCTCGTCCTTTTCGAGGTCGACGCCGATCACCATCCGCGCGCCTTCGCCCAATATCTCGCGGGCGCTGCGCAGGAAGGCGCAGGCCTCATGCGGCTCGAAATTGCCGAGCGTCGACCCCGGAAAAAATCCGACCTTCGGCATCGCCTTGACCGCGTCGGGCAGGGCGAAGGGTGCGGTAAAATCCGCCGCGACCGGATAGACCGACAGCGCGGGGAAATCCTTGCGCAGTGCGTCGGCCTGCGCTTTCAGGAAGTCGCCGGAAATATCGACGGGCACATAGGCGCCGAACGCGCATTGCTCCAGCAGCAACCGGACCTTGGTGGTGGCGCCGGCGCCGAATTCCACCAGTGCTGCGCCCTCGGGGATAATCGCCGCGACCTCGCTGGCCCGATCGCGCAGGATGCCGAGCTCGGTGCGGGTCGGGTAATATTCCGGGAGCAGCGTGATCTGTTCGAACAGTTCGGAGCCGGTGGCGTCATAGAAATATTTCGGCGACAGCCGTTTCGGGTGTTGCGATAGATCGTCGATCACGTCGCCGGCGAATGCCGTGGTCTGTTCGTCGAAGCGATGCGTTTTGGCCAAAGCGGCGGCATGCACATTCATGACAATCTCCTGAACGCGCTTTCCGGCGCGGATGATCCCAAAGAAAATTCAAGTGGCGTAGTCGGCGAGGCGCAGTCCCGTGAATTGCCAGCGATGATGCGGATAAAAGAAGTTACGATAGGTAATACGGCTGTGGCCGTCAGGAGTTGCAAGCGAAGAACCGCGCAGCACCAGCTGGTTGACCATGAACTTGCCATTGTATTCGCCGAGCGCGCCTTCGATGGCGCGGTAGCCGGGGTAGGGTGCGTAGGCGCTGCGGGTCCATTGCCAGACGATGCCGAAGGCGTCGTTGAGATGGCCGGCTCTTGCGGCGACCTCCCATTCCATCTCGGTCGGCAAATGCTTGCCGCTCCAGCGTGCGAAGGCGTCGGCTTCATAATAGCTGACGTGGCAGACCGGAGCCGACGGATCGATCGGCTTCAAGCCGCCGAGCGTCATGATCTGCCATTCGCCGTCGATCTCGCGCCAGTGGCCGGGCGCCTGCCAACCTTCGTTGCCGGCGGCGGCGAAACCGTCCATCAGCCACAGCGTCGGGGTGATGTAGCCACCGTCTTTCATAAAGGCGAGCCATTCGGCATTGGTGACGAGGTTGCGCGCCAGCCGAACCGGGCCGACCAGCGCGCGGTGCGCGGGTTTTTCATTGTCGAAATGAAAGTCGTCGTCGGTGTGCCCGACGGTGTGGATGCCCTCGTTGAGCGTGACCCATTCTTCGCCGGTCCGGGTTGAAGCCGGGAAGCTCCACGCCGGATCGTAGGCGGGCGGGATCGGGTTCTGCGCGAAGGCGTGCAGGATGTCGGTCAGCATCAATTCCTGATGCTGTTGCTCGTGATTGAGGCCGACTTCGACCAGCGGGGTGAGCCCGGTCAGAATCTCCTCACCAGCGGACTGAAAGAATTTCACGATCGCCGCGTCGACATGCCGGCGGTAGGCGGTGACTTCATCGGCGCCGGGGCGGGTCAGGTGGCCGCGCTGGTGGCGGGCGTGGCGGGGGCCGGCGCTGACATAATAGGAATTGAACAGGAAGGCGTAGTCGGGATGAAACGGCGTGTAGTCCTTGCAGTGTTCGCCGAGCAGGAATTGCTCGAAGAACCAGGTGGTATGGGCGCGGTGCCATTTCGCCGGGCTGGCGTCCGGCATCGACTGGATTAGCTGATCCTCCGGGGTCAGGGGGGCGGCGCGGCGCTCGGTCTCGTTACGGACCGCGAGGAAGGCTTCCACCAAATCCTGGGCCCGGTTGCCGGACTCGGAGAACAATGACGGGCAAGGGGCGGCAAGCGTGGCCGCAGCGGATGCTGTTTTCGTCACGATGGTCTCCGATCGGGGGAGAGAACGTTGCACCGGCGTATGGGTTCCCCGACATCAGTCTGTCCTAGATAGGGCGTCCCGTGCGGGATAAAAGCCTCCCCGAGGCTATGATGGGGGTACCCTCAGACCATGACCTCCGCCTGGGATATCCCCGGGAGGAGAGGTTACGCATGCCTGCCCCTTGGCATTTTACTTTGGATGCACAACGGTTTGGGGTACATATATAGGCAGTGTCGGGTTTAAGGGCTGACGCCGGCCCGCAGGGGCAGTGCCGCAGAAGGACGCGAATATGAGCATCGAGCAATTTATCGACAACGAAGTGAAGTCGAACGACGTCGTGCTGTTCATGAAGGGAACGCCGCAGTTTCCGCAGTGCGGTTTTTCCGGACAGGTAGTGCAGATCCTCGATCACGTCGGAGTCGGCTACAAGGGCCTGAACGTGCTGGAATCCGCCGACCTGCGTAACGGCATCAAGACCTATTCGAACTGGCCGACCATTCCGCAGCTTTACGTCAAGGGCGAGTTCGTCGGCGGCTGCGACATCATCCGCGAGATGTTCCAGGCCGGTGAGCTGCAGCAGCTGCTGGCCGACAAGGGCGTCACCGTCAACGCGGCTGCCTCCGCCTGAGTTCGGCCGCGCGCCAGATCGGCACCGCGCGTGTCGAAGTCATCGTCGGCGACATCACGACTTTAAGAGTTGACGCGATCGTCAACGCCGCGAATACCTCACTGCTCGGCGGTGGCGGCGTCGATGGCGCCATTCATCGCGCCGCGGGCCCTGAGCTTCTCGCTGAATGCCGCACCCTGAATGGCTGCGAGACCGGCCGCGCCAAAATCACCAGAGGTTACCGGCTTCCGGCGCGGCATGTGATTCATGCCGTCGGTCCGGTCTGGCAGGGCGGCAGCCGGGGCGAAGATGAAGCGCTGGCGTCGTGCTATATCAGCGCCATCGAACTCGGCCAGGCCCACGGCCTTGCCTCGATTGCCTTTCCCGCCATTTCCACCGGCGTCTATCGCTTCCCCGCCGATCGCGCCGCCGGCATCGCGGTGTCGGCGGCGGTCGATGCACTGGCCGCGGCGCCCGCGGTAACTCGCATCATCTTCTGCTGCTTTTCGGATGACAGCGCCGCCCTGCACGCGCGGGCGATGGCGCAGGTTGGCAGGCCTTGTGCCGATTGAGCCGGCCGGTACACTCCGCCGCGCAAAATGGCCGGGGAGGGGCTGCGATGATTTCAGATCATTTATTGCGCGCGCTTGCGTATGGCGCGTTGCTGGCATTTTTGGCGGCGCCACCGGCCCGCTCAGAAGGTACCTTCGATATTCCAGCCGGCGCGCATTTCAACCCGGAGAGGCTGGCGAAGGTCGGTGAGTTCTTCAAGAACGAGGTGACGACAGGCAAGATTGCCGGCGCCATCGTGCTGATCCAGCAGCATGGCAAGCCGGTCTATCACGAATCCTTCGGTGTGCAGGACGTGCTCTCCAAGGCGCCGATCACAGACCAGACGATCTTTCGCCTGTTCTCGATGACCAAGGCGATTACCAGCGTGGCCGCGATGGCGCTGGTCGACGAGGGTAAGCTCAAGCTCGACGATCCCGTCGCGAAATACATTCCCTCTTTCGCGGATGTGAAGGTCGGCGTGGAGAAGAAAGCCGCCGACGACACCAGGACGCTCGAACTGGTGCCGCCGGACCGGCCGCCGACCATTCTCGACCTGATGCGTCATACCTCTGGAATTACCTACGGCTTTTATGGCGATAGCCTGGTCCGCAAGGCCTATGCGGCGGCGAACCTCTACGCCGGCGATTTCGACCTCGCCGAGTTCGCCGAGCGGATCGCCAGGCTGCCGCTCCACAACCAGCCGGGGTCGCTCTGGCAATACGGCCATTCCACCGACGTGCTGGCACGGATCATGGAAATCGTGTCCGGAAAATCCCTGCTTGCGGTCGAGCGCGAGAAGCTGCTCGATCCGCTCGGCATGAATGACACGCGCTTCTTCGTCACGGATCCTCAGAAGCAGAAGCTGCTCGCCCAGCCGATGCCCAACGATAGTAATTTCAGGGTCGGGCGCGAGAACAACCCGACTGTGCCGAAGAAGTGGGAATCCGCCAGCGGCGGCATGGTTTCGACCATGTCGGATTTTTCCAAATTTGCGCAGATGCTGCTCGATGGCGGCAAGTTCGAAGGCAAGACCTATCTGAGCCCCAAGGCCTATGAGCTGATGACGACGGACCATATCGGGCCGGGGTCGGGCGTCGCACGCGACTATTTCTACTTTCCCGGCGACGGCTTCGGTTTCGGGCTCGGCCTCGCGGTGCGCACCGATCCGGGAAATGCAAAACCGCCGCCGCCGGGCTCGCTCGGCGAATTGAAATGGGACGGCGCCAGCGGCTGCTATTTCGTGATCGACCGCAAGCAGGACATGTTTTTCGTGCTGCTGGAGCAGACGCCCACGGAACGCCAGCGCATCCAGCGCACGGTCAAGCAGTTGATCTATGAAGCGATGGAAAACTGACCGCTCCCGCCGGGGTTTTGTTGCCTCGGCGCTTGTGTTGCTGCTTGCGGCGGTCGCCGCCGGCTGGCCGACCGCAGGCAAAGCCGAATCTCCGCTGGCCGCCCCGTCGAGCTTCTCGCCTGACAAACTCAGGCGCGTCGGCGACTACATCCGCAACGAGATCGTGACCGGCAAGATCCCCGGCGCGATACTGCTGATCCAGCAGCACGGAAAACCGGTCTATTTCGAGAATTTCGGCGTGCGCGACGTCGTCACCCGGTTGCCGATGACCGCGGACACCATTTTTCGTCTCTATTCGATGTCGAAGCCGATCACGTCAGTCGCTGTCATGATGCTGGTGGAGGAGGGCAGGCTTTCGCTCGGCGATCCCGTCTCCAAATACATCCCGGCCTTTGCGGACGTGAAAGTCGGCGTCGAGAAGCCGGACGAACAACCGGCGCTGGTGCTGGAGCCGGTCAATCGGCCGATCACGATCGAAGACCTGCTGCGCCATACCTCGGGCCTCACCTACGGCTTCTACGGCGACAGCGCGGTGCGAAAACTCTATGCGCAGGCCGATCTGTTCAATGGCGATCTCGACAATGCCGAATTCGCCGAGCGGATCGCCAGATTGCCGCTGGCGGAGCAGCCGGGAACGCTGTGGGATTACGGCCATTCGACCGATGTTTTGGGTCGCGTCATCGAGGTGGTATCGGGGCAGTCGCTGTATCAGTTCGAGAAGGCCCGGCTGCTCGATCCGCTCGGCATGACGGAGACCGCGTTCTATGTCGCGGACGCAACAAAACGGCCGCGCATCGCCGAGCCGATGCCCGAGGACCGCTCCGTCAGTCCGGTGGCCGGCATCAGGGATCCCCTGACGCCGCGGCGCTGGGAGTCCGGTGGCGCGGGCATGGTGGGGACGATCGGCGACTACGCGCGCTTTACGCAGATGCTGCTGAGCGGCGGCACTTTTGAAGGTCGGCGCTATCTCAAGCCGGAAACCATCGCGCTGATGACATCGGACCATATCGGCCCGGAGACGAAAATCGCGCGCGACTATTTCTATTTTCCGGGCGCCTGCAGCGGATTCGGGCTCGGTTTCGCGGTGCGCACATCGACGCCGCCGAATACGTCGTGGCCGCTGGGCGAATACCGCTGGGACGGCGTCGCCGGCACCTTCTTCTTTATCGATCCGAAAGACGATATGTTCGCGATCTTCATGGTGCAGACGCCGTCGCAGCGCGGACGGATTCAACTGGCCCTGAAGACGCTGATCTATCAGGCGATGGGGAAGTGATCGGGTAAATCGTCATTGCGAGCGCAGCGAAGCAGTCCAGCTTTTGTGAGACAACAAAGAAAGCTGGATTGCTTCGTCGCTTTGCTCCTCGCAATGACGGGTGAGGTCGAACCGCTCCGCAATCAAGGAGTCTACGCCCCGCGCGCGATCTCCCGCACCAGCCCGACCGTCTCCTCGATCATGTCGGCGCTAACGTCGAGATGGATGCAGGCCCTGATGCGGCCGTCCATCATCGCGAGCAGCACGCCGCGCTGGCGCAAGCTGTCCACCAACTTCTGCCCGCTGATGCCGGCGCCATCGGGGTTGAAGAATACCAGATTGGTTTCGGGGTGCTGCACCTCGATCCCCGCAATCTGCGAAAGACCGCGCGCCAGCGCCCTGGCATTGGCGTGATCCTCGGCGAGGCGGTCGATGTGATGGTCGAGCGCATAGACACAGGCCGCGGCGCAAATGCCGGCCTGGCGCATCGAGCCGCCGAGGCGCTGTTTCCAGCGCCAGACTTCGTCGATGAAATCGCGGGAGCCGGCGATGACGCCGCCGACCGGTGCGCCGAGCCCCTTCGAAAAATCGATCCAGGCCGAATCCCAGCCTTCGGCCATGTCGCGCGCGGGGATGCCCGTGGCGACGCAGGCGTTCAGCAGCCGCGCGCCGTCCATGTGGGTGGCAAGGCCATTTGCCTTTGCGATTTGCACGACTTCGTCGAGGGCGGCCTTTTTCCAGATCGTGCCGCCGCCGATATTGGCGGTTTGCTCGACGCTGACCACGGTCTGCGGCGGCTGGTAGCGGGTGCGCGGGTGCAACGCCTTGCGAAAGGTCTCCGGCGCAAATTGTCCGTCGGGGCCCGATAGCGGCGTGATCTGGAAACCACCGAGGGCTGCATGGGCGCCGCCTTCCCGGGCGATGATGTGCGCGCTCTCATGCGCCAGAATCTCGTCGCCGGGCCGGCAATGCACCAGCGTCGCCGCGACATTGCACATGGTGCCCGAGGGCATGAACACGGCGGCCTGCTTGCCGAGCAATTCGGCCACGCGCTCGCACAACAGGTTCACGGTCGGATCGTCGCCGATCTGCTCGTCGCCGACCTCGGCGCGTGCGATCGCCTCGCGCATGGCCGGCGTCGGCCGGGTTTGGGTGTCCGACAACAGGTTGATACGGACCGGCGTCGCTTTGGGGTCGCGCGGGGGAGGGGTGTAGGTCATGACGGGTTCTCGGCATTTGCAAGGGGATGACGGGGAAAAGGGTGATTATCTGAACCGCAGGTTTTCGCGTGAGAGCTGGTCGATCGCCGTGCATCCCATCAGCTTCATTCCCCGCTCGATCTCCGCCCGCATCAGGCCGAGCGCCCGCTCGACACCGGGCTGGCCGGCTGCTGCGAGAGGATAAAGATAGAATCGTCCGACTCCAACTGCTTTGGCGCCAAGCGACAGCGCCTTCAACACGTGGGTTCCGCGCTGGATTCCGCCGTCCATGATGACGTCGATGCGATCTCCCACGGCGTCCACGATCTCCGCCAGTTGATCGAACGGAGCCCGCGAGCCGTCGAGCTGCCGGCCGCCATGGTTGGACAGGATGATGCCGGTGCAGCCGATTTCAACCGCGCGTTTGGCGTCTGCCACCGACATGATGCCCTTCAGGCAGAACTGTCCGTTCCACAGTTGCACCATCTCGGCCACGTCGTTCCAGTTCATGGAAGGGTCCAGCATTTCGGTAAAATACCTGGCGATCGACACCGCGCCGCCACTCATGTCGACGTGCTGGTCCAACTGCGGCAGTTTGAAGCCTTCATGCGTGACGTAGTTGATGCCCCAGGCCGGCTTGATCGCGAACTGGTACATCCCGCCCAGTGTCAGCTTGAACGGAATCGAAAAGCCAGTGCGCTTGTCGCGTTCCCGGTTGCCGCCGGTGATGCTGTCCACGGTCAGCATCATGACCTCGACGCCGGCGTCTTTCGCGCGTTGCATCATGGCGCGGTTGAGCCCGCGGTCGCGGTGAAAATAGAACTGATAGACCTGCGGCGTATCGTGCGCCTTGCGCAGTTCCTCCAGGCTGACCGTGCCGAGCGAGGATACGCCGAACATGGTGCCGTACTTCGCCGCCGCGGCGGCGACGGCGCGCTCGCCGGTGTGGTGGAACAGGCGCTGCAGCGCGGTCGGTGAACAATAGAGCGGCATGGCCAGCTTCTGACCCATGACGGTCACCGACATGTCGACGGTCTCCACGCCGCGCAGCACGTTGGGCACGAGGTCGCAGCGCTCGAAGCTTGCGGTATTCTGGCGAAGGGTCACCTCGTCGTCAGCCGCGCCGTCGATGTAATCGAAGATCGGACCGGGCAGTCGTCGTTGCGCCAATTTACGGAAATCGTGAAAGTTGTGGCAGTCGATCAAGCGCATGTTGTCCCCCGCACCATTTCAAAGCCTCTGGCGAGATGCATTCCGGACAGGACCCTACTTGCAAGCCGGCGCTTGAACCAAGTGCATTCCACGCGCGGGCAAACAAAAAGGCCCCGGCAAAACCGGGGCCTTTGAATCTCGCACAACGCCGACGATAAAAATCAGCGCGAATAGAATTCGACGATCAGATGCGGCTCCATCTGCACGGCGAACGGCACGTCCGACAGATGCGGAATGCGGGCATATTTCGCCGTCATCTTGGAGTGATCGACCTCGATGAAGTCGGGCACGTCGCGCTCGCCGAGCTGGCTTGCTTCAAGCACGATGGTGAGCTGCTTGGAGGATTCCTTGACCTCGACGAGGTCGCCGACCTTGACCTTGTAGCTTGCGATGTTGACGCGGCGGCCGTTCACCTTGATGTGGCCGTGATTGATGAACTGGCGCGCGGCGAACATGGTGGCGACGAATTTGGCGCGATAGACCACGGTGTCGAGACGGCGCTCGAGCAGGCCGATCAGATTTTCACCGGTGTCGCCCTTCATGCGGCCGGCTTCGACATAGACGCCGTGGAACTGGCGCTCCGAGATGTTGGCGTAGTAGCCCTTCAGCTTCTGCTTGGCGCGCAGCTGCACGCCGAAGTCGGAGAGCTTGCCCTTGCGGCGCTGGCCGTGCTGGCCGGGGCCGTATTCGCGGCGGTTCACAGGGCTCTTCGGGCGGCCCCAGATATTCTGGCCCATACGGCGATCGATCTTGTATTTCGCCTCACTGCGCTTAGTCATCGCGTCCTCTTTGCATATTTGAGTGTTGAGGAAACGCGCCCTCCTGTGCGCCGGGAATTTCCCGGTGCCGACAGGCCCAACCCCAAAGCTTGAGGGGACGGACCACGGGTCGCGAAACGCAACGCGGGCCGAAAACGGCCCGCGAGCAGGCGGTTTCTAGGGAGAAACCGCTGGTATGTCAATTGAAAGGGGCCGGTTTAGGGGGCCCAAACTGTCGTTCCGGGGCGTCGCGGCAGCGACGAACCCGGAATCCCGAGATTCCGGGTTCGATGCGGAGCCTGTCATCGGGCCGGCCAAGGGCCGGACCCGTTGGCATCGCCCCGGAATGGCGGCCCAATAAGCCGTCAGGTCGCCACCGCCCGGACCGGTTTTGGCTCCGCCTGCTGCCTTTGGCCACGCATTTCGGCCGCGATCTCGGTGTTCAGCACCTGTTCCAGCCGGGTCAGGGCCTTGGCGATCAGGGCGGCGTCGGTAATCCGGTGGTCCCAGCGGATCACGACATCGATGGTCTGGTCCGCCGCCACCACGCCGTAGCTGAGGATAAACGGCCCCGGGCTCAGCGCATGCAGCTCGCCGGCGCCGTAGGCGGCGACCGAGGTCACGCCAAAACTGCCGAACCAGTTGGCGCGCTGGCGTCCGAAATTGAGGCCGACCAGCCACATCAGGCGGCGCAGCGGCAGCGGCAGCCGCGTCACCCGCAATATCTTTCGAAAGGCCGGCACCTCGCCGATCGGCGCATCCTTGGCGTGCCGGATCTGCGCATCGATCTCGCTCAATGTCAGCGTATCCGCCGCCGGGACCTTTTGCGGCAGAACGCAATGCTGGCCGTCTTCTACTCGCGCGATCGCAACCATCGCGACGCTGCGCGGCAGTTCATAGAAACTCGGCCACGGCCATTTGGCGTAAAGCGTGCGCAGCACGGCTTCGTCCTTCGCCACCAGCGAAAACGCCTTGACGAAGATCGCTGCCCAGCCCGGCGGCTGCGCCGCAAGCGCGCGGGCCTCCAGCAGTTGACGGACGTTGAGGGGGCGCGACAGCGAAACAAAGGGAACGCGGATCGATGCGTGCATGAGGTCGGCGACGAGGCGGCGCGGCAATGAGATTTTTCGAACCGTTCCGCGCATCGTTCCACTCAAGTTTCCGCAACAGTAAACGCGAGCCGGATCCCCGCTCGCCAGCCCTGATCTAGCACAAAGCAGCCAGCCTGACGCCAGTCTTTGATATAGGTCGGGCGGTGGGAACCAGGCCCATCGTATCACAAATGCCTTGAATATGCTTGAGATTCGGCCGCAGTCGGGTAGCTTTGGGGCGTATTGGCAAGCACCCGAGCGCGCCCCGTTTTGCTGGCGGACAACCGCAAAAGCGACCGCGTTTCGATCCGGGCGAATTTGATATGCCTCGAGCCGCTGCACTTGGGCGCGATGAGCGCGAGTGAAACGATGGGGGATGTCACCCAACGGGGACGGCTTCGGCAAGTTCTCCGATCGGCCGGGATAGCATTGGGCGTGGCGATTGCGACCCTGGCGGTGCTGGAAATCTTGCTCCGCGTTGCCGACTTCCGGGAGTTGCGGGAGGGAGTCAACGAGCGCTCGCTGAGCTATCGCCATGATCCGGAACTTGGCTGGTCCCCGGCGCCGAATTCAAGCTCGGTCGTCACCAACGCACGCACCATCCATGTGCAACACAACAGCCTTGGTCTGCGCGACATCGAGTTCGCTCCCGACGGCCGACCGACGATCCTGTTCCTGGGAGATTCGTTCGTCTGGGGGCTGGATGCCGAGGCCGATGAACGCTTCACCGAATTGCTGAGACCACGCATCTCTAGCCACAAAATTGTCGCCGCGGGTGTTTCGGGATACGGCACCGACCAGGAGTATCTGTTGCTGCAGCGGCTATGGCCGAAGACAAGGCCGGCCGTGGTCGTGCTGATGTTCTGTACCCAGAACGATCGCCAGGATAACAGCACCAATATTCGTTACGAGGGTTATCAGAAACCGTACTTCGTCACGGCTCCCGATGGCTCGCTGGTGCTGAGCGGACAGCCGGTCCCCAAATCCCGTCTGCAGGTCATCAAGGAAGTTTGGCTGGTGCGCCATCTATGGCTCGCCCGGCTTGCGAATGCGGTCTACCTCAAGGTCCAGCATCCGCAGCTTTCGGTGCCGGA
>Ga0193699_10000539_pt1 | contig 16055 bp, 16 predicted proteins | sample L3c2metaG_FD_160095 | JGI IMG/M metagenome (GOLD analysis project Ga0193699, IMG submission 160095) | Soil microbial communities from a riparian zone of the East river system, Colorado, United States - L3c2 | ecosystem: Environmental > Terrestrial > Soil > Riparian zone | place: USA: East...
CGTCACAGGTGATCAGTCCGGGCCACGCCGCCTGGGAGTATTTTGGCTTTGGACGCCGACAGTACGCGCGCGTGCGCGAGCTCGAAGCTGTCATCGGGCGCGCCGTTGTTGAGGACCTGGATCGCTCAGGCCTTGGCCTTCGGTTGCGTTACCTGTCGGGCGGCATGAGCGATGAGGCCCGCACGGTGGATCGGTATGTGCTTCCCGAGCGCAGCGGTTATTTCCTCGGCGCGCGGATGGCCGAGCCGGCGATCAACGAGCGCGGAATGGCGTGGGCCGTCCGTGCGAGCGCGGCCGAGCTCGCGCAACTCGCCCGCGCATCGCAAGCTACGGCATAGTCGCTACTTTCCCACGCAAAAGCGCTGGAACACTGCCTCGAGCACGTCGTCCACCCGCACGACACCGATCAGTTCCCCCAGCGCATCCGCCGCGGCTCGCACGTGGATCGCCGCTACGCTCGCCGGTACCAGATCCTCTCCCCATGTCGTTCGAAAGGCCTGCAGCTCCTCGACAGCCGCAGCCACGGCGACCTGGTGCCGAGCGCTCGTCAGCCCGGGTGCATCGAGGGTCGGCTCGCCATGACGTTGCCGAAGGCGCTGCTCGACCAGCGCGAGCAGGGCACGCAGTCCCTGGCCGGTGTGGGCGCTTACGGTGATATCGGCCGCTGTTTCGTGTCGCTCTGCTACTAAATCACCCTTGGTGACCACGGTGACTACCGGCGCCGTTGTGCGTGCGGCGCCCATCCCCGCCACATCGGCGACGGACCTCGCACTGTCGCCGCACGCCAGCACCAGCGCAGCTTGCCCGAGGTAGCGGCTCGAGGCTTCGATCCCCAGCCGCTCCACCTCGTCGGCGGACTCGCGCAATCCGGCTGTATCCACGAGACGCAGGGGCCAGCCCGGGAGATCGAGCACCGCTTCGATCGCGTCCCGTGTCGTACCCGGCACGTCGGTCACGATCGCCCGCGCTTCACCTAGAAGGGCGTTGAAGAGCGACGACTTACCGACATTGGGCGCGCCGGCGAGAACGACGAGCGCGCCATGATGCACGAGCGTGCCCTGCTCGGTCGTGGCGAGCAACATTCCGAGCGCGTCGAAGAGCGTGTCAGCCGTATCCGCAATATGGGCGCGTGGCATCGGTCCGTCGTCTTCTTCCGGAAAGTCGATGTCGTACGCCAGTAGCGCTTCGAGCTCGAGGATGCGATCGCGGAGCAGGCTGACGCGTCGTGTCAGTCCTCCGTCCAGCTGCCGAAGCGCCAGCCGATGCGCCGCCGAGCTGCGCGCATCAATCAGGTCGCCAATCGCCTCTGCCTGCAGGAGGTCCAGCTTCCCGTTCAACACAGCGCGGCGCGTGAACTCTCCCGGTTCGGCTTGTCGCGCCCCGGCGCGAATTGCCGCCGCGAGCACGGCGGTGGGTGCCATCAGTCCGCCATGTGTGCTCAGCTCGAGCAGGTCCTCTCCCGTGAATGAGTGCGGCGCGGCGTATAGGGTGACCACGACCTCGTCGATCGCCGCCCCGGAGACATCACGCACGACACAGCGCGTCGCCCGACGCACGATGGTGGGAGGTGGCTCTAGGAGTACGCGCATCAGGGTGCGCACGCCCGGCCCGCTCGCGCGTACCGTGGCGAGCGCGCCGCGGCCCATCGCCGTGGCGATTGCCACGATCGTGCTGCCGTCCCCGACGATCTCGGCACCGCCGGGCGGGATGATGCGCCGGATGCTCACTTTCTCGCGGCGGCTCCCAGCATCAGCGACTCGCCCGGTTCGATGACGTGTACGTGCTCGCGGGCGTCGTGCTGTAGGAGGCTGGCACGAAGGCGGTCGATCGCATCGTGCGCGCTCGCCGTCACATGGCGGAACGTACCCCAGTGATAGGGAAGCATCGCCCGCGCGCGTAGTGTCTCGAACAGCATCAGTGCGTCGTCGCCGGTAAGATGTCCACGGCGAAATCCAGGTTTCCATGCCGGGGCGTAGCCGATGGGAAGCAATGCGATATCGAGCTGCCGTCCGGCCGTCCAGAGTATGCGCTCCACCAGATGATGTGTCGACGACGTGAGCGCTGTGTCACCGGCGAAGAATGCGCTCTCTTCATCGGATTCCAGGAGGTACATGTTCGTCGCGCTGCGCCACCGGTCGAAGCCGTAGCGATTTCCCATGTGGGTCGCTCGGCTGGCGTGCACGCGTAAGACGCTGCCGATCGTTGCCGTCTCGCCCGCGTCGAGCGGAATGGTGTGACGATAGCCCTTGCGGACGAGCCAGCGAGCTACGGCAGGAGGGGCGTAGAGCGGGATATCCGTCGGAAGGCGATCGAGCGAGCGGAACGAGAGGTGATCGGCGTGCGCATGGGTCAGCAGCAGCGCATCCAGTTTGGGTAGTGCGTCGAGTGCCACACCGGGCGCCGATACGCGCTCCAATAGTCGCCCGAGCTTCGGTTCGAAGTTCGGATCGGTGAGGATGCGCACGCCAGCGATCTCCAGCAGCAGCGTCGCATGTCCGATGTAGGTGATCCGCACTACCCCTCCCTGCACATGAGGCGCTGCTCCGTCAGGACTTACCCGCACTCAAGCGCATATGACGACCCGCTCGTGCTACGACCTCCGCTTCACGGTGGGACTGGGCCCGCTTACAGTGGCAACGGGTGTGGGGCCAGCCTGTGCGCGCTCACGCGCCAACAACCACTGCTGCGGCAACGCCGCGATGTTCTGCACAGCGTAGTAGAGATTGAGCCCCGACGCGAAGTTCAGGAAGAGTACCGTCAGCATCACCGGCATCATGTACGTCATCATCTTCGCCTGTGGGTTCGGCGGTGCTCCCTTCATACCGATCCACGACATGACGAACATCGATACGCCCATGAGCAGCGGCGTGATGTAGAACGGATCCTTCAGCGAGATGTCGGGAAGCCAGAGGAAAGACACGCCCCGGAACTCGATCGTGTTCTGAAACACGAAGTAGAGCGCAAAGAGGATCGGCATCGGCAGGAGCATCGGCAGGCACCCCATGAGCGGACTCAGTGGGCTCATACCGTGGTCCTTGTACACCTTCATGATCGCTTCCTGCTGTCGCTTCGGGTCGTCGCTGTATTTCTTCTGGATGGCCTGCAACTCGGGTTGCAGCCGCTGCATCTTCATGCTCGTGCGCATCGCCCCCTGGTTCAGAGGCCAGAGCGCGAGACGGATCAGAACCCCGAATAGCACCAGGACCCATCCGTAGTTGAGCTGTGTCGTGCGCTTCATCCAGAGTAGCGCTTTCATCACGATCGTCGCGAATGGTTGCACCACTCCCTGCAGCCAGCCGCCATATGGGTTCACCTGATCGAGATCGGCGCCGAGACGTTGCAGGCGCTCGAAGTCCTGGGGACCGGCATAGATGTCGAACGTGGCTGTCCCCCCGCTTGATAGGGGCTCACTTACTGTCGCCGATGCTTCGGCAGCCACCTTGTCCTTCCGTGGCAAACCGTGCATCTGAAGACTGGAGAATGGCTGCTTCTGCGTGGCACGATAAGCGACGAGAAAGTACTTGTTCCTGGCGGCAGCCCAGTCGAGTGGGCCGGTTTCAGTTCGAACTTCGGCCGTGTCGAGCTTCCCGAAGCCAACGCTCTTCACCTCGCTTCGTCTCCGATAGCTCACGGCCAGATGTCCAATGTCGTCGAGCGTATCCGGCTCGTTCGACCTGAGCGTCCGCGGCAGATCGATCAGTAGGGCACTGCCTGTCGGTGCGGCGGCGACGGATCCAGTGACTCGAACGAGAAAGCTGTCCGGAACGAACGTATAGCCGATTTGGACCGTGTGTCCTGCCACGTCGCCGGCATACACCAGGCTGGGCACGCCCGCGGTGTCATGCTGAACGAGGCGCATGGATACTGTGTCCAGCGCGACCGTGTCACGCCCTAGCGCGAGACGATACCGCGCAAGAGTACCGCGTGGTTGCACGAGCTCAGCCCTGCTTCCGGCGGCCATCGGACGGCGTGAAGGATAGCTGTCCAGCACGACAGAAATCGGCGCAGCTCCCCGTGACGAGAAAGTGTACGTCGAGCGCTTCGTGCGCACCGTTGTCGTTTCCACAGGAGCAGCATTTCGTATCGAAACGCTACTATCGAACCGTGCTTCTGCAATCGGTGCCGTCTGCACGGACGAGGTCACGCGTGGAACGTCGGTATCAGCGGCCGGTGGTACTTGCCGCGTCGAATCTGCCGGGACGGGTCCGACGGGACGCCGGCTCGCACTTGGAAACAGCAGTGGCGTCGCAACGATGACGATCGCCGTCAGTACGAGGGCGAGAAAGAAACGCTTGTCCATAGGTTGGAAGAGCCCGAAGAGCGCGCGGCTCCCTCAGGGCACCGGATCATAGCCGCCGGAACGGAATGGGTGACACCGCCCGATGCGGCGGAGTGTAAGCCAGCCACCGCGCCACGCCCCGTGGCGTTCAAGCGCTTCAATGGCATACGCGGAACAGCTTGGATAATAACGGCACGCGGCGGGGAGGAGGGACCCGAGCGACACCTGATACCCGCGGACGAGAACGATGAAGAGCTGGCGCATCATCGGCCGGTTGGGGTCGGCTCGGTGTCGAGTATCGTACGCCAGCGCGTCAGCTGTTCGAGCGCCCGCGTGATATCCGTAGCGAGCACGTCGAATGCCGCCTTGTATGCATCGGGGCGGATCCGTAGGACGACGTCGGCCCGGAGATCGGCAGGGAGGAGGCGCACTCGTGCCAGCTCTTTGAGACGTCGTTTGAGACGATTCCGAGCGACGGCCGACTGCTTGAAACGGGGCACGACAAGGCCTACACGCATTCGGGATCCCGCTGGACGCGCGAGAGGGGAAGCGACAGCCCGAACCTCAAGATGAGTGGTCCGAATGCGCTTCCCCTCTCGCGCGATGCGTTGCAACTCTGCACCCCGCGTAATGCGTGCATGCCGCGGAAAACCGAGTGACACCCGAGGCGTCTTACGCTCCGGCGTACTTGTCCGGGATACGGACGGTGAGCTGCTTCCGTCCCTTTTTACGGCGACGAGCCAGTGTCGCGCGTCCCCACTTCGTTTCCATTCGCGCACGGAACCCGTGCGTCTTTAGCCGGCGCGTGTTGCGCGGGCGGTAGGTCGGCTTTCCCATGACTACTCCAGATGCGGTCTACGCAGAACTGCGGTACAGACTGGTAAACCTAGCCGACACAGTGAGATAGGTCAAGACACATGAGGCAAGCGGCGAGCAGGTAGGATAACGTGTTTCCTCGCTAACACGCCGGACTACTCGGGGCCACGAATTGCTTTTTCCACATGGCCGGAATAGCTTCGCTCCCCCGCCTTCCAAGTTATCCACACCGTCATGACGCTCTCGGCGACTGAAGTCTGGACGCGCCTTCTTGATCGCGCCCGCCTCGAGCTTCCGGAACAAACGTTTCGGACCTGGCTCGAGCCGACGGAGCCGTTGGCGCTGGAGGGCGGTACCATCATCGTCGGATCGCCCGACCAATTTGCTGCTGATTGGAACGAGTCGAAGCATGCGGAGCTGTTGACCCGCCTCGCACCCGTTGCCCTCGGCCACCCCCTTTTGGTCGTTTTCCGCGTCCACGAGGAGCGGCGAACTCGCAATCAGATGGACCTGTTTGTGGCTCCGCCTGCTTCATCGATAGCGACAGAACAGCGACAGAAAGCTGGCGGCATCAACGCACAGCTAAGCGAGCGATACACATTCGAGAATTTTGTGATCGGAAAGTCGAATGAGTTGGCGGCAGCGGCCACCGCTGCTGTGTCTCAGGCGCCGGGCAAAGTCTATAATCCGCTGTTCCTGTACGGAGATACTGGCCTTGGGAAAACACATCTCATGCAGGCGGTTGCGCATGACGTACTCAGACGGCATCCAGAAACTCGGATCACCTTCATCGGTACGGAACAGTTCACCAATGAGATGATCGGGTCCATTCAGACCCGCACAACTCAGGAGTTCCGGCGGCGCTATCGTGAGACGGATCTGCTCCTGGTTGATGACGTCCAGTTTCTGAAGGGTAAAGAAGCAACCCAAGAAGAGTTCTTCCACACGTTCAATGCGCTGTACGAGGCCGGACGACAGATCATTCTCACCAGTGATCGTCCACCATCGGAGATCCCCGGCTTGGAGGCGCGTCTTGTCAGTCGTTTCCAATGGGGGATGGTCGCGGATATCGAGCTGCCCGACCTCGAGCACCGTATTGCAATTCTTCGCAATAAAGCACTAATTGATCACCTCGAGATGACGATTCCCGAGGACGTCATCCGGTTCATCGCAGAGCACGTTCGATCCAGCGTCCGGGAGCTCGAAGGATCTATCATCAAGCTACTCGCCTATGCGTCACTCAAGCACCGCGAAGTTACCGTTGATGTTGCTCGAGAGGCTCTCCGTGACAAGCTGCGGCCTGGTGAGGGTGGAGGACCGACTCCTAACGGTCTGAATACTCATACGATCCAACACGTTGTTGCCAAAGAGTGGGGAGTAACTCCGGAAGGACTCCGGTCAAAGACCAGAACGAAAGCCCTCACGGCACCACGCCAGGTCGCGATGTATCTCATGCGCGAGCTCCTTGGTCTCCAACTTGTGGAAATTGGCGCCGCCTTCGGTGGCCGTGATCATTCTACGGTCATCCATAGCCTCGAACGGGTAAATAGCTCTCTCAAAGAGGAGCCGTCCTTCGCCCAACGGGTTGGAAAGTTGCGAGCCTTGCTCGAGGGACTTGCCGCTTAATCGATTATATGCAGTTTATCCACATCAGGGTTCTGATAAGTCTCTATCCCTCAAGAATGATCAACATAGAAGTCGGCTTCTAGATTCTTCCAATCGAGATTCAGGTGCGAGTGTGTGAATACTGGTACTGCTCCACAGTGAGTCTACAGTTCTACCAGGCATTCAAGTCATGGCCAGCATGACGGTTGGGAAGCTCTTTCCACAATTGAACAGGTCCTACGACTACTACTTTGTTTCTTCTCTTAAAGAGAGTAAGAACAGAAGCAACCCGGTTTTGCACATCCTTGGCGCACAGGAGCGGTAATGCGGTTCACGATTTCCCGGGAGAAGCTTCAGGAAGGCCTCGCGGCAGTAGCGGCCAGCATTCCGACCAAGACAACGCTACCTGTACTCGCAAATATCCTGGTGGAGACTACCGACAAGGGTATCCGTCTGTCCGGTACCGATCTCGATATTGCTGTCAGTACTGAAGTGGCGGCCGATGTGGAAACAGCCGGAGCCATCACTATTCCAGCAAAAAAGTTATCGGAAATTGCTCGTGAGCTTCCTCCTTCACCAGTGAAGATGGCAGCTGCTGGTGAGCAACGGGTCACGCTTGATTGTGGTCGTTCTCATTTCAAGATCTTGGGTTTGCCCAGGGACGAGTTTCCGAGCTTTCCTACGGTTCGGTTTAACGAGAGCTGGCGAATTCGATCGGGAGATCTTCAGAAGCTCATCGGTCATACTTCGTTTGCTGTGAGCACCGAAGAGAGTCGACCGATCCTGAATGGCGTCCTCTGGGAGCTCAAGCCGGAGTCCATGCGAATGGTTGCCACGAACGGTCACCGGCTTGCGAAGATGGAGGTCCCCATCAAGGCTAGTGGCGCACCGGCGGCAGATCTGATCGTTCCTCCCAAAGCACTCGAACAGATTCGTCGTCTCTTTCCTGCTGACGAAGAGCTGGAGATTGCCCGTGGAGACAACCACCTCGGCTTTCGATCTCCATTCACGGCAGTCTATACGCGATTGATCGAAGGCCCCTACCCGAACTACGATCAAGTCATTCCGAAGGACAACGATCGTATTGCGATTGCCGATAAAGTTGCGCTTACCAGCGCACTCAAACGCATGTCGGTAATTGCCTCAGATCAGACACATCGGATTCGTCTTTCATTCAATTCTGGAATTCTTCGCTTCAGCGTACAGACGCCTGATCTTGGTGAAGCGACTGATGAACTACCCGTGCGCTTCACGGGCGATCAACTCGACATCGGGTTCAATGCGAGCTATCTCCTCGAGATCTTGCGGTACATTCCGACTGAAGAGGTGAAACTCACGTTCAAGGCGCCTGAACGTGCGGCAACCGTTGAACCGGAAGGATGGAATGATCCGGCGAGCTACTTGTGCCTGGTGATGCCGCTGCGTCTGGTAGACTGAACGGATGCGGAGAGACCATTGGAGAGCTCCTGAGGCCTCCCGTGTGGTCCACGGTGTGCGCATCACAAGGTGGTATCCGGTCGTGAGGTGAGTCCATGAATGCGTTCCAGACGCTCGCACAGGCTGCCGGGATCGCCTATGCAGCTGGACTCAATCTCTACGCCACAGTAGGGATTGTGGGGCTGGCGGCACGTCTGGGATGGATTGGACCATTGCCCGGAAGCCTTGCTGGTCTGAGCTCGTGGTGGGTGATCACGATCGCGCTCACCCTCATGGTCATTGAGTTTGTGGCTTCCTTGGTTCCGACGGTTGCCTCGGCGTGGGACACGCTGCACTCGCTGATTCGCCCTCCGGCCGCCGCAGCCCTGGCGGCAGCTACGGCCTGGCATGGTGACCCAGCCTTCGTGCTGATTGCAGCACTGATCGGAGGGACCCTCGCTGTCACGACGCATACGACGAAGCTTGGGCTTCGATACGCCGTGGACATGTCTCCCGAGCCGATCAGTAATGGAGTAACGAGTACCGTTGAGCTGGGCCTCGTGGCGACGATTTCGTTGATGATATGGGAGCATCCGTACCTGACCCTTGGCTTCGCGCTGGGTGTGCTGTGCCTACTCGTGGCACTTGTGCGCCTGATCTGGCGGACTCTTCGGCAGGTGTTCGCGGGACGCTGGGTTCCGCGGAAAGGGTTCCTTCAGGATGCTCGGACAAGCGACCGGCTCGGACGTCGCGAAGAAGACTGACCGGCCATCGTCATAGGTAGTAATTATGTATTAAGTAATAAAAAGCTACTTATGACTATAGAATAAATATCTTCCCCTCGCCACCCCCGAAAAGGTACGATGGAAAGGGATACTGCCGGCCTATAAGCCGGGTTCTGTCGAGTGGTTACCCACTCGGACGGTCATTCCTCTGGGAACGTAGTCGCCCACGTTCTCGAGCAGCCTACCCGCAGCGTCTTGGTCGGGGCGGGCCGCCCCTCGCTGCCTATTTGGCCTTGCTCCCACTGGGGTTTGCCGAGCCATGGCTGTTACCAGCCATGCGGTGGGCTCTTACCCCACCGTTTCACCCTTGCCTGTGCTTCGGCGAACCGAAGCCATCGGCGGTCTGTTCTCTGTTGCACTATCCGTCGGTGCCTTGCGGCACCGCCCAGGCGTTACCTGGCAATGCGCCCTCTGGAGCCCGGACTTTCCTCGAGCAGAAAATCTGCCCGCGACCGTCCGGCCGACAGTATCCAGTTCAAAGCTAATCGCACGAACAGCGTGGGGCACCAATGACGCTTAGATGACGCCGCGGCGTACGATGTGCCTCACGAGCACGGTGCGATGTTGCATCGTGTGGACCAGGCTGGACCAGGCTCTCCGTCAAGGAGTTGCGTCATGGCGCATGAGACCAAGACCGCCGATCTTCCGCCAATCACCACCCTGCTCACCGCATCCGAACGCCCGCGAGTCGATGCCGCCGGCGAAGGGTGCTATCGAACACTCCACCGTGATACGGTGGAGGACTTGATTCGTGATCTCAAATCACACCGGGTTCATGCAGTGCTCGTGTCCGTAACCTGTGCTGGTGCACAGGCTAGCCGTGTCGCATCTCTGGTGCGTGAGTTTCCGCGCATACCGGCGGTCGCAATACTGAGCGAGCTCGAGCTCAAAACGCCGCATGCCGTGCTGGCGTTGGGCCAGAGTGGCATTCGCCGCCTGGTAGATGTTCGCCAAGCCGCTGGTTGGCGTGAGCTGCGAGGCGCGCTCATGGCCGACAGTGGTGATACTGGACAACGAAGCGTCCTCGGGCAGCTCGCGGTAGACATTGCGGGTGTCCCGGATGACTGCTGGCGCTTCTTCGAGACAATTTTCACCTGCTCACCACGCGTCGGAAATATACGTTTGCTGGCGCGGCACCTTGACGTGCTGCCCAGTACGATGATGAGTCGTTTCTTTCGTGCCGGGGCACCTGCGCCCAAGCGCTACCTTGCCATGGCGCGCCTGGTACGTGCGGCCAAGTTGTTCGAGAACGCCGGCTTTTCCATCGCAAATGTGGCGAACCATCTCGAGTACAGCTCTCCACAGAGCTTCGGCCGCCACGTGCGTACTCTGTTGCATATGACTGCGGGAGACTTTCGACAGCGGTATGACGGCGATGGGATGTTCGAGCACTTTCGTGCCGAGCTTGTACTTCCATATCTCGGCCGACTACGAACGCTCCGTCCGCTCACGGCTCCTCCCGGTTGGGCGGGATCAACGCGCCGCAATCATGGGCAAGAATTGTGAGCGGTTTCATATCGAGCCTGGCTGGTCTAAAGGAGCCTGCTGAGCGTGGACGGAGAAGCATCCTAAAGTCGTGCATCCCGGGACCTACAGCCGCTGGCAAGCTTGCTGCAACGCACGAGTTCGTGACTACCGAGTCCCATGCCGTTCTCTCATCGTCGTCTCGATCGCCGGCAGAGCACGCTGTGTCCGAATCGCCGAGATTTACCGCATTGCGGGCCCGTGTCGGGAGGGCACTGCAGGAACAAGCGACCGACATTACTACGCGCTGGGAAGAACAGGCTCGAGGGGCCGTGCTACGGGCGTCTCAGGAGCAGGCATCGGCGAGTCAGATGAGCACGGCACTGGCCCTTGTCCGGTCACTTGCCAGCGTGACCGCCGCGGACGGAGCAGCGTCTGACGACCTCGTAGCGCTTGGAATCGCCGCCGGAACGGATGCCTTCGAAACAGGCGCCTCGATGCATCACACTCTCAAGGGGCTCGACCTGCTCCTGGCGATGACGCTCTATGTGGTGGAGAAGACGGTAGCGGAGGAGCCGGAATCGACGGCGGCGGAGGGCGTGCGAGTGAGCCGCCGCCTACAGCGAGCGGCGTCACTGATCACACTGGCTGTGACGAAGGGCTACACGCAGGCGATGGGCGATGCGATGCGCAACCACTTCCGCCACTTGCGTCACGATCTTCGGAATCCGCTGGGTACAATCAAGAGCGTCCTGGCGATGATGGACGATGAAACGATGCCGCCAGAAGCACGCGCTAATCCCCGATTTCGTGTCATGGCGCGCCGTAATGCGCAGGCGCTCGGAAACCTGATCGCCGAGCGCCTGAGTGATGGGGCGGCGCTGTTTCCCGTATTCGCACTGCAGAGTGTGTCGCTGCGGACCATAGCGTGCACGGTGCGGCGCGACCTGCGGGCAGAGGCTGACGTGCGAGGCTGTAGCGTGGTCGTCGCCAGCGTGGGCTTGGATGTGAAGGTGGATGCGATAGCCCTTGAGCTCCTGCTGCACGAGCTTCTGTACGTCGCCCTTCAGGAGGCGCAGGCAGGCGAGGAGCTATTCATCGAGTTCCGTGAAGTCCGCGACGAACATGTGACTGTCTCATTGCGCTGTGCGCCTTCACGGCCACCTGTCCGGGAGCCGAACGTGCTCCAGCGCCTTGCCGTGCTCGCCACGCGCATGGGGGGCGAGCTTGAGGTGAGCGACGGAGATCTCAGGGTATGGATGCCCGTCTATCCGAGCGAGGTGCTTTCAGGTGGGGTGGTGGCCCCGCCCCCCGACGTCGTATCGGTCGTTCCGGTCATCGAGGGAGCTGATTCGCCACGGCTTGAGGGCTCGCCGCTCGTTGGGCCGGTATCAAGTGATGGGGAAGCGGGCTACGATCTCCGACGCGCGAGCGAGCGTGAGCACGGGCAGTCCGGCCCCCTCTAGCGCCTGCCGTCCACCCTCCTCGCGATCTACGAGTGCCAGAACGCCAGCGGGTATCCCACCGGCAGCGCGGATTGCCTCGGCAGCGCGTAGGGCCGAACCCCCCGTCGTGATGACATCCTCGATGACGGCAACTCGGTCGCCCTCGTGAAATGGCCCTTCGATGAGCCGACCGGTACCATGTGCCTTCGCTTCCTTTCGCACGGTGAAAGCGCGTAACGGAGTCCCGGCCAGGGCACTCGCATAGGCGATCGCATAGCTCACGGGGTCGGCACCCAGGGTGAGCCCGCCGACCGAGTCGATATGCCAGCCTGCCGTACGCAAAGCGGCCAGGGCGAGTGGGCCAATGAGGGCCAAGCCGTCCGGCCTCATTGTCGTGAGGCGCGCGTCGATGTATAAAGTGGACTGTCGCCCTGATGCGAGCGTGAAGTGTCCGCGCCGCGCGGAATGTTCGGCGAGCAGACTGAGAAGACGGTCGTGATCAGGCATACGCGTGGCAGACGTTAGCGGGACGGGAGATGGGGGTCAATCGATCGGGCGGGATGCGGGTGCGCGGGTAGGCCTCGGCCTGCTCTCGCGGTTCATCGGCGCGGTGTTCCTCGTGCTGCTGGGCGGCCTGCTCCTGCTCGATCGCGCACTGCTGCGGGCGAACCTCAATCAGGCCCAGCTCGACTCACGATCGGCCGCCCTCCTCACCGAGTCGTTCATGGCGAGCCATGCAACGCTCCTGGATCGTGTGGCGGAGGTTTCCGGTGAGCATGCCTCGGCGAAGGATAGCGCTCTACTGCGAATAAGGCTGGCCCGATTGCTCCCATCGTCGTCCGGTGTACGGGAGATTTGGGTGAGTGATCCCGCTGGACGACCCGTGACGTCCGTCGCCTCGGAGGCCGTTCAGTCGCCGCCGCTGCCCTTGCTGGACAGCTTGCATCGTCTACGGGGACCCGCGCGTGGCATGGTCGTCGCGAGCCTTGGCTCGCCGAGCAGCAGTTGGATCCTGCTACTTCGGGGCGCCACGCGGAGGAACGAGGCGACGCCCGCTGCCACGGTGGGCATGCTGGTCACCGGCGACTCGCTCGAGGCGCTTCTGGAACGCACGCGTCCCGACACACGACTCTCCCTCGCCGTGCTCGCTGGCTCGGACACGATCATACGGCTCGATGACGGCGCCCGGGCAGCACAGGGACTCGGGGAGCGGGCGCCGGTGGTCGTGCGGCTGCCAAACGGGGGCACATGGCGTGTGGTGGCGGTCCACGTGCTCACCTCTCGCACCCTCCGGTGGGGGCTGTGGGCGTTTGGTGTGCTGGGGGTCCTCTTTCTGGCCTTGGGACTCCTCCGCGAGCAGCAGCGCGCAATTCAGGTTGCGGATCGATCGGTAGAGCTGGAACGGTTGTATAGCGACGTGAAGCGCGCCAACCAGGCGAAGAGCGAGTTTCTCGCGAACGTCTCCCACGAGCTACGCACGCCGCTGAATGCGATCGTCGGTTTCGTGGAGCTGCTGCGCGATGGATTCTATGGCGATCTGTCGCCACGCCAGGTACCACCGGTAGATCGGATCGCAGCGTCGGCTACGCACCTGCGTCATCTCGTCGACCAGGTGCTCGACATTGCGAAGATCGCCGCTGGCCGGCTCGAGGTACATGCGGAGACGATCGTGCTACGACCGTTCGTGCTCAACGTGGCAAGTGAGCTGGAATCGCTCGTGAGCGAGAAGGGGCTGGCATTCTCGATCACCGTGGGTGCGTCACTGCCACGGGTGCGTACCGACCCGACACATCTACGACAGATTCTCATCAATCTCATCGGAAATGCGGTGAAATACACGCCGGCCGGGACAGTGAGTGTGCGCGCTCGACTGGTCGGCGCACCGCCGGGCACGAATCCACTCGCTGCGCCGGCGCGCACAACGCCGCCAGGCGGCGAGGAGATGGGCGCGCGAGCATTGCTGGCACGTGCGCCGCGGCACGGCACGTGGGTCGCGCTCCAGGTGGTGGACAGCGGCGTCGGCATCGCGGCTTCTGACCTCGAGCGCATTTTCGACGAATTCGAACAGGTGAATGCGGGACCTCGCGGTGATTCCATGCAACGCGGCACGGGGCTCGGGCTCGCCATCTCCCGGCGGCTCGCACGGCTGCTTGGCGGGGAGATCAGCGTGGAGAGCGAAGTCGGTCGTGGCTCGACCTTCACCGTATGGCTGCCGGTCAATCCCTCCGATCTCACCCGCGATCGCGGCACGACGGGCTCCGGAAGCGGTGTGACGAGCGGTGTGGCGACCGACGCTGTCTAGCTCAGCGCTTGAAGATCGACTTCATGCGGTCGAGCAAGCCCGGCGCGACGGGGACAGTGGTGTCGCCGAACGCATCGCGTAGTGCCTCGGCAAAAACACAAGTGTCGGCGTAGCGCTGACGAGGATCCTTGCTGAGCCCCTTCATGACGACCTGCTCCACTGCGGGGGTGAAGCGCAGGCCGGCGCGTGCTTCATTGAGCGGCACAGGAGGCTGCGAGAGCAGCTGCGAGAACATCTCGCGAGGCGTTTTGGCCGTGAACGGGAGGCAGCCGGTGAGCATGAGGTAAGTGATCGTCGCGAGGCTGTACTGGTCGGCGGCGGGGGAGACGAGCTCGCCGGAGAGCGCCTCAGGCGCGACGTACATCAGCGTGCCCACGAAGAAGCCCGCCCGGGTGAGCCGTTGCTCAGGTGCCATGTCGGTGTCTGTGGCGATGCCGAAGTCGAGCAGCTTCACCTGCCTCGTGGCCGGATCGTACATCACGTTGTCGGGCTTCAGGTCGCGATGCACGATGCCCACCGCATGGGCGGCATGCACCGCATCGGCGATCTGGAACACGATGGTCGCGACCTCGTCAGGGGGAAGCGGTGCGTGCGCCTTGACGTAGCGCTCGAGCAGCTCGCCCTTCGCCCACTCGATGGCGAGGAAGTGCATTCCGGGCGCGGCCTCGCCAACCTCCAGAGTCTGCACGACGTTGGGGTGCCGGACGCGCTCGCCGTAGCGCGCTTCGCGCACGAAGCGAGCGACGGCGGTCTTGTCGTGGCGGAGCTTCTCGCGCAGGACCTTTACCGCGACGATCCCATGCTTCGCGTGCTCGGCCCGGAATACGGCGGACGTCCCGCCTTCACCAACCTCGCTACGAATGGCGTAGCCCGCGAGCGTCTGCCCGACCAGCATCTCTTTCGGCACGCGGCGAACGTAACGTCAGCTGGCGGGCGCTCGCAAGCGAGGGCATGGGCAGGTGGCGCTATTGCTTGACAAAAGTTCAAGCTGCTCCTATATAGGCGCGGCGCGTCAGGAGGCGCGCCCAGCACCATGTAGTGCAGGATCGATTCACTCCGTAGGAGGCAGCGCGCAAATGGCCAGAGGGAAAGTGAAGTGGTTCAATGACGCCAAGGGCTATGGCTTCATCGAACAGGAGGGAGGCGAGGACGTCTTCGTGCACTTCTCCGCAATCGCGATGGACGGGTTCAAGACGCTCGCGGAGGGCCAGGAGGTGGAGTTCGAGATTCAGGCCGGTGCGAAAGGTCTTCACGCCGCCAACGTGCAGCGCGTCTGAGTCGCCACGCCTGCCACATGTGATCCTGCTACCGCCTGCCCCAGTGGCAGGCGGTGCTGTTTTAGGGGTACGAGGTCGCCCGTGGTATGCTACATCCGTGTGACGACGCCCCATATCGCGGGACGTGTGCACGCTCTATGCTTCGCGCATCGTCAGCCACCTTGCCGTACGTGCCGTGACCGACCCCACCTTCGCCACTCCGCCGGCCGCCAGCCGCCCTGTCGGCCCGCGCCTCTTTCTGATCGATGGCTACGCGCTGATCTATCGCGCGTTCTTCGCCCTCATCTCGCGGCCACTGACGACAGCCCGTGGGGAGAACACCTCCGCGGCCTGGGGGATTGTCAACTTCCTCCAGCGCCTGCTCGCGACGCACCGCCCTGAATACCTGGGCTGGGTGCACGATTCGGGACTCAGCTTCCGCCATGAGCGTTACCCGGCGTACAAGGCGACCCGCGAGAAGCTCACCGAGGAGCTGCAGTCGGACTTCGACACCGGGATGGAGCGGATCGGCCAGGTCCTCGAGGCATACCGCATTCCGATCCTTTCGCTCAAAGGCTATGAAGCGGACGATGTGATCGGTACGCTAGCACGCCAGGGTAGCGCCTCGGACGTCAACGTGGTGATCGTCTCGGGCGACAAGGATTTCCAACAACTCGTGCAGCCGCG
>Ga0193699_10000540_pt1 | contig 16052 bp, 14 predicted proteins | sample L3c2metaG_FD_160095 | JGI IMG/M metagenome (GOLD analysis project Ga0193699, IMG submission 160095) | Soil microbial communities from a riparian zone of the East river system, Colorado, United States - L3c2 | ecosystem: Environmental > Terrestrial > Soil > Riparian zone | place: USA: East...
ACCTGGCTCGTCGCGCCCGCCGGCGACGGCAGCTCGAAGCTGACCGTTACGACCGAAGGCCTCGTGCCCGGCACGAAGATGGCCGAGGAATTCGCCGGCGGCATCGTCTACATCGTCTCGGGGCTCAAGACGTTAGTCGAGACCGGAGTGCCGATGACGACCCCGGCCGCCGTCGGCTGACGCATCCCGCGGCTTCGGCACCGCCGTCGGGACGCCTGGGTTTCGTCCCGTAGGTAGTAGCCAGCGCCGTCGAAACTGACCAGCAAACGCTTTGACGCTGAAACCGACCCGAGCGCATACTCGTACTTCACCCTGCGGACCCCCGGCCGGACCCGCGTCCCCGCTCTCATCCGGCCCGACCGTCGGCCCGATCGTCGTCAACTCTGTGCCCGTCCCCACGGGCAGATGCGCCCGCGACGCGGGCGAGGAGGGCGGTCGCGCGATGATCCCGGCTCAGTTCGATTATGTCCGGCCGGCGAACCTGGACGAGACCCTCAAGATCCTCACTGACCGTGAAGGCGAGGCGAAGCTGCTGTCCGGCGGATACAGCCTCCTGCCGCTTCTCAAGCTCAGGCTCGCCCAACCCGCGCTGCTCGTCGACCTGCGCGATGTCGGTGGGCTCGACGGGATCGTCGAGACGAACGACGAGCTCCGGATAGGGGCACGTGCAACCCATCGCCAGATCCATGAGAACCCGATCATCGTCGACCACATGCCGCTCTTCGAGGACGCGGCCGGCGGCATCGGCGACCCGCAGGTCCGCAACTGGGGCACGATCGGTGGATCGGTCGCTCACGCGGATCCGTCGTCGGACTGGCCAGCCGTGTTGCTCGCGGCCCGGGCCTCGCTCGTCTGCCGGAGCGCGACCGGCGAGCGCGTCATCGCGGCTCGCGAGTTCTTCCTCGACACGTTCACCACGGCGATCGAACCGACCGAGGTCCTCGTCGAGATCCGCGTGCCGCGGCGTGCTCCGGGCGTGGGCGGCGCGTACCAGAAGCTCGAGCGGCGCGTTGGTGACTTCGCGACCGTCGGTGTTGCTGCCGTCGTGAAGCTTGGCGCCGACGGGCGGATCGAACGGGCCGGCGTCGGGCTCACCGCCGTCGCCGAGACACCATTTGCGGCCACGGATGCGGAGGCAGTCCTCGTCGGTCAGGCCCCGTCGGACGATCTCTACCGGGCCGCCGGCGACGCCGCGGGGGCACAGAGCCGACCTGCCGACGACAGCCACGGCCCAGCCGACTACAAGCGGGCGATGGTGTCGGAGATGACCGTGCGGGCACTCCGGTCGGCCGTCGACCGCGCTCGCGCATACGCATAGGAGTGACGAGCGTGACGACTCAGCATGTCCGCCTCACCGTCAACGGCGAGGCCCGCGAAGCGGACGTCGAGCCGCGGCTGCTCCTCGTTCACCTGCTCCGTGACGTCTTCCTCCTGACGGGAACGCACATCGGCTGCGATACCAGCAACTGCGGCGCCTGCACCGTCCACGTGAACGGCGAGAGCGCCAAGTCGTGCACGATGCTCGCCGTCCAGGCCGACGGCGCAGAGATCAGGACGATCGAGGGAATGGCCGATGGGGCAACGCTCCATGCGCTCCAGCAGGCCTTCTGGGACCAGCATGGTCTGCAATGCGGCTTCTGCACCCCCGGAATGATCATGCAGGCCGCCTGGCTGCTCGACCAGAACGAGAAGCCCAGCGAGGCGGAGATCCGCCAGGGCATCAGCGGCAACCTCTGCCGCTGCACGGGTTACGTGAACATCGTCAAGGCGATCCAGCAGGCCTCGGGTCAGCTGGCGACGAGCGACTCGGCCCCGGTCGAGGCCGCGGCCACGCTCGAGGGCCAGGAAGTCTCGGCGGAACCGGCCGCGGCAGGCTGAGCGGGAGTCACGACATGACGACAGAAGAAGCGACACTCCAGACGACCCCGGAAGTCGGTGGCATGGGCCACTCGGTCAAGCGCAAGGAGGATCCGCGCTTCATCCGTGGCGCCGGCGAGTACATCGACGATCTCGTCCTGCCGGGCATGCTCTGGCTCGACATCGTGCGCAGCCCGTACGCCCACGCGAAGATCAGGAGCATCGATGCGTCCGAGGCGCTCAAGGTGCCAGGTGTTTTGGCCGTGATCACCGGCAAGGACCTGGAGGGATACAAGCTCCACTGGATGCCGACCCTGGCCGGCGACATGCAGATGGTCCTCCCGACCGACACGGTGATGTACCAGTCGCAGGAGGTCGCGGCGGTCATCGCCACGTCGCGGTACGCGGCCGCCGACGGCGTGGCTGCCGTCCTCGTCGACTACGAGCCGCTGCCGGTCATCGTCGATCCGCACAAGGCACTCGAGAAGGACGCGTTCGTCCTCCGACCGGATCGCGCCGCGGACAAGCAGACCAACCGGATCTGGCACTGGGAATCCGGCGACAAGGCGAAGGCCGATGCCGCCCTCGATGCGGCCGAGGTCCGGATCGAGGAGGACATCTACATCCCCCGGATCCACGTGGCCTCGATCGAGACCTGCGGCTGCATCGCCGACTGGGATCCGGTCCGCCAGCAGCTCACCCTGCACATGACAAGCCAAGCGCCCCATGCGATCCGAACGGTTCTAGCGCTCGTTGCGGCCGGCGCCGGGCTCCCGATCTCCGAGCAGAACATCCGGGTGAAGACACACGACATCGGCGGCGGTTTCGGTGGCAAGGTTCCGGTCTATCCCGGGTATGTCCTCGCCGTCGCCGCATCGTTCCTGATCGGCAAGCCGGTCAAGTGGATCGAGGACCGCTCGGAGAATCTCCAGGCCGATTCGTTCGCCCGCGACTACCACATCCACGCGGAGATGGCGGCAACGAAGGAGGGCAAGATCACCGGGCTCAAGGTCCGCACGATCGCGGACCACGGCTACACGGATGCCGCCGCCGACCCCTCGAAGTTCCCGGCCGGCCTGTTCAACGTGATCACCGGCTCGTACGACTTCCAGAACGCCTTCGTCGAAGTCGACGGGGTCTACACGAACAAGCCGCCGGGCGGCGTCGCCTACCGCTGCTCGTTCCGGGTCACGGAGGCGGTCCACGCGATCGAGCGGATGGTCGACATCCTCGCTCACGACATCGGCAAGGACCCGGCCCAGCTGCGGATGGAGAACTTCATCCAGCCGGAGCAGTTCCCGTACAAGTCACCGACGGGCTGGGAGTACGACTCCGGGAACTACCCGGCAGCGCTCCAGAAGGCGATGGACATCATCGACTACCCGGGCCTCCGCAAGGAGCAGCTCGAGAAGCGTGCCCGCGGCGAACTCATGGGCATCGGGATCAGCAGCTTCACGGAGATCGTCGGGGCGGGGCCGTCGCACGACTTCGACATCCTCGGCCTGAAGATGTTCGATTCGTGCGAGATCAGGGTCCATCCCACGGGCAAGGTGCTCGCCCGGATCGGCGTCCAGACCCAGGGCCAGGGCCACGAGACCACGTTCGCCCAGATCATCGCCGAGGAGCTCGGGTTCCCGGTCGCCGACGTCAAGATCGAGTACGGCGACACGGACACTGCGCCATACGGCCTGGGGACGTACGCCTCGCGCTCGACCCCGGTGGCGGGGGCCGCGACGGCGATGGCGTCCCGCAAGATCAGGGACAAGGCCCGCAAGCTCGCCGCCCATCTCCTCGAGGCCAACGAGGACGATCTCGAGTGGACGAACGGCAAGTTCAGCGTCAAGGGCTCACCGGATCGGTCGAAGACGATCCAGGAGATCTCGTTCGCCGCCTACACCAACCATCCCGCAGGCATGGAGGCCGGGCTCGAGGCCGTCAGCTACTACGATCCGCCGAACCTGACCTTCCCGTTCGGCAGCTACATCTGCGTCGTCGACATCGACAAGGGGACCGGCCAGGTCCACGTCCGCCGATTCGTCGCCGTGGACGACTGCGGCAACATCATCAACCCGATGATCGTCGACGGCCAGATCCATGGCGGCCTGACGATGGGCCTCGCCCCGGCGCTGTACGAGGCGATCACGTATGACGAGAACGGCCAGAACCAGGCCGGCACGTTCATGGATTACCTCCTGCCGACCGCGATGGAGACACCCGCCTGGGAGGTGGCCAAGACGGTGACGCCGTCGCCGCACCACCCGATCGGGGCGAAGGGGGTGGGGGAGTCGGCGACGGTCGGCGCCCCGCCGGCAATCGCCAACGCGGTCGTCGACGCGCTCTGGCACCTCGGCGTCCGGAACATCGATATCCCGATCACCCCGCAGAAGGTCTGGAAGATCCTCCGCGAGGCGGGAGTCACGGCCTGAGCGGGCACGAGCCGGCCGGTCGGAGTCTCTTCGGCCGAGCAGCCGAGCTCAACGCCGCCGGCCAACCCTTTGCGTTCGCGACGGTCGTCGCCGTCGCGAGGCCGACGTCGGCCCGGCCGGGCGCGCACGGGATCGTCCATCCGGACGGTTCGATCGAGGGCTGGGTCGGTGGGTCGTGCGCCCAGCCGGTGGTCGTCCGAGAAGCGCTCCATGCCCTGGCGGACGGCCAGCCCAGATTGCTCCGTTTGTCGAAGGACGCCCCGGCCGAGGGCCGGCGCGGCGATGGGATCGTCGAACTGGTCATGACCTGCCATTCGGGCGGAACCCTGGAGATCTACGTGGAACCGAATCTTCCCGCGCCTGTCCTGTGGGTTGCAGGTACGACGCCAATCGCCGGCGCCCTCGTCACGCTGGGAGCTGCCAGCGGTTACGCGGTGACCCTCTTCGACCCGATCGCCGAGCCCGGCGCCTTTCCGGGCGCCGGACGGGTCCTCACCGATACCGATCTGGCCTCGATCGACCCTGGCGCAACGCCATTCGTCGTCGTTGCGACGCAGGGCCAATGGGACGAGGAGGCGTTGGCCAGCGCGCTTCGGCGCGACGCCCGCTACGTCGGGCTCGTCGCCTCGCCGACGCGGGCGGTAGCTGTCCGGGCGTGGCTCCGCGACGAAGCCGGTCTCGCCGACGATCGACTTGCCGCCCTGCGGGCACCGGCAGGGATCGACCTCGGGGCCGAAACCGCAGAAGAGATCGCCCTGTCGATCCTCGCCGAGCTCGTCCAGGTCCGCCGCGGTCGGGCCGATTTCGTCGCGTCGCCCGGCCCGGCGACGATGGCAGCAGGTCGCGCCTCGGCCTCGATCCAGGTCCAGCCTGCGCTCACGACCGCCCAGGACGACATCGTGCTCCTCGATCCGGTTTGCGGCATGAGCGTCGATCGGGACCACGCCCGCCACCTCGCCGAACACGAGGGGGTCGTCTTCGCGTTCTGTAGCCTCGGCTGTCGGACCCGCTTCGTGAAGGATCCGACGGCATACCTGCCGCACTCGGTATCATCCGGCGGCTGACCGAAGCAGATCACGGAGACCCGATGAAGTTCGAAGGCACCGTCGACATCAACGCCCCGCGTGATCGCGTCTGGGCGTTCCTCATGGACCCGAATCAGGTTGGGTCGTGCGGGCCGGGTGTCGAGAGCATCGACGTCATCGACGAGACCCACTTCAAGGCCAAGGCCAAGGTCGGGATCGGGTTCATCAGCGCTCGCTTCGTCGTCGACATGGAGATCGCCGAGCGCGACGAGCCGAACCAGGCCGTCATCAAGGCTCGCGGCCAGGCGCCCGGCAGCGCCGTCGACGCCACGGCCACGATGGCGCTCAAGGACGGGGACTCCGGCGGGACTGTCATGGACTGGGCGGCCGACGTGCTCATCGGCGGCACGCTGGCAAGCGTCGGGGCTCGCCTGATCGAGGGGACGGCCAACAAGATGATCGGCCAGACGTTCGACTGCATCAAGGCAAAGCTCGAGGCCTGACGTAGAGCGCCTGAGCCGGGTCGTCGGGCCGGCCGCGACGAACGTTCACGTCCTGGCGGATTCGCGCACGCGAGAGGCAATCGCGATCGACACTGCGACCCCGTCGCTGGCCTGGATCGCCGACGAGCTGGCCGCCCGCGACTGGACCCTGAAGCTCATCGTCTCGACCCATGGTCACTGGGACCATATCGGCGACAACGCTGCCGTGGCAGCGCACACGGGTGCCGAGATCGCGGTCCATCCGCTGGACCGCGACCGTCTCGAACACCCGCAGCCGCTCTTCGCCCCGTTCGAGATCGTCCCGTCCGTGCCCGCCGTCGAGCTGGCTGAGGGTGGGGAGATCCGTTTCGGCGAGATCCGCCTCCGCGTCCTGCACACGCCCGGTCATACCGAAGGCTCCGTGTGCCTCATCGCACCCGACGACGGCCTTCTATTCAGCGGCGACACCCTGTTCGCCGGTGCCTGGGGTCGCGTCGACCTGCCCGGCGGCTCGGCCGAGGCGATGGTTGCGTCGATCGCCCGCCTCGCGGAGCTCGAGGACGCCCTCGCGGTCCTGCCGGGCCACGGCGCCATGACGACGATCGGCCGCGAGCGGGCGTGGATGGACCTCGTCCGCAGTGGCGGGCGCCTGTTCGCCTGAAGGCTGTGGCGCGGCAAGGCGCGCGGGAAACTGGAGTCTCATATCGGTTTCCGGTACTGGACACCCGTCCGCGAGCGGCGGAACCCGAGGTTCTCGTAGACGCCCAGCGCACCGGTCGGATTCTCGGCGTCGACGCCGAGTGCAGCCTGGGTCATGCCGGCATCCCGCAGGGCGTGCATCGAATCTGCGATCAAGGCGGACGCGAGGCCGCGCCGCCGCCATGGCCGGCGCACGCTGACATGGTCGAGCCAACCGCGCTGAACTCCGAAAGCCTCGTTTTCCGCCGGATAGATGAAGTTCATGACGGAGCCGGCGACCTCGTCGCCATCCCAGGCGACGCGCCACAGGGTCGTGTCGAGCTCGGGGCTGGCGAACCACCCCTCGAAGTCGGCCTCCGTTCGCTCACCCGCATTCCAGTGATCGCGGAACGCCTCAGCATCGGCGTCCCAGATCCGGCGATGGTCGGCCTCGAAGACGGGCCGGACCTCGAGGCCGTCGGGCAGCGGCAGGTCCGCGATCGGCTTGGCGAGGTCGCGAATCATCATGAAGCCGTAGCGGACGATCGAGTAGCCCTCGCTCTCGTACAGGGAGACCGCACCCGTCTGGGCTTCGTCGGGCCAGCTGCCCACCGTCCGTTCGCCGGTCCGGCCGTCGACGAGGGCGACCTCACGGGCGCGAGCCTCCGCCCAATGAAGCAGCGCCCGGCCGAGTCCGCGCCGGCGGAAGGCAGGGCTGACCCAGCCTTCGACGTGGTGGTGAGGTCCCAGGTCGCGGGTCCGGACGTTCGTTTCCGAGCCACCGACGATCGCGCCGTCGACGATCGCCACCAGGAGGTCGCGACGTGGGTCGTACTCGCCGCCGTGCTCGTGCTCGGCGCGGAGGTTCTCGACCGTCGGGATCCAGTCGATCCCATCGGTCAGATTCGCCTTCCGCATGAGGGCGACCAGGCCCTCGTAGTCGCGGTCAGGATCGAAGGTCCGGAACTGAAGGCCCGCAATGGGCGGAGCGTCCGGCAATCGAATCTCGCGCTCGACGTTGGCTGTCATCGTCGTCCCTCCCGTCCGTACTTCGCGTCCACGTGCCTGTCGACTGACTTGCTGATCGCCTTCCACTTGCGCCGCTCCTCGGCTCTGGCGAGGGCGTCGACGCGGCGGAGCTGGTGGCGGGTCTCGCCCTCGAGCTTGTTCCACGCCTCGAGTCGATCGGATTCCAGCGCACCCGATGCCAGGGCGGCGGCGATGGCGCAACCGGGCTCGCCGTTGTGCTGGCAGTTGCCGTAGCGGCAGGCCGCGACCAGCTCGTCGATCTCGGGGAACGACTGCTCGACGCCGTCGGGGTCCCAGAGGGCGAGCTCGCGCATGCCGGGCGTGTCGAGGATCATGCCGCCTTCGGCGAGGATGTGGAGCTGGCGGCGGGTCGTCGTGTGGCGGCCGCGGGCGTCGTCCTCGCGGATCTCGCGGACGAGAGCCCGATCCTCGCCGGCGAGGCGATTGAGCAGGGTCGACTTGCCGACGCCGGACGAGCCGATGAACGCAACCGTCCGACCGGACCCGATCCGCGCGCGAACTTCCTCCACCCCGCGACCGTCGATCGCGCTGACGGTGAGGATCGTGGCCCCGACGGCGATCGCCTCGACCTCGGCGAGCAGGGCGCTCGAATCCTCGACCAGGTCGGCCTTCGACAGGATCACGACGGGCTCCGCGCCGCTCTCCCAGGCGACCGCGAGGTAACGCTCGAGGCGCCGCAGGTTCAGGTCGAGGTTGAGCGAGACGACGATGAAGACGACGTCGACGTTGGCGCCGACGACCTGGGCAGCAGTTTTCTTGCCGGGCGCCTGGCGGACGATCGCGGTCCGGCGCGGGAGGACGGCGTGGATCGCGGCGTCATCGGGCCCACCGTCGATCGCCACCCAGTCGCCGACGGCGGGAAAGAGGGACGGATCGCTGCCCGCCTCGTGACGGAACCGGCCGGTGATCGCCGCTCGCCGCTCGCCTCCGGCAGTCAGGACGAGATACGAACCGCGATCTTCCGCCATGACCCGTGCGGGCTCGCGCCCGACGACGGCATGCGGGGCGTGGTCGATGGCATTGGCCACCGACCATCCCAGCTCCGCGAGCGTTGGCTGGCTCAATTCGGTCATCGTGTTTGCTCCGGCGCCGCGGCCGAGGTCCCGGGATCGAACAAGGCGGAGTCAGCCAACCAGTCGGCGATGTCCTTTCCCGATCCCGCTCGATGCAGGATCAGTCGCTCCGTGAGCACGTCGAGGGCAGCCCGGTGGGTGCCGAGGATCGCCTCGGCGTCGGCCTCGGCGCGATCCAGCAGGTCCCGGACAGCGTTGTCCACGTCGGCTTCGACGATCGCGTCGGCGTACTCGTTCGAGAGCACCAGCCCTCGTCGGGAGAATCCCCACGTCTGAGCCGCCCGCATGGCGAGCTCGTTGGTCGAGCGCAGGTCCGACGCGGCCGCGACATCGGCGTGACCGGTGACCACGATCTCGGCGACCCGACCGGCAATACCCACGGCCAGCAGGTGTCGGACCTCCGCCTCGGTCATCGACGAGAGATCCTGCTCTCCGCCGAACATGACACCGAGTGACCCTTCGGCCCGCGCGTCGACCTGGACCCAGCTGACCGCGTCCCATCGACCGGCCAGCACGAGGCGGACGATCGCGTGCCCGGCCTCGTGGGCCGCCGTTCGGCGGAGCTCATCCGGATCCCACGGGCGACCGCGGGCCAGACCGCTGCGCAGTCGCGCGACGGCCTCCTGGAGATCGGCCGCGTCGATGTATTCATGCCCGTCGCGGGCGGCGACGAACGCCCCCTCATCCAGGAGATGAACGAGGGTCGCCGTCGGCAGGCCTCCGAGCTGGGCGGCCATCGGGGCCAGGTCCACATCGTCCGCCAGGCGGTATCCGCGCCCCTGGGCGACGAGCAGGGCGTGACGCTCCGCCGCCGCGAGGCCGCGGAACACGATCGGTCGTCCCAGGCGACCGGGATGACACAGGGCGGGATCGATCTCGTCCGGGTCGAGGTTCGTCGCCAGCACGAAGAACGACCGGATGTCCCGGGTCGTCCGGTCGAGTCCGACGAGGAGGTGCTTGACGAGGCTCTCGGAGCGCTCGCGTCGGAAGTCCCGCTTGTGCAGCAGATCGTCCGCCTCGTCGACGAAGACGACGGCCGGCTGGCGGGTCATCGTCGCGAGGACGGTCGTGAGCAGCTCGCGACCGGCGACTCCCGCGAAGTCGGGACCGGCGAACGTGTAGAGGTCGCGTCCGGTCTCGGCGGCCAGGGCGTGCGCGGCCGTCGTCTTCCCGGTTCCCGTTGGCCCCGCGAAGATGAACCCGATCCGGGGCGCGCCCCCAAGCCGTCGAAGCGGCTCGGGAGCGGCCCACAGACGGACCTGAGCTCGAAGCTCGTTCTTGATCTCGTCGACCCCGGCGAGCTCGTCGAGCGAGGCCGCCTTCGGGGCGGTCGGCGGCGGCATCAACGACTCCGGCGCGGACGAATCCGTTCCGAGTCCATCACCACTGCGCGCCCCGTCCGCGAGCTCGTCATCGAGCTCGACGTCGGTCCCGTCGTCTGTCTGGCTCACGTCAACCTACTCGCTTCAACTTGCCGGTCCGCTTCGCATAGCGCTCCGCTCGACCGAATGCCCACAGCCCGAACGGGATGAGCACGGCTCCCATCACGAGCAGCGGCCATACATCGCCGATCAGCGCGCCGACGGGCGCCCCGTCGATCAGCCCGGCACGGACGCCGTGGAGGACGTACGTCGCCGGGGACAGGTGCGACAGCACCTGCATCCAGCCCGGCAGGACGTCGATCGAGTAATAGACGCCCGACACGAGCAGGAGACAGGACTGGAGCACAAAGGTCATCTGGGCGCCGCGCTCGACGTAGAGCAGCGGCAGGATCGCCGCGATCATCCCGATCCCGACGAAGCTGAACGACCCGAGGACCATGAAGGCCCCGACCGTCAGCGGGTTGGCACCGGTAAAGTCGAGCTGCGGGAAGAACAGGATCAGCACGACGAGGATGACGCCGGTGTGGACGAGGCCGTAGACCATCGCGTAAGTGACCGAGCCGAGGAGCTGCGACCAGCGATGGATCGGGGCCATCATCGTGTACTCGAGCGTGCCTTCCCAGCGCTCCACGCTGATCGTCTCCGCGATCCACGAGAAGACGACCGACAGGTAGTTCCAGAAGATCGCGCCCACCATCAGCAGCAGGATCAACCGAGGGTTGTGCTGGTCCGCACCGATGAGCGAGATCGAGAGAGCGCCCGCGACCGAGTAGACCAGGAAGGCGACTTCCCAGCCCCAGTAGCGGCGTGTGAGAAAGAAGTTGCGCTCGATGAAGGCGTATGACGCCTTCAGCTCATGGGCGACGCTGAACACGGTGGTTCTCCTGCTGTGGGGAGCTGACCCGATCCGTCAACGGGATCGGGCCAGCCCCAGAGATGGCTCGCCGGCCAGGCGGACGCCGATCCTTACGATCGAACGGCCGACGCTTCGGCGAACCGACAAACGTGGCTGACTGGGCACCCGGCGGGCTTGCTCGGCGGCGCGGATCTCGCGCTGTCGGGCGTCGTTGGCCAGGTACAGGGCCAGTGGATAGAGCGGTCGGTTGTTCACTTGCAATCACCTCCTTTCAGTGGATTTGTCATCAGTCGGAGTCGTCGTCGGTCTCTTCCTCGACGTCCTCGTCGAGGGATCGGCCGGTGTATGTCATGAACACGTCGTGGAGCGTGGCTTCCTTGTTGGTCCGGGCCGCTTCGGCGGCGATCAGACCGGCTGGGCTGTCCTCGGCGACGGTTCGGCCGCCGTCGAGGATCGTGATCCGGCCGCACAGTCGCTCGGCCTCGTCGAGGTCATGCGTGGTCAGGACGATCGTTGCGTCGTGCGTGGCCTGGAGCTCCTCGATGAACGACTGGACGTCGAGCTTCGAGCGAGGATCGAGACCGGTCGTCGGCTCATCGAGCAGGAGAAGCGAGGGACTCGTCAGGAGGGCGCGAGCGATCGCGACCTTCTGCTGCATCCCGCGACTCATCTGCTCGACGGGCCGATCGACACGCTTCTGGGCGATGCCGAGGCGGCCGAGGATCGCCGTCGCTTCCCGCCGGGCGCTGGACGCATCCAGGCCGTAGAGGCGGGCCGCGAAGAGGAGGTTCTCGATCGGGCTGAGCTTCTTGAAGAACGCCGCGTCGACGCTGACCCGGTTGATCAGCCTCTTGACGGCCATCTCGTCGCGCTCGATGTCGTGGCCGAAGACTTCGACACGGCCCTCGTCGAGCGTCAGCAGACCGCTGACCAGCCGGATGAGGGTCGACTTGCCGGAGCCATTGGCACCGAGGATCCCGTGAATGTCGCCGCGCTCGAGGCGCAGTGACACGTTCGCGATCGCCGTCACCGGCTTGCGCTTGCGACCGAGCGTGAAGCGCTTCGTCACGTCCTCGATGAGGAGGGCGGGAACGGCGGCGACGTCGCTGGCCGGGCGCGTCTCGTCGATCGGCCTGGCGATATTCGGTTGGTGGATCAAGGTGGCGGTCACTTGCGTGGCTCCTGGAATGAGGTGGTCGATGGGCGGTGGACCGGGCATGAAGAGAGCCGCGGACCCGCTGACGTCTTCGACGTCGGGTGGGCCTCACGGCTCTCGAATGGTTCCAGGAGGGAACGCATCAAAAAAGCCGGGGGCCCATCTGGCCCACGGCTCGTGGCTGGCGCTTCCGGCGGTCCTACCGCCTCAGGCTAACTCGAGATGGGCGCAGATCTCCCGTTGACGTCGCCACTGAGAGGCGCGATCGTGCGGTGGATCCGGAAGGTCATCTTCATCTCGGAGCCGCCTCCTCGATAGCACGGACAGGGCGGGCGATCTGCGCGCCGGTCGGCAGTCTAGGCCGCGGACGGACCGGGTGTCAACCGTGGTGGGCGAGGTTGTCGGCGACCCGACACGCGGCAACGCCTGCCGTGTCGCAGATGCGTTGGCGATGCGCACCGGCGCCGCCGAGAGCGGCGCTATCCTGCGAACGAGTTCGCCCGAACGGAGTCGTCAGGTGCCGCCGCTCGATCCGATCCCAGCGTTCGATCTCTACGCCGAGCTCGCCATCGCGCCCGGCGCCGACGCCGCGGCGATCGAGCACGCGTGGCGGGCCGGCGTCCGCTCCGTCCATCCGGACCGAGCGCGCGTCGGCGAGGAACGGGCCGCGACGCACCGAACGGCGCGGCTGAACATCGCCCGCGAGTGGCTGATGGATCCGGCGAAGCGGGCACGGTACGACGAGCTGCGTCGACCGTCGCCGAAGGTGGAGATCCCGTACATCGACCCGCTTGGCGCGTGGCCGGCACGTCCGCGGACGCGAGCTCGGGCTCGGGCTGAGGCGCGAGCTGTGGCTGGGGCGCGAGCTGGGGCTGGGGCGCGAGCTGGGGCGCGTCGCCGCGGGCTGTCGAGCTTCTTCTTGCAGCGTCCGGTCATGGTCGCGCTCGCGATCCTGTTGATTGCCCTGGTCTATGGCACCGAGGCGAACCCGCTCCTGTTCACCGGCATGGCGCTGGCCGTCGTCATCCTGGGCTGGTACGTGTGGTTTGCGGTTGTCGGGGCGTTGGTCGGGGCCTGGTTCCGATGGCGGGACGGCTGAGTTCGCGCCGGGTGGCCACGTGCACGGGCGAAAGTTCTTCCCTAATGCCTCCCTGGGTAGCACTAAGTCGGGATCGAGCGGATGGAGACGTGTCCGACGCCGTTCCAGTGGCCGTTCGGGGCTGAATCGTTCCCTAATGCCGGCGTGGGGAGGCATATGGCAAGGAATTCGCTCGGCCCGTGACCGGGTCCTTGGATAGCGCTACCCAGCGCAGCATTATGCAAAAACGTCGGCGGACGCGGAGGTGGGAGGTGGGAGGTGGGCGGATGCAGACCTGGGCGGTTCTACGGACCGTGGCCGCACGCGGGGAGAAGCGCCCAGCTCACAGCTCGAGGCGGACGATCGGCCGGGGCGCGGCACTGGCGCTCGCCTGGCGCTGGGCGACGACCGTGAAGCCGGCCCGCTCGAACATCGAGACCGTGCCCTTGTAGACGCTCGCCGACGGAAGCCGGCCCTCGCCCGTGTCGACCGGGTAGGCCTCGACGGTGGTCGCGCCGTTGGCCCGGGCGTGGTCGATCGCCGCCGCGAGTAGAGCCCCGGCGATGCCCTGCCCGCGTTCTCGCTTGCCGACGACGAAGCAGACGATCGACCAGACGGGGCGATCGTCGACCGGGGCCAGAATCCTCGAATGTGCCAGTCGCTCGAAGTCCTCGCGCGGCCCGAGGCTGACCCAGCCGACCACCTTGTCACCGCGGTAGGCGACCAGGCCGGGTGCCTGGACACCGGCGGCGAGCTCCTCGAGGAGTGCGCGATTCTGAGGCGGCGTGGAGTTCGTCCAGTCGCGGTTGGCGACCCGGTACCACGCACACCAACACCCCTTCGGGTCTCCGCCCTGCTCGAAGAGGGTGGCCAGATCCGGGAGGCGGTTCGGGGTCAATGGCACGACCGTGAGCTCGGTAACGGCGGCGGCTGGCGAAGTCACGGCGGGATGGTCGCACGAATTCCGGCCAGATTCGGTCAGGTTTCGTCGAGCATGGTCGCCGGCAACTGCGTACGACCCACCGGACATGGCCTTCGACGGCGGAGATCGCGCCGACGGAGTACGCTCGGGTGGAGCCGTCAATCTCAGTCCCCGGAGTCGCCGGTGAACATCACGTCCGCCCCGGATACCGCCCGGATCGCCGGGCTGATACGTCGCCGCGTGCTCGATGCAGAGCTGGCCGCGCTCGTCGAGATCCTTGCCGGATATCGCCTGCCGCTCGTCGTGGCTGCGCCGCCCCCGGCCATCGCCGCCGCGGCGGATCTGCTGGCGGCCGTCGATGCCGGACGTGTCCCGGTAGATCTCGATGCGCTCGGCGACGGGGCGTTGGCGCTCCTGCGGGCAGCCTCCCTTGGCGCCGGCTTCGCCTCGACGATCCAGGCGGGCTCTCTTGAGGAGGTCCGCGATCGGCTCAAGCTCGTCGCCAGTGCCGGCGAGGACGAGCTCTCGTACCTCGGTGTCGTCGTGATCCTCGATGAGTCCGGGCAGGTCGTTGCCGCCCACCATGTTCGGCCGCTCGCCCTCGACGGCCAGGGCCACGTCCAGCGCCTGGGGCCCGCGGTGCTCGCGGCGCGCGACGCCCGATCCGGTCAGCTCGAACATTTCGCCTGGGGCGTCATGCCGGAGCTGGCGGCTCGGACCTCGATGAAGAGCGGCGACCTGGAAGCGGAGATCGACCGACGGCGCGACGTGCTGCGCCACGCAGTGGAGCACGTCTCATGACGGAGCGAGCGACGACCCTCGGCGAGCTTCGCGCGTCCGGCTGGCAGAGCCGCTCCGTCAAGGCGGAGCTGCGGGCGAATCTCCTCGCGCGGCTGGCCGATGGCCGCGGGATCATGCCCGGCATCATCGGGTTCGAGGAGACCGTCGTTCCCGCGATCGAGAACGCCATCATCGCCGGTCAGGACCTCGTCTTCCTCGGCGAACGCGGCCAGGCCAAGACAAGGATGGCCCGCCTCCTCGTCGACCTCCTCGACGAGTGGCTGCCGGTCGTTCGCGGCGGCGAGCTCAATGACGACCCGTACGCCCCGATCAGCCCGGCCGGCAAGGCTGCCGTCGACGAGCATGGCGACGAGACCCCGATCGACTGGCTGCCCCGCGACAGGCGCTACGCGGAGAAGCTGGCGACGCCCGACATCACGATCGCCGACCTCATCGGCGAGGTCGACCCCATCCGCGTCGCCGAGGGGCGCTACCTCAGCGACGAGCTGACCCTCCACTACGGGCTCATCCCCCGGACGAACCGCGGGATCTTCGCGATCAACGAGCTGCCGGACCTGGCCGAACGAATCCAGGTGGGACTCCTCAACATCCTCGAGGAGCGCGACGTCCAGATCCGCGGTTTCACCGTCCGCCTGCCGCTCGACCTGTTCGTCGTCGCGTCGGCCAACCCGGAGGACTACACGAGCCGCGGCCGGATCATCACGCCGCTCAAGGATCGCCTCGGGACGCAGGTGCGGACGCACTATCCGCGAACGCTCGACCACGAGCTCGCCATCGTCCACCAGGAGAAGTCACGCTTCGAACCCGGCGAGGGCGAGCCGGCGATCGCCGTCCCGGCGTTCATCGACGAGCTCCTCGCGGAGTTGACCCATCTCGCCCGCCGCTCCCCGGAGATCAGCCAGCGCTCCGGCGTGAGCGTCCGGGTCACCGTCGCAAACGCGGAGGTGCTCGAGGCGGCGGCTCTGCGTCGGGCGGTCCGCCTGGGCGAATCGGTGGCCGCGCCGCGCATCTCGGATCTGGGCGCCGTCATCGCCTCGACGGTCGGCAAGATCGAGCTCGAATCGGTCGGTGACGAGGCCCCGGAGGAGCGGGTCGTCGAGAGGCTCATCACGAAGGCGCTGTTCGCGACGTTCGGGCGATTGGTTGCGATCGACGACCTGGACGACGTCGTGCTCGCCTTCGAGGACGGGCTGGTTGTCGAGACCGGCGATCGCGTCCCGTCGCGCGACTACGTCCGCTGGGCGCACGAGGTACCAGGGTTGCTCG
>Ga0193699_10000541_pt1 | contig 16039 bp, 11 predicted proteins | sample L3c2metaG_FD_160095 | JGI IMG/M metagenome (GOLD analysis project Ga0193699, IMG submission 160095) | Soil microbial communities from a riparian zone of the East river system, Colorado, United States - L3c2 | ecosystem: Environmental > Terrestrial > Soil > Riparian zone | place: USA: East...
CCATCGTACCCGGCGTCGTCCCCCTCATCGCGGCGATAGTCGGCTTCGGCATCGGGGTCTACCTCGGGACGCGAGTCGTCAGGCGTTCACAGCCTGCTCGCACGTGGCCGCGCGAGGTGACGCTCGTCCTCGGCGTGTCCCTGATCTTTCATGCTGGCGCCCTCGTGGTCTGGTTCGCCGTCAACGGGCGGCCTTCAACGAGCGCGATACCCGTTCTCCTCGCCTTCTGGGGGATCGCGATGGGGCTGCAGAGCGCCGCCGTCCGCGCGCTTCGCGTGGACGCGGTGTATACGACCGCCGCGACTGCGACCGTCATCTTCCTCGCCGGCGACGTGGCCAGCTGGACGACGACCGCGGTGGAGAGAGGGCGATTGGTGCGCATTCTCGTGTCGCTGTTGGTCGGCGCCGCGGCCGGAGGCCTGCTCCTGATGCGTGGGCACATCTACGCGCCGGTCCTCCCATTTCTGATCACCGCCGCGGTGGTCGCGATCGCGTCGCGGCAGCGCCAGCCGGCCCCCGCGGCGGAGCCGCAGCCGGCAGTGGGGGGCCTGGGCCGGACTCGCTAGGAGCCTCGAGCGTTCGCGGATGCTGCGTCCCTGATCGCGGCATCCGCGCGCGCGCCGTTCCTGGATGGTCGCGGCGATACCGCCGTCCGGGATGCAGTCAGCAGGTACCGTCCACATGCATCTACAGGAGAGACTCGTCGTGAAGACCGCCGTCCTGCTCGCACTGGCTGCTGCATGCATGCCCGCTGCTGGCGCCGCGCAGTATCCGCTCATGCCGTCACCGGCGCTGGACTTCACGAAGCTGAGTGTCACCGCCACGACGGGCGGATACGTTACCGCGCGATCGACGACAGGCGGAGATACCAATACCTTCATGGTGAACAATGCGCGGCTCACCGTGATGGCGAAGCCCATCCCGATCGCTGCGGTGCGCGTGCAGGCCAACTTCGCCGCGCTCGACAGCACTGTGGGCCTGGCCCCACCCCTGTTCACACCGGGGTTCGTGCTGACCGATGCGTACGTGCAGCTCTCCCCGCCCGAATCATCCACCACGAATCTTCGGTGGAGACCGGCATTTCTCATCGGTCAATTCAAGACGCCCTTCTCGGTCGAGTTTCTCACCCCGTTCTACCAACTCCTGACCGCGAATCGATCTCTGGCGGTCGACAGCCTGTCGACACAGCGCGACATCGGCGTCATGGGTCAGGTGCAAGGGTGGGGCCGAGTCGTGCTCGCCGCGGCCGTGACGAATGGCGAAGGATCGAACCACCCCTTCACCACGACGGGCCAGGAGATGGTGATCGGCCGGCTGACCCTCCACTCACTCGGCAACACCGTCGCCGTGGCTGGAAAATGGCTGGCGTGGGGCGGCGACCATCGCTGGGGTGCCGACGTGCGGTGGTTCTCCGATCCACACCTCGGGCCGCGGTCGGTGATCCTCGAGGGCGAGTGGCTCCGGCGAACGGGAGCGGTGGACTTCCTGGCGTTGCCCACCGACGGCAGCGGCGGCTACGCGGTCGCCCTCTGGCGCGCACTCCCGTACCTCGAGCCGGTCGTGAAATGGGAGCGCCTGCGCGAGAGTCACACGATCGCCGCGACGACGACCGAGCAGCGTTCTACGTTCATGACGTACGGCGCCGTTCTGCGAAGCCCGGAACCGACGGAGCACCTCCGCATCCAGGTGAACTACATCGTCAGGAACGCCCGGCCATTTCCCATGAACAACCAGGTGGTGACACAGTTCATCCTCTGGTTCTGATCATGCGGCCCATTCCGGCGGCGTAGCTCTGGATCGCTGGCCTGCGGCGGGCGTCGGTGGCGACGTCCGCCGCCGCAGCGCAACCGTGCGCTGGGGTGCAATCCAGTGCAAGATCGGCCGCTCGCTCGGGCGTAGCTATCGACGTAGCTCGTCACCGCCGCCAGCACGGCTGGCTCGGTGACGTCACGACGTCAACCCGATGGATCCACGGCGCGATGCGGCTGCCCTTCGCCTTTCACACGCTGAGACTCGCGGTTCGGACCGCCGCGTGCGCGATCTGCCTCGCGGTAGCGGCCACTGACGGACTCGCGGCGCAGCGCCCCATCACGACGGGCACCAGCGGTCAGCTCATCGTGCCCGCGTCGGATTCCGACGCAGCCATCTGGCCGCGTGTGTCGCTGTCCACGGCGATCAACCGGACTCTTACGAACAGCCCGACGTACGCGAGCGCCGTGGGGTTGGTTCGCACGGCCAAATCGGCTCAGCGCGTCGCATTCGGCAACTACTTGCCGACATTCGCGGCGAGCGGGTTGGCCGCGAAGAGCGATCAGACCTTCTCGACCGCCTCCGCGACGACCGGCACCGGTTCGCCCACCGTCATCAGGGCGTACGGCGCCGGCGTCGCGATGACCCTGCCGATCTTCACCGGCGGCTTTCGGGGTGCGGTGCGCCGCGAGACCGAAGCGCTGTCATATGCCGCCGGCGCGGGGCTGGTGCTGCAGAGGTTCGCCAATCAGTTCGTGGCCACCCAGGGATATCTCGAGGTCGGTCGCAGTCACGAGCTGATTCGCGTGGGCGAGAGCGCGGTGGCCGTCGCGGCCAAGGGCTTGAGCTATGCCAGGACGATGCAGCAGGCCGGCACCGTGACTCCGGCCGACGTGCTCCAGGCCCAGTTCGCGCTGGCGACCGCGCAGCGCCAGCTCCTCGCCGCGCGAGACACCCTGATCATTTCCGCCGCGGCGCTCGGTCGCCTGGTGGGAGCCGACGGGCCGGTGGACGTGGAACCGCTCGCCAATGCGGACCCGACACCCCTCGCACTGTCGGATTCCGCGATCCTCGTGGCCGCCATGCTCGACGCGCCCGCGGTGCGACAGGCGGAGGCGCAGGCGGGGGCCTTCGCGGCATCCGTGGGGACGGCGAAAGCGCTCTACTGGCCATGGCTCACGGCCACGGCCGACTACAACCGGTCGAACAACGGTGCCCTCCTCGGCGCTCCTCGCAATGGATGGTACTACGCGGTCGGTTTTACCTGGCCGCTCTTCACCGGCTGGCAACGCGCGGACTCGGTGGTCCGAACCACTGTCAACGCGCAGGTCGCCGCGGTCGTCGCGAAGGATACCCGCCGGTTGAGTGGTGCCCAGGCGCGGCAGTTTCTGGCGAGCCTGAGGCTGGCGGAGCAGAGCGTGACGCTCGCGCTGGAGGAGATCCGGGTCACGACGGAGAATCTGCGTGTCATGACCGTGCGGTATCGGGCCGGCGTTGCCACGATCCTCGACCTGCTCACGTCTCAACAGTTCGTCATCCAGGCCTCGCTCGACCTCGTGACTGCGCGGTACTCGTATCTGGAGACCCGCGCGAGCCTCGTGGCCCTGCTCGGGCGGGAGTTGTAGGGTAGCCACATGATGTTCCTCGTTCGTATCGCGCTGCGCAGGCCCTACACCTTCATCTGCGTCGCCATCCTCATCTTCCTCGCCGGCGTGGGCGCGATCCTCACGATGGTGATCGACATCTTCCCGGATATCCCGATTCCCGTCGTGACGGTCGTCTGGACCTTCAGCGGCATGGAGCCGGCCGAGATCGCGCAGCGCGTGGGGACCGTCGCCGAGCGCGGCTACTCCACGGCCGTCAACAACATCGAGCACATCGAGTCGCAATCGATGACCGGGGTGACCGTCATCAGGGTGTACCTCCAGCCGGGCGCGGACCTGCCGACCGGCGTCGCCCAGCTGACCGCGATGTCGCAGACCCTCCTTCGCGGTCTGCCACCCGGCATCCAGCCGCCGATCATCCTCCAGTTCAACGCGACCGACGTCCCGCTGATCCAGATCGGCGTCGGCAGCCAGACGCTCGGGCTGGCCCAGCTCTATGACTACGCGTCCAACTTCGTGCGCTTGTCGCTGGCCACGATCCAGGGCGCGACCGTTCCCTTCGCCAACGGTGGAATCCCGCTGCAGGTCATGGTCGATCTCGACCTGCCCAAGATGTATGCGAGGGGGATCTCACCGTCGGACGTCAGCACCGCTGTGAACGTCCAGAACGTGATCCTGCCCGCCGGCACCGCGAAGTTCGGTACTCGCGAGTACCAGGTGCGGCTCAACTCGAGCCTGACTGTCGCGACCCGGCTCAACGACGTCCCGATCAAGGAAGTCAACGGCGCGACGGTCTACCTCCGCGACGTGGCGCAGGTCCGGCTGGGCGGCGCGGTGCAGACCAACGCCGTTCGGGTCGACGGCCGGCAGGGCACCTTCCTGACGATCCTCAAGAACGGCAACGCCTCGAGCCTCGCCGTCGTCGACGCGGTGAAGGCGAAGCTGCCATCGATCAGCGCGACACTTCCCTCCTCGGTAAAGCTGACGACCATGGCCGACCAGTCGATCTTCGTGATGGCCGCGATCACGGGGGTGGTCCGCGAGGCGGCGACGGCCGCCGGCCTCACCGCGCTCATGATCCTGCTCTTCGTCGGGAGCTGGCGGAGCACGTTGATCGTGGCGACGTCGATCCCCCTTGCGATCCTCTGCTCGATCATCGTGCTCCGAACGATGGGGCAGACGCTGAACGTGATGACGCTCGGGGGGCTCGCGCTGGCAGTCGGCATTCTCGTCGACGACGCCACGGTCGAGGTCGAGAACGTGAACCGGAACATGGCCCAGGGAAAGGAGATCCTGCAGGCGATCATGGATGGCGCCGCCCAGATCGCGACCCCGGCGTTCGTCTCGACGCTGTCGATCGCCATCGTGTTCGTGCCGATCTTCTTCCTCAGCGGGCCGGCCTCGTCGCTCTTCCGCCCCCTGGCCATGGCGGTGGTGTTCGCCGTCATCGCGTCCTACCTGCTCTCGCGAACGCTGGTCCCCACGATGGTGCGGTATCTGCTGGCGGGCGAGGCCCATGCGCTCGCGGAGGCGGCGCAGCGAGGATCCGGCGCGGCGGCCACGACGGAGTCCACGACCGCGACCAAGCCGGCGACCAAGACCCACGTGAGTCCGTTCGGGCGGTTTCACAACGCGTTCGAGCGCGGGTTCAACCGGTTCCGGGGCGGCTATGCGTCGCTGCTCGTCGCCGCGCTGGCGCACCGGCGCATCGTGATCGCGGGGGCCGCCGCGTTCGTGATCCTGTCAGCGTTCCTGGTGCCGTTCATCGGCCAGGACTTCTTCCCCACTACCGACGCCGGTGCCTTCCAGCTGCACGTGCGGGCGCCGGCCGGTACCCGCCTCGAGGAGACCAATCAGCTCTTCGCCCGGGTGGAGCGAAGCATCCGCGAAGTCGTGCCGGCATCCGACATCAGTCTGATCCTCGACAACATCGGCCTCCCCCCCAGCGCCATCAACCTGGCCACCGGCAACTCCGCGACCGTGAGCTCGGCCGACGGGGACATCCTGGTCCAGCTGACACCCAATCGGGTGGGCAACACCTTCGACTACGTCCGCCAGCTCCGCGCGAGGCTGCCCGAGGAGTTTCCCGACGTCACCTTCTTCTTCATGTCGGCTGACATCGTGAATCAGATCCTCAACCTCGGCCTGCCGGCGCCGATCGACATCCAGATCTCTGGTCAGAACGACACGGCGAACTACAGCGTGATCACGCGCCTGGCCGCGGCCGTCAACAAGATCCCCGGCGCGGTGGACGTCCGGATCCAGCAGGTGATCGACGTCCCGCAGTTCATGTACACGGTGGACCGGGTCAAGGCGCAGCAGCTCGGCCTCACCCTGCAGGACGTCGCCAGCGACATGCTCATCTCCCTCAGCGGGAGCGGACAGACGGCCCCGAACTTCTGGCTGAACCCGGCCAACGGCGTGACGTACAACATCGGGGTGCAGACCCCGCAGTACCGGATCCACGGGCTGGAGAACCTGGCGCACACGCCGGTCGCGCCGGCCGCGGCACCCGGGGCGCCCATGACCATGTCCCCGACCACGACCACGACCACGCCCACGCCGACGCTGCAGCTCTTCACCAATCTCGCGTCGGAGCGCCGGCAGATCACGCCCGCGGTGGTGAACCATTACAACGTCGCACCCGTGTACGACGTGTTCCTGAGCGTCGACCAGCGCGACCTCGGGGGCGTCGGCAGTGACGTGGACAAGGTCATCAACGAGTTCCGTCCCCACCTGCCCAAGGGCAGCACGATCTCCGTGCGCGGGCAGCTCACCAGCATGCGGTCGTCCTTCGTGGGCCTCGTCGGCGGCGTGCTGTTCGCGATGGTGCTGGTCTACCTGATGCTGGTGATCAACTTCCAGACCTGGCTCGATCCACTGGTGATCATCATGGCATTGCCAGGCGCGATCGCCGGCATCCTGTGGATGCTGTTCGTCACCCAGACGACGTTCAACGTCCCGTCGCTCATGGGTACCATCATGGCGATGGGGGTGGCCACGTCGAACAGCGTGCTGCTCATCACCTTCGCTGAAGACCATCGGAAGGACGCGTCGTCCACGGCGCTCGAGGCGGCCATTGCTGCCGGCACCACCCGGTTCCGTCCGGTGATCATGACGGCGCTCGCGATGATCATCGGCATGCTCCCGATGGCCCTCGGCCTCGGTGAGGGCGGCGAGCAGAACGCTCCGCTAGGCCGCGCCGTGATCGGCGGACTGCTGGTGGCAACCATTTTCACCCTGTTGATCGTTCCGGTCCTCTACAGCGTGCTTCGGGCTCGCCAGCCGAAGCCACCGATCGTGATCCCGGAGGGACACACATGAGCACCACTCTCGAAAGACCAGCGACCGCGGGGCCTGCTCCCGAGCCGCCACCGCCCGCCCCGATGAGATCCTCGCGGATTCGCTGGATCCTCGTGGGACTGGTCGTCGTGCTGGTGCTGGCGCTCGCGAAGGGAATCCTCCCACGGCGCGCCCGGACCAAGGCGGTGGCGACCGTGGTGGCGCAGAACAACAGGGCGCCGGCGGTGAGCGTCATCACGATCGATACGGCGCCCGGCGCGTCCACCGTGATCCTGCCGGGGAGCGTCACCGCGTACGCGACGACGCCCATCTACGCGCGCGTGCCCGGCTACATCGGGGAGCTCCGAGTGGACATCGGGTCGCGCGTCCGTCGAGGCGAGCTGCTGGCCCGGATCGACGCTCCCGAGCTCGATCACCAGGTGCAGCAGGCGCGCGCGGTGGTGACGCAGGACAGCGCGAGTCTCGTGCTGGCCGCGGTGGAGCTCCGGCGGTGGCGGCTGATGTTGACCGCCGACAGCGCGGTGACCCTGGAAGAGGTCGACATTCATCAGGCGACCTACAATGTCGCGCTGGCCACGTTGAACGCGGCGATCGCCGCGTTGCGCCAGCTCCTCTCCATGCAGAGCTACGAGCGCGTGATCGCACCGTTCGACGGGGTCATCACCGCCAGGAACATCGACCTCGGCGCGCTGGTGGGGACGGCCGGTTCGGTGAACGGCACTCTGCTCTCGGGCCAGAGCGCCGCCCTCGGCAGCCTGTTCGAGCTGGCACGGGTCGATCCGTTGCGGGTCTACGTCACCGTCCCGGAGGACAACGCCAACGGCATCGCGGTCGGAAAGCCCGCCGTGGTCACCGTGCCGTCACTGCCGGGCGATACGTTGCGCGGGCACGTCGTCCGCACTTCCAACTCGCTCGACCCCGCCGCCCGCACGCTGCTCGCCGAGGTGGACGTGCCGAATCGGAAAGGGACCTATTTCCCGGGGACGTACGCCGAGGTGCAGCTCCAGCTCAGCCGGCCCAGCTCGACGCTTCGACTTCCCGCGACGGCGCTGGTGATCACCGCCGGCCCGCCGCAGGCGGTCGTCCTCGGTGCCAAGTCGACCGTGCAGTTCCGCACGTTGACGCTGGGCCGCGACCATGGCAGCTGGGTGGAGGTGACCGATGGGCTGGTACGAGGAGAGAAGGTCGTGCTCAATCCGCCCGACCTCCTGAAGAACGGTGAGACCGTCAAAGTCGTGCCCACCGCGCCATCGACGAACGTAGCATCGACTGGCGGCTGAGACGACCGGCGTGAGCATCTGTCCCTCGACGTGGAGATTGGTCGGGGCTGGCAGCCTACCAGCACGAGCAGGCCGTCAAGGAGGCGTTGCCGTCAGCTTCGAGCTACCGGGTCACGACGCGCGCCTCTTCGACCACTCCTCGACGCCGGCGCGACCCATCGACACCGACGCCAGGGCAGCGACGTCGCGCTCGCCGTCGCCGCGCGCGAAGCCTTCGAGCAATGCGTCGTGCACCACTTCGGCCAACGGCATCGGCGCGCCGACGGCATCGGCCGCCGCCAGCGCGAGGCGCACGTCCTTGAGCAGCAGCGCGAGCCGGAACCCCGCCGGCTCGAACTGCCGCTTCGACATCAGCGCCCCGTACGTCTTGTAGGCCGGCGCGGTGAACACGCCGTTGGTGAGGATGTCGAGCAGGTCGGCCGGCTCGATCCCGTTGCGCCACGCCATCGCCGACGCTTCGGCCATCGCTTCCACCGCCGCACCGAGCATGAAGTTGCCGGCGAGCTTGACGACGTTCGCGCGCTCCGGTTGCGTCCCGATCGGCCAGGTGCGCTGGCCGATGACGTCCAGCAACGGCTCGACGCGCGCGACGGCCGCGGGCTCGCCGGCGACCACGATGTTGAGCTTCGCGGCGGCCGCGATGTCGGGGCGACCGAAGACCGTGGCCGCCACGTACGCGATGCCTCGCTCGCGGTGCCGCGCCGCGAGATCACGCGCCAACGGGACGGAGATCGTGGCCATGTTGACGTGCACGAGCCCCTTGGGCGCGCCGTCGAGCAGCGGGTCGATCACCGAGCGCACCGCGTCGTCGTTGGCGAGCATCGACACGACGACGTCGCCGCTGAACGCCTCGCGCGCCGTCGCGACCGGGCGCGCACCCAGCCGCGCGAGCGCGTCGACCGGCGGGCGAGAACGGTTCCACACGCGGACCGTATAGCCGGCATCGACCAGATTCTGCGCGATCCGACTGCCCATGGCCCCGAGGCCGATGAATCCCACGTCCATCTTCATCTCCGTGTTCCTCATTACGAAAGAGTGTCCCACCCTGGCGGCGCGCGTCGGGTCGGCGCGCGATGGGTGAATGTCGGCGCCCATCGAGGCGCGGTCTTGTACCGCCTCGTGGAACGAGCTTGCTTCATGCGCGCGACGCCGGCGATCCGGATGCGGGCGACGCCGGCGATCCGGCCATCGACCGCGACGGCGCATCAGCGCGACGGTGCACCAGCGAGATGAGCGCGCCGGCGAACGCGAAGGCCGCGCACACGAGCAGCGCCGTCTGGAAGGCGTGGACGAAGATGGCTCGATCCTCCGCGGTCTGTACGCCAAGCAGGGTCGAATTGGCCCGCGCCGCGAGGAGCGCGCTGCCGGCCGCCGCCCCGCCGAGGCTCTGGAACACCGCGCCGCCGACGCTGACGCTCAGCGCCTGCCCGGTGACACGCGCCGTCGCGAGCAGGCCGGAGGCCTGTCCCTGCTCGTCCTTGGGCGCGGAATCCATGAAGGTTCTCGTGTTGGGCGAGAAGAAGAGGCCCTGCCCGATCCCGCCTAGCAGGAGCCGCCACCCCACGTCCCACGCCGGCGTGGTTGCATCGATCCGCGCGAGGAGGACCAGACTGACGGTGACGATCACCAGGCCCAGCGTGCCGACCCAACGCGAGCTGCCCCGGTCCGCCGCCCGACCGGAGAGCGGCGACACGACGGCCTGCGCGACGGCGAACGGCGTCAGGAGCAGCCCGGATGCCGCCGTGGAGTAGCCGCGAAGCTCCTCGAAATAGAACGGCAGGAGGAAGCCGACGGTGAACGCGGCCATGATGGAGAGGATCACGGTGGCGAACGCCGAGACGAAGACGCGGTCGCGAAACAGGCGCAGGTCGATGAGGGGCGCCGCGACGCGGCGCTCCACGAAGACGGCGACGACGAGCGCCGCCACGCCGAGCACCAGGCTGCCGAGCACGGCCGGGGAGGTCCAACCCCAACTGGCTCCAAACGACAGCCCGAGGCACACCGCCGCGATGCCGAAGCCCAGGAGCAGCGCGCCAATGGGATCGAATTTCCCTCGCGTGCCGCCACGACTGCGGGGAAGGAGCCGTCGCGTCACGATGATGGCGCCGATGCCGATCGGCACGTTGACGTAGAAGATCCAGCGCCAGTTCAGGTACTCCGTGAGCAGTCCGCCCACCGTCGGGCCGGCGCTGAATCCGATCGCAACGGCTCCGGCGCTCCAGCCGAGGGCCCGGCCACGCTCCGTCTGGGGGACAGCGTCGGTGAGGATCGCCGTGCTCGTGGCCAGAATGAGGGCGGCGCCGATCCCCTGGACCGCGCGGGCCGCGATCAGCAGGCCGAGTGACGGCGCGAAGCCGCAGAGGGCCGATCCGAGAGAGAAGACCGCCAGCCCGGCCGTCCAGATCGCCGTGCGTCCGACCATGTCCGCCAGCCGGCCGAAGCTCAGGAGCACGGCGGCGATGACGACGAGATAGCCGATGATGACCCAGTCCATCTCGCCCGTCAGCGGCGTATGAAATGCTCGGGCGATCGACGGCAGGCCGATGTTGACGATCGACGAGTCGAGCGTCGTCATGAACATTCCCACGCAGACGAGCGCGATCACGGCTCCCGCGTTTGCGGTAGGCTGAGCGGTGGACCGCGTGGCCTGCGCACCGGCCGACGGCGTCGCGCCTGCCGCGGCACTCCGCCCTTCGTCATGCGGCATCGTTCGATCTCCCACGTCGTCTTGTCCCACTTCGTTCTCGTCCACGCAGCGCCGCGCCGCGTGCAGCAACGTCGCGCATCTCGGACGAGACTACATGGGTGGGAGGGGGAACTCTTGAACGGCATTGCCGGTTGGGCTGCCGACGCTCGAGCACGCTTGCAAGCACGCACGTTGGAGATCCTCGCAGGCGTGGCACCCCGCGTGCTGATCATCCGCTCGCGCGCTCATCCTACGAAAGTAGGCTGGCGGCCCGAAGCGACCCTCCGCACCGTGATGGCAACGCGGAACTGGGGACGTCATCGTCCCGGGAGGTAACCCATGGTGACGACTAGCCATTCGGTGAAGTTCGCGGGCCACATCTGCGCGTTCTTCAACAATCTGGAGGAGCAGCATCGGGTGCTTCGCCCGTTCATCAAGGACGGCTTCGACCGAGGCGAGAGGGCGTTCCACATCGTGGATCCCGAGCTGCTGGACGAGCATCTGCGGCGGCTTCGCGACGCGGGCTTCGACGTCGAGGAGGCCATGGCGTCGGGCGCGCTGGAGGTGAAGCTGTGGCAGGACGCCTACCTCCGTGAGAACCGTTTCGACCAGGATGCCATGCTGGCGCTGGTGGAGGAACAGCTCCGGATTGGTTCGCGGGCGGGCTCGGGAGGCACCCGGCTGATGGCGCACATGGAATGGTCGCTGCTCGACAGGCCCGGCGTGAATGACCTGCTCGAATACGAAACGCGCCTCAACTACGTGCTTCCCAGGTACGATCGTCCAGTGGTCTGCACGTACGATCTGTCGAAGTTCAGCTCGAGCGTGGCGATGGACGTCATGCGGACGCACCCGGTCGTGATCATCGGCGGGGTGCTCCAGGAGAACCCGTTCTACGTCCCTCCGGATGAGTTCCTGCTCGAGGTACGGGAACGGCGGGCGGTTCACGATCGCGCGGGCATCGCGAACTAGATGCTCACGGTGATGGACACCGAGGTCCCACGGCTGCGAACGGCGCTGAGGGATCTGGTCGCGCTCTCCACCATCCCCGCGATGTGGGTGGGGCGAGAGCCGTCCGCGATCGCCGTCGGCGTGGTAGACCTGCTCGCCGAGTCGCTGCAACTGGAGTTCGCCTTTGTCCGTCTGCGCGACCCCGGCGGGGGCGACGCGGTGGCGGCGACGCGGGGGAGCGCCTGGGCAGCGTTTCCGGACTGGCTGAGCAGTCGGCTCGCGGGCGGCGGCCCGCTCTCACACAGGGAGATCATTCCGGAAGTCGGCGACGGCGCTGGCTCCTTCCGCGGCATCATCATCCCGGTCGGCGTCGAGGCCGAGGGTGGTCTGGTGGCCGCGGCCTCCGGCCGTCCCGACTTTCCCGCCGAGATCGACCAGCTCCTCCTCTCCGTGGCCGCGAATCACGCCGCGACGGCGGTCCAGAACGCGCGCCTCATTCGCGAGCGGACGAGGGCGGAGGAAGCCGTTCGTCAGGCGCGCGACGAGCTCGAGGTGAAGGTGGCGGAGCGTACCGCGCAGCTACGCGAAGCGGCCGAGGAGCGGCAGGGCCACCTCCGGTTCCTCGAGAGCGTCGACAGGGTCAACCGCGCCATCCAGGGGACGGATGACCTCGAGCGGATGACGAGCGACGTGCTCGACGCCATGCTCTCGATCTTCGAGTGCGACCGCGTCTGGTTGCTCTATCCATGCGATCCGGACGCTCCGCCCTGGCGAATGGTCATGGTGCGTACGCGGCCGGAGTTTCCCTTTCCCTTGGACCAACGGTCGGAAGGCGCGCCCACGTTCGAAGAGATGAGATCCGCGTTCCGCATCGCGAGGGCGTCCGCCGGTCCCATCCGACTCGACGCGACGTCCGACCCTCCGCTGCCGAAACGAGTGATGGAGCGAAGCGTGCAGTCCGCGCTGCTCCTGGCGCTCCACCCGAAGGTGGATGCGCCGTACATGCTCGGGCTGGTCCAGTGCTCGCACCAGCGGGTATGGACGCCGCAGGAGGAGCGGCTGTTCAAGGAGATCGGCGGGCGACTGGCCGACGGACTGAGCATGCTGCGGGTGTTCGGCAACCTTCGTCAGAGCGAGGCGAGGCTGGCGGAGGCCCAGCGCATCGCGCACGTCGCGTACTGGGAGCAGGACGTGGAGTCCGGCCGCGTCACCTGGTCGGACGAAGCGTACCGGATCTTTGGCCTGACGCCGGAGGAGGGGCCGATCACCCTCCCGGCCATCCAGGAGCGGATCCATCCGGACGACCGGCCGATGATGGCGCGGGCCGTGGAGGAGGCGGTCGCGGGCGGTCCACGATTCGACGTCGAGTATCGGGCGGTCCGTCCGACGGGGGAGGTGCGCGTCGTCCACAGCCAGGGCGATTTCGTCAGGGACGAAGTGGGTCGGCCGCGCCGCATGTTCGGAACGCTCCAGGACATCACCGAGCGGAAGGAGGCCGAGGAGCTCACGAGACGAGTATTCGAGACCTTGCCGGATGTCGTTTACGTCATCGATCAGGACCACCGCTTTCGCCGCGTCAATGCGGCGTTCGAGCGGGTCTGGCAAATCCCGGCGGAGCGTGCCGTCGGCATGCACGTCGCCGACCTGGTTGGGCGGGAAGCGTTCGAGGAGCGGTTCAGGCCAGGACTGGATCGTTGCCTCGCCGGAGAAGAGGTGCAGTACGCCACGTGGCTCGATCTCCCCGGTGGGCGACGATTCCGATCAGGGAACCTGTCCCCGCTCCGCTCCGCCGGCCTGGATCAGATAGACGCCGCGCTCGTCATCGTGCGCGATCTCACGGATCAGATGCTGGCCGCGGACGCGCTCCAGGAAGCACAGGCGGAGCTTGCGCGGGTCACCCGGGTCACCATGTTGGGGGAGATCACCGCATCGATCGCCCACGAAGTCAACCAGCCACTCGCCGCCATCGTGATGAACGCCAACGCGTGCCGGCGCTGGCTCGCCGCCGATCCACCCGACCTCGACGAGGCCCGCGACGCGGCGGCGCACGTGGTCGACGCCGGCGAGCGGGCGGGCAGCATCATCGCGCGCATCCGGACCCTCGTCCGAGGGGGGGTGCCGGAGCGGCATCTACTGGACGTCAACGACGTCATTCGCGAGGCGGTCGCCTTCGTGCGCTCCGAGCTCGAGCGGCACGGGGTCGCGATCGAGACCGAGCTGCACGCGGCCTTGCCGCCCATCCTCGGCGACCGCGTCCAACTGCAGCAGGTGCTCGTCAACCTGTTCCTGAATGCCGCCGACGCAATGGCCGAGGGCCCGGCGCCGCCGCACCCGCTGGCCGTGGCGTCGCGTCGCGACGACGATGGGAGCGTGTTCGTGGAGGTCAAGGATCGCGGCAAGGGCCTCGACCCGGAGCAGGCCAGTCGTCTGTTCGAGGCGTTCTACTCGACGAAATCGGGTGGCCTGGGCATGGGGTTGACGATCAGCCGCTCGATCGTCGAGATGCACGGCGGGAAGATCTGGGCGGTGCCGAATGACGGAGAGTCGGGCGCGACCCTGCGCTTCGCGCTGCCCGCGGCTTCCCCGTCCGGAGGCAGCTGATGAGCGAGGACGACCCGATCGTCTACGTCGTCGACGACGACCTGTCGGTGCGGCAGGCGCTGAGCAGCGTGATCCGCTCCACGGGGCTGCGCGTGCAGACGTTCGCGTCGGCGCAGGAATTCCTCGACCAGCCGCGGGCGGACGCCCCCTCCTGCCTGGTGCTCGACGTCATGCTCCCCGACCGTAGCGGCCTGGACCTCCCGCGCGAGCTGGCGGCGGCGGACGTGCAGATCCCGATCATCTTCATCACCGGTCACGGCACCATCCCGATGGGCGTCCGCGCGATCAAGTCGGGGGCACTGGAGTTTCTCACCAAGCCGTTCCGGGAGGACGACCTGCTCGCCTCCGTGCGGCACGCCCTGGATCGCGACCTCGTCGCTCGAAGCGAGCGCGCCGAGATTGCCGCGCTGCAGGGCCTCCTGCAGAGGCTCACCCCGCGCGAGCGCGAGGTGATGGCCCTGATCGTCACCGGTCGGATGAACAAGCAGATCGCCGCGGAGCTGGGGACAGCCGAGCAGACGATCAAGCAGCACCGAGGCCGCATCATGCACAAGCTGGGGCTGACGTCCGTGGCCGATCTGGTGCGCTTCGTCGAGCGCGCCGCCGGGCGACCCGTGGCCCCACCGCTCTCCCCCTCTCCGGCGGTGGGCCTGGATGGGGGTTGGCGGAGCCCCCCGCCGGACCGTTAGGCGCCGCGCGCGCGAGCGGCGCGAAGGCTCCATCATACGAACGTAGTATGGCGCACAGACAGGACCGGGCGCAGCATATTATCCATGCCAATCCTGCGCGCCACGATTGCCGTCGTCGACGACGACGCCGGGGTCCGGACGGCCCTCAAGCAACTCCTCCGGTCCGCCGGGTTCGACGCGCTCGTATACGGGTCCGCCGAGGAGTTCCTCGCGGGCAGCGGGCAGGGCGACGTCCAGTGCGTGATCGCGGACATCAACCTTCCGGGGATGAGCGGCGTCGCGCTGGTCCAGGCGCTCGCGGCGGACGGCGCCCCGAAATGTGTGCTGATCACCGGGCGCGACGACCCCTACACACTCGAGCTGCTCAGTCATGCCGGCGGCGTGCCGATGCTGCGCAAGCCGTTCAGCGACGAGGCGTTGTTCGAGGCAATCAGCGTCGACGACGGCAACTCGTAACCCGGCCCTTACGCCTGGTGTCGACCCTGGTCGCCCGAGTCGTCGACGTCGTCGTGCGCGAGCATTCGGCGCGCCGCCCAGTCCCGGCCATCCTGGAGTCGCCGTTCCAGCCACCGCCGCGTCTTCCACGACGTGATGCGGTGGCCGGCCGGCGAACGCAGGAAAGCACTGAGCAGAGCGCACTCCTGCTGTACGGCCTCGAGCGGCGTGTCGGAGTCCAGCCGCTCGAACTCGTCGGGCGGATTCCACAGCAGATCGCCGGAGGCAATGAGCGAAACGGCGTGGTCGAAGCCGATGTGGCGAACTTCCGGACGTAGCACACAGCGCCCCACCGGCGCGGCGTACACGAGACGGCACACCGACCCGTCGATGTAGAAGAGACGGTTCAGCTGATCGTCCAGCGGCAGAAGGGACAACATGGCAACCTCTGAGTTGGCACTGCCGAAGGGTGCGAATCTCCACGCGATGGCACCATCACCGAGCCGAGGAGTCATTCTCTCCCGCACTGGGGTGATTGACCGCTACCCCCTTTCGGGCGATGGGGCCGCTCGGGATGGCGGGCCGACACCGCGGCCAGTTGATGATCGCGATGTCGTCCGGATCAGCTCGAGCCTACGTGAGTGTGGCCCGCCAGTGCCGCCGAGGGTGCGCCAGCCCGCCACTACGGGCCCCTCCAGCCTCGTCAACGGCTTGCGTGTCGCTCGCATCGCACGACTGGCC
>Ga0193699_10000542_pt1 | contig 16039 bp, 13 predicted proteins | sample L3c2metaG_FD_160095 | JGI IMG/M metagenome (GOLD analysis project Ga0193699, IMG submission 160095) | Soil microbial communities from a riparian zone of the East river system, Colorado, United States - L3c2 | ecosystem: Environmental > Terrestrial > Soil > Riparian zone | place: USA: East...
CGAGGACGAAAAGACCGTGGTGCAGCTCCTCGAATACAATCTCGATTTTGGCCAGGGCTATCTGTTCGGCGAGCCTCGGGCCATTCGCGATGTCGCCGAAGCCCATGATCCGCGCGCGGCGACGACACCAAGGACAGCCACCGTCATTCCCGAAGGACTCGCCCGCCGCCTCGCCGGCTAGCACAACGCGCCGCGTTGACCAAACGCTTCGGCTGGGGCAATCCCTCTAAAATGGCCGACTCGTCCTCTCCCCCGATCCTCAGCGGGCTATCCGTCATCGCCGGCGATTACGACGCCGCCATCTGCGATGTATGGGGCGTGCTGCACAATGGCCGGGAAGCCTTCCTTCCCGCCGCCGATGCGATGCGCCGTTTTCGCAAAGAGCGCGGTCCGGTGGTGCTTCTCTCCAACGCGCCGCGGCTTGCCGATGGGGTAGAAGGGCTCTTCGACCGTGTCGGTCTGCCGCGCGATTTCTATGACGGCATCGTGACGTCGGGCTTGGCGGCGCGCGACGATCTCCTGCGCCGTACCGCGCATGGCCGCGCCCTGCCGCTGTTCTATCTCGGGCCGCCGCGCGACAATCCCTTGTTCGAAGGTCTGAACGTCCAGCTCACGAATCCCGAAGAGGCGGAGGTCGTGCTCTGCACCGGCTTCTACGATGACGAAACCGAAACGCCGGACGATTACCGCGCGATGCTCGAAGGATTCAAAGCGCGCTCGCTCCCCTTCTTGTGCGCCAATCCGGACATCGTCGTGCAGCGCGGGGACAAGCTCATCTTTTGCGCGGGCGCCATCGCGCGACTTTATGAAGCCCTGGGCGGCGAGGCCGTCTATTTCGGCAAGCCCTATCCGGCGGTGTTCGAGAAAGCGCTCGAAAAGGCGCGCAGCATCGCAACCGCCCATCACCCGCTTGTCATTGGCGATGGCCTTGAAACCGACATTGCGGGCGCCGGCCGCATGGGCCTCGACGCCCTGTTCATCGCGGGCGGCATTCACGCCTCCGAATTGCGGGAGGGCCCGCACGCGCTAGCCGAGCTTTTCGCCAAGGTCGGCGTTAACGCCGTGGGTGTCATGCCGGTGCTACACTGGTGAGACTTGCTCCCCCTCGGCGCGCCCGATAAGAGAAATCGAGGCGCCAAAAGGATTGGCTATGACCGCTTCCGTCGCAAGCCACTACATCGAAGACCTGACGATCGGTCAGTCCGCGACCTATACCCGCACCGTCACGGAAAGCGATATCCAGCAATTTGGGGCGGTTTCGGGCGACCTCAATCCGCTCCACTTCGACGAAGACTATGCCAAGACCACCATTTTCAGGGGCCGCATCGCGCATGGCATGCTGTCCTTGAGCTACCTTTCCACGGTGTTGGGAACCCAGCTTCCCGGCGCGGGCTCGATCTTCCTCAGCGCCAGCGTGCGTTTCAAAGCCCCGGTGAGGATCGGAGACACCGTGAGCGCGACATGCACCGTGCGCGAGATCAACAGGGACAAGGGCCGCGTCACTTTCGACACCGTATGCAAGGTGGGCGACGTCGCCGTCATCGAAGGCGAGGCGATGGTGAAAGTGCCGTCGCGCGCGCGAGCTTAGCGGCGAGGCGAAACCGCCGATGCGGATTCTGCGTCATTATCGCAATCCTCCCGCCGAGGCGAAGGGTTCCGTTGTGGCGCTTGGCAATTTCGACGGCGTGCATCGCGGACACCAAGCCCTCATCGCCGAGGCAGGCCGCATCGCCAAGCAAACGGGTCACCCGCTTGCCGCGCTCGTTTTTGAACCCTATCCGCGCGAATTCTTTCGTCCCCGCGACGAACCGTTTCGCCTGACCCCGTTTCGCGCCAAGGCGCGGCTGTTGTCCGAGCTCGGCGTCGAATATCTGATCGTGCTCGGCTTCGATGCGGAAATGGCGGGCAAGCTCGCCCAGGATTTCGTCATCGATGTGCTGGTGCGCGAGCTGGAAGCCTCTCATGTCGTGGTGGGCGAGGATTTCCGTTTCGGCAAGGGGCGCGGCGGCGATGTCACGGTGCTGGGATATATGGGCGAGATGGAAGGTTTCGGCGTCACGGTTTTCCGCGCGGTCGGGGAAGCCGGCGAGAAGATTTCCTCCTCCAAGGTTCGCACCGCCCTGAAAGCGGGACGTCCCGAGGAGGCCGCGCGGCTGCTGGGTCATTGGTGGAGCATCGAGGCCCATGTGGCATCGGGCGACAGACGGGGCCGCGCGCTGGGTTTTCCGACGGCGAATCTGAAACTCGAACACACGCTGCAGCCTGCCTTCGGCATCTATGCCGTGCGCGCCCGCACTCATGACGGCAAGGCCTATGACGGCGTCGCCAGTTTCGGCATGCGTCCGATGTTCCAACTGCCGGCGCCCTTGATGGAGGTCCATCTTTTCGGTTTTGCCGGCGATATCTACGGCGAGGTTCTGGCGGTGGAACTCATCGCCTATCTGCGCGGCGAGCAGACATTCTCCGATGTTGACGCGCTCAAGGTCCAAATAGCCGCAGACTGCGATGCGGCGCGGCGCATTCTTGCCGTAACCCCACCTGTCCCCGCCGTTGGGAATTAATTCCCCGCAAGGCGGGCAGGGCGGGCGATGCTGGACCGGTCGGGGGCGGGCTGTTAGAAGGGCCGCGTTCCCAGCCTGGGCGATTCATGGTCATGCGGATCAACGAGACGATGCGAATTCGCCGCCCGGGGGCGTAAAGAGCTTCCGGGGCGTTTTCCTGTCCGTTCCATCCGTTTAGCGAGCCTGCCATGTCCAAGCCCGACACTCCCGATTCCGCGAAACGCGATTACCGCGCAACCCTGTTTCTGCCGACGACCGATTTTCCGATGAAGGCGGGTCTGCCTGAAGCCGAGCCGAAATGGCTCGCGCGGTGGGAAGAGATCGGCCTCTACAAGAAGCTGCGCGAGAGTGCGAAAGGCCGACCGCTCTTCGTGCTGCATGACGGCCCGCCTTACGCCAATGGCGACATCCATATCGGCACGGCGCTGAACAAGATCCTGAAGGATTTCGTCGTCCGCTCGCGCCAGATGCTCGGCTTCGACGCGCCCTATGTGCCGGGCTGGGACTGCCACGGCCTCCCCATCGAATGGAAGATCGAGGAGGAATACCGCGCCAAGGGCAAATCGAAGGACGAAGTCCCCGTCAATGAACTCCGCGCCGAGTGCCGCAGCTTCGCGGCGAAATGGATCGACGTGCAGCGCGAACAGTTCCGGCGCCTGGGCGGCATCGGCGATTGGATGCGTCCCTACACCACGATGGCGTTTGCGGCCGAAGCGCAGATCGCGCGCGAGCTGCACAAATTCGTCATGAACGGGCTGCTCTATCGCGGCTCGCGCCCCGTGATGTGGTCGCCGGTGGAGAAGACTGCGCTCGCCGAAGCCGAGGTCGAATATCACGAGAAATCCTCGCCGCAGATCTATGTGAAATTTCCGATACGCGAGTTTCGCGCTACCACCGGCCACGATGGTAACGATTTGGTCAAAGGCGATTTCGAATTCCTGAGGATTTGGGACCAAATCAAAAACGCCTCCGTCGTCATCTGGACGACGACGCCTTGGACGATTCCCGGAAATCGCGCGATCGCCTTTTCCGAAACTCTGCCCTATGCGGTGTACGAGGTGATGGAGGCCGGCGAGGGCAGCCTGGCGACTGTCGGTGAAAGATTGCTGCTCGGCGAGGCGCTGGCAGAACCGACCGCCAAATATGCCAAGTTGACTCTCAAACGAATCTCCGGCGTCGATGTGCCGATGCTCCGGCGGCTGATCTGCTCTCATCCGTTTCGCGGTCAGGGTTACGATTTCGACGTGCCGCTGCTTGCCGGCGAGCACGTCACCGCCGAGACCGGCACGGGATTCGTGCATACCGCGCCGTCGCATGGCGAGGACGACTTCAATCTCGGCCGCGAACACGGGTTGGAAATCCCGTTCCTGGTCGCCGAAGACGGCTCGTTCCTGCCCAACGTACCGATCTTCGCGGGGAAAAAGATCCTCACCCCCGAAGGCAAGGACGGCGACGCCAACGGCGCGGTGATCAAGGAGTTGATCCAGGCCGGCGCGCTTCTCGCCAAGGGAACCCTGCGCCACCAATATCCCCATAGCTGGCGCTCCAAAGCGCCGGTGATCTTTCGCGCCACGCCGCAATGGTTCGCTGCCATCGATAGACCATTCGCGGGCTCCGACCAGTCAACGCTTCGCGAACTCGCGCTTGGCGCGGTCGCCGCCACGCGCTGGTATCCGAGGGTGGCCGAGAACCGCATCGGCGCCATGGTCAAAGACCGCCCCGATTGGGTGCTGTCGCGACAACGCGCCTGGGGCGTGCCCATCCCGGCCTTTGTCCATAAAGGGACCGGCGAATTGCTGCGCGATGAGGTGGTGAACGCGCGCATCGCCGAGGCCTTCGAGAAGGAAGGCTCCGACGCCTGGTTCTCATCGCCGCCCTCGCGCTTTCTCGGGGATGAGCATCACGAACATGACTACGAGCAGGTCCGCGATATTCTCGATGTCTGGTTCGATTCTGGCTCGACACATTCCTTTGTCGTCGAAAACCCCATCGATCCGCATTGGCCCAAAAAAGAGCACGCCGATCTTTATCTGGAAGGTTCGGACCAGCATCGCGGCTGGTTCCAATCATCGCTCCTGGAATCCTGCGGCACGCGCGGACGCGCGCCCTATGATGCCGTGTTGACGCATGGCTTCGTGCTCGACGAGCAGGGCCGCAAAATGTCGAAATCGCTCGGCAATGTCGTCGCCCCGCAAAAGGTGATGCAGCAGAACGGCGCGGAAATCCTGCGCCTCTGGGTGGCGTCCTCCGATTTCACCGAGGATTTGCGCATCGGGCCGGAGATCATCAAGGCGGCGGTCGATTCTTATCGCCGTCTGCGCAACACGATCCGCTTCATGATTGCCAATCTCGAAGGCTTCGAGACAATCGAACGCATCGCGCACCCCGACATGCCGGAGCTGGAACGTTTTGTGCTGGCGCGGCTGGCGAGCCTGGATCGCGAAGTGCGCGAAGGCTACGCCGAATATGATTTCAATCGTGTTTTCACGATTTTGTTCAATTTTGCCACCACCGATCTGTCGGCATTCTATTTCGACATCCGCAAGGACGTTCTCTATTGCGACTCAAAGGAGAGTTTCCGCCGGCGCGCGGCGCGCACGGTCATCGATGCGCTCTTCACCCGCATCGTCGCTTGGCTGGCGCCGCTTCTCTGCTTCACCATGGAGGAAGCCTGGACCACGCGCTACGGCATGGAGAAGAGCGTGCATCTCGAAGTCTTCCCCAAGACTCCGGAGGATTGGACGAACGAGATCTTGCTGGAGAAATGGAACCGCGTTCGCGCGCTTCGCCGCGTGGTGACCGGCGCGCTTGAGATCGCGCGCCGGGACAAGGTGATCGGCGCCAGCCTGGAAGCGGCGCCCACTCTTTATGTGGAAGACGAGGCGGATGCGCACCTGTTCGATGAGGAAGGTCTCGCCGAGATCGCCATCACCTCAGGCGCGGCAATCGTGAGGGGTTCCGCGCCCGCAGACGCTTTCCGCCTCCCTGACGTACCGGGCGCCGGAGTCGTGTTCGCACATGCCAAGGGCGAGAAATGCGCCCGCTGCTGGATGATCCTCCCTGAAGTCGGCACGAACCCGGCGCATGCCGACCTCTGCAACCGCTGCGCGGAGGCCGTGGGATGATGAGTCCGCAGCGCGCCGGTTGGCTGGTGGCGCTTGCGGCGCTCATCGCCGACCAGCTTTCCAAGAATTACCTGCTTTATGGCCTGGATTTCCGCAGCCTAGGTCCGGCGGCCCACATAGGGGTGCTGCCCTTCTTCGACCTGGTGATGGTATGGAATCGCGGCGTTTCCTACGGGCTTTTCCAGGCCGGCAGTTTCGCCGGCATGCTCGTGCTGACGATATTTTCCTTGGTCGCGGTGGTTGCGCTGTCCTGGTGGTTGATGAAGGCGGAGCGCCCCATCCTGGGGGCGGGGCTGGGTCTGGTGATCGGCGGGGCGCTCGGAAATGTGATCGATCGCATTCTTTACGGCGCCGTCGCGGATTTTTTCCACTTTTACGCCTTCGGCCATGACTGGTATGTGTTTAATGTGGCGGACGCCGCCATTACGGTGGGCGTCGTGGTGCTTCTCCTGGACGCGTTCATCCGTCCGGAGTCGAAAAGCGTAGGGAGCCGGCAATCCGGAGACTGATATGGCGGAACGGGATGTTTTGACGCGCGCGGTCCGAATCGCCGCGATCCTCTCTCTGGGTTTCTCGTTGATCGGATGCGAGGGCATTCGCCAGGCGACGGGCGCTGCCAAACTCCCGCCCGACGAATTCACCGTGCTGACCAAAGCGCCCCTGATTCTGCCGCCCGATTACAATCTCAGGCCGCCGCAGCCCGGCATTGCCTCGCGCAACGAAGTCGATGCCGACGATCAGGCGCGTGCCGCGTTGTTCCCGCAAAATGCCGCGACGGCTGCCGCCGCGTTGGGCACGGCCTATAGCGACGGCGAAAAGCTGCTGTTGACCAAGACCAACGCGCTGGCCATCGATCCCAATGTCAGGCGTAGCGTGAGCTCCGATATCGGGCAGGAAGACCAGGGCCCGGCTTTCTCGCAGCGCGTGCTCTATGAAGGCACCGGCGCGCCGCCGCCCCCGCTCCCGCCACGCCCGAATGCCGCCGCGCCCACGCCAGCGCCCACTGCGCCTTTGTTGGAAGGCACCGGCGTGCCGCCGCCCCCGCTCGCCACTGCGCCCCGGACACCATAGGCGAAGCTGCACCATGAAGCCGGGCCTCGCCCCTGCGCTGGCTGTGTTCGCGCTCCTCGGCGTGGCTGGCGGTATTGTTATCGCGACGGAAGGCTTGACGCCATCGGATGCCGATGCCGCCCCAGCAGCATCCGCTTCGGTCAAAGCGTCGCAGTTCACCTTGAAGAACGGCATGCAGCTCGTTGTGATCCCCGATCACCGCGCGCCGGTCGTCACCCATATGGTCTGGTATCACGTCGGGGGCACGGACGATCCGCCGGGCCTTTCGGGCGCCGCGCATTTCTTTGAGCATCTGATGTTCCGCGGCACCAAGGCGGTGCCCAACGGCGAGCTTTCAAAGATCGTCGCGCGCAATGGCGGGCAGGACAACGCCCAGACCTCGCATGATTACACGGTGTACTTCCAGCGCATCGCCAAGGACCGGCTGCCCATCGTGATGGGGCTGGAAGCGGACCGCATGGTCAATCTGGATCTGTCCGAACCCAATGTGGTGACCGAGCGCGATGTGGTGCTGGAAGAGCGCCACCTGCGCATCGATTCCGAACCGCAGGCGATGGCGCAGGAGCAGATGCAGGCGGCCTTGCATCTTTCGCATCCCTATGGCCGTCCGGTGATCGGCTGGGAAGCGGAGATCAAGCGCATCGGCCGCGCCGAAGCGAATGATTTCTATCAGCACCATTACGCCCCCAACAATGCGATCGTCATGGTGGTGGGCGACGTCAATCCCGACGAGGTGAAGAAGCTCGCCGATGAAAAATACGGCGCCGTCGCCGTGCGCCAGCTGGCGCCGCGCATCGATGAGCCGCCGCCGCCGCGTCTTGGCGACGCCCGGCTCAATTTCGCGCTTCCGGGTACGAAATTGCCGCAATTGCTGCGCATGTACCGCGTGCCGGGCTATGTCAAATCGCCGCGCGGAACCGCGGAAGCCATGGAAGTCATGAGCTCCATCCTTGGCGGCGGTTCCACCAGCCGGCTCTACAAGGCGCTGGTGATGGACAAGAAGCTCGCGGTGGAAGCGGGCGCCTCCTATGACGGGCACAATCGCGGGCCGGGCTCCTTCATCGTCTATGCCGTGCCGCGCGATGGCGTCAGCTTCGACACACTGGAAGCGGCGATGGACCAGATCATCGCCGGAATGCTGCGGGCGCCGCCCGAGGAAGGCGAATTCAATCGCGCCAAGACACAGCTCGTCGCCGAATACACCTATCAACACGACAACCAATATTTGATGGCTCAGGATTACGGCACGGCGCTTTCCATCGGCCTGACCATCGAGGATGTCGAAGATTGGCCGAACCGCATCCGTGCCGTGCAGGCCGCCGATGTGCGCAAGGTGGCGCAAACCTATCTCGTCAAACAGGAGTCGGTGACCGGACGGATGTCGCCGAAAACCGGACCATGATCACGCGCTTCGCCGCATCGGTATTGTTCGCGCTTCTTCTTCCGGTCGCTGCGAACGCCATCACCGTCAAATCGGTGCAGGGACCCACGGGGGTCGACACCTGGCTCTCGGAGGAGCACGCGCTCCCCATGATCGCGGTCAACATCTCGCTGCCTGCGGGCTCCGCCTATGACCCGAGCGACAAGCCCGGACTTGCCAACATGATGGCCTCGCTCCTGGACGAGGGCGCGGGCGATCTGACGTCGGACGCCTTCAAGCAAGCTCTGGAGTCACGCGCGATCCGGCTCAGCGCGTCCGCCGAACGCGATTATGTCGTGGTCACTTTGACCACGCTCAAGGAAAACGCCGACGAAGCCTTTCGTCTTGCGGCGCTCGCGCTCGGCCACCCGCGTTTTGACGCCGAAGCGGTGGAGCGAATTCGCGTCATGCTCCAGGCCTCGTTGAAACAGGACGACGAAGACCCTTCCAAGGTCGCGGTCAAGGCTTGGTATGCCGCCTATTTCGGCCCCCATCCTTACGCCCATCCGACCGCCGGCACGCCGGCCGGCGTTGCAGCGATCAAAAGCGACGACATCAAGAATTTTGCCGCCGATCATCTGGTGCGCGGCGGCATCAAAGTGGCCGTGTCAGGCGACATCACCGAAACGCAGCTCAAGAAATATCTGCAGCAGGTGTTCCTCTCGCTCCCCGCCAAATCCGTGCCGGTGGTGCCCAAGCCGGTCGATGCCGGCAAGCCCGCATCCCATACGATCGTGCGCAACGAGGCCGCGCCTGTGGCCTTGTTCGGCTCTCCCGCTCCGATGCGGGCGGATGCGGACTTCATCCCGGCTTTTGTCGCCAATTACATCCTCGGCGGGGGAAGCTTCTCCGCGCGGCTGATGGATCAGGTGCGCGACAAACGCGGGCTCACCTATGGCATCTATACCCAGCTGAACGATTTCCGCTCCGCGTCGATTCTTGTCGGATCGGTCCAGAGCGACAAGGGCAAGATCCTCACCGCCATCGACGTGACCAAATCGGAGATGGCGCATTTCGCCAAGGACGGCGCCACGGCGAAGGAATTGGCCGATGCGAAGACCTTCCTCACCGGCTCCTTTCCGCTGACCTTGGATTCAAATGCCAAGATCGCCCGCACCTTGAACGGCTATCAGCGTTCCGGGCTCTCGGCGGATTATGTCGAGAAGCGCAACGCCATGATCCAGGCGGTGACGATCGCCAAGGTCAACGAGATGGCGAAGAAATATTTCGACCCCACGCGCCTGGTGGTGGTGATCGCCGGCACGCCCGCGATGGCGGCGAGTGCACCGAAGCCCCCCGCAGCGGCCAACACTGTCCCGACGGCCACGCGTTAGCTCACCATGGCAGGGCACGACCCTGCCACCCAGTCAGCCCGCGTCCGCGGGCTGGATGAATCGATCGTGCCCCGTCTTATTCGCCGCGCCGATGCGCGGCGGCTGGTTGGCCGGCTCGAAGGCCGGCCATGGTGAGTTGGGATCTGCCCTCCACCATTGCCTTGTGCACAACCACCACGCTGTTAGGCTTGCGAATCATAGCGCGGTGGCGCGGGCGTTTCCCGGCGTCTAGACTTGCCGCTCTTGAGCGAGGATCTCCGTGGGACTTGAGGTGAAGGCGCGGGCGAACATCCGCCGTCTGCCCGAGGGCACCATCAACCGCATCGCCGCGGGCGAAGTGGTGGAGCGCCCAGCCAGCGCCGTGAAGGAACTGGTCGAGAACGCACTCGATGCCGGCGCCAGACGCGTTGCGGTGACCATCGCTGCGGGCGGCGCGGGCCTCATCCTCGTCGAGGACGATGGCGAGGGCATGGATGCGGACGGGCTCGCGCTCGCCATCGAACGCCACGCCACCTCCAAGCTGCCGCTCGGCGTCGACGGCACCGACGATTTGACCAACATCGCGACGCTGGGCTTTCGCGGCGAGGCGCTCCCCTCCATCGGCGCCGTGGCGCGGGTTGATATCTCGAGTCGCAGCAAAATCTCCGATGGTCATGCGATCCGTGTCGAAGGCGGGGCCATAAGCGGCCCCGAACCGGCCGGATTTTTGAGCGCAGGCGAAAGCGGCACCCGGGTCGAGGTACGCGATCTCTTTTTCGCCACGCCCGCGCGGCTGAAATTCCTGAAATCGGCGCGCGCCGAGTCCCTTGCTGTCATCGACATCATGAAGCGGCTCGCCATGGCGCGTCCCGATGTGGGTTTCACCCTGACCGATGAGGGGCGCGTGGTGTTGTCGCTCCACGCCGAAGAGACGCTTTTCGACGGCGCGCTCGGACGGCTCGCGAAATTGATGGGACGCGATTTCGCCGACAATGCCGCAAAGGTTGCCGCCGAACGCGAAGCCGTGCGGCTGTGGGGCTTCGCGGGCCTGCCCACTTACAACCGCGCCAATGCGCAGATGCAATTTCTCTTCGTCAATGGCCGTCCGGTGCGTGACCGCTTGCTGCTCGGCGCGGTTAAAGGCGCCTATGCCGATTATCTGGCGCGCGACCGTCATCCGGCGGTGGCGCTTTTCATCGAATGCGATCCCGCTTTCGTCGATGTGAACGTCCATCCGGCCAAGGCAGAGGTGCGTTTCCGTGATTCCGGCCTGGTGCGGGGACTGATCGTCGGTGCGCTCAAAGCGGCGCTCCACGAAGCCAGCCACCGCGCCTCGACGACCATCGCCGATGCCGCGTTCGATGCCTTCCGCGCACCCGAATTGAAGCCGCAAACCTATACCTATCCGATGCAGCAACGCTTTTCGGGGCTGGCCGAATCGGCGCGGGTATACCAGGCGCCGCTCGCATCGCAGCCGCGCGTGCACACGCCCGCAGCGGAAGCTCACGCGCATGCACATGACCATGATCACGCGCCGCAATCCCCGCTCGGCGTTGCGCGCGCACAGCTGCACGACACCTATATCGTCGCCCAGACGCAAGACGGCATCGTCATCGTCGATCAGCACGCGGCGCATGAGCGACTGGTCTATGAGCGCATGAAGCACGCGCTGGAGAATGGCGGCGTCAAACGCCAGCCTCTGCTGATCCCCGAAATCGTCGAGATGGACGAAAGCGAAACCTCTCGCGTGCTCGCGCGGAGCGACGAGCTATCGGCTCTCGGCCTCGTGGTGGAAAGCTTCGGACCCGGCGCGCTTCTGGTGCGGGAGGTTCCCGCGCTTCTAGGTCAGCTCGACGTGAAGGCCCTGATCCGTGATCTCTCCGATGATCTGGCCGAAAGTGAATCGCTCTCATCCTTGAAGGAGCGCCTCGACCATGTTTCGGCGACACTCGCCTGCCATATGAGCGTGCGCTCGGGGCGGCGCCTGAACGCCGAAGAAATGAACGCGCTTCTGCGCGAGATGGAATCAACGCCCCATTCGGGCCAATGCAATCATGGCCGCCCGACCTATGTGGAATTGAAGCTCGCCGACATCGAACGCCTCTTCGGCCGCCGATAATCGAATAACCCCTCTCCCCACCGGGGGAGAGGTCGCGAGGGGCATCAGCCCCGAGCGGGTGAGGGGGCCGTCTTCAAAATCGCTACCCGCGTGTCGCCATAGACGCGGTCGTCGAGCATCTCATATCCATCCGTGGACGGAAGATCTTCCTCCTCGGCCATCTCGACGACGACGAGGGCAGGGGAAGTAAGCCAGCCCCCAGAGCGCAAGCCAGCCAGCGCGGGCGTCAGAAGGCCCTTCCGATAGGGCGGATCGAGGAAAGCGACATCGAAGGGCGAAAGCGTGTCGAGCGGACCGAGCGTGGCTGCGTCGCGCCGCCAGATCTTGGTCGCCCCCGTCAGGCCAAACGTCTCGACATTCTCTCTTATGAGCGCCCGCGAGGTCGCGGCATCATCCACGAACAGGCAATAGCGCGCGCCCCGCGAGAGGGCCTCCAGGCCCATCGCGCCGGTACCGGCGAAAAGGTCCACCACCCGGGCACCCTCAAGCCCAAAGGGGAAGCCGAAATCCTTGTGTTCCAGGATATTGAAGACCGCTTGGCGGACCTTGTCGGAGGTAGGCCTGACGCTGGAATCGCCCGGCGCCGCGAGCGTCCGGGCCTTAAATTTTCCTGCGGTGATGCGCATGAAGCTCCATTAACGCCAATGTGACAGCTTCCATAGCCCGGTTACCCGCCATGGACGAATTTCGTGCCCTCTAAAGGGGCAGGACGCGCTTTTTTACAGCGATTGCCGGGAGTATAGGTTGGCAGCATGAAGCGGCTTCTCGTCCTCTTTCTCGCTCTGGTTTCCGCAGGCCTCGCATCTGGGCCGGCGTCCGCGCAATCCGGCGCGCTGCCCGATGCGAAGCCGAAAGTCGCGGCGAGCCTTATTCCTGAACGGACGGCGGTCGTGCCGGGCGGCACCGTCACCGTCGCCCTCAACGAGGCGATCCGCAAGACCTGGCACACCTATTGGGTGAATCCCGGCGATTCCGGAGCGCCCACCGCCATCACCTGGCATTTGCCGCCCGGCTGGACCGCGGGCGAGATCCAATGGCCCTATCCCAAGCGCCTGCCGGTCGGGCCGCTGATGAATTTCGGCTATGAGGACCAGGTCGCCCTTCTCACCGATGTGAAGGCCCCCGCCGATGCCAAGCCAGGCGACAAGGCGACGCTCTCCGCCGATGTGATGTGGCTGGTCTGCGCCGATGTCTGCATACCCGAAGAGACCCATCTGAGTTTGCCGCTCGCGGTGGCCGCAACCGCTCCTCCGGCGGACGCCAAGGCTGCTGCTCTCTTCGCCGAGGCGCGCGCCAAGCTTCCCCACGTTTCGCCCTGGCCCGCGATCTACGATGCCGGCGACAAAAGATTCGCGCTTCTGATCCAAAGCCCCGAGCTCGCCACGGCCAAGCCGCGCGAGACCGCCTTCTATCCGTATACGGATGGAATGGTGGAGGCGGCCGCAGCCCAACAGGTGGGAACCAGCGACAAGGGCTTCGTGATCCAGAGCCAGACCGGCTACAAGCTCGCCAAGAAGGACAAGCGCGAGACGATCGGCAAACTCGCCGGCTTGCTGGTGTTGACCGGCGCCGATGGCCGCGTCGACGCGTTGAATGTCGAAGCGGAACCGGGCGCCGTCCCCGTGTCTTCCGTGACGCTGGCAGCTGCTGCGAACGATGCCGGGCTGTTGCAGATCCTTCTCTTCGCCTTCCTGGGCGGGCTCATCCTCAATCTGATGCCCTGCGTGTTTCCGGTGCTGTCGATGAAGGCCCTGGCGCTCGCGGCGAAAAGGGATGCGCCGGGCAACGCCAGAGCCGCTGCGCTCGCCTATGGCACGGGGGTGGTTTTGAGTTTTCTCGCGCTGGCCGGGGTGCTGATCGCGTTCCGCGCCGCGGGCACGAGCCTGGGCTGGGGTTTCCAATTGCAGCAGCCGCTCTTCGTGACGGCGCTCGCTCTACTGATGTTCGCTGTAGGGCTCAATCTCTCCGGGCTTTATGAGATCGGGGCCTCACGCGTGGCAAACCTCGGCGGCGGTTTGGCCGCGAAGTCTGGCACAAGCGGAAGCTTTTTCACGGGTGTGCTTGCCGTTGTGGTGGCGACGCCCTGCACGGCACCCTTCATGGGTGCGGCCATGGGCTATGCCTTGACCGCGGACGCCAATGTGGCGTTGGCCATTTTCGCGGCCCTAGGTTTGGGCTTCGCCGCGCCTTTCATGCTGTTCGGCCTCATCCCCGGCGCGCTTCGTCTTTTGCCGAGGCCGGGACCGTGGATGACGACCCTGCGTCAGGTGCTGGCCTTTCCCATGTATGGCGCCGCGCTCTGGCTCGTCTGGGTCTTGAGCCTGCAAGCGGGTTCCGAGGGTGTGGTGGCAGCGCTCGCGGCAGCGCTCGCACTCGCCTTCGCTTTATGGGTCTATGGCAGAAGCCAGGGAGCCAGCGGTGTGCGCCGCGTCGCGGGCCTGGCAACCGCCGCGTTGGCGTTCCTGGCGGTCGGGGTTCTGATTCCGCGGGCAGGAGCGGGCACTCCGCCAGCTTCTTCGACGAGTCCGTCCCAAAGCGCGCTCGGATATGAGCCCTTCAGCGCCGCGCGGTTGCAGAGTCTGCGTGCCGAGGGTCGGCCGGTCTTCGTCAACGCGACCGCGGCCTGGTGCATCACCTGCCTGGTCAATGAAAAGGTGGCGCTGTCCGGCGAAAGGCTCACTCACGCCTTCGCCGATCGCAAAGTGGCGGCGTTGAAAGCGGATTGGACCAATCAGGATTCCGAAATCACCGCACTTCTGGCGAGTCACGGCCGCTCGGGCGTGCCGCTCTATCTTTATTTCGGTTCGGGCGCGGAAGCCCCTGTCGTCCTGCCGCAACTCCTGACCGAATCCACGGTTCTCGCGGCGCTGGATTCCACCCGCTAGACGGTGGTGGTGAAGAGATGGGGCCACAGGCCCATGGCGCCGACCAAAACCAGATAGATGCCGATGAGATAATTCAACAGCCGCGGCATGACCAAAATCAGAATGCCGAACAGCAACGCGACCAGCGGCTGGATGGTCAGGATATCGATATGGGTAATAGGCATGGCGTATATCTCCCGCGAGCGCCCGATCGGCGTGGCCCTAAAACGCGCGAAGCGGTGAAACGTGCCGGAGGGCGTAGCGAGAGGCGCGCAGTGCGCCCTTGCGGGCATCAACCCGTGGCCTTACGGAGAGGGAGCGAACCCACCGACGCCGAAGCGGGATCTGAGCACCTTTGAGAATTCCCATTCATCGCGACGGTTGGCGCTTCATTGCACTGTTCCTCGCGGCCAATATCTTGTTGTTTGAGCTCTCCCCCTGGGCGGCTCTCGCATTCGTGCCGCTCACGCTTTGGTGCATCGCCTTCTTCCGCGATCCCGCTCGCGCCACGCCAACAGGCGAGGGTTTGATCATAAGTCCGGCCGACGGGAAGCTGCTTCCCATCAGCCATGTCGTTCCCCCGCCGGAGCTCGACATGGGATCAGAGCCGCGGCTGAGGCTCAGCATTTTCATGGACGTGTTTAATGTTCATGTAAATCGCGTCCCGATCGATGGGAAGATCATGGCGCTAAAGTACCGAAAAGGGCGTTTTTTCAACGCCTCTTTCGATAAGGCAAGCGAGCATAATGAACGAATGTCAATCCGTATTCGGGCCGAACAAAGGGAGGCGACAGACGATCTTGCTGTGGTACAAATTGCAGGGCTGGTCGCCCGGCGCATCCGATGCGATCTCGTCCCCGGCCAGCATGTAAGCCGGGGAGAACGTTTTGGCATTATCCGCTTCGGCAGTAGGCTGGATGTTTACTTGCCGCCGGGCACAATCGTGTTGGCAAAAGACCAGCGCGTCAGAGCTGGGAAGACCGTTCTTGCGAAATTCCAGTGAAGGGGTTTGAGGCAGAATGTTTCACGAAAGAAGGACGCCGCGCCAGTGGGCGTCGGAACGTCTCGAGCGCCTTGAAGATCGCCTGGAGCGCCTGGAAGATCTGTCGATCAGCAAGGTCATTCCGAGTGCATTGACCTTGCTCGGGCTTGGCGCCGGTCTGACCGCGATCCGCTTTGTCCTGATGGAGCATTGGAAGGGCGCTGTGATCGCGCTGTTCTGCGCCATGGTCTTCGACATGCTGGATGGGCGCGCGGCGCGTTGGCTGGGCGCGGACAGCCGGTTCGGGGCCCAATTGGACTCCCTCGCCGATCTCGTGAGTTTTGGCGTCGCCCCTACGGTCATTCTCTACACCTGGAGTCTCTGGGCGATGGGAGATGCAGGCTGGATCGCCGCGCTCATCTTCTGCGCCTGCAGCGCCATCCGCTTGGCGCGCTTCAACATCCAGGCGGCGCGCGACGAAGGCGCGAGCCATTCCTTTCCCTATTTCACCGGGCTTCCCACCCCGGCGGCCGCTTGCGTCATGCTGCTGCCGCTTCTCTTGGAGTTCGAATTCGGGCACGGGT
>Ga0193699_10000544_pt1 | contig 16015 bp, 14 predicted proteins | sample L3c2metaG_FD_160095 | JGI IMG/M metagenome (GOLD analysis project Ga0193699, IMG submission 160095) | Soil microbial communities from a riparian zone of the East river system, Colorado, United States - L3c2 | ecosystem: Environmental > Terrestrial > Soil > Riparian zone | place: USA: East...
GTACCTGCGATGACCGCTTTCACGTCTGGGTTGAGCCAGATCCGGGTCAGGTTGTCGGCTCGCCGTTCATCCTCGTGCTTCTGGAAACGGCGGACCCGCTCGATCTCCGAATCGAGGATCACTTTATACCCGGCTTCCTCCATCGCTTTGGCGCCGCGAAGAATCCATCCCTGTTGCGGCGCATACGATGGAACGACAATGCCGATCGTATCACCCTTGAGAAGCGGTGGGGGCCTGAGCAGGCCCGGCGCTCTGGTGACAGTGGGATGGAATGGTGCCGAGGGCGCGGTTTCGATGGGCGCGATTGGCTGTTCGGCGGGGTACGCTCCGAGTGACTCGGTCATCGTCGTTTATCGAAGCGCATTTATGGGATTGGACACTGCTAGATTCAAGGTAATGTCAGACACGTCAGTGAAGGCGCCGAGCCCGGACGGGGCCGCAGTTCCCGCTAATCGGAATATGCAGGCCAGCAACCCAAACGGTACCGGGGTCCCCACCTACTTTCGGAAGGGTTTCGGGCTCAAATCCGAGATCCAGTCCGAGCTGGCCTCGGATTACACGGGGCAGCTCGTAGACATGCTCAAGGCCCGGGAATATACCCTGACGGCAGACGATTTAACCATCCGTTTAGCAAAGGAATTCGGGTTTTGTTATGGGGTGGAGCGTGCGGTGGATTACGCATATCAGGCCAGGAAGAAATTCCCGGATCGTACCATCTACCTGGCCGGCGAGATCATCCATAACCCTCACGTGAACTCGAAACTCCAGGCCATGGGGATCACGTTCCTCATGCCGGTGGACGGGCGGATCGACTTCAGCGGGGTCAAGGCGGAGGATGTGGTGATCCTCCCTGCCTTCGGGGTTACGATCACGGATTTCGAGATCCTCCGCCAGATCGGGTGCGTGATGGTCGATACCACGTGTGGCTCCGTGCTCAATGTCTGGAAGCGCGTCGAGAGCTACGCGCGCGATGGCTTCACATCGCTCATCCACGGCAAGTACTACCATGAAGAGACACGGGCTACCGCCTCACAGGCCGAGAAGCACGAGGGCGGTCAGTATTTCATCGTCCGCAACCTGGACGAGGCCGGGCGGGTGTGCGATTTCATTGAAGGTCGGCTGAGCGCCGATGCCTTGATGGAGCAGTTTCGCCACGCGGCGTCTCCCAGCTTCGACCCCGTTCGCGACCTGAACCGGATCGGCGTCGCCAATCAGACGACGATGCTCGCCCGCGAATCGCTCGCGATCGGAGAGCTGATCGGGCGCTCGATGACGAGTGCCCACGGGGAGGAATACGCGAGCAAGAACTTCCGAACCTTCGACACGATCTGCAGCGCCACCCAGGAGCGCCAGGACGCGGTCGTGGAACTGTTGCGCGAGCCCCTCGACGTGATGGTTGTTGTCGGCGGCTACAACTCGAGCAACACTATTTCACTGGCGGCTCTCTGTTCTGAGACTGTTCGCACCTTTCACGTCGAGGATGCCGACGACATCGACCCTGCTTCTGGAGTCATTCGTCACCGTCCCCTCGGCTCAAAGGAAGAAATCGAGTCGCCGGACTGGCTTGCCGCTGCTGGCCCGCTACGCGTGGGAATAACCGCTGGCGCCAGCACTCCGAATAACAAGATTGGCGAGGCCGTTGGCAGGATATTCGCTACTAGGGGAATCGACCCGAAAACCATCCGATAAACAGTCGAAAAATCGCGGTTCCAACTGTACCAGTTCGGCCTCGAACATCGTCTTACTATTGGAGGGTTTCGGTCCTAGTTGTAGCTTCTTGCAGCGAGTCGAAACTCCTGTTTTGGGGTATCGTAAGTATGGTTGCAAGGGACAGTGAACCCGTGGAGGTCGAATGGACGTTTATGGTTCGGATACCGCCCCTGACGAAGAGGCGGCTGGTACGAGTGGTATCCAGGGAGCTCCCGAAGTGGGCAGCTGGTACGAGCGAGGCTCGGGTACCGAAGCCGCGCTGAACGACCGGGGAATCGCAGTACCGGTCAACGCCATGCTCGACCGCGTTCGCGAGGCCGATGCTCTCACCTTCGAGGAAGAGGAGGGTGTAGAGTAACCGTCCTTCGTCAGAAGAAAAAAGGCTACCCAAATGGGTGGCCTTTTTTTATTTCTATCGACCAAGCGCGAGTAGATTCTGCGTGATGGACTCCCACGCGTTCCTCCAGAACCTCGCGGTAGTTCTGTGTGTCGCCGCGCTCGCGACAGTCGTGTTTCAGCGACTGCGCCAGCCCGTAGTCTTCGGCTATCTGCTGGCCGGAATGATCATCGGTCCGCACCTCCCGATCCCACTCGTCGCGGATCCACAGACGGTTCGCGCTCTCGCCGACCTCGGCGTCATTCTGCTGATGTTCTCGCTCGGACTCGAGTTCAGCATCCGGAAGCTCGTGCAGGTTAGCCAGAAAGCCGGAGTCGTAGCGCTGTTCGAGTGCAGCATAATGATCTCCATCGGCTATTTCGTGGGACAGGTGCTCGGTTTCACGCGCCTGGAAAGCATCTTCGTCGGAGCGATCACCGGCATCTCCAGCACCACGATCATCGTGAAGGCGTTTCAGGAGCAGAAGGTGAAGGGGCGTGTCACGGAGCTGGTGTTCGGAATCCTCATCATCGAAGATCTGATCGCGATCTTCCTGCTCACGATTCTCACGACGGTGTCGCGGTCTGGCGCCGTCTCGCCGACTGAGATTGTCCTCACCGCGGTGAGGCTGGTGATGTTCCTCACCGCTCTGATCGGGTTCGGGATTCTCACCGTTCCTCGCGCGATCCGCTTCGTGCAGAGGCTCGGGCAGCCCGAGACGACTCTGGTCGCGAGCATCGGGATCTGCTTCGCGGCGGCGCTGCTCGCGCTCTCATTCGGCTACTCGGTGGCGCTGGGCGCGTTCATCGCTGGATCGCTTGTCGCCGAATCCGGGCATGAGGCCGAGATCGAGCGTCTCGTCCGCCCGGTTCGCGACATGTTCGCCGCGATTTTCTTCGTATCCGTTGGAATGATGATCGATCCGACGGCGCTGACCGAGCACTGGCGGGCGGTCCTCGCGCTCACCCTCGCGGTGATCGTCGGAAAGGTCTTGTCCGTGACGATTGGAGCGTTCCTCGCCGGCCACGGGCGGCGCACGTCCATGAAAGCCGGAATGAGCCTGGCTCAGATCGGTGAGTTCTCGTTCATCATTGCCAGTGTGGGCGTAGCGTCGGGCGTGATTCGCGGCTGGCTGTATCCGGTGGCGATCGCGGTCTCCGCCATCACTACTCTCACGACGCCATTGTTGATCAAGCTTTCCAACCGAGCCGCTGCTTCGATCGATCATTGGCTGCCTGAGCCGATACAAACCGTCGCGGCTCTGTATGGGTCATGGATCGAACGCGTCCGCAGCGCTCCACGGGCGTCGAACGAGCGATCGGCGACGAACCGGATCATCCGGATAATTCTCCTCGACGCGGCGCTCATCATAGCGGTCGTGATCGGTGTCGACCTGGAGATCGGCCGGCTCAGCGCAATGGTCGGAAGGATGATAGGGACTGCACCGGAGCAGGTGCGCTTCATGGTCGTGTTGATCAGCGGCTTGATCACGGTACCGCTCATATATGGTCTGATCACCAGCGCCAAGGCGCTCGGGAATCATCTCGCGCGCCGTGCTTTCGCGGACGCGCAGAAGGGAAAGGTGGATCCGGCCGATGCCCCGCGGCGCGCTCTCGTGATCCTGGTGCAGCTGGCGGTCGTTCTCGCCGTGGGAATTCCTGTCGTCGCCATCACGCAGCCATTTCTTCCGTTGCACCAGGGCGCTTTCGTGCTGGGGATTCTTACCGTCCTGCTCCTCGTTGCCCTGTGGAGGAACGCAGCCAATCTCCAGGGCCATGCACGGGCCGGCGCGCAGATCATCGCATCCGCGCTCGCTCATCAAATGGCATCGACCGATGGGTTGTCCGACGAGACCAAGCTGCTCGAGGACGTGAACGCCGTTCTGCCCGGACTCGGCGAGCCCGTTGCGATACGAGTGATCCCCAAGAGCATCGCCGTGGGCAGGAGTCTGGCGCAGCTCAATCTTCGCGGCGCAACCGGTGCGACCGTGCTGGCAATCAGGAGAGGCACGCAGCAAATCCCGACTCCGCTGGGGCGCGAAGTAATTCAGGCCGGCGATGTAGTCGCGGTCGCGGGAGCGCACGACGCTTTGGCGATAGCCCGGGCGATTTTCGCTCCCGACCTCACACGAACCGGCGACGAGCTCGAGGGTGCGGAGGTCGAAGCGGAGTTGCAGGCACTGAACGACGCGTTGCTCGCAGAGCCTCGGCGTTCGGGCCGCAGTTTTCTGCCTTAGGGCAAACAAAAACGCCGCCTCGAGAGAAGAGGCGGCGTTTTGGTTTTTCGGGTGGGCCTACTCGCCCGCAGCGCGACGGCGTTTGGTTCGCCGCGGCGTGGCGGATTTCTTCCTGCCGATCGGCACGACTCCGACTTCGGCCGCGCGCTCGATTTCGGTCGGAGCGGCGGGTACGGTGTGCGGCTGCTTGTAGACGAAGCGCTTGCCCTCGTAGTTGCGGAAGATCACTTCGTCGTCGGTCATGGACTCCAGGTACTCGGGCAGCAGCGGCACCTTTCCGCCGCCACCTGGGGAGTCGATCACGAATTGCGGCACGGCGAGACCGGACGTCCAGCCACGCAGCGCCTGCATGATCTCGAGTCCCTTCTGAACCGTCGTGCGGAAGTGCTCACCGCCCGCCACCTGGTCCGCCATATATAGGTAGTAGGGCCGGACGCGCGCCTTGAGCAGCTCGTGCATCAGCTTCATCATCACCTTCGCGTCGTCGTTCACGCCTTTGAGCAGCACCGTCTGGCAGCCGAGCGAGACTCCGGCTCTCGACAGGCGGTCGAGTGCGGCGACCGCCGCCGGCGTCAGCTCGCTCGGGTGATTGAAGTGCGTGTTCATGAAGATCGGATGGTACTTCTGCACCATCTCGCAGAATTCCGGGGTGATCCGCTCCGGAAGGTGAGAGGTGATGCGGCTGCCGATCCGGATGATCTCGATGTGCGGGATCGCGCGCAGCTGCTGGAACAGATACTCCAGCCGCCGGTCGCTCAGCATCATCGGGTCGCCACCGCTCAGGATGACGTCGCGGATCTCAGTGTGCTCGCGCAGGTACTGGAACGCCGAATCATACTGGTTGAGCGGAATCTTCTCCGGATCCCCGACCTTGCGGCGGCGCGTGCAGAACCGGCAATAGGTCGCGCAGACAGGGCTTACCAGAAACAGCGCGCGATCCGGATACCGGTGCGTGATGTTGGGAACCGGCGAGTCGCCGTCCTCGTCCAGCGAGTCGATGACGCCGTCGACGACATCCAGCTCCTCGACCGTCGGGATGTATTGGTTCCACATCGGATCGCCCACTTCCTTGATCTGCTCGAGAGCAGCTGGAGTGATTCGCATCTGGAAGTTGTCGAACGCCGGCTTCAAGGCTTCGACGTCGATGACGTCGCGCCCGAACTTGTCAGCCAGCTTCTCCAGACTCGAGATGCTCTGATCCTTGATGATCTGTTGCCAATCGCTCATGCGTGCACCACTCCGGCCCCGTTAGAGGCGTTGTTGATGATCGGAACTTCCTTTCAACCCAGGCCGGACAGCCTGAGGGTCTTCGCCCACCGCTCGGTGTAGTTCTCTCCGCGCTTCGCGAGCGCGTGATCGCAGATCCGTCGAATCAGGTCTGAGTAGCCGACGGTCGCCACACCGGCCATCCGCGCGAGTCCGGCGCTCGGCGAAATGTCGGGATTCGCATTCACCTCTAGCAGCCACGGACGGCCGGACTGGTCAATGCGAAAATCACACCGGCCGTATCCCTCTCCGCCGACAACGCTCCATGCGGCGCGGGCGATCGCGACCAGCTCATTGGCAAGATCTTCGGATAGATCGGCGGGACAGTTCGGCTTTGCGCCGAGATCCTCGTCGCTTCCGGTTTCCCACTTCGATCGATAGGAGACGATGTGCCACATCCCCTGCGGCATCTGCGCGAAATCGATCTCCGCAATCGGCAGGACCTCGTCGCCGATGATGCCGACGTTCACTTCGCGGCCGGGAATGAAGCGCTGAACCAGCACCTCGTCCCATCCTTCGAACATCGCCTCGACTCTGGCCGAGAGCGCCCGCATGCTCCTCACAACCGACCTTTGCTCGATTCCGACGGAGGCATCTTCGGCGGCCGGCTTGCATATCGCCGGGAACCCGACGCTCGTGATCTCATCACCGGGGCGGATGTAGGCCCAGCGGGGCACCGGCAATCCAGCGCGGTCCAGCACTCCGTTGACGACGTTCTTTCTCAGGGTAAGCGCAGTCGTCCAGCTGGAGCTGCCGGTGAAGGGAACGCCAATGAGCTCGAGCACCGAGATGACCATCGGCTCGTACACAGCCTCTCCGTCGATGCCTTCGACGAGATTGAAAACCAGATCGAATTTTCCCTTTCGAACACGCTCGATCCAGCGGCCGTCTTTGGTCACTGGCACGCGCACGACTTCGGTCGCCCAATCGAGCAGGGCGTTCTCAACAGCCTCGATCGAGTCGAGGAGCTGAACTTCCGGCGCCTTGCCGAGAGCAGAGAGTCCGTCGAACAGCAACGCTATCTTCATCGTGCGTTCCTCCGTGTGCAGCAGGTCACGCCTGTCAACTGGCGGCGAGCAAGCGCTCGCTCTGAGGCGCGCCGATCTGCGAGAGGGAGCTTTCGAGATTCACTCCCTGCCTGGCGGCAGCGTACTTCAAACAATTCTGAATGAGCTCGTCGTAGCCGATCCCTGCCGCTCGCGCGGCTTTCGGCAGACATGAGTTGTCCGCGGGATCCGGAAGAATTCCAGGAAGCGGATTCACTTCGAGCACGTTCGGCACACCCACGGCATCGAGCCGAACATCGATCCTTGCCCAGTCGCGGCAGCCGAGGACGCGGAAGGCGTCGAGCGTAACTCGCTCAATAGACGCCTGAAGTTCTCTCGTGATACGCGCGGGGCACTGGAAAATGTCGAGCGGATTTTCGGGACGATCCCAGACGAACTTCGCGTCGTAGCTGTAGATCGGAAGCGCGCCCTTGGGCAGGCTCTCGAAATTCATGCCGACAATGGGCAGCACCGTCGCTTCGTCTCCGTTTCCGAAAACCGCGCAGGTGAATTCCTTTCCGGGCAGATACTCCTCAACGAGAACCGGCTGATTGTAGTTCTCGAGGAGAAATTCGGTCTGCCTGAGGAGATGGGCGCGATCCCAGCACAGATTGCTGTCCGTGATTCCCTTGGACGAGCCCTCGTGGAGCGGCTTGACGAAGAGGGGCAGTGAGAGCGGACGGCCAAACGCCTCGAGATCTTCGATTTTCTCGACGACGGTGAACTTCGGAGTCGGGATGCCGTGAAAGGTCAGCGTCTCCTTGGTCCTCGCCTTGTCGAGGCAGAGCGAGAGGGTAAAGGGATCGCTTCCCGAGTAGGGAATTCCAAAAAACTCACAGATCGCGGGGACGTGGGCTTCGCGATTCACCCCGTGAAAACCCTCGGCGATGTTGAAGACGATGTCCGGGCGAGCCACTCGCAGCCTTTCGGGGAAATCCTCATTTGCCTCGAGGCGAATGACTTTTCCGAGGTGCGAAAGAGCGGATTCCACTGCCGCGATCGTTGTGGGGCTGTCCCACTCGGCGAACTCGTCGCGGGCGATTAGCTCCGCTATCGAGAGGCCGAGGATTTTACTAGGAGGCTCTTCGTCGGGACGCGAAAGCTCCCCGTCTTCCTGACGGCCGCCCTCTGAAGCGGGGCTGGCGAGCTCTGATGGCTCGGGCTTTTGATTGTAGGCGAGTCCGATAAGAGTCATCGACACCCTACGAAAATTCCTGCGATCGAATCATGGTGACGAGTATATAAACGCGAAGGATGTGGCGCAATAATTATTCCGCGTTTCGGAAAAGAAAAATCTATTTTCAAAAAGTTTTTTCGGGAGCTTCGGAAGGTTTTTCGAACCGACGGAAAAATTATTTCCGGCGCCTCGGACTTTTTCTCCGGGCGTAGTCGAAGTTTTCAGACTTTGTGGTAGATGATCCGGGCTGCCTCGCGCCGATCTTCCGCCTGATAAATCTCGAAGTCGGAAAAAAAGGCGGGCGTCTCTTTCGAGAGGAGTTTGAGCATTGCCACCGCGCACCGCCGGATTTCCAGCTCCGCTCCTTCGCTGGACCGGAGCTCGAGCATCGTCCTCCAGGCCCTCGCGTTCGCGGTCACGACGATTTTCGTCTCGGTGGAATTGGGCAGGACTCCTCTGGCGGCTTCTCGGGACATTTTCCGCCGGTGGACCTTGTCGCCCACCCAGCTGTATCGCTCCATCAAGTGCTCCACCAGGCGAACGTAGCTGCTCTGCGCCTGATCGATCTGCGCTCGCCATTCCCTCTCGAGAGTCTCGTCTCCGACGATGGCCGGCGGAACGACGAAATTTGCCTCCGACTCATCGACATACCGCTGACTGAGCTGGCTGTAGGCGAATCCCGCTCTATGGCGCACCAGCTCGTGGGTGAGCGACCGGCTCACTCCTTCGAGCAGCAGAGAATAGTTCGCGTGCTCGAGGACGCTCCCGTGTCCCTGCTTTTTGATGTTCTCGAGATAGTCCCTCGTCGCCCGGCTGGCGGGATTTTTCTGGCTCATGTAGCAGAGACGGCCGGCGAACTCCGCCAGCCTCTCGCCGTCGGTGCTCTCGCCGAGCCATTTGACCTTGAGGTGATCGGGCTCCAGAAAAACTGGGCGCGCGAGGAGAGTTAGGCGGGGCTCGGTATAGATCAATTGGATTCTATGAAGGCGTAGGGAGAGAGCGGCAGAAAACTAAGACGATCGGCCAATCAGCGACAGCCGGAACCGGTTGTAGGCTCGAGCCTTCACGAGCTCGTCGAGCGCCTCTCTCGCTTCCGCCGGCAGTGGCGGAAGGGAGGGATCGTATTTTATGTCGCCGATCGCCTTCTGATTCGGAAGCGGGACCTTCACACCTGGATTCAGGATGTTCCGCGGATCGAACGCTTTTTTCACCAGAGCGAATGCGCGAATCGCGTCCTTGTGCCAAACGCGCGAAAGCAGCGGAGTGCGGATTCGCCCGTCTCCGTGCTCGCCCGTAAGCGTACCACCAAGCTTCGCGGTGAGGCTGACCACGTCCTCGAGAAGCCCCGTGACCTTCTCACGCCAATCGGACTGCCTGATGTCAACGAGAGGATTCACGTGCACGTGGGCGTCGCCCGCGTGTCCGAAGATCACTCCGCTCACGTCTCGGGAACCGAGCGCCGCTCGCACGCCCTGCACATATTCCGGAAGCTTTGCCAATGGTACGGCGCCATCCTCGATGAACTGCATCGACGTGGAGTGCTCGAGCGCCGCCAGAATCGGACTCGCCGCGTGACGTAGCTCCCAGAGCTCGTGCTCGGCGTCGGGCGTCAGCGCAACATCTACACTCTTCGCGCCCGATTCCCGAAATGCTGCCGCGAGCTTCTCCGCCCCAATCGCCGCCGCTTCAGCGGAGTCACCCTCGACCTCGGCGAGCAGAATCGCGGCCGCGCCTTCCATGCGTTCGCGAAATTTGTCGTCGCTGCCGGCCGCATTTCCGGCATAGCCGAGAAATGTTTTGTCGAGGAGCTCGCAGCTGCTCGCGCCCGCTGCAACGGCCTTCGTCGCCGCAGCCGTCGCCTCCTCGAGAGATTGAAACGAGCCGAGGACGCTGCTGGTCGCCGCCGGGACGGGAGAAAGAGAGAGCTGAACGGAGACGATGATCGCGAGGGTTCCTTCGCTGCCAACCAGAAGATCCACCAGATCCGCTTTCGTTGAGTAATCGTGGATTGCGTATCCCGAAGACTCCTTGCGGACACCTTCGTGCCTGATCGGCCGCCGTTTGTCGCTCGCGACGATCTCCCCGTGGACGTCTTTCATGAAGCGCGCTATCGCGCCAACTCGCTTCGGTGGTGGCTCTCCGCGGGTGATCATCGCCCGATCGCCGTCGCTAAAAACGCAATCGAGCGCGTTCACCCAGACACGCGTGGAGCCGTAGTGCAAAGTGTGGGGACCTGAAGCGTTGGTCGCCACCATTCCGCCAATCGTGCAGAAGCTGCCGCTGGAGGGATCTACAGGGAATCGGAGGCCGTACTTTCTCGCTTCTACGTCGAGCGTCGACCAAACGACTCCGGCATCCACCCAGACCGTGCGCGCTCTCTCGTCGATTCTCCCGAGGCGATTGATCCGCGACAGATCGACGATCACTCCGTTTCCGATCGCTCCACCCGACATGCTGCTGCCCGAACCGCGAGGAATCAGGCTGGTTCCGGTCTCAGCCGCCCATTTCACCAGAGCGACTACGTCCTCAGCGTCTATTGGTACCGCGACCGCTGATGGTATCGCTCGCGCAATCCCGGCCGCCTCGGAATAAACCGCGCGAGCAAGGTCATCCTCTCTAAAGGTTCCGCGAAAGCCAGGTGGGGTCACAGTCCGAGACTGCTCACCCGCGGAGGATTCGAGGAGTAATCGTAGAACCCCTTTCCGGATTTCTTGCCGAGCATTCCCGCCAACACCATCCGCTTGAGCAGAGGCGGGGGCGCGTATCTGCGATCGCGGTATTCCTCGAACATGATCTCGGCGATCTTGTAAGCAGTATCGAGGCCGACGAAGTCGAGAAGAGTGAAGGGTCCCATCGGGTGGCCGGCGCCCAACTGCATTCCTTTGTCGATGTCTTCCACGGACGCGACGTTCGCCTCGAGTGCATTGATGGCGTCGAGCATGTACGGAATGAGCAGGAGGTTCACGATAAAACCTGAGCTGTCCTTCGCCCGGATCGGCTCCTTGCCCAGGGCTTTCACGAAATCCAACGCGCGCTGCTCTGTCTCCTCGCTGGTCGTGATGGTGCGGACTACTTCCACAAGCTTCATCAACGGCACCGGATTGAAAAAGTGCAGACCCAGCATGCGATCCGGCCTGCCGCTCGCGGTTGCCATTGCGATGATGGTGAGACTCGATGTGTTCGAGGCGAAAATCGCGTCCGGCTGCGCGATGCGATTCAGCTCCGACCAGAGGCTGTTCTTCACATCGAGCTCTTCGACCACCGCTTCTATGAAGAGATCGGAATCGGCCAGCTCCTCGAGCCGCGTGACGAACCGAAGATTTTTCAGGGTGGCATCGCGTTCCGCTGCGGTGACCTTGGCGCGCTCGATTCCCTTGGCGAGACTCTTCTCGATCGACTGGCGCGATTTGGCGCAGAGATCTTCCGAGACCTCACGGACAGTTGTGGGGAATCCGGCCGCGGCCGACGCCTGAGCGATTCCGCTCCCCATCAGTCCGCCGCCAATTACGCCGACCTTCTTGATTTTCTTCATCGAGCAGGAAGTCGCGGTCGCGGAGAGATCGCCCCGAGAAGTCCGCCTTGCCGCTCGAACTCGCCGTGCTCGAGGCGGTCCAGTACCTGTTCGAGCGCGAGCTGCACGCTCGAAAGAACGGTGCGATGGGTGCGCGCGAACTTGTACGCGGCTATCGAACCACCGGCGAACGGAAGCACCGCCGCGCCAGCGGCGATGATGAGCGGTAGGTGGGCCACTATGAGGCCAAGTCCAAGAATACCGCTCGCCGCCGCTCCCATGGTCGCAAGGACGCCACTCGCTCCAACGCGCTTCGACCTGCTCGCACGAATGTCGGCGTCCAGCCTCACCACTACTCGCGAGCCATCGACCGGCAGCACCGTGGCGGAAACCTGCCCCGCATCCATTAAATAGTATCCGCGCCCGCTCATGCTGACGGTGCGCCGCAGCTTTCCGAAAAGTCCGCGCTGCGGCTCCCAGGTGATACGATCGGCGAAGCGTCGTTGCACCTGGAGACACTCGTCCCGCTGCATCCACGAGTCGATCGTGGCGAGGACATCACGAGGAGTTCCCGGCACTGTTCTGGTTGCGGTCGCGAAGCTGGCACCTGCGACTTGCGCGATCAGTCCGCGCTCTTCGGGCACGTTGACGCGGGTTCGCTCTTCCGCGAGCGCCTGGTTGAGCGATCCGGCGCTGAGCCCTACTTCATTTCCTATGTCGCGGAGCTGGGTCTCGCTGATGAGATCGGACGATTCCGCGATCGCGCCAGCGCCCTGAAGCTCCGCTGCCCGCGCCAGCACGCGCTCGAGCGCCTGTCTGTCGAGCAACGTCTGTCGGGCGGCAACAGGGGCGGGAAGCGAAGATTTCTCATCGGCCATGCAGAATAATACGTGCTTAAATCCCCCCGAGTACCACGTCGAGCTGGCGAATCAGCGCATCGCGAATGGTATCGGTGAGCGCGAAGGTAGTGGTGAACGTCGTCTGCACGTTCGCTCCAACTGGCCGGTTCACTGACCGCAGATAGTAGCGCATGTAACCGTCGAGTATCTCGGGCGACGTGCGCTGGATCAGAAGCGCTCCGGCACGGACTGCCGCCGCGCTCTGATACCGCTCGCCCAGTCCGGTGCGGCGCTGCTCGGGTGTGATGTTGTCCGTAACCGCGACAGCGGCCAGGGCTGAAACTGCCTCGTGAGCGATCACGTAGATCGCTTCAACGGCGTCGTTGGGACGATCGGGGAACGTGACGGTGAGAGTGTTCGTCTGCTTTCCGTTCGTCAACGATCTGCCTTCGCCATCGAGGGGGAGCGAGAGGAGAATCTCCCCCTGCGCCTGCTGGGTATTGTTGAGAAACTTCTGCATGCGCGGTCTGTAGGTCCCTTGCCACTGGGTGTCGACAGACTCGAGCACGTTGCTCCGCTCGCGCTGCTGTTGGGTCCAGTAAGAATGGTAGAAACGCGTGCTCTCGTCGCTGAGGGATTGCACGAACAGGCGCAGCCACTCGCGATCCGCGCCCGTCGGGAAATACGCGGCCAGGAACGCGATCGCGTTCGCCTGCTCCTGCGACCCCGCCTGGCGCGGATCACCCTGGGCGCGAACCAACAAGTCGGCGGCCTGCGAGAGATCCGCCCAGTTCGAGAATGAGAGCGGGACGAACTGAGCATTTATTAGCTGTGGATTGACCACGAGTCTCGCGCGCAACCGCTCGCGGTTCGCATCGAGCTGGGTGACGACGTTTGCCCGGTTCTTCAACACGATCATGTTCGTGCTGTAGCCGCGCTTGAAGAACGGAACGAACGTGGTGTCTTCCTGCAGCAGCGCGAACCCGTGCAGCCAGAGATCGACGTGCTCGCGGGTCTTTACCGGCCACACCACGTCGGGCTGAGTTTGAGTAGGTGTCGGTCCAGCGCCACCGCCAGTGGTAGTCCCACCGCCGCCAGATGCGCACGCGGCCAGCAATCCTGCCGCCGCCGCAGTTCCGAGTGTCCGGATAAGTCGCTTCATGTTTTCCCCGTTCACTGCGACGAGCGCAGTCTATTGAATGGATTCAACCACAACCGCGATGCCCTGTCCGCCGCCGATGCAGGCTGTGCCAAGCCCATATCGCTTTCCACGGGCTCGCAAAGCATGCAGTAGATGGGCCGTGATCCTCGCGCCGGACGCGGCAAGCGGGTGGCTGAGCGCGATCGCTCCGCCGTGTACGTTCAGCCGCTCGCGGGGCAGAGACAGCTCGCGTTCCACCGCGCAGGTCTGGGCCGCGAAAGCTTCGTTCACTTCGATCAGGTCCATGTCGTCCATGGACAAGCCGGCTCTCATGAGCGCGATCTTCGATGCCGGCACCGGCCCGATTCCCATCACCGCCGGATCCACACCGGCGATTCCCCACGACACCAGCCGGCCAAGCGGCTTGAGACCGCGCGCACGCGCGAAGTCTTCGCTGGCGATGACCATCGCGCCCGCGCCATCGCCGATCCCGGATGCGTTCCCCGCCGTTACGACGCCGCCCTTTCGAAACGCCGGCTTGAGCGCAGCCAGCTTTTCCGCAGTCGTGTCTGGGCGCATGTGCTCGTCGATCGCAAATTCATCGATCTTGCCGGTTTTCGCATTCGGAATCGGGATGGACACTACTTCGTCGTCGAATACTCCTTCCTCCCACGCCGCTTTCGACAACTGCTGCGACCTCAGCGCAAACTCGTCCACGCATCCGCGATCGAGCTTGTAGCGCTCGGCGAGATTTTCCGCCGTCTCCGCCATGCCAAGCCCGACGTAGGAATCAGTGAGCCCTTCCCACAGCACATCCTCCATCACCGGCGCTTTGCCAAGCGGAGTGCCCCATCTGATGCCACGCGTGACGTGCGGTGCCTGCGACATGGACTCCGCTCCACCAACGAGACAGATCTGGGCGTCGCCGAGGATGATTTCCTGCGCTCCACTCACAACGGCCTGGAATCCGGAGCCGCAAAGACGATTGAGCGTCAGCGCCGACGTCTCCTGTCTGCATCCCGATTTCAGCGCGACGTGCCGCGCGAAATAGATCGAGTCGTTCGTCGTGTAGAGGACGTTCCCGAATATCGTTTGGTCGACATCCGTCGCGGCTATCCCCGCGCGCTCAATGGCGGCTTTCGACGCGTGAACGGCGAGATCGACGGGCGAGAATCCCTTGAGCTTTCCACCGAAGGTGCCGAACGGTGTTCGGACTGCCGACAGGAAGCATACGCCCCGCGATTCCTTCTCCGCGCTCATCAGGATCAGGTCGTTACTGGGCTTTCTTGCCGCAGTTCACGCAGAACTTCCAGGCGGGATCCAGCTCCGTGCCACACCCGGCGCAGTGTTTCGCCGCGAGATTCTGGCCGCAGTGCGGACAGTACGTCACCGCGCGTCCCTCAGGGAGAGTGCCACCGCAGAACTTGCATCCATCGAGCGCGTCCAGCGTCGAGACGCCGGGGACGGTGAACGATGTCGTGCTCTCACCATTGCCTCCGGCGGCTTGAGCTCCGCCAACCGAAAAGCCGCCCGAGTTCTGGGAAGGAATGGAAACTCCGATTTTTTGAACGGCGTCTGGAGAGAGCGAGATTCGCGTATCTCCGTAGTCCCGAAACGCGCCCAGGTCGGTGTTCGAGGCGGCCAGCTCCTTCTTCAGTCTCTCCTGCATCGCCTGATCGGCGCGGATGTAACCTTTCTCGCCGGAGAGGAGCCGGGTCACTGCCGCTTCGTAGTCCTGGTTGGTCTCGATGCCGAGATCGCGCCGGTAATGGCGGTAGGGGACGAGCGAGTCGTAGAGCTCCTGCACCGTGAACGGCACGCTCAGGTATTCGGCGTGCCCGTTCCTGATGTTGTGAACCAATCGCTGAAAAAGTCTGTCTAGATCGTCCATGCTCGCTTGCTCGGCTGGAATGATTGAAGATCGGGGAAAGGCGCGGTGTCTTTCAATCGGATCGGCCCGGCCTGCTCCGCCTTCAGCCAGCTGTCGAACTCAGATTGCCGTAACCCGCTGGAATTTGATTGTTCCGCGGCTGCCCGTGTAGCCAGGAAATTCGCGTATTCGTTCTGGGGATGCCCGACATGGCCGCGCACCCACTTCCAGTGACATTCGTGCCGGGAGACAGCTTCGTCTGCTTCCTTCCAGAGCTCGAGATTCAAGATCGGTCCACTCTTCTTCTTCCAGCCCCGAGCCTTCCAGGACGGAAGCCACTCGTTCATCCCGCTAACTATGTACTTCGAATCGCTCGTAAACACAACGCGGTAGCTGTTGCCGTTCTTGGAAATCGCCCGAAACGCCTCGATGACCGAGCGCAGGGCCATACGGTTGTTTGTGGTGGCAGGCTCCGATATCCAGTAGTCGCACCTGGTTACCTCGTTGGAGCGTGGGTGCAGCCATTCGATCAGTCCGCCGGCGCCACCAGGGTTGTCGCCTTCCCGCCCATTGCCAATGCAGGACTCGTCGGCGTAGATGGCGACCAGGTCCCCGGATTTGGCGCGAGTCATTTCACTACCTCGAAGCTGTCCATCTCGTCAAGGTAAAGCGTGATCTGATCGCCGGTGGTCGGGTGAGTAGCTTCGACTGCTTCGCGTCCCTTGATCATCCGCAGCCTCGTCGGCACGACGATGTACTCCGTGCCGCGACGATAGGCCGCGATCCGTTTGCCGCTCTGGATCGCTCTCTCGAGAATGTCGTATTGCTTGTGGGTCCAGTCCG
>Ga0193699_10000545_pt1 | contig 16009 bp, 11 predicted proteins | sample L3c2metaG_FD_160095 | JGI IMG/M metagenome (GOLD analysis project Ga0193699, IMG submission 160095) | Soil microbial communities from a riparian zone of the East river system, Colorado, United States - L3c2 | ecosystem: Environmental > Terrestrial > Soil > Riparian zone | place: USA: East...
TGGGACAAAACGGCAGAAAAGCGAACCGATAGCGGAGATAACAGCGCTCCTGCGCGCTGATCCGCACTTAAGCGAACCAAGTGCGAAGCTTATCGAGGATATAGTGCTGTCGACCTATAACAAACTGAAAGTGAAATAATTTGGGATTGCGGCGCGGGTTCAAGGCTGAGGCCAATCGGATTGCGCTGCGTGTGCGGGCGCAGATGGGTTTGGCGGACATCGCGCCCATCGACCCCGTTCTCGTCTGCGAGCATTTCGAAATTCCTCTGTTCCCGCTGAGTGAAATCCGTCCGGATTCGAAGTTTTTGCACCCGGCGCACAACTCCGCATTCTCTGCCGTCACCGTCCCTTGCGGATTTCATACCGCGATTGTCCACAATGATTCGCATCATCCGCACCGCCAGCGCAGCAATGTCTGTCACGAGCTCGCGCATTGCTTTCTGGGCCACAAATCGACGCCGCCGTTAACTGACGACGGCCGACGTACACGGGACGGGACTGCCGAAGAAGAAGCAGCGTTTCTCTCAGGCGCACTGCTTTTACCCAATGAAGCAGCCAATCACATTGTCCGGTCGGCCCTGATGTCGCAGGCGCAGATCCTCTACGGTATCAGCAAGCCCATGCTGACCTACCGCCTTCGTGTCAGCGGTGCTCATGTCATTCACGAACGGCGCATGCGCAATGGCGCCGGGCGCGCGATTGCGGGCGGTTAGACCATGTTCTGGGTGTTTGCCTATGGACCGCTGATAGCTGACGGGTCGGAGAAGCCGCACGGGTGCGTCCAGCGCTGCTTCGTCGATCAGGCCACAAAACTTCTCAGCCTTATTTCGTCAGAAGAGCACTTCAATGAGGCGCTGGCGGAAATCATAGGCAAACACTTCGGCGATCCGGAGTGGGAACCCGAGTAGTGGGAGGCGTGTGCGGGGTGGCGGCTTTCTAATGACATGCCGGTCGGCATGGAAATGGTCATCTTGCCGAGCAATAATGGCTGCGTCCTCGTTCTTGCCCTTAACTATCTAACTGTCTGATCTCGCGGAATCGTGTCGCACGCTTTGGACCAGACGGCTTGCCTTGATATCCCATCCGCACCTCGCAGAATGTTAGAAATAGGAATCGACTAACGGGCGCCGCCGCCCGGTCGGAGGGCGGCGGTGACCCAGACGGCGATGCCGCGCAACCCCGCTAGGGACGCGCTTGCGGAGGGAAGATATGGGCGAGTCGGCCGTCTCGCGCGACGAGCACGCGTTCGACCTCCTCGGTCTTGCGGTCTGGTGTTTCGAAATCGTAATGACGGTCGCCGGTGACGGGGGAGATCGCCGGGGCCCTGGCGGCGACCTCGCCGCTTTCGAGGCGCTTGATCGCGGTGTAGGCGATGTGCCTGACGGCATGGGGATTGACTTGGATCAATGCCGACCAAGGCTTGTCCTTCGACGAAGCGATGTAGCGTGTCAATCGGCGTTGGATCGGAACCCCGTATCGGCATCCAAAAGGATTGGATGCCGATACACAACGATTGATAGGAAAAGGCCCCTTGGTCTGACCAAGGGGCCTTGTTGTCGTATGTCCAGAAGCACAAACACTAGCTGGTGCGGCGAGGATCGCCGACCAAATCGGGCAACCGGCGATGCGGCACGAAGACTTCTTCATGCACAGTGAACGATAGGCCGGGGGCCCCCCCGTTCTCGTCAGCTTTCATGAGCAGCCCGTCTTTGACCAACACCGCAAGTGCGTCGTCGATGTCGTTGACTCGCATAGTCCGCTGAAATGACCTGACGAGGTCCCGGCGGAGCAAATGCGGCCATTGCGGACTCGTATGCCGCTGCGCGTAGCTCAAGATGCGGCGCGCATTGCGCTCGTCAGGATGCATGCTGGCTCCATAGAGTACGAGTTTCGCGGCCGGAACGATCACTTTCTCAACAAAGTCGACCGCGCGCTTCATTGTCTCTTGCCCGATTTCGGGGGACGGCTCCTTTCCAACAACAACATGCTCGACGACATGCAGGATGCCGGCAAAGCGATGGATCAAATCGCCCACACCGAGCGAGAAATCCAACAACGCTCCGAGGCACAAGGATCCTTCACTCTGAGCCTTCCGTCCGACGCTTTCGATCATCTTCTTGGCAGCGGCATTCAGTTTCAGCTGATGCGCCTCGCCACCACCGGTCGTCGGCAGATCGCGCAGCCGCGCCACAAGCTTTGCGAACTCGCAGATGGCCTTGGGATCGCAGGTCGTTTCTGCCAGGTCGTCCGGCAGGAACGCGGTCGCGGAGAGTTCGTAGAAGGACGATTTATCCAACGACAGGATGTCGGCCGGGGTGTGGACGCCAATCACCGAGATCGGCGACTTGCGCATGCGGATCAATCCGCAACCGTCGTCGATTTCGAGCGGCAATCCGCGGGCAGAACGGTTCAGCAAGCCGCCAGTGGCTTCGTCGTAATTAATGCCGATCCTCGGCAGGTTCGGCATTTTCCTATCATCGACGACGATCAACCCTTTGCGGGAGCCATTGACGGCTTTCTGTACGGCCGTAGGCCGCACGTCACGCACGACAAACTGCGCTCTCGCCTGCGGCACGATTTCCGGAGCGACCGTGATGTCAGTTGCAACATCCGGCAGCCCCAGCAACGCGGCATTCGCCATGGTCGAGAGCAGGAGACGCCGGCGCGTCCGATCGAGCACGCGCTTGAGTTCATGCACCGCCTCGGCCTCCTCACCAGCTTTCATTTCCCGGGCTTGGGCGTCGAACGCGCCATCAAGCACAGCGCCGATTGCCGCCGGGCGCTCACGATCCTTGCCGACGATCGCAAGACGCAAGACGAGAGGAACACGCGGCCGATCCTTCTTGATCGCTTCGAGATCATAGGCATGCGACGCGGCGGCGCTGCACACCACGAGCGCCGCACTCAGTGACGCTGCGGAAGAGCGAACTCCGCTGAATGCCAGTTCGACGGGCTTCGAGAGAAGGCCGGCGGGCAACGGGATGGGGACGAGCGCCGGAAGCTCAAGGCAGCGCATGTTCGGCCCGGCCGGTTCCGCCTCCGTCTTTTCCTGCGACGTCTTTTTGTGACGCTGCTCGCTTTCAGGAGCGGCGCGAGGCCCCTTACGGTTCGACTTTTTACCGGCCGCCTTTTTGGCTTTAGGCGCGATGTCCGCCTCTGCTTCGGCGATGGCCGGTTCGATAACGGCGTCAGGCTCGTTCGTCCCGGCGGTCGACTCGGCGGCTGGTGCTGCCGCCTCTTCAACATTTGCTTGGGTATCATCCTTCATGTCGGCCATGTTGCGCTCCTACGCGGGTGAAACTCCGCTTATTGCGCCGCCTCGTGCGAACAGGGTCAATGCCAACCTCGCGTGAACTGCTAACCGGAATATTTTTACGACCATTGCGAATAGCAAAATTTGTTGCTCGTCCCAGGACTGGCCTGACGTAGATTCCACTGGCAGCTTTCGAAATGTGGTTTAAGGAAACTGTGGATAGCGTTTCGCGAGAGCGCCTCAATAGCCCCAAAAAGACCGTCGCGCGTGTTCACTCCGCCAAGTTGCCCTGGCCCGAAGCACTGGAGAGGAACCTGGCGCCGCCGGTTGCTCAGGCGACGCGATTGATTTCGGCTCAGCCGCCGACGCGACCGTCACGCTAGCTGCGACGCGCGGCGGCGAGGCACCCGTCTTCGGTATGACGCGGACCACCGAGTTCTATGGCGTCGGGGTCATCCTATTGGCAATTACTTCGTTGGTCGTGAGGACACTCCGGCGCCCGGACAACTAGCTTGTTACGCCAGGAGGAATATCCCAAAGGCGGGATCGGTCGACGTCCAACGCTTTTCGACATTCCAGCCCGCGTCGAGCACCAGACGTTCGAACAGGGCCGGCACGTACTTGTAGGAGTTCTCCGTATGGATCGTCTCGCCCCGCGCGAAGGTGATGCAAGTACCACCAGCCAGCGTGACAGATACTTCCCCCAGGCTAACCAAGTGCATCTCGATCCGACTCTCTTGCGGATTCCAGATCGCCTTGTGTTGAAAGTCGCCGAGTTGAAAATTGGCTCCAAACTCCCGATTCAACCTTGTCAGCACGTTCTTGTTGCGCCGCCATCCAGCGGTCGATCTCCTCGGGTGTTCTGAGGATCACAGGCATCGCCTTCGGATGAACCGCGCCGACTTCGACGTTCGGCTCTGTTGTGAGGAATGCGAAAAGATCCTTCGTGACCTCTCCGTCGCGCACCTTGCGAACGGACGTCCACGCGGGAATGTGGACACCAGCAAAGAAGGCGAGCGGGCAACTTTCATCGAAGGCGAACCAGACTTCTCCGCCCCTGGCCTTGTTGAACTCGCTGAACGACGTAAACGGCACCACGCAACGGTGCTCGATGCCAAGTCGTTGAGGAAGACATTGCCAAGATGGCGTCCGTTGGAGCATCCGCGCACGCTGGATCTGTCGTTTGAGCTGAACAGTTGCGAACCGCCCTCACCGCCTGGCGCGCGATTACCGTCTAAGCTCCGTCACTGTTACGCCTGAGGGCCAACGTGCCGTAGTGCCCGTATCAAAAACTTCTGCATGACCCGACGCAGCTCATCCAGCTCGTCGGCAGCGGTTTTCATGTCCGTAATTTCAAGTTCGGTGCGCTTATGCTTTCTGTCCAGCTCCTGGTTGGTCAGCATGACCTTCCAACCCTTAGCTTCCTTGGTCTGGGTAAACCCCAAGCTGGCATGAGCGGCCATGTTTCTTACGAATTTCTGTTTCCCGATTTTTGCACTTAGCGAAGGCCATTCAGATGCACCCTTCGTCCAGCCCGAACGCATAAGCGCGTACCCCACCAGCTTGATTTTGTGGGCGATATTCTGCGACTCATAAAACAGGGTAGCGGCCTCGGCCTCTTTCATCGGGCCACTGAGCGTTACAAAAATACCGGCCATGTATTCTTCGATGACGGACAGGTTCACGATCGCCTTGCCGACCTCATGATACATGTCGCTTTTATCGCGCTCTGTTTCATCGAGCCGTTTGAAATATTTTCGCAATCCCTCTCGTATTTCGTTTTCAGCCATAAGCCCCCCAAAGGGAGAGCATCACGCTACCCGCCGTGCCAAGCAAGACCGCAGATCTGCGAGAGCCGGAGAAATCCCTTCCAGTAGGCGCGCGGCATCGGCAAATCCATTCGGTTCGAGCAGAACATCCTCAACGCGTGCCGGATTTCTAAGTTCCTTTGGGGTTCCCCAAACGGGCAATGCCAGGCGCTGCGCCGATTGAAAACAGGCATCCGGTCACCATGTGAAGCGTCCAGCCGCTGAGGGATTGCCGTACCAAACGCCCTGCGTGAAACCCCCGACTTGTTTGGAAGTGACGACCGGCTTCCGGGCGGATTCCGCTATGAGCCAGATATCGTCTCCGCCGAGGAGGAGCATAAACTTGTGCAGCAGATGCCATTCCTTCCCTTCAAGGAATTCGAGTTTCAGGGCTTCCTCGGCAAGCGGCGTGTCGTGTCGTACGGCTGGCGCTATGATTCCAACGGCGGCGGGTTCAAGCAAACCGATCCGATTCCAGATTTCCTTTTGCCGCTGCGTGAGCGCGCTGCGGCATTCACGGGCCTCGCTCCGGACGACCTCGCGCAAGCCTTGGTCCTCGAATACACGCCGGGCGCCGCGATCGGCTGGCACAAGGATCGCCCTGTGTTCGACGATGTCGTCGGCGTCTCGTTGTTGTCGCCGTGCACCTTCCGCTTTCGCCGCAAGGACGGCGCAAAATGGCAACGGCATTCGCTCGCCGCTGCACCTCGCTCGATCTACCTGCTTCGGGGCCCGTCGCGCACTGAATGGGAGCACAGCATCCCGGGCGTGGACGCCCTACGGTACTCGGTAACGTTCCGGAGTTTGGCGAACCGCAGACCCTGAGTTCCAGGTCGGTTTTGGTCCACAGAGCACCAGAAAAAGCCCGTCAAATGGTCCTTTTTGAAATCTCGGTTGACTCGCTTCCAAAAGAGAACAAATGTAGAACATTCGTTTCCCTGTGAGGCCGTAACGGATGGCGTTAGCCAGCCCTCCCATTGCCGTTGCCGAACTGCGCCGTCTGGTGGAGCGGATGGAATCGCACGGCTCGTCCTGGGCCGGCTCGCTGCCGTTTGGCATCCCGGAACTCGACGACCACCTTCCCGGCGAAGGCCTGCAGCGCGGCCATCTGCATGAAGTCGTGGAGGGGGGACCCGCCAGTTCCTATGCCGCGCTCGCTACTCTGTTCACCGCCGGCATCCTCGCGCGACTTCCCGGGCCCGTGTTGTGGTGCCTCCGCGGCCGCGATCTTTTCGCTCCGGCGCTGGCGCGGATCGGCCTTCACCCCGACCGCGTGATCTACTGCGAAACCTGGAAGGACCGCGACGTGCTTCCGGCAATGGAAGAGGGTCTTCGCTGCAAAGGCCTTGCGGGCGTCGTTGGTGAAGTCACGAAGCTCTCGCTCACGGCATCACGCCGCCTGCAACTGTGCGCGGGCGAGACCGGGGTGACGGCGCTGCTCATTCGGCGTTGGCGCTACCTCAACGAAAAATCATTCATCGATGAGCCGAGTGCTTCTGCAACGCGCTGGCGCGTAACGCCACATCCCTCCCCGGATGCCGGCTTCGATGGATTGCAGCGTCAGCATTGGAAAGTCGAATTATTGCGAGCACGGGGTGGCGAGCCGCGTTCCTGGATTGTGGAGGCATGTGATGCGACGGGTCATCTCGCTTTTCCTGCCGAGGTGGCCCTCGGACAGGATACGGCGGACTTCGCACGACGCGCCGTCGCGGGATAAACCCCTCGTCACCGCGATCATGCAAGGTCAGCGCCGCGTCATCGCAAGCGTCGACGATGCGTCTCTGCGCCTTGGGCTAAGCGGCGGCATGACGGTCACTCACGCGCAATCGTTGGTGCCCGATCTTTGCGTGCTGAATGCCACGCCCGAAGAGGATGAAGCCGCCCTCATCCGCCTTGCCGTCTGGTGCGTGAAGTATTCGCCGCTGGTAACGCCCGATCCGCCCGATGGAATTTTTATCGACGTTGCGGGTTCTGCCCATCTCTTTCAAGGCGAAGCGGCGCTGATCAAAGACTTGTGCCAGCGTCTGGCGACGCAAGGCATATGCACCAAGGCGGCGCTGGCTGATACGCCGGGCTGTGCTTGGGCGATGGCACGTTATGGCGAAGCATCGATCGTCTTGCCGGGCCGCTGCTCCGAAGCCATTGCGAGCCTTCCGGTCGCGTCCTTGCGCCTGCCGGACTCCGTGGTGTCGTCGCTTCACGACGTCGGGATCGAACGCGTGGCCCAGATTGCCAGCAAGCCACGTTCCAGCCTGAAACTGCGCTTCGGGGGAGACGTGTTGCTGCGCTTCGATCAGGCGCTTGGAAGTGTCCAAGAAGCCTTGACGTCGCTCATTCCGCCGGAGGTGCCGCGCGCAGAATTACGTTTTGCCGAACCCGTGGGCGATCCGGAAGATCTGAAACGCATCATCAGCAAGCGAACCGAGATGCTGTGCCTTGATCTCGAAAAGCGGGGTGTCGGCGCGCGGCGTCTCGATCTGGTCTTCATCCGCGTCGACAATATCGCGCAAGCGGCGCGCGTCGGCCTCTCACGGCCTTATCGCGAGCCCAAACACCTATCCAAGCTGCTGGCGGAGCGACTAGTCGTCATCGATCCCGGCTTTGGAATTGAAAGCGCCGCCCTCACCGCGTCATGGATCGAAGCCGTGTCGGAACGGCAGACGGTAGGCCGCCATATCCAGGACGACGGCAGCGATGTCGATGTGAGCCAGTTGGTCGACACGCTCGGTGTGCGGCTCGGTCAGAACAAGGTTTTTCGTCTCGCGCCCGTCGAGAGTGCCCTGCCTGAACGGGCGGTAAAACGCGTCTCGGCGCTCCATCCCGGCAAAGGCGTCGGGTGGCCCGCGAACCTGCCGCGCCCGGCCCGCCTATTCGAGCATCCCGAGAAAGTCGAGGCAGTCGCGGAATTGCCGGATCATCCGCCCCGCCTTTTCGTCTGGCGCAACGTCCGTCATCGGATTGCGAAAGCGGATGGTCCCGAGCGCATTCACGGCGACTGGTGGGTAAGCGAATGCGAAACGCAGCTGGTGCGCGACTATTACCGCGTCGAGACGGCGGACGGCTCGCGCTACTGGCTGTTTCGTGATGCGCCTGCCGAGCAAGGCGGAAGCTGGTGGCTGCATGGCGTGGGGGAAGCATGAACTACGCGGACCTTCAGGTGACGACGCACTTCTCCTTTTTGCGCGGCGTCTCGTCGCCGGACGAATTATTCTCGGCGGCGGCCCTGCTCGGCATCAAGGCTCTCGGCATCGTCGACCGCAATTCGCTGGCTGGGATGGTTCGCGCACATGAAGCGGCCAAGGTGACAGGTGTCCGGCTGATTGTGGGCTGCCGGCTTGATCTGCAATGCGGCACTTCTTTGCTTGTTTATCCGACGGACCGTGCGGCTTATGGGCGGCTCTGTCGCCTGCTGACCGCCGGGAAAACCCGCGCCGGAAAGGGCGCCTGCCATCTCGATTGGCCGGATGTCGAGCAATGGAGTGACGGTCTGCTCGCCATCCTTCTGCCCGACGACCTGTCCGGCGACCTTGATGCCGAACTTATTAAGCTCCGGCGCATCTTCGGTGATCGGGCCTATTGTTCGCTGACGCGGCGCTTTTTGCCCGATGAGTCCCTTCGCCTTCGGACAATCGCCATCGCCGCGTCGCAGGCACGCGTGCCGACGGTCGTCACGAATGACGTGCTCTACCACTGCCCAACGGGGCGCATGTTGCAGGATGTGGTGACCTGCATCCGCCTGCATACGACCATCGACAACGCGGGATTTCAGAAGGAGCGACATGCCGACCGTTTTCTGAAGGCACCGCATGAAATGCTGCGGCTCTTCCCGCAATACGAACACGCCGTGCGCCGCACATGGGAAATCGCGGAGCGAAGCCGCTTTTCTCTCGACCAGCTTACATACACCTACCCGACCGAATTGCTGGAAGACGGCCTCAACGCGCAGGAGCGACTGGAAAAGCTGACTTGGGAGGGAGCGGCGAAGCGCTATCCGGACGGCCTGCCCGATAACGTCGCGACGCAGCTCCGCCATGAACTCAACCTGATCGAGCGCATGGAGTATGCGCCCTACTTTCTGACGGTGGAGACCATCGTTCGTTTCGCCCGATCCAAAAGCATTCTCTGCCAAGGGCGGGGCTCCGCTGCTAACTCGGCGGTCTGCTACGTTCTCGGCGTCACTTCCATTGACCCGGTTCGCCAAGGCCTTCTGTTCGAACGCTTCGTCAGCGAAGAACGCCGTGAGCCGCCCGACATCGACGTCGATTTCGAGCATGAACGGCGTGAAGAGGTCATCCAGTGGATTTATGAGACCTACGGCCGTACGCGTTCGGCTCTGACAGCCGTTGTCTCGCGCTACCGCGCGCGCGGCGCAGTGCGCGAAGTCGGCAAAGCCTTGGGCTTGCCCGAGGACGTCACTGGCTCGCTCGCCGGTATGATCTGGGGTTGGAGCCGGGACGGCGTCGCGGAACGTGACGCCAAGGAGCTGAACCTAAACCTCGCAGACCGCCGTCTCAAGCTGACGCTCGAACTCGCAAAGCAGCTCATCAACACGCCTCGCCATCTTTCCCAGCATCCGGGCGGCTTTGTCCTGACCTTCGACCGCCTCGATGAACTCGTGCCGGTCGAGCCCGCCGCTATGGATAATCGGCAAGTCATCGAATGGGACAAGGACGACATCGACGCGCTGAAGTTCATGAAAAGCGACGTGCTTGGTCTTGGCATGCTCGGCTGCATGCGGCGCAGTTTCGATCTTCTTGATACGGCCAAGGGGCGGCGCCTCGATCTTGCAAGCATACCGTCTGAAGATCCCGCGACCTACGCGATGATCCGCCAGGCGGACACCATGGGCACCTTCCAGATTGAATCGCGCGCCCAGATGTCGATGCTGCCGCGCCTCAAGCCCAAAACTTTTTATGATCTCGTGATCGAAGTCGCGATCGTACGCCCCGGCCCGATCCAGGGCGATATGGTGCATCCGTATATTCGCCGCCGTGAAGGCCACGAGAAAGTGGAGTTTCCGACGCCCGCCCTCGAAAAGGTGTTGGGCAAAACGCTTGGCGTGCCCCTCTTCCAGGAACAGGCAATGCAGGTCGCGATGGTGGCCGCCGGATTTTCGGCAACGGAAGCCGACCAACTGCGCCGTTCGATGGCCACGTTCAAATTCACCGGCGGCATACACAAGTTCCAGGAAAAGCTGATCACAGGGATGCTTGATAACGGCTATTCGCGCGAATTCGCCGAACGCACGTTCCGGCAGTTGGAAGGCTTTGGCAGCTACGGCTTCCCGGAATCCCACGCCGCCAGCTTCGCACTCATCGCCTACGCTTCGAGCTGGATGAAGTGCCATCATCCGGATGTCTTCCTCGCGGCGATCCTCAACGCGCAGCCGATGGGTTTCTATGCCCCAGCGCAATTGGTGCGCGACGCGCGCGATCATGGCGTCGAAGTCCGCCCGGTGGACGTCAATCTGTCCGAGTGGGAATGCACGCTGGAGCAAAAGGGAGGCGGCCTCTGTGCCGTTCGCCTCGGCTTTTGCATGGTGCGCGATCTGAACAAGAGGGAAACAGAGCAACTCGTCGATCGACGCACGTTCGGTCGTATTGCTTCGAGCCGCACATCTCGCGCTTTTGCGAGTGTTGAAGAGGTGTGGCGTCAATCGTCCGTTCCCATTGCCATGCTGCGCCATATCGCGGCTGCGGATGGGTTCGCGGGTCTTGGCCTGTCGCGCCGTGAGGCAAGCTGGGCCATCAAGGCCTTGCGCGACGAGGCACTGCCCCTCTTCGCAGCAGCCGATGACCGGGCCGGCGTCCTGCGCCCTGAAGCGAATGAGCCAACCGTTTCGCTCCCCCCGATGACCATGGGTCGGGAAACAGTCGAAGATTATCGCGCGACTGGCCTCAGCCTGCGGGCTCACCCGGTCTCGTTCCTTCGTCAAAGCTTGAATGAACGGGGCTATCTGCCGTGTCGCAGCCTAAAGGAGGCGGCAGACGGATCGCGCATCTCCCTCGCTGGTCTGGTGCTCGTCCGGCAGATGCCTGGCTCGGCGAAAGGCGTCATGTTTGTCACACTGGAAGACGAAAGCGCCAACGCGAACCTGATCGTGTGGCCATCGGTTTTTGAAAAAAACCGCCGCACGATGTTGGGTTCAACCATGCTCGGTTGCCGAGGCAAGGTGCAAAGCGCCAACGGCGTCATTCACCTGATCGTCGAATATCTGACCGATCTGACAGCCGACCTCAAACAGGTCTCGGGTCGAGACGCACCCTTCCCGCTTGCGCCTGGGCGAGGCGACGAAGCCAAGCACGGCGGCAGCGGCCTAGACAGCCGGGAACCCAAGCCCGCAGTCAACAAGCCACGCGACATGTACGTCCCGGACCTGCACATCGATACTTTGAAGCTAAAGGCGCGGAATTTCAGATAGAGAGCCTTCATAGGCGTGAAGCTTCGGGCCCTAGCCTTTCTCACCGGCGGAGATCGTCCATGGTGCGGTAAATTTCGCAGGGGAACCTTCTCGGGGGCCCCGCGACTACTGCACGGAGCTCGTCGACGGGATAGCGCCCGCGCCGAACTAGCCCGGCGCACTTGCCTCGGGCGGCCTCCGGAATTGTGGGCAAATCTTAAAAAGACTCCTCTCGCCCATCGCGCGGCGTAACTTGGCAAGCGCAGCGGACGGCCCCTTATTTGAGGAATTACTTTCCCGCTCTATCGAATCGGACTAGCGCGCTTAGTTATCCCAATGGAGATTCCCTCCAAGAGCGGTTTCACCACGTAGGGCGTATGAAATGATCCCAGTTTGACAAGGTAACTAGAACGTTACTGACACAAGCTTGCGACTAGCCGACAGAGCGCCTCGCACCCGGTCTAGCGACCTTGGCGGACAACGAGGTGACGGAAATGGCCGGTCCGATTGCCGCAGCCGCCAAGTCCAACAGATGCGAGTGATGGGTGAAGAAAAGGACCTGGGTCTTCTGCGCCAAATCCGCGAGAACCTTAAAACCCGCAGCAGCTCGATCGTCGTCGAAATTAACGAACAGATCGTCGGCAATGAACGGAAGTGGAGCAGAGTGCGTCATGAAATCTTCGACAGCGGCCACCCGCAGCGCCAAATATAGCTGGTCTGCACTGCCCGTGCTCATACCCGACACCGTCACTTTACGTCCGTCGTCGCGGAGGCCGGCGAGCTGTGCCTTGTCATGCTCGTCATATTCAAGCTGAAGATCCTTAAAGGATCCGCCGGTCAAAGTAGCGAACAGTTCGCCCGCTCGTTTGAGAAGCGGACCCTGCTTCGCCCGACGAAAGCGGTCGACCGCCGCCAGTAGCAGAAGCTCGGCGGAACGAATACGGACATACTCCTCCGCAATATCCTTCATCTCGCAAATCGCCGCTTGCCGGTCTGCCGCTGCGGCGGCGGCGACGGCGGCAGCGCCGACTGCTTCGAATTCCCGGCGCGCGACGGATCGCGTTTCCGCTAGATTCACCAACCGCGCTCTAAGGTCGGTCAGTTCTTGAACGACCGTCTGCTCGCGAGCAGCAATATGGTCGAGATCGGCAGCGATGCATTCGTCATTCAATTCTGACACGGATTTCCCGTCGCCGTCTTGAGTTAGGGAAGTTCGAAGTGCGGCCTGACTGGCCTGCAGCGAGCGCAGTTCGTCGGAACGAGCTATCGAAATGCGGAGATCGTCAACGGACGAAACGGAGGCTTCCTTCAGCAGACGCTCGATCACGCCCTTGGCGTCGCGTCGCGCGCGAGTGCATTCGTCGGCTTTCTCGCTTTCGGCAATAAGTTTGACATCAACCGCGGATGTGAGCTCCCGCGCACGAGTTGCGTCGTCCAGGAGACGTTCGAGTTCGAGAACTGCCACATCACGGTCGGCATCGGTCAGGTGGGCAGCGACGGAAACAACCACCTCCGAGACCTCGGCTTCGAAGGCCGCTATGTCGCGCTCGATCTTCTCGATGCGCTCGTGACGCAGATCCTGGATACGGCCGGCGATTTCGCGCATCTCGTCGAAGGCATCGATTTGTGCCTCGACGTTTTCGAAAGCGTCGTTAGGATCAAGGCCGAGAAGCGTGACGGCCGAAGTCCACTCGCCCTCCCAGTCGGAGAACGCCGTTTCGGCAGCCCGCAGGCTCCGAGCTTTTCGGGCGGAATCTGTCGCGCCGCTCTTGAGAGTCTCCTCCAGCTTGCGGCGTGTCGCCGTCTCGCCTTCGTGCTTTCTCACTATATCGGCGGCCAGTTCGAGAACGGTCCGTAGCGGCCGTGCCGCGAGGGGCCGGCCGTCCACGCTGAGCATCTCCAACTCCGCGGTCAGAAGACCCTTTGTCTTCGATTCCTCGTCGCGCAGGAAACCGGCTTCTCGTTCGGCTGCGCTCCTCTTTTCGAGGCTCAGGAGAACTTGCATACGCGAAGCCATCCAATCGAGCATCTCATCCGGCGACAACGGCACGAACGGAAATTGGCCCCAAAGCTTCAGCCACTCGTCGACGCCGGCGGCTTCGTCGGCGCAGCAGCCTCGTTCCTGGCCGCGCAATTCGTCGAGGTACTCTTCCTGCTCGGAGATTTGCCGCGCAATTTCAGCAAGGCGGGCCGTGGCCTCCGCCCGCTCGAAACGCTGATCGGCCGCCTTGTCGGCATGCTCGACCGCGGTCGCGTAGACGTCGGGCAGCAACCCCCCTTCCGCATAGGCTTCGACCTCGCCGTCGGCGACCGCGACGCCTTCGATGTATTTGAGGCGTATGATCGCCCAACCGTCGTCGCGGCGCTCCCTCAGACGATTCAACTCTTCCGCCGGCACGGCGCGCTCGTCGTCGGCAGTGCGCCCATATTCCTTTCTATGCCGCACCAGAAGGAGTTCGGTATTGCGGATTTGGTCGCGGCAGGTGCGGAGGCGCTGCGCGAGATCGCGGCCCCGATCGCGGTGGAGCTCGACCACAGCTGCGGCTGGAACAAGTATCGAAGCGAGATCAAAACCCTCCGGGACCACCGGATTCATGGACTTCGACACATCGAGGGCGGCGTCGGCAGCCGCCCTTGCTTCCTTCTCCGCAGCGATCAGCCTGGCACCCAGGTCGCCGGCCTCTCGCGCAGCGGCCACCGTCGCCGACAGACCTGCAAGATCGGCAGCTGTCCCAAGCGCATCTATTTCAAGCGAGGCATGGGCGACCCGTTCGGCGGCCTCTTCGGAGGCCGAGCGCGCGTTGTCGACCGCAGCAACGAGCGCTCCCCGACGCTTCGAAAGAGCGCGGGCATTTGCGAGTTTCGAGCGGGCCGGAAGGCGAGCGATGATCTCGCCGATGTCGTCGAGCCTCCAGCCTAGTTCCGTTTCAATACGTCTCAGATCCGCCTCGGCCGCAGCCAGTTCGGCACGCCGTTTCGGCAAGTCGACCTTCTCCGCGCGCACCTGAATGCGGCGCTCGTGTAGGCGCTTGATGTCTTCGCTTCGCCCGAGAATGGCGTCGTCGTAGCTCAAACCGGAAAGCTCGTTGCGAAGAGCTTCGATCTGCTCCGTCAACGCAACCAGACGCGTTTCCGCATGGGCGTCCTCGTTCAGGGCCGAACCCAAGCGCACTGCCGCGTCCTCCGGAAGTAGCGCCACTTCGCCCAATTCCAGGATGCGCTCGCTGGCCGCGGCGTGCTTATGAACATCGCGGCAAACGCGCCGGATGCGACCGAACTTCCGCGCCTCGGTCGCCTTCGTTTCGATCTCCGTTTCGAGGGATTGATAGGCCTCCTTCGCCGCATCGTAGGCCGTCTTCAACTCGTACCATTGGCCGGCCGTGACGGAATGCGTTCGAATGGCCGCATCCGCCGCCTTCAACCGTTCTTCTGCCTGGAAATATCTGCGATGCGAAGCGCGGCGGCTGCCCCACAGAGCGTCGGCGTCGGAATGAAGCGAGCGAAGCTTCTCCCGAAGGCCGGCAACACCGGCGCCGGCGGAGAAAAGGATCTGGCCGACGTCGTCCTGGGCATCCAAGATTTCACGGCCGCCGCGACGCAACCGTTCGTGGTCGAGGCAAAACATCCGCGCATAGAACGAACGTTCCGCACCGTTGAGGTAAGGACCTAATGCTGCCTCGCCGCCGGGCAGCCCAAGACCGTCTTTGTCCAACAACGTCTCTTTTGTACCCTTACGGCGTCGAAGTTCCAGGACGTTGCCGCTCCCCTCGACGACGGCGCCGAGCCGCATGCTCCCGAAGTCGTGCAAAAAGCCGTGGCGAGTGTTCGAGGGAATGCCGAACAGCAGATCTTCGATCGCGGAGAGCGCCGTCGATTTTCCGGCCTCGTTCTGCCCGAATACGAAGTGGATGTCGGGCGCTTCGGCGCGTAGGTCGAAACCTACTTCGGTGAAGTGCCCGTACGCGAGAAAGTCGATTCGTCGCAGCCGCATTTTATTGCACTCCCTCGGTCGAGAGCCGCGCCATCAGATAACGGCTGGCTTCGTCCACCAATTCCTGAACGTTTCCGTCAGCCGCCGCTTTCAGAAGCCCCCGGTCTTGGTCGGAACGCACCTCATGCGGCAGCTTCCGCAGAAGCTCTCCGAGATCCGATCCCAACTGGGCACGAAGCTCGGGATCGTTCGCGGCTTCGCCGATTATCCTTCTCAGATCGTCCGCTTCCGTCTCCCCGCCTGGAGTTGGATTCCTCGCGACAAACTCCGTGCTGATGATCAGGCGTTCGATCCAGGCGGCTTCCTCTCCCAGAGCGAGCGCCGCGGCCCGTGCTTCCGCCGTAAGATGGTCGCGCGAAGCGGCAATGCGTTCATGAAGTTCGGTTCGACCGGTCAGCTCGATGCGGCAGGCAAGTAGCCGGCCGGCGCTCGCCTCGACGACGGCCTGTTCTATCGCGGCTGCCATTTTGGTGACGACATCGGAGAATTCGCCGCTTTCCTCCACGCTAATCCGCAAGTGCGCCCAACGTACGACGTCCGTCTCGACCAGAACGACT
>Ga0193699_10000546_pt1 | contig 16005 bp, 14 predicted proteins | sample L3c2metaG_FD_160095 | JGI IMG/M metagenome (GOLD analysis project Ga0193699, IMG submission 160095) | Soil microbial communities from a riparian zone of the East river system, Colorado, United States - L3c2 | ecosystem: Environmental > Terrestrial > Soil > Riparian zone | place: USA: East...
CCACGGCGTCGATCTCGTCCATGAAGATGATGCACGGCGAGTTCTGCTTGGCCTGCTCGAAGAGGTCGCGCACGCGGGACGCGCCAACGCCGACGAACATCTCGACGAAGTCCGAGCCGGAGATCGAGAAGAACGGCACGCCGGCCTCGCCCGCGACGGCGCGCGCCAGCAGCGTCTTGCCGGTGCCCGGAGGCCCATAGAGCAGCACGCCCTTGGGGATGCGGGCCCCCAGCGCCTGGAACTTCTTCGGGTTCTCCAGGAACTCCTTGATCTCGTGAAGCTCCTCGACGGCCTCGTCGACGCCGGCGACGTCGCGGAAGGTGATCTTCGGCGAGTCGACCGACATCCGCTTGGCGCGGGACTTGCCGAACGACATGACCTTCGAGCCGCCGCCCTGGACCTGGTTCATCAGGAAGATCCAGAACGCGATGAAGATGACGAAGGGCAGGACGTAGGTCAGCAGCCCGAGGATCGCGTTGGACTTGCGCGGCTCGACGTTGTAGTTGTCGATGAGGTGCTGCTTCTTGGCCTGCTCGAGGCGCGCGTCGAGGCGGCCGGCGGCGTCGTCGGTGAAGCCGGTCTCGTACTTCTTGTCGCCCTGCTTGAGGGTCACCGCGAGGACGTTGTCCTTCGTGCGGAGATCGACGTCCTTGACCTGGCCGGCGTTCAGCTGCGTGATGAAGTCGCCGTACGTGGGCGGGGCCTTGCTGTCACCAGGCGAGATCAGCTTGGAGGCAAAGAAGGCCAGCACGACCACGATGAGGATCGGGAAGAGGGCGCTCTTGAAGAACCTGCTCATGAGAGGTGCGCGGGGGGCTTTCGCGTCGGGCGCAAGGCGTTGAGGGTATCAGGGGCGCTGACGCCGTCTGACGGGTCGTACGTCGCTCGCCGGCAGATGGATGTCCGAGCCGCAGCCCGGACGCCCGTCTACTCCTCCGTCAACGCGGCGACGTACGGCAGGTTGCGGTAACGCTCGGCGTGATCGAGCCCGTAGCCGATGGCGAACTTGTCCGGGATCTCGAAGCCGACGTAGCGGGTCGGGAGCTCCACCTTGCGGCGATCGGGCTTGGTCAGCAGGGCGCAGACCTCCAGCGAGGCGGGCTCGCGGGCGCCGAGGTTGCGCAGCAGGTACTGCAGCGTGAGGCCGGAGTCGACGATGTCCTCGACGATCAGGACGTCACGGCCGGCGATCGGACGGTCGAGGTCCTTCAGGATCCGCACGACGCCGGAGGAGTCGGTCTCCGAGCCGTAGGACGAGACGGCCATGAAGTCGACCTCGCACGGGATGTCGATGTGGCGCATGAGGTCGGCCAGGAAGAAGACCGCCCCCTTGAGGACGCAGACCAACAGCAGGTCGCGATCGCCGTAGTCGGCGGAGATCTGCTCTCCGAGGTCGCGCACCTTCTGCTTGAGGTCGTCGGGCTGGACGAGGATCTCGCCGATCTGGGGGTCCCGCATAGGAAGCGGCAAGCTAACGCTTCGGCGCGCGCGCGGGCGTCCGCCCCACCCGCAGCACCCCGCGCTCGACGATCGCGCGGGCGCCGTCGCCCAGGTCGAGGGCTCCCGCGCCGCCGAGCGCGAGCACGTCGTCCAGGCGCGTCGCCGCACGCGCGCACAGCCGGCCGGTGGCGTCCTCGGCCAGCCGGCGCAGCACCAGCCGCGCCAGCGCGGGCGGCAGCGAGGCGAGCTTGGTCAGCGCCAGGCGATCGCGCCCCGCCAGCGCGGTCGCGACGACCTCGTCGAGCACCGCCGCCTCGTCGCGCAGCAGCTGCGCCGTGCGCAGGACGTTGACCTCGGCGCGCTCGTCGACGGCGCGCAGCGCGGGCAGCAGACCCTCACGCACGCGGGTCCGGGCGAAGGCGGCGTCGAGGTTGGTCGCGTCCTCGCGCCAGGCCAGTCCGCGCTCCAGGCACCAGGCGGCGGTCTCGGCGCGCGTCAGCTCGGCGGCCAGCAGCGGGCGGACGAGGGTGCCGCGATCGGCCTCCATGCCCAGCAGCGCCCGGCGCCCGGGCGAGACGGCGAGGCGGTAGAGGATCGTCTCGACCTGGTCGGTGAGCGTGTGCCCGGCGGCCAGCCGCGCGCCGTGCTCGCCGGCGACCCGGGCGCCGGCGGCGTAGCGCAGATCGCGGGCCCAGGCCTGGACGTTGCCGCCCTCGGGCGGCTGCGCGCGCTCGAGCTCCAGCGGCACGCCCAGCCGCTCGCACAGCGCGGCGCAATGGCGCTCGTCGCCGTCGGAGGCCTCGCCGCGCAGCCCGTAGTTGACGTGCAGCGCCCGCACCGCCTCGGCGCCGGCCAGGGTCACCGCGACGTCGAGCAGGCAGGTCGAGTCGCGCCCGCCGGAGAGCAGCACGACCAGCGGGCCGCCCGGACGCACGAGCCCGGTGGCGCCCACGCGCTGCGCGACGTCCATCGCTCACCCCTCCCGAGGCCGCGCCAGGAAGATCTCGGTGGTGTCGGCGAAGCCCTTGAGGCGGACCTCGCCGATGCGCTGGAACTCGAGGCCCGGGCCGGCCTGCGCCACCACCGGGCGCGTGACGAGCACCTCGCCGCCGGCGGCGCGCGCCGCCACGCGCGAGGCCTGATTGACCTCGCGGCCGTAGTAGTCGCCGTCGCGGTACAGCGTCTCGCCGTAGTGGATGCCGATCCGCGGCAGCGGCCGCTCGCGGTGGTCGGACTGGAAGGCCACCGCCCAGTCCAGCAGCGCGGCCGCGTCGGGGCCCACGACCATGACCTCGTCGCCGATCGTCTTGATGATCCGGGCGTCGTCGGGCAGCGACCGCTCGACCTGCTCCACGAACCGCTCGACGGCGCTGACCGCCTCCTCGTCGCCGACCTCCTCGGTCAGCCGCGTGTAGCCGGCGAGGTCGGCGAAGGCGATCGCCACGCGCAGGCGACCGAGGAGACGCTCGGCGCCCAGCCCCTCGTCGCCGAGGTCGGCCTCCATGTGGCCGATGACGTCCTGCTCGATGAAGTGCTGGAGGAACCGGTTGTGGGCGTGGTCCATGATCGGCGAGGCCAGCGGCATGATCTCGCGCGCCAGCCCCGCCATCTCCTCGGCCATCTCCCAGCCGGGGACGCCGTCGCGCATCAGCGGCTCGTGTACGTACAGGTGAAACAGCCGCACCTCGGCGTCGGCGATCTGCGACATCGCCTGGCCGTAGACGCGCGCGAGCTGGAGGAAGGCCACGAGCGGCAGGCCGGCCGCGAGCACCGCCGCCGCGTAGCGCAGCAGCTGCACGTCGTCGTCAGTGAGGTGGTCCAGGCCCTGCGCGCCGAAGCCCATGGACATGAAGATCCGCTCGATCAGCGCGGGCTCCAACCCCGTCTCGCGCGCCGCCTCCGCGAGGGTCCAGCGCGCCGGGGCGTCGGGCAGCAGGCCCTCGATGTAGCTCGACGCGAGCTTGCCGCTCTCGGTCGCCTGGCGGATCTCGTCCAGCGAGTGGCCGCGCTCGCGCAGCCGGGCGACGACCCGCGCCTGCGCGGCCGACGCCGCGGTCATCCCGCCGTTGCTGCCCGCCGGGACGAGGCCGGAGACGATCCACCGGCGCAGGGTCGACGGCGCCACGCCGACGCGGCGAGCGACGTCCGCGAGGGTCGGCTCGTCGCTCATCGGCGGCCTCTCATGGAAGCGGCGGGGGCTCGGACGAGGCCCCGCCGCTCGCGGGCGCGGCCCGCGACGTGGTCGCCGATGCTCACCGTTGAGACGACGGCACCTTGCGGGCGGGATCGAGCCGCCCACTCTGCGACCTTCTGTACCGCATGGGTACTCCTGACATCACCTCGTGTCAACGTCATCGGAACGCTCCCGTACGCTCGATGACGTTCTCGAGGACCATCGTCTGGATCCGGTCGCGGACCTCCTCGGAGAGCTCGAGCACCGTCGCGCGGTCCTCGGCGGCGTCCGGTCCGAGGCCGCCGAGGTCGACGGGCGGCCCGAACGCGATCCGCCACCGCGACGGCAGCGGGATCACGCCGAGCGGTCCGAGCAATGGGAACGTCGGCGTGATCGGGACGTGCGGCGCGCCGAGCAGCCGGGCGACACCGGGCAGCTCGCCGAGCTTGGGGTAGATCTCCTCGCTGCCGACGATCGCGACCGGCACGATCGGCGCGCCGGTGCGCAGCGCCAGCTCGATGAACCCGCCACGCCCGAAGCGCTGCAGGCGGTAGCGCTCGCGCCACGGCTTGCCCACGCCCTTGGCGCCCTCCGGGAAGACCATCACGAGGTGGTCCTGCTCCAGCAGGCGCAGCGCGTTGTGGGGCGAGGCCGGCACGCCGCCGCACCGGCGGATCACCACCGACGCCCACGGCAGGCCGAAGGCCCAGTCCAGGACCAGGAAGCGCGGGTCGCGCTCCACGCCGGCGCGGCGCACGGCGGTCGCGGTCATCGCCGCGTCCCACGGCAGCACGCCGGCGTGGTTGGCGACCAGCAGCGCACGGCCGTCGCGCGGGACGTGCTCGGTCCCGGTCGCGGTCACCCGCCACCAGTGGTCGTAGAGGAAGCTCAGCAGCGGCTCGGCGGCCGCCGCGAACGAGGGGTCGTAGCCCCACTCGTCCTCCTCGTACTCGCCGCGCAGGCGCCGGGCCGCCGCGTCGACCGCACGCCGCAGGTCGCGCACCAGGCCGAGCGGGCCGATCATGCGGCCGCCCCATGGTGCTCGGCCCGAATGGCGGCCGGCAATCCGCACGAGCCGCTCATGCGGCAGCCCCCCGATGCTCCGCGCGGATCGCCGCCGGCAATCCGCACGAGCCGCTCATGCGGCAGCCCCCCGATGCTCCGCGCGGATCGCCGCCGGCAATCCGCACGAGCCGCTCATGCGGCAGCCCCCCGATGCTCCGCGCGGATCGCCGCGGCGACCGCGTCGATCGCCTCCGCCGTCGTGTGGGTCGGGACGAAGCGCAGGTCGCGCCGCATGCGCATGGTGTCGACGCCGCGGCCATTGCGCAGGTAGCGCACGACGTCGTCGTTGAGCGGCGGCAGCCCGCCGATTCGCGCGAGCGCGGCGACCGTGGCGCCGTACAGCGGCGCGGCGATCGGCAGGCTGCGCTTGCCCAGGCGCCGCAGGGTCCGCGCGAGCGAGACGGTGCCGTCGCCGGCGACGTTGACCGCCCCCCGCACGGGCTGCCGCACGGCCGCCACGACCGCGCCCACGACGTCGTCGTCGAGGATGAACTGCAGGCGCGGGTCGAAGCCGAGGAACGTCGGGACCACGGGCGAGCGGAACAGCCGCATGATGGGGTTGTCGATCGTCGCGCCGATGACCGGTTGCGGCCGCAGGACGGTGCACGTCACCGACGGGTGGCGCCGCGCGAACGCCTCGACGAGCCGCTCGAGCTCGCCGACGTCGCGCTGGAAGCGCGTCCGCAGCGCGCCGGAGCGCGTGTGGTCCTCGGTGAAGAACGCCGGCGCGTCGGGCTGCGAGCCGTAGATCGACGCCGAGCCGCGGACGACCAGGGCGCGCAGGCCGGGCAGCTCGGAGCAGCCGGCCAGCAGCTGCAGCGTGCCGATGACGTTGAGGTCGTGCAGGCTGCGCGCCGAGCGACCGGGCTCGGGAAACTGGACGATGTCGTGGTGGACGACCACGTGCGGGGCGGCGAGCTTCAGCGTCGTGGCCAGCTCGCCGCGCCGCAGGTCGGCCTCCACGAACGTGATGCGGTCGGCCAGCGCGCCCGGCGGGCGGCGGGTGTCGACGCCGATGACGTGCTCCACGATCGGATCGGCCGCCAGGCGCGTGGCCACGCGCGCTCCCAGCGGACTCGACACGCCCGTGATGAGCACGCGACGCGCCATCACGGGTCCGGCGCGGTCAGGAGCGCGATCCGCCGGCGGGCGGGCGCTTGGCGGCGGCGCCGCCCTTGTCGGTTGCGGCCGGCCGGGCGGCGCGCTTGGGCTTCGGCTTGGCGGCGGCGGCGTCCTCCAGCTCGTCGATGCGCCGCTCCAGCGCCGCGACCTGCTCGCGGAGCGCCTGCAGGTCGTCGGGCGACGGCGGGCGCAGCTCCTCCAGGACTTCCCGCACGCGCGAGGCGGCGCCGACGAGCTCGTCGGCCAGCTCCGCCGCGCGCTTCTGGACCGGCGCGGCCCCGCTGGCCGTCGCTCCGAAGGCCTGCTCCACCGCGGCGCGGACCTGATCGGCGCGGGACTTCGGCTCGCCCGAGGTGGGCTTGCGCTCCTGATCCTCGTTCTTGGCCATGGCCTTCGGAGTCTATCCTCGCCCGCCGTGCCGGACGAGCCACAGCCCATCCACCTGCGCCCCGTCGCCGCCCTCGCCGATCGCGTGCTGCTGCCCGGCGATCCGGGGCGGGCGCTGGCGCTCGCGCAGGTCGTGCTCGGCGACGACCGGAAGATGTTCAACCACCATCGCGGCCTCTGGGGCTACACCGGCACGGCGGCCGACGGCGCGCTGCTGACGATCCAGAGCACGGGCATGGGCGGCGCGAGCGCCGCGATCGTGCTCGAGGAGCTGGCGGCGCTCGGGGTCCGCACCGCGGTGCGGGTCGGGACGGCGCGCGCCGTGGCGGGCGCGGTGGCCCTGGGCGACCTCGTGGCCGCCACCGCGGTGCACGGCGCCGACGGCGTGAGCCGCGCGCTCGGCGTGCCCGGGCGCCGGGGGCTGGACGGTCCGCTCACCGCGCACCTGGTCGCGGTCGCGACGCGCGCGGGCCTCGTCGTGTCGACCGACCTCTTCTACGCGGTGGACGCCGAGAGCGACGGCACCGCGTGGACCGAGGACGGCGCGCTGGCCGTCGACCTGGAGACCGCGCCCCTGGCGGCGGTCGCCGCGCGCCACGGCGTGGCGTTCGGGGCGATCGTCGCCATGGTCGCCGACGCGCACGGCCAGCGGCTCGACGACGAGGCCGTCGCCGCGGCCGGCGAGGCGGTCGGCGTGGCCGGCGCCGGCGCGCTCACCGCCGGGTGACCGCGCTGCCGACGGGCGGCTAGCCGCACTCCCGGACACCGGCAGCCCGAATGGTGTGGTGATGAGACCTTCGCCAAGATCCCTCTTGCACGCCACTGCCGCCAGCGCTTCCCGGCCTCTCCTCCCCCGAACCTCCAGGAAGCTCCTCTCCCCGAGCTCGTACCCCTGGCTGCAGCCGCGGTGCCCGCCGGCCGACGTTCATCCCCATGGAGGCCGGTGGGCACCGGAAACCTCCGCCCTCCACCCTTCGCCGGCCCGGTCTCCACCGGGCCGGCGGCAGTTCTAGGGGTGCCGTAGGCGGCCAGCGAGGCCGAGGCCCACGACGGCCAGCCGTCGCCGCCGGAGGTGGGTCCCCAGTCGCGATAGCGACACAGTCTCCTAGGACGGCTTCTTGGCGGCACTGCGCCGCGGCGGCGTCGCCGGCAGCTTCTTGCGCAGGGCCTCGACCTCGTTGCCGAGCTTCTGGAGCGCGTCCTCGATCCCGGTCAGCCGCTGCTCGATGCCGGCCCCCGGCAGCGAGGCGAGCCGCTCGTCCAGGCGGTCCACGCCGTCCTCGATGCCCTCGAGGCGCTGGCTCAGGGACCGGACCCGGCGCGTCAGGCGCTCGAGGTCGGCGGCCGACGGCAGGTTCAGCGCGCCCATCGTGGCCTCCTGGGCCTGGACGGCCTTCTCGCGCGCGTCGAAGACCCGGGCGACCGCGCTGTGGACCAGCGGGCTCTCGAAGAGCTCTTGGGCGAACTTGCCCAGCGCGTCCTCGCCCTGCTTCTGCAGCCGCTCGCGCAGCCCGTCGTTCACTGGTTCGTCACTCATGCCCGTCGTCTCTTCCCGTTGGATGCGCCGCGGTGGCCCGGCAACCGTACCCAGCGACCTCGGTCGCGCCAACCCTCAGCCTCACGTCGAGCTTGACAGGGTGGTCGACCTGGCCGTCTCCCGCAACTCGGCGCCGAGACTGGACGTCAGGACGCTGAGACTGGACGATCGGACTTCAAGGAACCGACGTGTCCGGCCGATCCTTGGGCCAAGCCTCTTCACAGAGGTGTACGGCGTATGTCGTCAAAGCACCACGACGGTTGTGGTTTGCAGAACCAGAAACATGCAAGTAGCGTCCCCAGCCCCCGATCGACCCCCCTTGGTAGGGTCTCGCCGCATTCGCGGTGCGGTCGGGCCTGACCGGGTCGCGGGAGGAGCAGTCAACTTTTCATGAGACGGCGCAAGCTGCTGATCGGACTCATGTCCGCCGGAGCATTCACGGCGGGGTTCGGTGCTGCCGTCTTCCCTGCGTCCGCGCAGCTGCGAACGATCACCGTCACGCTGCTCGGGGGCCAGACGGTCACCGTGCAGGTCGACGAGCCCGCGGACGCCCCCGCGGACGCCGTCCCGATGCCCGGCGCATCCACGCCCGTGGCCAGCGTCACGACGAACGCCGCGCCCGCCGACACCGGGACCGGCACCGCCGAGCAGCCCGCTCCGCCCGCCGACACCGGCACGAGCACGGCGCCCGCCCCCGACCCGGCCGCGAGCACGGACACGAGCACCGCGCCGACCTCGACGGCCCCGACCGCCACGGCGCCGGCGCCCACCGTCGGCACGGTTCCCGCGGCCGCCGACAGCGCGCCCTCGGTCTCCGCCGGCGGCCAGCAGGGTCAGAAGACCGTCGGCAAGACCAAGCGCAAGGCCACGGGCTCGACCAAGGCGTCCGACGAGGCCAAGGCCGACGCCAAGCCCGACGCCACCGCGATCCGGCAGAGCGACGGCACGCCGACGACCGCCAACCCCACCTTCTCGCAGGCGCTTCCCGGCGCCGCGCCGATCGGCGTCCCGAACTTCTTCATCGACAAGTTCCGGATCCCGCCGTTCCTGCTGCCGATCTACCAGGCCGCCGGCATCGAGTACGGCGTGCGCTGGGAGGTCCTGGCCGGCATCAACGAGATCGAGACCGACTACGGCCGCAACCTCAACGTCTCGACCGCCGGCGCCCTGGGCTGGATGCAGTTCATGCCCTCCACGTGGAAGCAGTACGGCGTCGACGCCAACCACGACGGCAAGAAGGACCCCTACAACCCCGTCGACGCGATCTTCGCCTCCGCGCGCTACCTCAAGGCCGCCGGCGCCGACACCGACGTCCGCAAGGCGATCTTCGCCTACAACCACGCCGACTGGTACGTCGACTCGGTCCTCATGCGCGCCCGCCTCATCGGCGGCCTGCCCTCCGACCTCGTCGGCTCGCTCACCGGCCTCACCCAGGGCCACTTCCCCGTCAGCGCCAAGGCCACCTACGCCGACGACCTCTCCGAGAGCTCGCTGAACCGCAAGATCGCCACGGGCCACAACGCCGCCGTGCCGGTCGAGGCCAACACGAGCCGCCGCGGCATCAACGTCTACGCGAAGGCCGGCTCCTCGGCGATCGCGACGCAGGACGGCCGGATCGTCAACATCGGCAAGACCAAGCGCCTGGGCAACTTCATCCAGCTGGAGGACGTGTACGGCAACACCTACACGTACGCGCACCTCAAGAAGGTCGCCGCGGCCTACGCGGTCCCCAAGCCGGCGAAGGTCTCCAAGGCGCAGGTCGCCAAGGAGCTCGACCTCCCCAAGAAGGACCCGACGCCCACGCAGGCCGCCAGCGCCGGCGCGCAGCCCAGCGCGAAGGCGTCGAAGGCCAACGGCTCGCAGGAGGTCGCCCAGCAGGCGGCCGCCAAGAAGGTGACGGTCACCGGCTCCACGCAGGTCAACGTCTCCAAGGAGCGCGCGTTCGCCAACCCGTCGCGCCCCGAGTCGTACAAGAAGGGCGGCGAGGAGCAGCTCCTCAACCGCGAGTTCCAGTCCGGCAGCTCGAGCTATCAGGCCACCTTCACCAAGGTCCTGGGCCTCGACTCCAAGGACGTCCAGATCAAGCGCCTGAAGGTCGGCGCCAAGGTCGTGGCCGGCACGGTCCTGGGCCGCATCGGCAAGACGCAGAAGCACGTCGCGTCGCACCTGCTCTTCGAGGTCCGCCCCGCCGGCAAGGGCAGCCCGCGGATCGACCCCAAGCCGATCCTCGACGGCTGGAAGCTGCTGGAGTCCACCGCGATCTACCGCGCCGCCGGCAAGAACCCGTTCTTCGGCCCGGATGCCAAGAACCCGTCGATCGGGCAGATCCTGCTGATGAGCAAGGAGTCGCTGCAGAAGCGGGTCCTCGACGACTCGCGGATCTCGATCTACGACTGCGGCCGCCGCGACATCACCGCCGGCAACATCGACCGCCGCGTGCTCGCGACGCTCGAGTTCCTCTCGAGCTCCGGCCTCAAGCCCACCGTCAGCGCCCTGGAGTGCGGCCACGGCCTGATGACCGCCTCGGGCAACGTCTCCGAGCACTCCACCGGCAGCGCCGTCGACATCGCCGCGATCAACGGCATCCCGATCCTCGGCCACCAGGGCGAAGGCTCGATCACCGACATGACCATCCGCCGGCTGCTGACCCTCCAGGGCACGATGAAGCCCCACCAGATCATCAGCCTCATGACCTTCGACGGCGCCGACAACACGATGTCGCTGCCCGACCACGCCGACCACATCCACGTCGGCTTCCGCCCGCTGTACGGCACCGACTCCAAGCTCGGGCGCCAGCTCAACTCGGCGCTGAAGCCCAGCCAGTGGATCAAGCTGATCAGCCGCCTCGGCGAGATCGACAACCCGAAGGTGCTCACGCAGCCTTCGCAGTACTCGATCGACGTCCCCAAGCGCGCCAGCGACGCCCACAAGGGCGAGTAGCGCCCTGGACGCTCCGGCTCCCGGGTCGCGCTTCCGCTTCGTGCAGCTCGAGCTGCCGTGGGAGCTCGGCCCGGCCGATGGCCGCTACGTCCTGCGAGGCCATGCCGGCGAGCCGGAGCACGTGCTCGTCCTGCAGACGGTTGCCGCGCTGCCCCGCCGCGGGCGGCTGAGCCGGCGCCGGGCCCGCCGGGCCGCGCCCGAGCCGATCGCGGCGACCGTCCCGATCACCCGCGCGACGCTCATCCACGCCGAGCCACTGGCCGACGCGGACGCCGCGTCGGCGTGGCTGCACGACGCAGACCTGACCCGCGAGGTCCGGGCGGCGGTCGCGGTGCTCAACACCGTGCTGCACGCCGAGCGCATCGTGCGCGCCGACCCGTTCGTGCGCGAGATCGCTCCCGAGCAGGCGCTGGCGATCCGCGTCGGCGTCGGGCGCGGCGAGGCGGTCGCCGAGGGCCAGTGGGCCGACGCCCGCGCCCTCCCCCCGCTCGCCACCGCCCGGCCGCGCCGCACGCGCGCGCTCCGCCCGCAGGAGCGGTTCGCGGCGCTGCTGGCCGGCCGCGACGTCGCGCTGGCCTCCGAGGAGCTGACGCTGCGGGCCCGGCTCGATCTCGACCGCGGCCGCACCCGCGAGGCGGCGCTGCAGCTGCGCGTCGCGCTCGAGGCGGCGCTGGCGGAGCTGCAGGCCTGGTCGCACCACGAGGAGCTGGCCACACGGCTGGCCGAGCTGCGCGAGGAGCGCGGCGCGGTCGCGGCGGCGGCCAACCGCGCGCTGGAGGGCGGCCTGGAGACCGCGCAGGTGGAGGACGTCGTGCGCGTAGTCGGCCGCCTGGAGGCCGCGCTGGCCGCCCGCGTGGCCGGCGGCCTCGAGTAGCGCGAGGCGCTCGGACGCCGCGCCCGTGGGCATACTCAGCGCGTGGGTGCCGACGCCACGATCCGGATGCACGCGCCCGTCGTCCGCGACGGCGGCGTGGCCGACCGCGTGGCGGTCGAGGAGCCGCTGGAGATCCGCGTCGGCGGCGAGGCGCTGGCGGTCACGATGCGCACGCCCGGCCATGACGAGGAGCTGGCGGTGGGCTTCCTGCACGGCGAGGGCCTGCTGGCCGGTCCCGTGCGCAGCGCCGGCCCGACGCCCGACCTCGTGGCAAACGTCGTCGACGTCGACGCCGAGCTGGCGCGCCGTCCGACGGCGCGCCGGTTCTACACGTCGTCGTCGTGCGGCGTCTGCGGCAGGGGCGCGCTGGACGAGGTCGCCGTCCACGCCGACCCCCTGCCGGCCGGCCCCGTCGTGGAGCGCGCGCTGCTGGCCGCGCTGCCCGACCGCCTGCAGCAGCCGGGCTTCGCGGTCACCGGCGGCCTGCACGCGACCGGCCTGTTCGACGCCTCGGGGACGCTGCTCTGCGTCCGCGAGGACGTCGGCCGCCACAACGCCATGGACAAGGTCGTCGGGCGGGCGCTGCTGGACGGCGGGCTGCCGCTGCATCGCCGCGTGCTGTGCGTCTCGGGACGGCTGTCGTTCGAGCTGGTCCAGAAGGCGGCGGTCGCGGGCTGCCCCGTCCTCGTGGGCGTCGGCGCACCGTCCTCCCTGGCCGTCGAGCTGGCCGCCGACCGCGGGATGACGCTGTGCGGCTTCGCGCGACGCGGCCGCGTCAACGTATACACGGGCGCGGAGCGCGTTGCCTAGGGGCCCCTACAGCGCCGCGACGAGCGCGTCGAGCTCGGCGACCACGTCGCCGTCGAGCTTGACCGCCGCGCGCGAGTCCCAGGGCGTCGCGCCCTGGGTGACGATCGCGACCGCGCCGCCGTTCTGACGCGTCACGCCGGGCAGCTGGGCGATCGGGTGGACCTCCAGCGACGAGCCGATGCACAGGAGCACGTCGGCGCCCGCCGCCAAGGCATAGGCCTCGCTCAGCGCGTCCTGCGAGAGCCACTCGCCGAACAGCACGACGTCGGGCTTCAGCGGCTGGCCGCAGTCGCAGCCGGGCACCGAGATCGGCGAGGCGTCCAGCCGCCGCCGGACCTCGGCGATCGGGTAGCGCGCGCCGCAGCTCAGGCACGACGACGTGTCGATCGACCCGTGCACCTCCACCAGGCGCGCCGAGCCGGCCCGCCGGTGCAGGCGGTCGATGTTCTGGGTGACGATCGCGTCGAGCTTCCCGCGCCGCTCGAGCTCGACCAGCGCCGCGTGGGCGCCGTTGGGCTCCTTGCCCTCCAGCGTCTGGAACCGGTTGCCGTAGAAGTGCCAGAACCGCTCGGGGTCGGCACGCCACGCGTCGATGTGCGCGACCTCCATGGGGTCCACGTTCTCCCACAGCCCGGAGCCGGGCGAGCGGAAGTCGGGGATCCCGGACGGCACCGAGATCCCCGCGCCGGTCAGCGCGACGACGGAGCCGGCGGCCCGGATGAGGGACGCGAGCCTCGCGACGCGCTCCACGCTGCTCGTGCTGGCGCTCACGAGCGTCGAGGGTAGGGGCTGGGGCCTACTTCCCCTGCCAGTTCGGCTTGCGCTTGCCGAGGAAGGCGCTGATGCCCTCCTTGCCGTCCTCGCTCTGGAAGACGCGGCCGAAGGCGGCCTTCTCGGCCTCGAGGCCCTCGTCGAGGTCGCCGGCCGCGGACACCGACTTGATCTCCGCCAGGGCCAGCGGGGCCGACTCGCTCAGCTTGCGCGCCCACGCCAGCGCCGTGTCCAGGAGCTCGTGGTCGGGGACCGAGCGGTTGACCAGCCCGAACTCGTAGGCCTCCTCGGCGCCGACCGGCTCGCCCGTCAGGTTCATCTCGAGCGCCTTGTTCTCGCCCACGAGGCGCGGCAGGCGCTGCGTGCCGCCGAAGCCGGGGACGATCCCGAGCTTGATCTCGGGCTGGCCGAAGATGGCCGACTGCGCGGCGATGCGCACGTCGCACGCCATCGCCAGCTCGCAGCCACCGCCGAAGGCCAGGCCGTTGACCGCCGCGATCGTCGCGACGCCCTTGGTCTCCAACTCGCGGAACAGCGCGTGCGCCTGGTGGATGAGCGCGGCCCCGCCCGCCTCGTCGAGCGTCGTGAACGCCTTGATGTCGGCGCCCGCGGAGAACAGGAACGGGTTGGACGAGGCGATCACCAGCGAGCGGACGCCGTCGGCCTGCACCTTCTCCCACACCTTGCCGAGGTCCTCGATCACCTGCGGCGCGATCGAGTTCATCTGGCCGTTGGCCAGCCACGCGATCGCGATCTCCCCGCGCGACTCCAGCTTGACCACGGCGTTCTCGCCGGCGGGCTGCTCGGCGTCGACCTGCGGGTAGGCGTAGAAGCCCTGGCCGCTCTTCTGGCCGAGCCGACCCTGGGCGACGAGGCGGCGCAGGATCGTGGGCGGCGTGAAGCGCTCGCCCCACTTCTCCTCGGCCCTCTCCAGCCGCTCCAGGAGCGCGTCGAGGCCCTCGATGTCGGCCTTCATGAACGGCGGCAGCAGGCCGCGACGGGGATCCAGGCCGGCGCCGGCCATCATCCCGAAGTCGATGTCGCGGTGGGTCGCGACGCCCTCCTCCAGCACCAGGGCCGCCTCGACGAACGTCTTGAGGACGAGCTTCTCGACGAGGTCCTCGACGTTGGGCTCGGCGTCGCCCTCGAGGTTCGCGTTGCCGTCGGCGTCGTAGAAGCCGTCGCCGCCGGTCTTGGCGCCGAGCTTGCCGTCGGCCACGAGCCTCGACATGCCCTCGGGCACGTAGAAGCGGTCGCCGTAGGACTCGCGCAGGTGCTCGGCGACGTGCAGGACGGTGTCGAGGCCGAGCAGGTTGATGAGGAAGTACGGCCCCATCGGCACGACGTTGGCGGCGCCGACGCCTGCGTCGATCTTCTTGATCGAGAGGCCCTGCTCCTCCTGGTCGCGCCAGACCTCGGCGATGCCGGAGTTCAGGATCCGGTTGACGACGAAGCCCGGGACCTCGGCGGCGACGATCGGCTGCTTCTTGATGGCCTGCGCGAAGGTGACCGCCGCCTGCGTCGTCTCCGACGACGTGTCGTCGCCCTCGACGACCTCGATCAGCAGCATGATCGACGCGGGGTAGAAGTAGTGGAACCCGACGACCTTGTCGGGGCGCAGCGTCGCGTCGCCGATCTCGGTGATCGACAGCGACGACGTGTTGGACGCGAGGATCGCGTGGCCGGGCGTCACCGCGTCGAGCTCGGCGAAGACCGCCTGCTTGATCTCCATGCGCTCGGGCACGGCCTCGACGACGAAGTCGACGTCGCCGAAGGAGCCGTAGCCGGTCGCGCCCTCGATCAGCCCGACGATGCGGTCGACCTCGGCGGCGGCCTGCTCCTCGGTGAGCTTGCCCTTCTTGACGAGGCGCGCGATCTGGCCCTGGGTGACGTTGCGGGCCTCGGTCAGGCCCGCGTCGACGAGCTCCTGCTTGACGTCCTTGAGGACGACGGGGATGCCGGAGGCGGCGATCGTCTGCGCGATCTGCCCACCCATGGTCCCGGCGCCGACGACGGCAGCCTTGAACACGAACATGGAATCGAGAACCCTTCTCTTGCGAACGTTCGGGGGTGCGTGCGCCCGCCAGACTAGCCAGATCGGGCTATCGAAGACGCGCGGTGGGGCCAATCGCTGTGACACGGGTCACGCATCGCCGGCGGCCTGTCACAAACCTGTCACAATGTCCTTGCGGCGTTCCCGGCAGAGCACCATCTCGCTCCGCGCCCCACAGGACGCCGTGGCCCCTCTCCCCATCTCCCCCGGAAGGACCCTCCATGACCCGCCGCATCGTCGCCGCGGTCGGCCGCGCGCTCAGCGCCCGGCCGATCGGCGACCAGCACGACCACCCGCACTTCCACCAGGGCGCGCAGGGCAACCCGGCCGCCTGCTTCCAGCCAGGCTGCAGCAGCCCGCGCCTGCACCTCTGACCGCTCGCTCCTCCGGCGGGGGCGGGGGCACCGGATCATCGAAGAAGCTCATCGCGCGGACGTTCTCACAGGAGCACGTCCCCGACTTCGAGCGCGTGCCGGAAGCGCCCGAGCGGCCGCCGGCGACGCACCGCGCGTCGCCGGTCAGTCGGGGGGGTCGGTGCCGGCGGCGCCGAGGTGGCGGAGTTGGGCGTCGATCGTCGCCCAGCCGTGGGTGGTCGTGCGCAGCCGGCCGGGTCGGTGGCCGTCGGTGACGAGGCCGGTCTCGCGGAGGACCGCGAGCTGGGTCGCGGTCTCGTGCGGGGTCAGGCCGAGGCGCTCGGCGAGCGCCTCGGCGGTCAGCTCGTCGCGCTCGAGCGCGACCAGCAGCGCGAGGCGGACGGGATGCGACAGCGCCCGGAGGACGTTCGCGGAGACTGGCTCAGCCATCGCGGTAGACGATAACTCCACTGTGCAACG
>Ga0193699_10000547_pt1 | contig 16003 bp, 14 predicted proteins | sample L3c2metaG_FD_160095 | JGI IMG/M metagenome (GOLD analysis project Ga0193699, IMG submission 160095) | Soil microbial communities from a riparian zone of the East river system, Colorado, United States - L3c2 | ecosystem: Environmental > Terrestrial > Soil > Riparian zone | place: USA: East...
GATATCGAAACGCCGCAATATCAGGCGCGCGACTGGAACAGGCGAGGCCGCCTGGAAGATTTCCTTCCGGCGATGGCGGACTGGAAATTCGACTGGCTCGACGTGCCGGAATTCATCCGCAGCGCCGACGCCATCCTGGAATATCCGATGGTCGATCAGGACCCGTTGCCGCGCTGGAGCTTCGGCCGGCTGACGCTGCTCGGCGACGCCGCGCACCCGATGTATCCGCGCGGCGCCAACGGTTCGGCGCAAGCTATTCTCGATTGCCGCGCGTTGTCGGACGCGCTTGTCGCCAATGCCGATCCGGTTGCCGCGCTGAAGGCCTACGAGGCCAAGCGGCTGCCGGAAACCAGCAAGGTCGTGCTGGCCAATCGCAACGCGCCGCCGGACGCCATCCTGCACGAAGTCTTCCGGCGCACCGGCGACAAGCCGTTCAAGCACATCGACGACGTCATCAGCCACGACGAACTCGTCGCCCTCTCTGAGAGCTACAAGCGCGTCGCCGGCTATGACAAGGCGAAGCTGGCTTCGAATTGAATTGCCCCGAAATGATTACGGCCACGAATGAAGAGGCGCGGGTACATCCGCCGTCGCCTGCTTATCGTGGCCGTTCACCGCGTGACTTTCGCCGCCACGGCTAACAATGGAGCCTTGCGGCTCGACATCATCACTGAAATCCATATAGGCACCATTTGTTCCCATACAAGGGTCGATGACCATGACACCGACAAATGTCGCTCCCGGCACGCGGACAAATGGCTATACCGGCACGGCGAAAGCTTTGCACTGGACCATTGTCGTCCTGCTGATCGCTCAGTTCATCTTCGGCTGGACCATGCCGCATATGGGCCGCAACACGCCGGTCACGACGGTCATCAGCCTGCATTTCACCTTCGGCGTGATCATCCTCGCGGTGGCGATTGTCCGTCTTGGCTGGCGGGCAACGCACGGCGAGCCGGCGCCCTTGGACGGCATCCCGCCGTGGCAGATGCAAAGCGCCCGCATCATGCACCGGCTGCTTTATCTGCTGCTGTTCGTGATCCCGCTGCTCGGCTGGATGGAGGCCTCACGGCGCGGCATGCCGGTGGTGATGTTCGGGATTGAGCTGCCGAAGCTGCTGGCGACCCGCGCGCCCGGCTGGGGCTGGACCGGCGACGTCCACGGCCTGCTGGCGAACTACCTGATGCTGGCGCTGGTCGCCCTGCATGTCGCGGCGGGGCTCTATCACTACTTCTTCCGCCGCGATGGCGTGCTGCAGCGGATGCTGCCCGGGCGGTGAAGACTTAAGCGTCCGGCCCGGCGTCTTCGTACCGCAAGTTGCCGGCGATCTCATAGGCGGGACCGCCCGGTCTGTCGTTGGGATGAACGACGCCTTCGAACACCGGAACGCATTCGAAATCGAACGGGCTCACGCCCTCCAAACAAGCGACGTTCACGCCGAGGTGGTTCGGATTCGAGCGCCGCCGGTGGTGCGTATAGATCCCGCAGACCGAGCAGAAATAATGCTCGGCCTTTTTTGTGTTGAATTGGTAGAGCGTCAAAGCCTCCGCGCCGCTGGTGATTGTCAGATCGTTCAAGAGTGCGGTGACGACGACCGCGCCTCGCATCCGGCAAAACGAACAGTTGCAGCGGCGCGGCTGCGTCAGGCCTTCGGCCAGTTTGACGGTGAAGCGGACGGTGCCGCAATGGCAGGCGCCATTCATGGGCTGAGTGTCGGTCATGACCGAATCAGTGATGCCAGGGCAGGGCAGATTTGTGGCCAGAGCCACCGCAGCTTACGGCTCGAGTTCGGTATCCCAATAGAGATAGTCGAGCCAGCTTTCGTGCAGGTAGTTTGGCGGGAACAGCCGCCCGTTACGGTGCAGATGATGCACCGTCGGCTGGAACGGCATTTGCGCCGGGAACATCCGCGCTTCCGCCATGGTCAGGCTGCCCTTGCGCAAATTGCACGGCGAACAGGCCGCGACCACGTTGTCCCACGACGTGATGCCGCCGCGCGAGCGCGGGATCAGATGATCGAAGGTGAGGTCGTCCCGGTCGCCGCAATATTGGCAGGAGAAGCGGTCCCGCAGGAAAACGTTGAACCGCGTGAAGGCCGGATGGGTCGAAGGCTTCACGTAGGTCTTGAGCGACACCACGCTCGGCAGCTTCATCTCGAATGTGGGGGAGTGCACCGCGCGGTCGTAATTGGCGACGATATTCACGCGGTCGAGAAACACCGCCTTGATCGCGTCCTGCCATGACCACAGCGACAAGGGATAATAGCTCAACGGCCGGAAGTCGGCATTGAGCACCAGCGCTGGAAATCCGCTCGAAGAAACGTGAACGTTCAAAGTGACGCTCCCAACCTCCTCAAAGGCTGCCGCCACGCAGCTGTCGCCCTAGTATATGGGGAGCGTGACAGACTTGTGAAGTCGGTGTGGGGCGTTACCCGCAGGAAGGAGCCATGCGCGAATCGGGCTAACGGCGCCGGGCAAACTGCTTGGCCAGAAATTCCGCCCCGTGGCGCAGGCCTTCCTGGTCGATGCCATGGCCGATATCGGTCGAAATATGCCATTCCACCGGTACCTCCAGCGCCGCCAGGCCTTGCGCGGAGTGGGTCACCGCCTGGACTGGGATCATCTGGTCGGCGTCGCCATGAATGAGTAGCACAGGCGGCTTGGATTTGATCTGAGCCGCGAATTCGTCCGACATCGCGTCGTTCGGCATGATCAAAATGCCGGAATAGCCGACAATCGCCGCCGGCGCGACCGCGCGGCGCAGGCCGACATGCAGCGCCATCATGGTGCCTTGGGAAAATCCGACCAGCGCCAGCGCCTCGGGCGGCAAATTGCGGCGCTTCAATTCGGCGTCGAGGAAGGCGTTGACGGCGGGCGCCGCCGCCTGCACGCCATCCCAGCGCTCGGTCGGTTCGCGGGACATCAGCGGAAACCATTCGCGGCCCATGGGCGATTGGCCGCATGGGCGCGGCGCGTGCGGCGATACGAAAGCGGCGTCCGGCAGCAGCCCCTGCCAGGCGCGGCCGATCTCGATCAGGTCGTTGCCGTCGGCGCCATAGCCGTGCAGGAAGACGACGAGTTGCTTTGCGGTGCCCGAGCGCGGCTCTATGCTTGGTCCATCAAGTTTTGGACCGTCGAGTTCAGCCGCCATTTCTCTTTTTCCTTTTGATCGTTTTCTTGGCCGTCTTTTTAGCGGCTGGTTTCATCGCACCGGGCATGACCGGCACGACGTCGCGCTTCTTCACCGCGTGATAGTAAGCCCACATCAGATGCGCCGCCACGCCGCGCCAGGGCCGCCACGCTTCCGCGATCTTGGTGAGTGCCTTGGCGTCCGGCCGCGTGCGCAAGTTCAGCGCGATGCGCGCGGCTTCCTGCACGGCGAGATCGCCGGCGGGAAAGGCGTCGGCGTGGCCGAGGCAGAACAGCAGATAGATGTCGGCGGTCCACGGGCCGACGCCGTGCAAGGCGGTCAGCGCGGCATGCGCCACGTCGGCATCCATGTCGCCGACGGCGGTGAGATCGATGTGGCCGGCAGCGACCGCCTTGCCGATTTCCTTGATCGACTTGATCTTGTTGTTCGACAGGCCGAGGCGCTTCAATTTGTCGGGGCGTGCCTTGCACACCGCTTCATGACCGAAGGGCATGAATGCGGCGAACAGCCGGTCGCGGATCGCCCCGGCGCTGGCGACTGACAATTGCTGACCGCAGACGATCGCGCACAGCCCAGGATAGCCGCCCTCGCGCCGGCGCAGGCTGAAGGCGCCAGCCTTGTCGGCGACCGGCTTGAGCCGCGGGTCGGCGAGGATCAACTCGGCGAGCCCGGCCTGCAAATCGGCCTCGGAGTGGAGGAAGTGGGTCATGCTATCCGTGTAGCAAGCCAGACGATAAATAGAAAAGCCATGACGTTGAACTTGCCACCCGTTTTCCGCTTTGCCCCGTCACCGAACGGCTATCTGCATCTCGGCCATGCGCTGTCGGCACTGCTCAACGCCGACAGGGCCGCGGCGGCGGGCGGGCGACTGCTGCTGCGCATCGAGGACATCGACGCCACGCGCTGCCGGCCGGAATACGAGGCGGCGATCTACGAGGATCTGGCCTGGCTCGGGATTCAATGGGAACAGCCGGTGCGCCGCCAGTCCGCGCACTATGACGACTACCGTGGCCCGCTGGCGAAGCTCGATGCGCTCGGCCTGATGTATCCGAGCTTCGAGAGCCGCGCCGAGATCGCACGTTTAGTCACCGAGCGCGGCAGCAATTGGCCGCGCGATCCCGATGGCGCGCCGCATTATCCCGGCGACGCCAAATCGATGAAGCCTGTCGAACGCGCCCGGCGCATGGCAAGCGGCGAGCCCTATGCGCTGCGTCTCGACATGGCCGCGGCGCTTGCGCGTACCGGCCCGCTCACTTGGCCCGAAACCGGCGCGGGGCCTTCCGGCGAAACCGGCACTGTCGTCGCCGATCCTTCCGCCTGGGGCGACGTCATCCTGGCGCGCAAGGAAACCCCGACCAGCTATCATCTTTCCGTCGTGGTCGATGACGCGGCGCAAGGCGTCACCAATATCGTGCGCGGTCGCGACCTGTTTCATGCCACCAGCGTGCATCGCCTGCTGCAAGCGCTGCTCGGCTTGCCGCGGCCGCGCTATCATCATCACCGCCTCATCCTCGACAGCGACGGCCGCAAACTGTCCAAGTCGACGGCGGCCACCGCCCTGCGCGAGCTGCGTGCGCGAGGTGCGACGGCCGCGGATATGCGAAAAGAGACCGGCCTCGATTGAACCCGCCTTCCATGCCATTGTCGGCGCGGGGGTAAGGATCGATGGCGAAACGCAAGGCCAGCAAGCGGCCGCGAAAGACGAAGGCGCGCCAGCGCAAGGCGCCGCCGGGGCGCGCGGTCGAGGCCGCGCTCGCCGGTGTCGCGCACGATATCCGCACGCCGCTGACCGGCATTGTGGCCCTGGCCGAGTTGCTGGCTGCCTCCAATATCGGCCCGCGCGAGCGCGAATGGGCCAAGGCGATCAAGAGCGGCGCCGACCATCTCGCGGTGCTGTCGAGCCTGATCGTCGATGCCGTCCGCGCCGACAGCGCCAAGCTGGTGCTGCGCCACGAGCCGTTTTCGCCGCGCGCGCTCGCCGAAACCGTGGGACAGGCATTGGCCGCGCGCGCCGGCAATCGCAACGTCACGGCCAAGATCGAGATCGCGAGCGACCTGCCGGCGCTCGTGTCCGGCGACGCCTTGCGGTTGCGTGCGGCGCTGGAAAATCTCGGCGACAATGCGGTGAAATTCACCCACGACGGCGGCGTCACTTTCAGCGCCGCTGCGAAGCCTGCCGCACGCGGCCGAGTCCACTTGATTTTCACCGTGACCGATAGCGGTATCGGTATGAGTGCCGCGGAAATGAAATTGCTGTTTCGGCCGTTTGCGCAGGCGAGCGAGCAGATCGCCCGGCGTTACGGCGGCGCCGGTCTCGGGCTGGTGTTCGTCAAGCGCATCGCCAAGGCGATGGGCGGTGACCTCAAGGTCACCAGCAAAAAGGGCAGCGGCAGCACGTTCCGGCTCACGGTACTGGCCGAGCGTTTCGCGGCGCAAACTTCGGCCCAAGCAAAACGCGGCGCGCCGGTGCGTCCGCTGTCGATCCTCTGCGCCGAGGATAATCCTTACGGCCGCGCCGTGATGAACACGATCGTCACCGAGCTCGGCCATCGCATCGATTTCGTCGACAGCGGCGAGGCCGCGGTCGAGGCGGCGGCGCGCGGCGGCTACGACGCGCTGCTGATCGACGTCACGCTGTCCGGCCTGGACGGCATCGAAGCCACGCGCCGCATTCGCGCGTTGTCGGGCAAAGCCGGGCAGGTGACGGTGATCGGGATTTCCGGGCGTGACGATGGCGCGACCGAACAGGCCGCGCTCGGCGCCGGCATGAATTTCTATTTCGCCAAGCCGATCAGCCCGAGCAGGCTGGCGCAGGCGCTGGCCGGCGGCGAAAAATAGGATATATTTCTGTTTTTAACGGGAGAAAACGCGATGCTGGAGCCCCTGCAACGAATGGTTTTGCTCGTTGTGCTGATTTTCGCGTCCGGTTTGACCATCGCCTCCGCGCAACAACCGGCCGCCAAGGAGGCGATTGAAAAATGCCTGGAGACGGCGGCGTCCGAACCGGCAGGTTTCGGCGGCCGATGCGTCGGGATTGTCGCCGATCCATGTATCAAAAAGGCCGAAGGCACCGCTTCCGACGTGAAAGATAAAAAGGCCTGCGCCGCGCGAGAGCTTGCCGTCTGGAATGGGATTTTGACGGCTGCGCTTCGGCAAATAAAAGCGGGAGCCGAGGCCAAGATGAATGCGGGCGTGACGTCCGCTCAGGCCACCTGGTCACAATCGCTCAAGACGCTTTGTCCCATTTTCGACAAGCTCGATCCCGGCATGTCGGAAGGCGGCGCCGAGTATTGCAGCCTGCAAGAGACCGCGCGCCGGGCTCTGATGCTGAAGAGGCTGGGAGAAGCCGTGAGCGAGCACTAGACGTTGCTCACGCCATTGGCGCGTTCAACGATGCGCACCACGTCCGACATGATGCGATTGAGTTCGAAATCTTTCGGCGTATAGACCGCGGCGACGCCGGATTTCTCCATCGCGGCCGCGTCTTCCGGAGGAATGATGCCGCCGACGATCAGCGGCATGGTCATGCCGGCGGCCTTCATGCGCGCCACAACGTCGGCGACCAGCGGCAGATGGCTGCCCGAGAGCACGGATAGGCCGATCACGTGCGCCTTCTGCTCGCGCGCGGCGTCGACGATTTCTTCCGGCGTCAGGCGGATGCCTTCGTAGACCACCTGCATGCCGGCGTCGCGCGCCCGCACCGCGATCTGCTCGGCGCCGTTGGAATGGCCGTCGAGGCCGGGCTTGCCGACCAGGAACGTCAGGCGGCGGCCAAGCTTGCGCGATACACGGTCGACCTCGCCGCGGATATCGTCGAGCCCGTCGACGTCGTTGCGCATGGCGTTGCCGACGCCGGTCGGCGCGCGATATTCGCCGAAGGCCTGGCGCAGCGTCCAGCCCCATTCGCCGGTGGTGACGCCGGCTTTGGCGCAGGCGATCGAGGGCGGCATGATATTGGCGCCGGTGACGGCGGCGCGCTTGAGCTCAGCCAGCGTCGCGGCGACGGCCTTGGGGTCGCGCTGCGCACGCCAGGCTTCCAGCCGTTCGAGTTGATTACGCTCGGCGTCTTCCGACACCGTCATGATCGAATCGATGCCGCCGGTCAGCGGCGACACTTCGGTTTCGAGATAGCGGTTGACGCCGACGACGACTTGTTCGCCGCGTTCGATGGCTTCGAGACGCGCGGTGTTGGATTCCACCAGCCGCTGCTTCATATAGCCGCTCTCGACAGCCACGACCGCGCCGCCCATTTCGTCGATGCGCTTGAGTTCTTCCATCGCTTCGGCCTTGAGCGCGTTGACCTTCTTCGTCATCACCTCGGAGCCGTCGAACAGATCGCCGTATTCCAACAGGTCGGTTTCGAAGGCTAAAATCTGCTGCATGCGCAGCGACCATTGTTGGTCCCACGGCCGCGGCAAGCCGAGCGCCTCGTTCCAGGCCGGCAACTGCACGGCGCGGGCGCGCGCGTTTTTTGACAGGGTCACCGCCAGCATCTCGATCAAGATGCGCGCGACGTTGTTTTCCGGCTGCGGCTCGGTGAGGCCAAGCGAGTTCACCTGCACGCCGTAGCGGAACAGCCGCTGCTTGGGATCGGTGATGCCGTAGCGTTCGCGCGTGATCTCGTCCCACAATTCGACGAAGGCGCGCATTTTGCAGATTTCCGTGACGAAGCGCATGCCGGCGTTGACGAAGAACGAGATCCGCCCGACCACCTCGCCGAATTTCTCCTGCGTTACTTCGCCCGACGCCTTCACGGTGTCGAGCACCGCCACGGCGGTTGCCAGCGCGAAGGCAAGCTCCTGCACCGGCGTCGCGCCTGCTTCCTGCAAATGGTAGGAGCAGATGTTCATCGGATTCCACTTCGGCAGTTCGGTGGTGGTGAAGATCGCCACGTCCTTGATCAGCCGCATCGACGGCGCCGGCGGAAACACATAGGTGCCGCGCGAGAGATATTCCTTGATGATGTCGTTCTGGATGGTGCCGGTCAGCGCGGTGCGCAGCGCGCCCTGCTCGTCGGCGACGGCAATATAGAGCGCCATGAGCCATGCCGCGGTGGCGTTGATGGTCATCGAGGTGTTCATGGTGCCGAGCGGAATCTGGTCGAACAACGCCCGCATGTCGCCGAGATGGTTGACCGGCACGCCGACTTTACCGACTTCGCCTTGGGCCAGGATGTGGTCCGAATCGTAGCCGGTCTGGGTCGGTAGATCGAAGGCGACCGAGAGGCCGGTCTGCCCCTTCGCCAGGTTCTTGCGATACAGCTCGTTGGAATCCGCCGCGGTCGAGTGACCGGCATAGGTGCGGAAAATCCAAGGTTTATCGCGCTTCGGTGTGTCGGCCATCGGGGTGCCTGTTACGGCAGTGTGACGTAACCTTTGCTGCAATGCAACATGGATACGCAGTCTTAAGACCCTGACTTTAACGTCGCTCGGGTCCCAACCGGTTCGAGCCATGATGACGAATTCCACAGGCGGTCCGCGCTACAGCATCGTCGTCCCTGTTTTTAACGAACAGGCGGTGCTGCCGGTGCTGCTGCGCCGCCTCGACCTGATGATGGCCGATCTCGACGGCGTCAGCGAGACGATCTTCGTCGACGACGGCAGCAGCGACTGCAGCGCCATCGTGCTCCGCGCCAAGGCCAAGGAAGACCCGCGCTATCGCTTCATCGGCCTGTCGCGGAATTTCGGCCATCAGGCGGCGATCACAGCAGGCATGGACGCCGCTAGCGGCGACGCCGTCATCGTCATGGATGCCGATTTGCAGGATCCGCCCGAAGTCGTCGGGCAGATGATCGAAAAGTGGAAGGAAGGCTACGAGGTCGTCTACGGCCGCCGCGTGTCGCGCGAAGGCGACAGCGCCTTCAAGAAATGGACCGCCAGCCTGTTCTACAAATTCCTCGGCTGCCTTTCGTCGGTCGACATCCCGCGCGACGCCGGCGACTTCCGGCTGATCGACCGCAAGGTGCTCGACGCCTTCCTCGCGATGCCGGAGCAGGATCGCTTCGTGCGCGGCATGTTCGCCTGGCTCGGCTTCCGCCAGACCGAAGTGGCGTTTCACCGCCTGCCGCGGCTCGCCGGCGAAACCAAATATCCATTCTTGAAAATGTTGCGGCTGGCGGCGAATGGCGTCATCGGATTTTCCGACGCGCCATTGCGGCTGGCGATCTGGTGCGGCTTCATCGTGTCGGCCTTCGCCGCGCTTTACGCCGCTTACGTGCTAGCGCACTGGGCCCTAGGCGACCGCAGCATGGTGGCCGGCTGGGCGTCCACCATTATCATCGTGTCGTTCCTGTCCGGCATCAACATGATCATGACCGGAATCATGGGCCTCTATGTCGGTCGCATCTATGCCGAGGTGAAGCGGCGTCCGCTCTATGTCGTGTCGGAAAAAGCCGGCTTCGATCACGCCGCGCAGCCACAATCGTCGCGGACCATCGACGCAGCTTAACGCGTCACCCGCGTGTGCACCACCGCGACGTCGTCGGCATAAACCCGCTTCCATTCCGGCAGATGGTCGAGCAACGCAACTGCGGGCGTAGAAGGCGTCAGCAGCGTCGCGCCGAACTTGTATTCGTCCAGCATCGCCAGAAAATCCGGCAGGTTTTGCAGGTCCAGCGCGTGGCTGTGCCGCATGATGAACTTCATGCCGTAAAGCTCGGCACGGCCGTCGATAAAGGCCGGAATGCCGACGAAATCGAGATAGCCGCCGAAGTCATAGGCGTTGAGGATACGGCTGGTTTTGTCGATCGAGGCCAGTGCGCGTGCCGGCGTGATGTCGGTGGCGGGCGCAATAGCGCGCGTGGCCGCGACACCGGTAATAGCGACCAGCATGGCGACGGCGGCCGCCGGCATCCATGCAGTAAAATGCGCGACATTGCGCTCGGCAGCCAAGCTTGCGAATTGCTTCGCGAGCGGTCGCGCCAAAAACAGCGGCGCCAGCAGGCCGAGCAGATCGGCATGGCGTGATTGCGACAGGCTCAAGTGCAAAAGGCCGAACACGATGAGAAGGCGCAACGGCGGCAGCTTCACGCCGCGATACAGCGCAAAGCCGAATGCACCGAGCATGATGAGTTCGAACGGGCCAAAATGGGTGAAGTCCTGCGCGCGCCATTCGGTGACGATGGTGAGCACCTCGCCGAGCGCGATGGTGCGCGCCGTCACCAGGATCGCTTCCGGGCCGTAAGGATTGATGCAGGCGGCGGCGAGCGCCATGACGCAGAACAGCAGCCACTGCCGCGCCACGCGCGGACGCGCGGACGCAGGCGCATTCCACAACGCGTCGCAGGCGATCGCGCCGGCAATCGCGATGCCGAAGGTGAAGCTGCCGTGCAGGTTCGCCCACAGGATCATCAGCGGCAGCAGGTGCCACGGGGGGCTGCGCTGTTCGTCGACTGCACGGATCAAGGTGCCGACCCACAGCACGATCAACGGCAGCGCCAGAATATGCGGCCGCGCCAGAACATGCGGCGACACCAGCACGAAAGCCGCGAGCACCGCGACCAGCGTCGGTACTGGCTGCCAGTGCAGCAACAAGAATCGTGTCAGCAAACCGAAAGATGCGGAAGCCGCGGCAGCGGCGAGCGCGACAACGCCAAGCCAGCCGCCGAGCGATTGTACGGTGGCGTAAGCGACCTGCGACAGCCACTCGAACGCGATCCAGTGTTCGCCGCGCATGGTCAGCGACAGCGGGTCGCTTGTCGGCACGCTGCGGTGCTCGAGGATCCAGCGACCCATCGCGATGTGCGAATAAGTGTCGGGGTCGCCAAGCAGTCGCGGCCCGAGCAGCATGAGCAAGCCGTAGAGACCCGCGGCCACGAGCCACGGCATCGCCGCTTGGGAATCGGCAATTCGGCTGCTGCGCTGAAGGGTCTGATCGGACATCGTGCTGCCTGTGAGCTCCCAAATTAGGAGGATGGCCTTGTTAAACCCTTAAAAATGAGGGTTTTAGGCCCCGTCTTGACGATATTGCGCTGCAGCATAAATTAAGTCACAGTGGTGACAGCTTTTAAGGAGGCTGCCGATGCCGGCTGTTGCGCAGGTGAGGGGCGTCGCTCCTCACAAGGACCTCTATGCTGTCGGCGAAATTCCGCCGCTCGGCCATGTGCCCGAGAAGATGCACGCCTGGGTCATTCGCCAGGATCGTCACGGGCCGCCGGATAAATCGTTTCAGCTTGAAGTCGTGCCGACCTGGACGATCGGCGAGGACGAAGTCCTCTTGCTCGTGATGGCAGGCGGCGTGAATTACAACGGTATCTGGGCCGGCCTCGGCCAACCGATCACGCCGTTCAACGTGCACAAGCAGCCCTATCATATCGCCGGCTCGGATGCCTCGGGCATCGTCTGGGCGGTCGGCGCCAAGGTGAAGCGCTGGAAGGTCGGCGATGAAGTCATCGTCCATTGCAATCAGGATGACGGCGACGACGAAGACTGTAACGGCGGCGATCCGCTCCTGTCGCCGTCGCAACGCATCTGGGGTTACGAGACGCCGGACGGCTCGTTCGCGCAGTTCTGCCGCGTGCAGTCGCGGCAACTGATGCAGAAGCCGGCGCATCTCACCTGGGAAGAGTCGGCCTGCTACACGCTGACGCTGGCGACCGCCTATCGCATGCTGTTCGGCCATCCGCCGCACACGCTCAAGCCCGGCGACAATGTGCTGATCTGGGGCGCCTCCGGCGGCCTCGGCGTGTTCGGTCTGCAGCTTGTCGCGGCCTCCGGCGCCAACGCCATCGCGGTGGTCTCTGACGAATCCAAGATGGAATACGTCTTCAACCTCGGCGCCAAAGGCGCGATCAACCGCAAGGAGTTCAAGTGCTGGGGCCAACTGCCTCAGGTGAATTCCGCCGAATATAACGACTGGAGCAAGGAAGCTCGCCGTTTCGGCAAGGCGATCTGGGACATCACCGGCAAGCGCGACGTCGATATCGTATTCGAGCATCCGGGCGAGGCGACCTTCCCGGTATCGTCGATGGTCGTGAAGCGTGGCGGCATGGTCGTGTTCTGCGCCGGCACCACCGGCTTCAACATCACCTTCGACGCGCGTTACGTCTGGATGCGGCAGAAGCGCATCCAGGGCTCGCATTTCGCCCATCTCAAGCAGGCCTCGCAGGCCAACCGCTTCGTGCTCGAGCGCCGCATCGACCCGTGCATGAGCGAGGTGTTCGAGTGGGACAAGATCCCGCTGGCGCATATGAAGATGTGGCAGAACAAGCATCCGCCCGGCAACATGTCGGTCCTGGTCGGCGCGCCGCGCACGGGGCTCAAGACGCTGGAAGACGTGCAAGAGGCGGCGGTCGCCAGCTAGCGCGCGGTCGTTTCCGGTTCGAACGGATCGGATTCCGACGTGGACGCCGGGGCCGGTTGAGGCGATGCCGAAGCGAAGCCTTTTCCTTGCCGCTCTCGCCGCTTTGCCCGTCGCTGTGCGATCACCGAATTCAATTCGCCGCCGTAGATGAAGATCGACGCGCAGACATAGAGAAAGATCAGCGCGATCATCGCCGACGCCAGCCCGGCATACATCGAGACATAGGCAAAGGCGTAATTGGCGAGGTATCGGCCGAACGCGGTGCCGGCGATCAGCCACAGCAGCAGCGTCGCGACGATGCCGGGCACAATTTCCATGAACGAACGCCGGCCTGCGGGCAGCCAAGCGTGCACGATCAAAAGCGAGATCACCAGCACCACGACCGCTACCGCGTAGCGCACGAAGGTCACGAGATTGCCGAGCGGCTCGAGCGTCGGCAAATACTGCACCAGCTTGCCCCAGATGAAGGGCGCCAGCACGACTAGGAATGCAAACGCGAGGATCGCGACCGCGGCCACCAGCACATAGCCGATCGACTCCAGCCGTAGTAGCCACCAGGAGCGGGGCTCCTTCATGTCGTACGCGCGGTTCAATGCGATGCGTAGGCTTTCGACACCGCTGGACGAGAAATACAGCGCGAATAGAACGCCGAAGGTCAGCACGCCGGTGCGCATTTCGGTCAGCACCCCGGAGATGTCGAAGGCGATCGGAGCTGCCACTTCCTTGGGCCAGGCTTCGAGCAGGATGCGCGCGGCCTCGTCGGCAAGCTGCTTCGAGCCGAAGAAAAATCCAGCGAGCGCGGTCACCACGATCAAAAACGGGAACATCGCCATCAAGGTCGACAGCGCGATATGGCTGGCGATGGCCCAGCCGTCGTCGGCGAGAAAATGCCGGAACGCGTCGACGGTGATACGAAACGACGATTTGAAAATGCGCAAAGCGTTGGCCCCAAACGAACGTCCAAGCGAACACGTCCGCAGTTTGAGATTGGCAATAACCGCGCGCTTTGCAAGGGGCGTGACCCGGAACGAGGTCGCAGCGACGCGTCAGGCCGCCTGCACATTGGTGAGGAACCGGCGCACTTCCGCGTCCAGTCCCTCGGCCTCGGTCGCAACGGCGTCGGCGAGATCCTTGACGTCGGAGGCTGTCGCGCGGGCGTCGGTGGTGACGCCGGCCACTTTGCTCATGGCTTCGGCGCCGGTGCGCGCTTCGCCGGAGGCGCGGCTGACGCCTTCAGCAATCGAGGCCACCGCGGAATTCTGCTGATCGACCGTCGCCGCCACCATTGTGGCGATCGACGACATGTCGCGGATGATGTCGTTGACTTGCTCGATCGCCCGCGCCGCGTCGGCCGCGGCCGATTGGATCGAGCCGATTTGCAGGGCGATTTCCTCGGTCGCCTTCGCCGTCTGTCCGGCCAGCGATTTCACTTCCGCCGCGACCACTGCAAAGCCCTTGCCGGATTCGCCGGCCCGGGCGGCTTCGATGGTGGCGTTGAGCGCCAGCAGATTGGTCTGCCCGGCAATGGCCTGGATCAACCCGACCACTTCGCCGATACGGGTGGCGGCCTTGCCGAGTTGCATCATGGTGGTGACGGTGCGTTCCGCTTCCGACACCGCGCGTCCGGCGACGTCGGTGGATTTTGCCGCCTGCGAGGCGATCTCGCCGATCGAAGCCGCAAGTTCTTCCACTGCGCTCGCCGCCGCCGTCACATTGTCAGACGCGGCGCTGACGCGCTGCTCGGCGGTGCGGGCTTCCGCCGACACCGTGTCGGCCGTTTTGTTGAGATCGCTCGAACTCATCTCGAGCTTGATCGAGGCCGCGCGTAGCTTGCCGAGCACGCCTTCGACCGAATGCTTGAACTGGCCGATCGTCTGCGAAATCGTGTCACTGCGCTGTTCCTTGGCGCGGTTGTCTTCGGCTTGCGTATCGGCCAACCTTTCGCGCTCGACCATGGTGTCGCGGAACACGATCACCGTGCGGGCCATATCGCCGATCTCGTCGCGGGCCTGAGTGGCGGGGATACGGGCGCTGGTATCGCCATTGGCGAGCCGCTTCATGACGTCGGCCAGGCCGTTGAGCGGCCGTGTGATGCTGCGGCCGATCAGCCAACTCAGGCCGAGGCCGAGTGCGACCATGGCGATGCCGACGGCGATGATCCCGGTACGCGTCCGTGCTTGCGAGGTGATTAGTCCCGACGACGCTTCATCCGCGGCTTGGCGCGCGCGCTCGATGATTTCATCGGCCCGTGGCCTCATGCGCAGGGTGTCGATGTCGATAATGGCGCGCAACGCATGGACGCGGTCGTAGCCCTCGATCCATTTGGCGAAAGTCTCGGCGTAGGTTTTCACCTGCTCGTCGAGTGAGTCCTTCATTGCCGGCGTGCCGTCGATCACCTCGAAGATGTCGGCGAAGCGCTTGTAGGCGGCGATAAACTGCTGCCGGGTCAGCTCGGCTTGGGTGAGGCGGTAATCGGTTTCGTGGTGGCGCATGGTCAGCAACGACATCATGAGCTTGGCGGCTTCCGCCTCGGCCAGCCACGTCATGTTCTCGTTGAGGATGCGCTCGACGGCGTTGCTGGCGTCACGAAGATCGCGTCGCAGGCCCGAACCGTCGGTGAAGCCCAGCGTGGTCTGCTCGCGGGCCAGTTCTTGGAAATTCTCGCGCAAGTCCGTCACGTCCTTGCGCAGGCCCGTGATATTTTCGGTGCGCTGGCCTTCGATCGAATTGGCGAGAATGTTGAGGCTGATGACAGCCAATCCGTGCGCTCTGTCGAAGTCCACCACCAGATTGTCGCTTGGCGCCGAGGCAAAATCCTTGGCGATGATCCGCATCGTGGCGAGCGCGCTTTTGAAATCGCGGCTGGCGTCGGCCAACGCGCCGGAGCGGCTGACGGTGGCGAAGGCGGTGGCGACGTCGCGCTCGCCGCCGAGATAGGTCAGCCCGTTGGCGAGAAAACCCACCACCGGGATTGCTGCCAACACCACAATGCGCGTGCGCACCGACATGGACGCGAGCAAGCGGGTCAGGCGGTTGAGAGGGGACGAGAGGTTCATGAAGCGCGTGAAGCCGTTTCGTGGGGCGAATGGAAGCTGCGCCGGGGCTACACCCGCAGCAAACTCCGAAATGGTTAATTTTGTAGGAATTTGGCGGTGCTGCGGCCGAAACCGTTGGGAAATCGAGGAATTTGCGCCACTTTGCTTTTGTGCAGTGCACGCGTAATGTTTCCGGGCAGCCGGCACTCAAACGCCTTTGGCCGTATCGAGGATCCCATGCCGATCGCCGCTTCCCGCGTCCCCGCCGAACATGAACTGGTCGAACTCGGCCGGGAGGCTTCGACCGCGCTCGATGCCCTGCTGGCCGATGCGGTGGCGAAGGTGCGCGAACGGGTGGTGGTCGAAGGCCACTCCGTCGCCAAGTTGTTCGATCGCGAGCAGCGCGCCACCCACGGGCTGGCCTGGCTCGCCACTTACGTCGAATCGGTGCGCCAGCTCGCCGCCTATAACCAGCGCATGATTGCCAACGGCACTTTTGGCGAAGTCGAAGAGCACAT
>Ga0193699_10000548_pt1 | contig 15975 bp, 19 predicted proteins | sample L3c2metaG_FD_160095 | JGI IMG/M metagenome (GOLD analysis project Ga0193699, IMG submission 160095) | Soil microbial communities from a riparian zone of the East river system, Colorado, United States - L3c2 | ecosystem: Environmental > Terrestrial > Soil > Riparian zone | place: USA: East...
ACGAACTCGACGGCATCGTGATCGATTGCCGCGGCCTCGCCGCGCGCGACACCCAGCCGGGTTTGCGCGGCGTCAAGGGCGAGATGATCCTGATCGAGACCGACGAAGTCGAATTGTCGCGCCCGGTGCGGCTGATCCATCCGCGCTGGCCGCTCTATGTGATCCCGCGCGGCGGCAACCGTTTTATGCTGGGCGCGACCTCGATCGAGGCCGAGGATACCGGCGTCAGTGTCCGCTCCGCGCTGGAGCTGCTCGGCGCCGCCTATGCGGTGCATCCGGCGTTCGCCGAAGCGCGCATCGTCGAATTCGGCTCCGGGCTCCGCCCGGCGTTTCCCGACAATCTGCCGCGCATCGCGGTTCACAACCAGAAGATCGCGGTCAACGGGCTCTACCGCCACGGCTTCCTGCTGGCGCCGGCGCTGGCGGAGCTGACGCTCGGTTATGTGCAGCGCGGCGTGATCGACAATGAGGTGATGCAATGCGCGTGACCGTCAACGGCGAACAGCGCGAGATTAATTCCAGCAGCGTCGACGCGCTGCTCGGCGAGCTCGAATACGAGGGCACGCATTTTGCGATCGCGCTGAATTACGACGTGCTGCCGCGCAGCCAGTGGGCGCAGACGCCGCTGAAAAGCGGCGACGAAATCGAGATCATCACGCCGCGGCAGGGAGGGTGACGGGATGAGTGCGATATCCGCTACAAACTCCGCCGTCATCCTGAGGTGCGCGCTCAGCGGCGCAATTGCGCCGCGGACTTGCGCGCCTCGAAGGATGGCAGCGTACTCCGTTGCTCATCCTTCGAGGCTCGCCGAAGACGGCGAGCACCTCAGGATGACGACCTCGCTTTGTTGCGAGCAAGGATACTAACGCCATGCTGAACTTCTACGGCAAAACCTTTTCCTCCCGCCTGTTGATCGGCAGTGCGCTGTATCCGTCGCCGGCGATCATGCAAGGAGCGATTCGCGGCTCGGGGGCGCAGATCGTCACGGTGGCGCTGCGGCGCGAGGCCGCCGGCGGCAAGACCGGCGATGCGTTCTGGTCGCTGATCCGCGAGCTCGATGTCACGGTGCTGCCGAACACCGCGGGCTGCCGCAGCGTGCGCGAGGCGGTGACCACCGCAAAACTGGCGCGCGAATTGTTCGGCACCGCCTGGATCAAGCTCGAGGTGATCGCCGACAACGACACGCTGCAGCCGGACGTGATCGGCCTGGTCGAGGCCGCCGCCATCCTGATCAAGGACGGCTTTGAGGTGTTTCCCTATTGCACCGAAGACCTCAGCGTCGCGATGCGGCTGGTGGATGCCGGCTGCAAGGTGGTGATGCCATGGGCGGCGCCGATCGGCAGCGCCAAAGGCGTCATCAACCCTGATGCCCTGAAACTGTTGCGCGACCGGCTGCCCGATATCACGCTGGTGGTCGATGCCGGTTTGGGCGCGCCGAGCCACGCCGCACACGCGCTCGAACTCGGCTACGACGCCGTGCTGCTCAACACCGCCATTGCAAAAGCCGCCGACCCCGTCGCGATGGCGAATGCGTTTCGCCTCGGCGTCGAGGCCGGCCGCACCGCCTATGAGGCAGGCTTGATGGAAGCCCGCGACTTCGCCTCCCCTTCCACCCCTGTCATCGGGACACCGTTCTGGCATGCCGTATCCTGATCGCTCCGCGTATCCTGATCGTTTCTATCCTGTCGTGGACAGCGTCGCCTGGGTCGCGCGGCTGGCGCTGCTTGGCGTCGGCACCATTCAACTGCGCGCCAAGGAGCTGAACGATTCCGAGGCGCTGCAGATCGTCACCGACGCCCTCGAGGTGATCAAGGGCACGCCGGCAAAACTCGTCGTCAACGATTACTGGCGTGCGGCGATCGTGGCCGGCGCCAAACATCTGCATCTCGGCCAGGAAGACCTGGTGGATGCCGACCTCAAGGCGATCCGCGACGCCGGGCTGACGCTCGGGATCTCCACCCATGACGATACCGAACTCGAAACCGCGTTGCGCGCCGATCCCGATTACATCGCGCTGGGCCCGATCTTTCCGACCACGCTGAAGTCGATGCGGTTTGCGCCGCAGGGCATTCCCAAGATCAGCGAATGGAAAAAGCGCATCGGCGGCATTCCGCTGGTCGCGATCGGCGGCATCAAGCTCGAACAGGCGCGCGAAATCTTCGCCGCCGGCGCCGACTCGATCGCTGTGGTCAGCGACGTCACCCAGAACACCGATCCCGACGCGCGGGTGCGCGCGTGGCTGCAACTGCACGCCGAGGCCGCATGATGGGAGCTGGCCGAGAGACCCCCACCCCGGCCCTCCCCCGCAAGCGGGAGAGGGGGCGCACCGCGCCCGTGTCTTCCTCCCTCTTCCGATCGCGTGAGGGCGTTCGCAGCGGACTCCTTTCTTCCCTCTCCCGCTTGCGGGGGAGGGTGGCGCGCTCGTTAGAGCGCGACGGGTGGGGGCCGACGCGGGCGCACTGGTCAACGCAAACCTTCGCCGAGGCCGCATGAAGAGGATGCCTGATGTCAAATTCGGTGTTTATCGCGCGGCTGATCGGGCCGGTGATGCTGGTGATCGGGCTCGCCGTGTTCGCCAACCAGCGCGCGTTTCGCGAGCTGGCCGAGGAGTTTCTGGCGAGCCGGGCGCTGACCTTTCTCAGCGGCCTGATCATCATGCCGGCCGGGCTCGCCATCGTGCTGACGCACAACATCTGGGCCGTGGACGGACGGGTGATGATCACGATGTTCGGCTGGGCCAACCTCATCGGCGGCGCCATTCGGCTGGCGGCGCCGGCCTATGTGATGCAGACCGGCCGCGCCATGCTGAAGCGGCCGTATTTCATACCCATTGCCGCCGCGATCTGGGTCGTGGCGGGAGCGCTGTTTTGCCTGTTTGGATTTCGGCACTGAAAGAAACTTATCTCCGGAAGGGAGCAACACCATGAACAAGCCCATCAATTCAGCCGAGCTGAAGCCTGCCGTCACCACCGGCCCGCTGCCGTCATCGCGCAAGATCTTTGTCACGCCCGACGAGGCGCCCGATGTGCAGGTGCCCTTGCGCGAGATCATCCTCAGCGAGGGCGCCGGTGAGCCGAACCTGCCGGTCTACGACACTTCCGGTCCCTACACCGATCCGGCCGTGACCATCGACGTCAATGCCGGGCTGTCGCGCGCGCGCATCGCATGGGTCAAGGAGCGCGGCGGCGTCGAGGAATATCAGGGCCGCGACATCAAGCCGGAAGACAACGGCAATGTCGGCGCCTCGCATGCGGCGAAATCGTTCAACGCGCATCACAAGCCGCTGCGCGGGCTCGACGGCCACATGATCACGCAGCTCGAATTCGCCCGCGCCGGCATCATCACCAAGGAGATGATCTACGTCGCCACCCGCGAAAACCTCGGCCGCAAGGTGCAGCTCGAGCGCGCCGAAGCCGCCCTCGCCGACGGCGAAAGCTTTGGCGCCTCGGTGCCGGCGTTCGTCACCCCGGAATTCGTCCGCAGCGAAATTGCCCGGGGACGCGCCATCATCCCCTGCAACATCAACCACGGCGAACTCGAGCCGATGATCATCGGCCGCAACTTCCTGACCAAGATCAACGCCAATATCGGCAACTCCGCGGTCACCTCGTCGGTCGAGGAAGAAGTCGACAAGATGGTGTGGGCGATCCGCTGGGGCGCCGACACCGTGATGGACCTTTCCACCGGCCGCAACATCCACACCACGCGGGAATGGATTCTTCGCAATGCGCCGATTCCGATTGGGACGGTTCCGATCTATCAGGCGCTGGAGAAGTGCGACGGCGATCCCGTCAAACTGACCTGGGAGCTCTACAAGGACACGTTGATCGAACAGTGCGAACAGGGCGTCGATTACTTCACCATCCACGCCGGCGTGCGGCTGCCCTACATCCACCTCACCGCCAACCGCGTCACCGGCATCGTGTCGCGCGGCGGCTCGATCATGGCGAAGTGGTGCCTGGCGCATCACAAGGAAAGTTTCCTCTACACGCACTTTGAAGAGATTTGCGACCTGATGCGCAAATACGACGTGTCGTTCTCGCTCGGCGACGGCCTGCGGCCGGGCTCGATCGCCGACGCCAACGACCGCGCGCAATTCGCCGAACTGGAGACGCTCGGCGAGCTGACGCAGATCGCGTGGAAGAAGGGCTGCCAGGTGATGATCGAAGGCCCCGGCCATGTGCCGCTGCACAAGATCAAGATCAACATGGACAAGCAGCTCAAGGAATGCGGCGAGGCGCCGTTCTATACCCTGGGGCCGCTGACCACCGACATCGCGCCGGGCTACGACCACATCACCTCAGGCATCGGCGCGGCCATGATCGGCTGGTTCGGCTGCGCTATGCTGTGCTACGTGACGCCAAAAGAGCATCTCGGCCTGCCCAACCGCGACGACGTCAAGGTCGGCGTCATCACCTACAAGATCGCCGCCCACGCGTCCGATCTCGGCAAGGGCCACCCCGCCGCGCAACTGCGCGACGACGCGCTAAGCCGCGCCCGCTTCGACTTCCGCTGGGAGGACCAGTTCAACCTCGGTCTCGATCCCGACACCGCGCGCAGCTTCCACGACGAAACTCTCCCTAAGGACGCGCACAAGGTCGCGCATTTCTGCTCGATGTGTGGCCCAAAATTCTGCTCGATGAAGATCACGCAGGATGTGCGGGACTATGCCGCGACGCTGAACGATCCTGACAAGCGGGCGGTGGCCGGTGGTGCCGTCGGCATGTCGGTGTCGGGTGTGATCGAGGATGGGATGGCGCAGATGAGCGCCAAGTTCAAGGAGATGGGCGGGCAGGTTTATCTGGATGCGGAGAAGGTGAAGGAGAGCAATCGGGTGTTGTGAGGGAGGTTGCGGAACCCGGGCGAGGTGCAGACTCAAGCATAAATGTCAGACCTAAAACAGGCCAGAGAATACCTACAGAGGCTATTCGGTTGCTTGGACGAATTCTTCGTTCGAGCAACCGGTCAGAGCGCCATTTCGTTTTCTTCAATTGACGAATTCACTGACGAAGTTCATCGGAATGCGCGTCTCTTGGCAAGCCGAGGTGCGACTGCGTTCCCTTGGCTGTACGAGACGCTAGGAAAAATTTACTCAACGAATGGAGCGCAGGCTTTCCAGACCGCCAAGAAACTTGGTGGTCTCAAGCTGGTACAAGCTGGCTCTCGCTTCACGAATAGTCATTTAAGTCCGTGCGCACATCTCTCCTTTACGCAGACACTGTGCTTATTCCAGATCCGGTGGCTCCATGGATTGAGAGTGCACGGGGCGAGGAGCGATTCCGTGACGTCCTCCTCCTTCAAAACGCTCACGCCCTGCTTCATTTAAAGCCGATCGTCGACGCCGACCTGCCGAACTTGCCAATCTTTGTATTCCCGAGTTGGGAAAAGCCGCTTGAGGAACGTGACCCACACACACAGAGAGGAATCGACCGGCTCATTGCGGATATATTGGGCCGCTTTGTGGAGCCGAGCATTGGTTCACTAGCGGATGCCGCTGACTTCGCTAGGAAGAACCCCGATCAGTTCATCTCTGCCGTAGAAAAACACAATCTCATTGTTGCACCCGGCGGCGAGATTGGCGCGCCAATTGCAAAAGCTCTCACTCAATATGACAACGACATCGCACGATGGCGAACAAAAGATTGGATCGCCAAATTTCACTCGTTGCCGCAGGCGGTGCGAGTACTCCAGCTATTGTCCGAGCGAGTTACGCCTCAATACCACCTGCTCGAGAACTCGGCCGAACTAACCGCTCATCCCTTGATCGCCATTAAACAGCAATCCTACTACTTCAGAATGATTTCCGATTTGAACGCCGAACGGCTCTCAAAATTAGGGGTATTGACCGAGAGCACTGGAGCGGCAATTAAGAGCCTAAGCTCAGAGCGACTGGGCTGGCTGTCTAATGTTCCGCTTGACGCGTTGATCGAGCTCAGGAAAGACGCTGGAAATGTCGAGTTCCGCAAGCGCTTAGACGGCGCGATCGGACGACTCCACGGATCGACCATAGCGGATATTGATAAAGTCACGGCCGAAGTTTGTTTAGAGATAGAATACGCGATCTCCGAACATCAGAAGTCGGTCCGAAAAATAGAGTCGACGTATACCCAAAAGCTTCTTAGGACCACCAGCTTGGCCGTTGGCGCCGCCGCTTGCGCGCTGGTGCCTTCACTGGCTCCATATATAGGCCCTGCGTTGCCGTTCGCAGCCGCGGCAAAGTTGGGGTGGGATGCTTGGGATAGAGAAGTTGAGAAGCGCCAACAAGCAAAATCTCTGGTGGGTATTCTTGCTACAGCCCGTGGAGCGGATTAGCGGCAACGTAATCCGCCAACTTCTGTCGCTTCGGCAATGGCGGGTTACGGTTCAGCCTGACCCACTCCACCTCCTGTCGCTGGATGCGGAGAACGTGAAGGAGAGAGCAGCAGGGTGTTGTGAGGATGCGAGAAGCGAAAGCAGTCTACGAAAGACACGGGGTAATCACTAATGTCAGCTGTTGGCACTCAAAAACTCTTCCCAAGCGAATCTAGCCGGCATTTCTTGTTGAAACTCGATGCGCACGATTGTCCAAGCGGAAAACCTCAGCCGCAAGCACCATCTGATTGGGAAGGAACCTACTTTCACTCCACCAAACCCCGTGCAACGCAGCACGGGAAGACGCTACCTCTTGATCAGCGCGTTTCTCCCGTCCCCGGGGATAATTTGCTGATCTGGATCAACATGCAAACCGGGGGAACTGGTTTGACGGCCACTGCTCGAGTTTCCTCGTGCGAACATCGAGATACAGAGTTACGAATTCGCGTTGAAAACGTAATTCTACTACCCGAACCTCGCATCGATGACGCGATGCTCCGGCCCGGAGACAAGTCACGTCGACCTGGCGATGTTTTGGACGATATCAAGTTCACCCGCACCTCCAAGCTGAGGTATTTATCTCCGTCGGATTGGTATGGGCTAAATGCAAGAGCCGGATCAAAAACGCCCGAATTTTTTCAGCAAGGGGCGGAAGAAGAAGTATCTCGCCGTGAGCGTTTAGGCACAATTTCCTCGCGACCGGCACAAGTGGATTTTAGTAACCGCTTGCGAAGCGCATATAACGGGAAATGTGCTGTGACGGGTTGCACGACCCCACAAGCGCTCCAAGCAGCCCACATCCACGTCAATGAGCGGATGCAAGTTGGAGATGGAACAACATCTAAAAATGATGACAACAATTTGGAAAACGGCATTCTACTTCGAGCGGATATTCACGCCCTGTTTGATAGAGGATTAATAGCGTTATCTCAGGACGGCACTAAAATTGAGGCAAGCGACGGTTTGACGGATAAGACATATGAATTTTTGGAAAATGAGCACGTTTTCCGTCCTTCTTATTCTCCGCCGTCCCGCCATAATATCACATCGCATCGCCGCCGATTTGGCTTCCCGTGCGATTAGTAAAAAGCGAAATCTGCCTCGATTGACTGGACACGGCAGGTCAGGCTTTCGGCCGATCTGCTCTGCTCCCTACCTCACCCGCCTGTAAAAATTGCTCGCACTCCCCCGCCCTCCGGCCACGCTGGTATTGGTGTTGACGAACTCCTCGGCGGTGAGCTTGTCGATGGTGCGAGTCTGCGCCTCGCCCTCCCAGTTCGGGAATGACGTGGAAACGATGTGGTAGGTGACGGTCTTCTTCGCCTCGTCGACCGTGTAGGTGCCGAATACCGACAGGCTGCGCCGCATGATGCCGGCGTATTCCTCAGGCGTGCCGGTCAGTCGGTTGTTGGACGCGATCCTGGGCACGTCGCCGGCGACATGGATCTGGGCGAAGCGGCCGTCGGCGGTGAAGATCAAAATCCCTTTGGGCGTCTCGCCGAACGGAAACGACTTCTTGCCGTCGGGCGCCGTTACTTCGGCGACCACGAAATTCCAGCTGCCGACGATCTGGTCCTTGAGGCTCGTCCCCGATTGCGCGGCGGCGGCGCCGGCCGAGAGGGCGAGCGCGAGCAAGGTGGCGATGATGGTCCTCAACTTCATAAAATCCTCCCCCTAGGTGTTGGCCCGCAAGCTACACGGGAACGCATCGTGGCGCGAGACTGCTCGGAGCCGCGCTCGAAAATGCAGCCAACGGCATGGCCTGTGATGCGACCCTCGTCATACCCGGGCTTCGTCCCGGGCATCCACGTCTTACTTCACTTCAAGCGAGAAAGACGTGGATGGCCGGGACGAAGCCCGGCCATGACGAAAGCACGAGTCATATTCATCGGTCAGAAAGTGCCTCAAAATGCAGGGGACGAATTTTCGGTCGACATGTTGAGATTCTGTCGCTGAGTTGCACATGCTGTTTGCTGATTGCCCGACGGGCAAATCACTCATTGGTTTTTGCAGCAGGCTGTCCAGCCCCTTTGAGAAAAATATTCCGCTTAACCCGTCGGGCAAATCATCTCTATAGCTCCGCCCGTCTCACCCGATGAGAGGGGCGGATCGCGAGTCGTCACGAACGTGCGGTGGGATGCGGTGGACGCGAAAGTTGCGACTGACGAGCGTGGCTCAAGCGGACGGCGAAGTCGTGTGGTCCTGGCGCCCGACGCTGGCGCTAAGCTTTGCGGAGATGATCCGCGAAGTGACGGTGGCAAAAGAGCTCGGCTCACCGGGGAGAGCGCGAAATAAGCCGTAAAACCATTGCGCAGGGAAGGCCGGATTGCCTCCGCTGAACCTGTATGCTCGTGTGCGTTTTTTCTTGTGCATTTTGCACACGAGACCGCGGGTGCAGCGCGCACCCGGCTTTCCCTGCGCCCTCTTATTTCCTGGGGGTGAAAATCGAAGCAAAGCTCGGGCGCATCGCGCCGCGAGAATGCGGACGCACGTCCTCTGGCTGTTTGACAGTTCAATCGGAACCAAACCCCGTCATTGCGAGGAGCGCTTGCGACGAAGCAATCCAACTTGTTTCAGCGAAGCTGGATTGCTTCGCTTCGCTCGCAATGACGTTGATAGGCTAAGCCGCATGCCCCATCATCCACCGCTCCCGTGCACAAGCACAGCGATAGGTTCCCCGCTACTTCAACGTAATCGCCAGCCCGCTGAGGTCCACATTCGCCATCAGCCCGACCTGGCGGCCGGACAGTTCCAGCACCGCGCCCTTCTGGTTGGTCAGCACGATCGCGCGCGCGCCGCCGCCGACCGCGAGGCCGGCGCCCGCCGCGCCATAGACGCCGGCGACATCCGAGGGGCGGTGGATGTTGCTGACGCGCCCGCGCAGCACCGTCTTCGAGCCGCCGAACACCAGACCGTAGTCCAGTCCGCCCGCGGACAGCGGGTAGCTGCGGCCGCGAAAATTCAGCGAGCCGCCGCCGCCCGAGCCGCCGATGATCCAGCCCGCCTTGTAGATGACGAGTTGCACGCTGCCTTCGTCGGCATGGGAGGCGGAGGACAGGACGGTGCCGGCAAAAGCCGTCAGCGCGACCAGCGCGACACGGATGGCGGATGAGATCTTCATGGGTACGGTTCCCTCGGGGATTTGTGAATGGGCTGCGACGAATCAAACCGGGTCGCGCGTTGCCGAGTCTAGCCTATCGGCCGGATGGGCAAAGCGTATTCGTGCCCGACGGCGGGTTACGGCCACGCCTTACCCAGCCTACGGCGTGTCACTTTTCGAACATCTCCTCGAACAGCGACTTCGCCCGCTCCAGTCCTTCCTGTGTGAAGACTACCGATTTCACCTTGCCCACGGGATTGTCGATCATGCCCTTGTCGTGCAACCGGCCGAGCACGTCCCAATCCATCCCTTTCCAAGCCCTGCAGTGGTCGTGCAGCGTCAGATAGAGCAGCGCCAGTGCGGTGTCGTCGATCTTATCGGTGTTGAGGGGCATCGCGAACCTCCTTGTGCATGCCGGTTCGTGCCATCGTATTCAGGATCGCGCCGGAGGCAATCGGGGACCGGCCTCCGGCTGCCGCTTCATGCGCAGCTTGGCGTTTCCGTTGCCGTCATTTTGAAATAGCTTGGCTCGAAGGCCCCAAAACCAACAAACAGAGGAAACACCCATGCCCCTCTTGCAAAACCACATCGCTGTCGTCACCGGCGCTGCTTCCGGGATCGGCCGCGCGATCGCATCGGGTTATGCCCGCGAGGGCGCGCAAGTGGTGCTGCTCGACGTCAACGCGAAGGCGGCAAGCGAAGCCGCGCAGGAAATCCGCGATGCCGGCGGCAAGGCCGAGAGTTTTGCGCTCGACGTCACCAGACGCGACGACTGCATCGCAACTGCAAAACAGATCGCCGGCAAGGTCGGGCCGGTTTCGATCCTGGTCAACAATGCCGGCATCGCGCGCCGCAACGGCATGCTGGGTGCGGCCGAGGCAGTGATCAAGGATTGGGAAGACATCATCGCCATCAACCTCACCGGCGTCTTCAACGTGACCTACGCGTTTCTGGAATCCCTGCGCGCGGCAAAGGGGCGCATCGTCAATATCGGCTCGATCCAGTCGTTCGTGCATCTGCGCACGCCGAGTTCGCCGGCCTATACCGCCTCCAAACACGGCGTGCTCGGCTTCACCAAGGCGCTGGCCGCCGAACTCGGCAAGGATGGCGTGCGGGTCAATGCGATCGGCCCGGGGTTTATCGAAACACCGCTGAACGAGAAGGTGCGCGCCAGCAATCCGGATCTCGCAAAAGTCTTCATCGATCACACCCCGCTGGGACGCGCCGGCAAACCGGAGGACATCGTCGGGCCGGCGATCTTCCTCGCGTCCGATATGTCGGCCTATGTGACGGGATCGATCGTGATGGCCGATGGCGGCTATCGGACGATTTGAGCGCGCCGCGGGGCGACAACATTCGCTCCGTCGCCGGCTTGTGGCGGGCAAAACGGAGCGGATTCATCGGGTTCCGCCGCGCGTTAAGAATTTGTTAACCGACTCCCCCCACGTTGCCATCCGCTGGGGGTTGTTCGTTCTCGATGTTTCCGCTCCACGGATCGAGCGGGCGTTGATCGGGAGGTGTCAATGACCCATGAGTCCGCTGTCTACTCGCCGCAAGTTGCGGCGCCTTCGCTAACGCCAAACGAAATCGTGCCGCTGCTGATCGGATCCACCGTCGGCGAGGTCGAGCGCGAGCTGGTGCTGCAAACCCTGGCCCGCTGCGACGGCAATCGCACCCGCGCCGCGCGGGTGCTCGGGGTGTCCGTGCGCACCCTGCGCAACAAGATTCGGCAATACGCCGCCGACGGAATCGACGTGCCGGCGCATAGTGAATAGAGTACGCGCCGGCCGGGCGGAACGTCCCGGGCGGAGCAACGCCTTGTCCAACGCGCCGCATTTCGACATCGACGTCGCAGCCTTCTGGGCCGATCCCTATCCGGCGCTCGCAAAAATGCGCCGGGACGCGCCGATCGCGTTCGTGCCGCAGCTCGGCTCCACCGTGTTCACGCGGCGCGACGACATCTTCAGCCAGGAAAAGCGCACCGACGTGTTCTCGTCGCACCAGCCGGCCGGATTGATGAACACGCTGATGGGCCACAACATGATGCGCAAGGATGGCGACGCGCATATGTCGGAACGCGCGGCGATGTTTCCGTCCGTCTCGCCGCGCACCGTGCGCGACACCTGGAGCCGGCGGTTCCAGGCCCATGCCGACCGCATCCTCGAGGAACTGGCGCCCGCGGGCCATGCCGATTTTTGCAAGGCGTTCGCGCTGCCGCTGTCGGCCGAATGCCTGAAGGATATCACCGGTCTCACCAACATGCGTTTCGGGGATATGGATGCTTGGTCGCAGGCGATGATCGACGGCATCGCCAACTATACCGGCAACAAGCAAGTCGAGGCGCGCTGCCATGCCGCCACCGCCGGCATCGATGCCGCGATCGACGACATGGTGCCGGTGGTCAAAAAGCACCCGAACAGTTCGATCCTCAGCGTGCTGCTGGCCGCCGGCCAGCCGATGGGGAGCGTGCGCGCCAACATCAAGCTTGCGATCTCGGGCGGACAGAACGAACCGCGCGACGCCATTTCCGGCACGGTCTGGGCGCTGCTGACGCATCCCGACCAGCTGGCGCTGGCACGCGGCGGCAAGGCTGGATGGATCGACGTGTTCGAGGAATATGCACGCTGGATCGCGCCGATCGGAATGTCGCCGCGCCGCGTCGCAAAACATTGGTCGTTCGGCGGCGTCGATTTCGAGCCGGCAGATCGGGTGTTCTTCATGTTCGGCTCAGCCAACCGCGACGAGGCCTGCTTTCCGAACCCCGACGCGTTCGACATCACCCGCGATACCGCCAAGAGCATCGCGTTCGGCGCCGGCCCGCATTATTGCGCCGGCGCCTTCGCCTCGCGCGCGATGGTGGCGGACGTGGCGCTGCCCAGTATCTTTGCGCGGCTGCAGGGCCTGCGGCTCGATCAAAGCGAACCGGTGCGGATCGGCGGCTGGGCGTTCCGCGGCTTGCTCAATCTGCCGGTGACGTGGGACGCTGCGTAGCGCCTCACTTCCGCGGGCATTCCTTGTACCCGAACTTGTCGATGATCATCGAACCCGGAATCGCGTGGAACGCCAGCGTGTCCATGTAGTGGTGGTCGAGGACGTATTGCCGCAAGGCCGCGTTGTAGGCGTTCAGCATGCGCTGGGTTGAGAAGGCGTTGATGTTGCGCTGGCGGTCATGGCCGGAGTGAAACAACAGCGTGGCGCTGCGCTCGACGCAGACGTTGCGCAGGCCGAGAAACAGCGTGCAGTTCGACTGGCAATGACCCCTGATACGAAACAGCTCGCCGCTGGCATTGGCGCGGTCGATTTCCGGCTGGAAACGCTGGATCCATCCGCCCATGCCGAATTTTTCGGACGTGGCGGCGAAGGCGGTGGAGGACAACATCAGCAAGATCAGACTGACCAGAATCTTCACGGCGCCATTCCTTGTTCAATCTTCCGGCCGCGCCGGGCTGCAAGCAACACTCCGCCGCCGACGCCGACCAGCAGGCCCGGCAGGATCGACATCAGGGTCACGACAAAGGCGCGGGTGACGCAGGCGATGTCGCCCTCGCCGCCCGTACCGCACATCGGATCGAATTGATCATAGGCCATCATCGCGCACCAGATGGCGACCGGAGTAAGCACGGTCCCCAGCAAACCCGCGAGCGCGATCAGCCATCCATGACCCGCTGGAGGAGTTGCCAAAGGACCGGGCGACAGATGGCTCATGTTCTCGTTACCCGAACCGCAGCCGCGAGCGCTCCTTGGCCTTCTCGGCCTCGATCTCGCGGTCGCGGGCGGGCGAATGGGTATGCAGCGATGCCAGCAACCGGCGGGCCGAATCGGAAACTTCCGCGACCGCGCGGTCGAAGGCTGCCTCGTTGGCCTGCGACGGCTTGTTGAAGCCGGAAAGTTTCCGCACGAATTGCAGCGCGGAGGCGTGGATTTCATCCTCGGTCGCGGGCGGCTCGAAATTGAACAGCGTCTTGATGTTACGGCACATTTGTCTTCTCCTTTGCCGGGCGCGCGAGCCTTAAAGGGTTCATTTCACAGAGGACGTTCGGCGGCTGCAAAATCCTACATCATGGTCTATTCTGTCATAGAATGGGCGGCGCCTTCACCCTGTCGCCGCGCCCGCGCCACCAAAAAAAGCGAGTTCCAAATGAGCCACGTGACCTACAAGATCGTCCAGCATGACGGCGGCTGGGCCTACACCGTAGACGGCGTGTTTTCGGAAGCCTTCCCGACCCATGCGGCGGCGCTCGCCGCTGCCAAGCGCGCCGCCGCCGAGCAGCGCGTGCCCGGCCGTACCGAAGCAATCGAATATGAGACCGCCGACGGCAAGTGGCATACCGAGACCGCCGCCGGCAGCGACCGTCCCGAGACCGATGTCGAGGACAGGCGGTAATATTCCCCTCGCCCGCGCCTATCCCTTGCGATTTTTTGCGGGGCGCAACTGAGCGCCTCTCTCGGATCGCGTCGCACGGCGTGCTAGATTGGCTCCCAAGCGGCCCGACAAAGCGGCCGCGTTCGGGAGAGAGACCATGAAGTTCTTTTCGTCCGCGGCGCTATCGGCCGCCTTTGCGTTGGGTTCGTTCACAGCGATGGCAGCGGATTATCCGGCTCCGAAGCAAGGCGACTGGATCGCCAAAGGTTTCAAATTCCACACCGGCGAAACCATGCCGGAACTGCGGTTGCATTACACCACCCTCGGCGAGCCTACCGGCCAGCCGGTGCTGGTGCTGCACGGCTCCGGCGGCGACGCCACGAGAATGCTGACCGCGGAATTCGCGGGCCAGCTGTTCGGTCCCGGCCAGCCGCTCGATGCGTCGAAATATTACATCATCATTCCCGACGGCATCGGCCACGGCAAATCCTCAAAACCCTCCGACGGCCTGAAGACGGCATTCCCGAAATACAATTACGAGGACATGGTCGACGCGCATTACCGCCTGGTCAAGGAAGGCCTCGGCGTCAAACATCTGCGGCTGGTGATCGGCAATTCGATGGGCGGCATGCACACCTGGATCTGGGGCGTGAAATATCCGCAAGTCATGGACGTGTTGGTGCCGATGGCGTCGCAGCCGACCGAGATGGCGGCGCGCAACTGGATGCTGCGGCGGATGATGCTGGAGACTATCCGCAACGATCCGGATTACAATGGCGGCAATTACACGACGCAACCGCGGATGATGAAATACGCCATCAACGCCTATGGCATCGCGACCGGCGGCGGCACGCTCGGCTATCAGACGCTGGCGCCAACCGCTGACAAAGCCGACAAGATGGTCGACGACCGGCTGGCGACGGCGGTGACGGCGGACGCCAACGACTTCATCTACCAGTGGGAAGCCTCGCACGATTACAATCCATCGGCCGGGATGGAGAAGATCGAGGCGACGCTGCTGGCGATCAATGCCGCCGACGACGAACGCAATCCGCCGGAAACCGGCGTCACCGACGCGGCACTGAAGCGTATCAAAAACGGCCGGCTCTATCTGATCCCGGCCAGCACCGAGACCCGCGGGCATCTCACCACCGGCAATGCGAAATTCTATGCGAAGCAGTTACAGGAATTGCTGCAAACGGCGCCGCAGCGCACGATGTGAGAATGGCGCAGTACGGCGCGCCGTCCTACCGCGTGTTCGTCTTGCTGACATCACCGAGAGTCTTGATATCCTTCTGAGCCTTCTGCGCGGCGGTCCGTGCGTCATCTGCTGCTTTCTGGACCGATGAAATTGCTTCCGGCGTGGATTGATGATCGAGCGTGGCTGCGTCGGAGGCGGCCTTCTCTGCAGCCGCTGTCGCGCTCGCGGCGGAGGCACGGGCGTTTTCGATCGCACGATCGACGGCGGCGTTGTCCGGCACCGGGGAAGGCGTGGGCAGCGGCTTGACCTCCCGCGGCAGCGGCGCAATCACCGACTTCAATACATCCTGGAAAAATTGCGCCATCACGACCGGGCGATCGTCGCGCGCGCCGATACCCGCCGCGTAGGCGCTGGATACCACATCAAGCGAAACCATCCTGATCTGAACCGCTGTGGTCTGGGTTGGAGGTTTTGGCTGTTGGGAATTCACATAGCTCGAAATCAGGGCGGGTGCGGCAATACCGAGTTGCACCAGTTTGATCGGCTGAATTTCGTCGGAATTGAGCGCAGCAACCACGCCGCCGATCGCAAACAGCAAGAGATACCGGATCGCCGCTCCGACATAGGTGCCGATCGTAAGGTGCGGGGCATTGTCGATCAAAGGGGCGAGGTCGACGGCGAGCAGCGTCACCAGAAGAGGAAGCAACGCGCCTCCGCCACCAATCCAGAACCGGTTCGATGTAGTCATGCGACTCTCCCAAGTAGTGTTATATAATAATACTACCACTAGCATCGAATCCGGCCAATGCGATGGAGCGTCTCGACACCCTGTCGTTTCGCACCGCATCAAATCCCCCGCGCCGTCGCACGGACTATTTTTTGAGCATGCATCCGCCCGACAGCTCGGGCCTAATCGCGTCCATCGTTCGATTCGTGGCGCGCGGCAAAGCCGGGCGTGAC
>Ga0193699_10000549_pt1 | contig 15974 bp, 20 predicted proteins | sample L3c2metaG_FD_160095 | JGI IMG/M metagenome (GOLD analysis project Ga0193699, IMG submission 160095) | Soil microbial communities from a riparian zone of the East river system, Colorado, United States - L3c2 | ecosystem: Environmental > Terrestrial > Soil > Riparian zone | place: USA: East...
GCGGACCAGCGCACCGAGGACTACGTCTCCGGCAAGGTCGGATGATGAGCGAAGCGGTCCGCGTTCAGTACCAGGAGGAACTCGCCCAACTGGAGGGAAGCGCGCTGGACGGGCTCGACCTGGTCAATGCCGCCCTGACCCGCACGATGGAGGCGGTCGAGCACCAGGACGTCGAGCTGGCGCAGCTGGTCGTCGCCGACGACGATCGCATCGACGGCCGCTACCTCGAGGTCCATCAAAGCCTGATCGCGCTGCTTGCCACCCAGTCCCCGGTGGCGACGGACCTGCGGCTGATCTCGGCGCTGCTGCACGTGCTGAAGAGCATCGAGCGGATGGGGGACCAGTGCGTCAACGTCTGCAAGCTGATCCCGCTCTCCGGCAACGAGCCGCCGGCCGACGAGGGGATGGTCGAGCGGATCCTGGCCATGGGCGGGCAGACCCGCACGCTGATCGGCCAGGCGAAGCGCGCCTTCGCCGAGCGCAACGTCGAGATGGCGCGCGACCTCGTCCGCCAGGACGACGTCGTCGACGACCTCAACCGCGAGTGCTTCCGCCTGGCTTTGGAGATCGGCGACGACGCCGACAGGCGCGAGTGGGCGATGACGATGCTGCTGGCGGCTAGGGCGATCGAGCGGGTCGGCGATAACGCCGTCGACATCGGCGAGCAGGTCGCCTTCGTCGTCACCGGGCTCTTCCGCGAGTTCGAGGACGCCTCGCACCCGACGCAGTAGGCGCCGCAGATCACTCCGGCGCCGGCGGTTGAGATCCGGGGTGTCTGGGAACATGACGAAGAGGCCCGGGATGCTCTGCGCTGCCATCGATATCGGCTCCAACACGACGCGGGTGCTTGTCGCCGAGCCCGTCGACGGCCAGCTGAAGAAGGTGATGGAGCAGCGGGCCTATACCCGGATCAACAAGGCGCTCGACCCCGAGGGGGCGATCCTCGCGGAGAAGGTCTCCGAGGTCGCCGAGGTCGTATCCACCCAGGTGCGGTTGGCCCAGGAGCTGGGCGCCAAGCAGATCCGCGCCGTCGCCACCGCCGCCATACGCGAGGCCTCCAACGGCCAGGCGGCGGCTGCGACGATCGGCGAGGCGGCCGGCGTGCCGATCGAGGTCCTCAGCGACGAGGAGGAGGGGCGGCTCTCCTTCATCGGGGCGACCAAGACGCTCGGGCACCCGGTCGAGGGCAAGGTCGGCGTCGTCGACGTCGGCGGCGGCTCGACCGAGGTGATCCTCGGCACCGTCCCCGGCGGTGTGGAGGCGGTCCGCTCCTGGCGCGTGGGATCTGGCGCCCTGGCCGACGAGCTGATCTCCTCCGATCCGCCCTCGGCGGCGGAGATCCGCAAGGTCCGCGATCGCATCGACGACGTCTTCGAAAGGATCGAGATCCCACAGCCGGCGCAGGCGGTCGCGGTCGGGGGCAGCGCCACCTCACTGCGGCGGCTGGTCGGGGCGGTGCTCGAGTACGAGACGCTGGAGCGGGGGATCCGCGTCCTCTGCGGCGATCCCGCCGCCGAGGTCGCACGGCGCTTCGAGCTCGACCCCGAACGGGTGCGGATCCTCCCCACGGGGGTGCTGCTGCTGGAGAAGGTCTCGGCGCTGCTCGGGCGGCCGTTGCAGATCGGCAAGGGGGGGCTGCGCGAGGGCGTCATCCTCGATCTCCTCAACGGCAGCGCGAACGACTCCGCGCCGCAACGGCTCGTGGCCTAGCGACGTTCGACCGGCTCCTCTAGCCTCGACTCCGTGGCACGCGCGCGCAAGGTCGAGCTCGACTGCAACGCGCCGTTCGCCGGGGCCGCGGCGAGGGTGGTCGAGGTTCGGACCGAGGAGGTCTTCGCGCAGGCGCAGGGCGTGCTCGACCTCGACGACGTCGAGCGGGTGCACGACATGCGGGTGGCGACCCGCCGCCTGCGCGCGGCGCTCGAGGTCTTCGAGGCGTGCTTCCCCCGCAAGCGGCACCGCAAGGCGCTGAAGCGGGTGAAGGCGCTGGCAGACGCGCTCGGCGAGCGCCGCGATCGCGACGTCGCGATCGAGTTCCTGGAGGACTGCGCCGCGGATGTTGCCGCCGCCGACCGGGAGGCGCTGGCGGCGCTGGTCGAGTCGCTGCGCGACGAGCAGCGGGCCGCCAACCGGGAGCTGGCCCCGTTCGTCTCCCGCAAGCGGCTGAAGAAGCTGCGCTGCCGCCTGCGCGAGCTGGTCGGGGCCGCCTCGTGAAGGCGCGCGAGGTCACCGGCCTGGACCCGGCCGCCCCCCTCCGCCCCAACGCGGCCCGCATCGTCAGCACCAGGCTCGAGGAGCTGCGCTCCTTCGCCGAGGAGGCGCTCGACCCGTCCGGCGCCGAGGCCCAGCACGACATGCGGATCGCCGCCAAGCGGCTGCGCTACGTGCTCGAGATCGTCGGCGGCTGCCTCGGCGCGGAGGCCACGGCCGCCCGCAAAGCGGCCCGCGAGCTGCAAGGCGTCCTCGGGGAGATCCACGACTGCGACGTGATGCTGCCCCGCGCCGCCGGGATCGATTCGCTAGAGGCGCTGCTGCGAGCCCGCCGCGAGCGGCTCTTCCGCCGCTTCCACGACCTGCTCCAGGCGCAGGCCAGCGTGGGGACATGGGCGGCGCTGGAAGGCGCTCTCTAGCGCGCTCCGCGTCACCGGATCTTCACCGGCGGGCGCAGGGCCGGAGGTACGATGGCCGGATCGACGATCCGGCGCTTTTCTTCAACCGCGAGCTGTCCTGGCTCGACTTCAACCAGCGCGTGCTGGAGCTGGCCGAGGACGCCGACGAGCCGCTGCTGGAGCGGGCCCGGTTTTGCGCGATCTACGCCTCCAACCTCGACGAGTTCTTCATGGTCCGCGTCGCCGGGCTGTTCGACCAGCTCGACGCCCGGATCGACGCCCGCGGTCCCGACGGCCTCGGCCCCGGCGAGCAGATCGATGCGATCCAGGCGCGGGTCCTCGAGTTGGACCGCCGCCTCCACGCGTGCTTCGACGGCGAGCTGCGGCCGGCGCTCGAGGGGCACGGCATCCGCATCGTCTCGCTCGACTCCGCCAGCGAGGCGGAGCGCCGCGAGATCGATGCCCGCTTCCACGAGCAGGTCTTTCCCACCCTGACGCCGCTGGTGATCGGCCTCGGCCGTCCCTTCCCCTACATCTCCAACCTCTCGCTCAGCCTCGGCGTGCTGCTGCGCGACCCGGAGAGCGGCACGGAGATCATCGCCCGCGTCAAGGTGCCCAAGGAGCTGCTCGGGCGCTTCCTGCCGGTCGGCGACGGCGGCAAGGCGTTCGTGCCGCTGGAGGAGGCGATCGCCGCCAATCTCGACGCGCTCTTCCCCGGGACCGAGGTGGTCGACCACGGCTACTTCAGGGTCACCCGCGATGCCGACTTCACCGTCTCCGACGAGGCCGACGACCTGCTGCAGGCGGTCGAGGACGAGATCCGGCGCCGCCGCTTCGGCGAGGTGGTCCGCCTTGAGGTCGCGGCCGGGATGAACCCGAAGCTGCGCGGACAGCTAATCGAGGCGCTGCGGCTCGAGGACCGCGAGGTCTACGACGTCGACGGCCTGATCGACGTCTCCGACCTCAGCGACGTCGTCGACGTCCCGGGGCATGCCGAGCTGCGCTACCCGCCCTGGACGCCCGTCACCCAACCCCGCCTGCAGGGGGAGGACGACGATCCGGTCGACATCTTCGCGGCGATCCGCGGCGGCGACATCCTCGTCCACCATCCCTACGACTCCTTCGCCACCTCCGTCGAGCGCTTCGTCGAGCAGGCGGTGGCCGACCCCGACGTGCTGGCGATCAAGCACACCGTCTACCGGACCAGCGACGACTCACCCCTGGTCCCCTGCCTGATCCGCGCCTCCGAACGCGGCAAGCAGGCAGTCTGCATGGTCGAGCTGAAGGCGCGCTTCGACGAGGAGGCGAACATCCACTGGGCGAAGTCGCTGGAGGAGGCGGGCGTGCACGTCGTCTACGGCATCCCCGGCCTGAAGACGCACGTGAAGGCGATCCTCGTCGTCCGCCGCGAGGGGGACCGGGTGCGCGAGTACGTCCACATCGGCACCGGCAACTACCACCCCAAGACCGCCCGCCTCTATACCGACTTCGGCCTCTTCACCGCCGACCCGGAGATCGGCGCCGACGTGGCCGAGATGTTCAACTTCCTCACCGGCTACGGGCGCCCCGCCGAGTACCGCAAGGTCCTGGTCTCGCCGACGACGATGCGGGAGCGCATCCTCGAGGAGATCGAGCGGACGGTCGCGGCGCACCGCGCCGGGGAGGAGGCGCGGATCGCGCTGAAGATGAACGCCCTGGCCGACGCGGCCTGCATCCGCGCGCTTTACGAGGCCTCCCAGGCCGGCGTGCGGGTGGACCTCAACGTGCGCGGCATCTGCTGCCTGCGCCCCGGCGTTCCCGGGGTCTCGGAGAACATCCGCGTCGTCTCGATCGTCGGCCGCTTCCTCGAGCACTCCCGTATCTACGCGTTCCAGCGCGGGGAGGAGACGCGGGTGCTGATCGGCTCGGCCGACCTGATGCCGCGCAATCTCGACAGCCGGGTCGAGCTGGTGACTCCGGTCGAAGACGACGAGCCGAAGGTCGAGCTGCTCGACGTCCTGGAGCGCTGCTTCGCCGACAACGCCAACGCCTGGGAGCTCGGCGCCGACGGTGTCTGGACCCGCTTGAGCCCGGCGGAGGGGGAGCCGCGCAGCGTCCAGGAGGAGCTGCGCCAGCGTCACGCGGCGCGCGCCGCCGAGCAGCTCGCGGCCGCCGCCAGCTGAGCGGCCCTGCCGCCACCGCGCACAATAGGATGGGGCCGTGGCGCGCCTCTCCCTGCTGCCCCGGGACCGGACCTTCTTCGACCTCTTCATCGAGGCGGGCCAGAACGCCCTCCATGCGGCCCGGCTGCTGGACGAGATGATCGCCGCCTGGCCTGACGCCGGCGGCCTCGGCCGCGACATCCTCAAGGCTGAGCAGGAGGGTGACCGGATCACCCATGAGATCGTCAAGCGGCTCAATTCGACCTTCGTCACGCCGATCGACCGCGAGGACATCTACGGCCTCGCGACCCAGATGGACGACATCGTCGACTACACCGAGGAGGCCGCGGACTTCATGGGCCTCTACAAGATCGAGGCGCCGATGGAGCAGGCGGGGGCGCTGACGAAAGTGCTGGTCGCGGCCTGCGAGCAGCTGGCCGAGGGGCTCAAGTCTCTGCGCGACTTCAAGGACCTCGACAAATACTGGATCGAGATCCACCGCCTCGAGAACGAAGGCGACCGGATCTCCCGCGACGCGGTCGCCTCGCTCTTCTCCAACGGGATCGACCCGATGGTCGTGATCCGCTGGAAGGACATCTTCGCCGTGCTCGAGAACGCGATCGACGCGACCGAGACGGCGGCGCAGATCATCGAGGGCATCGTCATCAAGAACTCGTGACCCTCACCTCGTGAGCTCCGACGTAATCCTGGTTATCGTCGTCGGCACGGCACTCGCCTTCGACTTCACCAACGGCTTCCACGACACCGCCAACGTCGTCGCCACCTCGATCTCGACCGGTGCGGCGAGGCCGCAGGTGGCGATCGGACTCGCCGCTCTGCTCAACTTCGCCGGCGCCTTCATCTCGATCTCGGTTGCGGCCACGGTCGCCAAAGACGTCATCGACCCGAGCGTGATCACGCCGACCGTCGTCTTCGCCGGGCTGATCGGCGCGATCGCCTGGAACCTGGTCACCTGGTGGTTTGGGCTGCCTTCCAGCTCCTCGCACGCGCTGATCGGAGGCGTCGTCGGCTCCGCCGTCGTCGCGGTCGGCTTCGACGCGGTTCTCGTCGACGGGCTCGTCGGCAAGGTGCTGATCCCGGCGGTCATCGCCCCGGTGCTCGCCTTCACCGTCGCCGGTGTCGCGATCGGGCTCGTCTACCGGATCGTCGGCCGGCAGCGGCCGGGCACGGTGACGCGTGGATTCCGCTACGGGCAGATCATCTCCGGTGGCCTGCTCGCGCTCGCGCACGGGACCAACGATGCGCAGAAGACGATGGGGGTGATCACGCTGGCGCTGATCGCCAACGGCAGCCTCGGCGCCGACGCCGACCCGCCGCTCTGGGTGATCGCCTCCGCCGCGACGGCGATCGCACTCGGCACCTACAGCGGCGGCTGGCGGATCATCCGCACCACCGGCACGCGGATCATCAAGATGGACGCCGCGCAGGGCTTTTCGGCGCAGGGCGCCGGGGCGGCGGTGATCCTCTCCTCGACCCACTTCGGCTTCCCGCTATCGACCACGCACGTGATCAACGGCGGCGTGATGGGGGCCGGAGCGGGCAAGCGGCTCTCCGCCGTGCGCTGGGGCGTCGCGGGCAACATCATGGTGGCCTGGCTGCTCACCCTTCCCGCGGCCGCGACGATCGGGGGTGCGGCCTACGGGCTGACGCGGATCTTCGGCACGGGAGCGCTGGGGCCGGTGCTGGTGACGCTGCTGTCGCTCTCGCTGATCGTCGCCCTCTTCGCCCGCCGCTCGCAGCAGGGATCGCCGCTGCCGGCGGGCTGAGCCATGGCGGTCGTGGTCGAGACAAGGGAGCTGTTGCAGACGGTGCTCGCCTCCGCCGTCGCGGGCGTCGGCGTCACTGTCGTCTTCTCGGTGGCGATCTGGGGCGCGGCCCGCTTCGCCGACCTCAGCCGCAGCGAACGGCCGGTGGCGGCCACCGCGGCGGCTGCGGTGTCGGGCCTCGCCCTTGCCGCGACCCTCGCCGCGGTCACCTTCGGCGTCGTCGTTATGACGAGCAAGTAAGAGCTCGCCTGGGCGTAAGGTCTTTGACGTGCGTGCCCTGCGCAACCTCGCGATCGTCATGGCCCTGGCGCTGGCGGTCGCCTTCGTGCCCGGTGGCGGCAACGCGGCCGAAGCGGTCCTGACCGCGATCGCGATGGGCTTCCTCGCCGGGATCGCCTGGACGGTGTACGTGCTGAGCCGCCAGAACCAGCTGACGCTGGCGGCGCTGAGCGATGGGCGCAGGGCGATCCTCTACGGGGCCATCGGCCTGATCGCGCTGCTGATCGCCGGCAGCGACGAGCTCTTCGCGAGCGGCGGCGGCACCCTGGTCTGGATCGTCCTGCTCGGCGCTTCGATCGCCGCGATCTGGCGGATCTGGCTCGAGGCCAACACTTACTGAGTCGGCGCGAAGCCGTGACTGAATAGCTCGTTTGAGCGCGCCACGCGCGCGCCGGGCGCTGCGACGGTCTGGGCGTGCCGCCACGGACCGTCAGCAGCGAAGGCCACAGGGAGGAGGGGACCGCTTCGGTCGAGCTGGTCGCGGTGGTCCCCTTCCTGCTGCTGGCGGTCCTGGTGGCGGCACAGCTGGCGCTCGCCGGGCAGGCGCTCTGGTCGGCGGGCATCGCCGCCCGGGCGGGGGCGCGGGCGGCGCTCGTGGGCAGGGATGGCGCCGCCGCGGCGCGGCGGGCGCTGCCGGCGCCGCTGCGGAAGGGGGCGGAGGTGAGCGACGCGGGCGCCGTCTCGGTGCGGGTCGCGATCCCGCGCCTGCTGCCGGCTATGCCGCGCCTCACGGTCGACGCCAGAGCGGGGCTCGGAGGCGGCGATGGATGACCAGCGCGGCCAAGCGACGGTCGAGCTGGTCGCCGGGCTTCCGGTCCTCCTGCTCGCCGGCCTGATCGCCCTTCAGCTGCTCGCCGCCGGCTACGCGCTGACGCTTGCCGACGGCGCCGCCGAGGCGGGAGCACTGGCCCTGGCATCCGGGCGGCCGGCCGCGGCCGGCGTGCGCGAAGCCCTGCCGGGCTGGGCGCGGGACGACGTCGGACTCTCGGTGCGGGGCGGGAGGGTGGAGGTGCGCTTGCGCCCGCCCTCGCTGCTGCCGAGCGCTGCCGAGCACCTGACCGTCACCAGCTCCGCCTTCGCCAGGAGGCCGCGGTGAGCGCGCCGGACGGGCCGGTCGTCCTCGTCACGGCAGTCGGCGAGGCGAGCGGGTCGAAGGCGGCTGCCGCGGCGCTCGCCTGCGCCGGCTCGGAGCCGGACCGGCCCGGGCTCCTGATCGACCTCGGCGGCCGCGCCCCGCGCCCCACGCTGGTCGCATCGGCCGGTGCCCGCGAGCTGGAGGAGCGCCTCGCGGTCCATATGCCGGAGGCGCGTGCGGCATCCCGGGGCCAGGCCTGTCATCTGGGGCTGCCGGCGGATGCCTCGGGCATCGAGCGGCTGCCGGCGGCGCTGGCCCTGGTGCGGGATTCGATTGGCATCGTCCATCTGCCGCCGCGGCTGCTCCAGCCCGTCCTCGCGGAGAGCCGTGTGCGAGCTTCCGGAGTCCTCCTGCGAGCCGACCTCGAGGGCGATCGATCCCTGGCCGCCCTCGTGGTCGGCGAGCTGATCGGGAAGGGCCTGCGGGTCGCGGTACTCAAGCGCCCGCTGGCCTGGATCCCGTCCCGCCGGGCACTTTTCGGAGTGCTCCCGGCCGGCACGGCAGGCGGGCTTCCAGACCGAGTGACTGAGCGCTTGCTCAGACAGAAACCCTCATGCTACGGTGGCCAAGATGACCAGAGAGCTGACACAGAGCGAACTGCGCGACAAGAGTGGCGAGGTGATGCGAGCCCTCGACAGCGGCGAGGACTTCATCGTGACCCGACACGGTCGACCGGTCGGTGAACTGCGGCCGTACAGACCGAGGCAGTTCGTCCCGCGCGACGTCTTGGTCGAGGCCCTCAAAGGCGCTCCGCGTATCGACTACGAGGAGTTCATCGCGGACATCGATCGCTTCGCCGATCAGGACCCTACGCCGCGAGGCTGAGGCGCCTGGCGGGCACGGATTGATCGATACCTCAGTTGCGATCGACCTCGAGGAGGTCGATCGCACCCGGCTGCCGGCGGAGATGGCACGCGCCCGCCGGCGTAACCGCCTGCAGCGTTTTGGGACCGAACCCGAAGCCTTGGCCTTTGACTCGGCGTGCGCTCGCGCCTATGGCTCTGTCTACGCGGCAGTCGCAGGCGCGGGTCGCAAGCCCCGAGGCGCCCGCGCCGTCGACTTGATGATTGCCGCGACGGCGCTCGCCTATGAGCTGCCTCTGTATACGCGCAACGTGAAGGACTTGCAGGGACTCGAATCGTTGATCGAGATCCTCAACGTCGGCGCCTGAATCGCGTCACTGAATCGTTCGATTGAGCGCACCACACGTGCGTTCCGCCTCGGCAGGGTCGAGGCATGGCCAGTTACAGCAACCAGCGCGGTGCGGCTCGGCCCATATTCCGCCCAGACGAGAGCGGTCAGGCGTTGCTGCTGGCACTTGGCGGCATGTTCGTTTTGCTGGCCGGAGCGCTGGCGCTGGTCGCGATCGCCGGGGCGGTCGAAGGCAAGGGCCGCGTGCAGCGTGCGGCGGATCTGGCCGCGATCTCGGCCGCGCGCTCGATGCGCGACGACCTCCCGCGCCTGCTCTCGCCAGCCACACTCCCTGACGGCTCCCCGAACCCGGACCACATCGGCAAGGCCGTCTATCTCTCGCACGCGCGGCTCGCGGCACTGGACGCCGCAAGGGCAAACGGCATTTCGCCGGCGCGTCTCAGCCTCTCGTTCCCCGAAGCAGCCTCTTTCGCTCCGGTGCGGGCGAAGGCTGTCGTCAGCGCCGATCTCGCTGTCGGCGGCGGCCGCACCCGCGTCGAAGCATCGGCCGTCGCTGAAGCCGCCGCGCCGATCACCGCTTCTGCGGCAATGCCGGGGACGGCGAGCGGCGGCGGCTACAGCGGTCCCCTCGTCTACCGGAACGGCGAGGGCATGAGACCGGACGTCGCGGCCACCTTCGACCACATGGCCGCTGCGGCGGCACGCGCCGGAATCGGCCTCATCGTCAACTCCGGCTTCCGCTCGGACGCCGAGCAGGCGGCTCTCTTCGCCGCTCATCCCGATCCGACCTGGGTGGCGCCGCCAGGGCACTCCCTGCACCGCTGCGCGACCGAGCTCGACCTCGGGCCGGAATCGGCCTACGGCTGGCTGGCCGCCAACGCGGATCGCTTCGGCTTCCTCCAGCGCTACTCGTGGGAGGCCTGGCATTTCGGCTTCACGGCGGGCCCGCCTCCCTGTTCGGCTGCCGGCAACGCGGTCGGCGCGGCGGAGGGCGACGGCGTCGTCGCCGGCGAAGCCGGACTGCCCTCCTTCGTGCCGGCCCGCTTCCGGGCGCCGCTGCTGCGAGCGGCCGCTCGCTGGAACGTCTCCGCCGCGCTGCTCGCTGCGCAGCTGATGGCCGAGTCGAACTTCAACCCGTACGCGGTATCGACGGCGGGCGCGCTGGGTCTCGCCCAGTTCATCCCTTCCACCGCGGCGGCCTACGGCCTCACCGACCCGTTCGATCCCGTCGCCGCCATGGAGGCCCAAGCCCACCTGATGTCGGACCTGATCCGCCAGCTCGGCTCCCCCCAGCTTGCCCTCGCTGCCTACAACGCCGGCCCGGCGCCCGTCGAAGCCTGCCACTGCGTCCCCACCATCCCCGAGACGACCGCCTACGTCAGCCGCATCCTCGCCCTGCTCGCCGGCGCCAGCCCCCTCGCCGTTCCCACCTTCGAAGTTCGCCTCGTGTCGTGACCCGCATCCGTAGGCCGATCCGGCCACGGAGGGTGTGGTCCTTGGGCCCCCGCGGCCGTTGACGCGGTTCGCCCGTGAGGGCGACACTCAGGGCTCCGTCGATCTCGACCCACCGGAGGGAGTCCCATGAAGGTCCACCATCTGGTTCCGGCGATGGCGCTCTGCGTCGCCAGCCTCCTTGCCGGTTGTGGAGACGGCTCAGACGAGACCACCATCAAGGTGATCGAGCACGCCGAAACCGACACCGTCCGGCACATCGGCCCGGCAAGCGAGGAAGACTCCGTCGGCGACGTGCTCACCTTCGCCAACCCGGTCTTCGACTCAGGGAACAAGAAGCAGATCGGGACCGACAACGGGCAGTGCGTGCGCACGGCTGCCGGCAAGGCCTGGGAGTGCATCTGGACGATCTCGCTCGCGGGTGGGCAGATGACGGTCGAGGGCCCCTTCTACGACGGCAAGGACTCCCACCTCGCGATCACCGGCGGCACTGACGAATACAAGGACGCGAGCGGGCAGATGACCCTCCACGCTCGCAATCCCGAAGAAACCGAGTACGACTTCACCTACGAAGTCGAAAAGTGACGGCCGGCGGCGGCCGGGAGCCACCGCCATTCTCTAGACTGCCGGCCCGATGGCCAGCGTGGAGGTAGAGGGAGTCGAGGGGATGCAGTCCCTGCTCGGGCAGGAGATCGGCCCGAGCGAGTGGCGGACCGTCACCCAGGGCGACATCGACGCCTTCGCCCAGCTCTCCGGCGACGACCAGTGGATCCACGTCGACGCCGAGCGGGCCAAGGCGGAGAGCCCCTTCGGGACGACGATCGCCCACGGCAACCTGACGCTCTCGCTGGTCGATGGCTTCCGCAAGGAGATGATCTCCTCGTCCGGTTTCGCGCTCGGCGTCAACTACGGCTGGAACAAGATCCGCTTCCCAGCTCCGGTTCCGGTCGACAGCCGCGTCCGCGGCAAGGCCGAGGTCGTCTCGGTGGACGAGGTCGGCGGTGGGTGGTGGCAGGTCGTCACCCGTTTCACCCTCGAGGTCGAGGGCAACGAGAAGCCGTGCTTTGTCGGCGACAGCGTCACCCGCGTGATGGCGCCGCCCGCCTGAGCCGGACGGCGCCGCTTCCGGCAGTTACTTGACGGTCAGGGTCCCTTCCATGCCGGCCTCGCGGTGGCCGGGGACCGAGCAGTAGAAGGTGTAGGTGCCTGGTTTCAGCTTGACGGAAGTGGAGGCCGAGCCGGAGGCGAGCGTTTCCGTCTGGCCGAGCGTCTTGCCGCTCGAGTCTTCGATCGCGACGTCGTGGGGGACCGCCTGCGGGTTTTCGAAGTCGATCGTCACGCTGCCGGCCTTGGCCGACGCTTTGGTGGTCGTGAAGGCGAGCCCGCCGTTCGGATCGGCTTCGAACTGCAGGGTCGTGCCCCCGCCGGCGCCTTCCTTCTGACCGGCGCCTTCGCTCTTGCCACCGCCTCCGGCGCCGGCTTGCCCGGCGGGTTCGTTGCCCGAGGTGGTGGGCGTCGTGCCGTCATCACCCCCGCAGGCGACGAGCGCAACGGCGGTCAGGGCCAGGACGAGCAGTGCGGCGACCTTCTTCATTTCGGGAATCCTTTCCTCAGAAGCGAGTCTCGGTGGGACTGTAGCTGGATACGACCAGTCGGCATACCCCGTTCAGCGGCCGCTGAACTCGGGCTTGTCGCCGTTGAAGAACGCCGCGACGCCGGCGCGCAGATCCTCGGTGGCCATGCTGTCGGCAATTCCGTGCCGCTCCAGCTGCAGGTGCTCGGTGAGGCTGTTCTCGATGCTCTGCCCGCAGAGCCACTTCGCCATCTTCACGTAGTAGGGCGCCTTCGCGGCCAGCTTCTCGGCCTTGGAGCGCGCCCGGTCGTTCAACTCCTCCGGCGCGACCACCTCGGCGACGAGCTTCTCCGCGAGGGCATCCTGGGCGCTCATGTTGGGGTCGTCGAGGAGGATCTCCAGCGCTCGGCTCGGCCCGACCACGCGGGGCAGGAAGTAGGTCATGCCGCCGTCCGGGGAGGCGCCGATCCGCCCGTAGGCGCAGGCGAAGAACGCCGCCTCGGAGGCGATCCGCGTGTCGCAGGCCAGCGCCAGCGAGAAGCCCGCGCCCGCCGCCGGCCCGTTGACGGCGGCGATCACCGGATAGGGGATCCGCCGCAGGTCGACGATCGCCTGGTGCAGCGCCTCGGCGCCGCGCCGCACTTCGGAGGGAAGGTCGATCTCGCCGTCTTCGACTCCCTTGCGGAACCAGGTGACGTCGCCCCCCGCGCAGAACGCCTTGCCGGCGCCGGTGACGATCAGCGCCCGCAGCGGCGCCCGGTCCGCCAGCCAGGAGAAGGCGACCGTCAGCTCGCCGATCATCTCCGGGCTCATCGCGTTGAAGGCATCGGGGCGATCGAGGGTGAGGGTGCCGATCTCGCCTTCGATCTCGATCTGCAGAGTCTCTAGGTCGGGCGGGCTCAGTGTCTCGGTCGTCATCGTCTCTCCCTGGCGACTTCTTCCCGCCTAGCGGGAACAAAGCGCCAATCGTCTTTGGTGCCTGCGGGTTGGCCGTGTGGCCAGGAGCCTACTCTTTGCCCTGTGACCGATAGGGACGGCAGCGGGCCCCTGACGCGCGACGAGCGGCTGGCGCAGCAGCGCCGCGAGCTGCCCGACTCCCCCGGCGTCTACCTCTTTCACGGCGCCGCCGACGAGACCCTTTACGTCGGCAAGGCGCGCTCGATTCGCAAGCGCGTCGCCTCCCACTTCTCCGGGGGCGAGCCGCGCCTCACCTCGCGGATCGAGCGGATCGAGTTCCTGGTCACCGCGACCGAGGCCGAGGCCCTGCTCGCCGAGCAGAGCTTCATCAAGCGGCACCGCCCGCGCTTCAACATCCGCTTGCGCGACGACAAGTCCTACCCCTACGTCTGCGTCAGCCTCGACGAGGAGTACCCGCGGGTCTACTTCACCCGCGAGAAGCACCGCTCGGGGCGCGCCTACTTCGGCCCCTTCTCCAGCGCCAAGCGGGTGCGCGAGACGCTCGACCTGCTCGGCAAGCTGTTCCAGTTCCGCACCTGCGAGGGGCGCGAGCCCGGCCGGCGCTCCGGCAGCCCCTGCCTCGACTACTTCATCAAGCGCTGCGGGGCGCCCTGCGTCGGCTACGTCACGCGCGAGGAGTACCGCCGCAACATCGACGCGATCGTCGACTTCCTCTCCGGCCGCTACCGCCAGGTCGAGGCGGACGAGCGGGAGAAGATGGAGGAGGCGGCGGCGCGGCACGAATTCGAGCGCGCGACCGTGCACCGCGACCGTCTGCGGGCGATCGGCTCCCTGTTCGAGCGCCAGCAGGTCGCCGGCGGCACGGTCGGCACCGCCGACCTGATCGGCGTCGCGGCCGAGGGAGCGGACGCCAACGCCCAGGTCTTCCAGGTCCGCGACGGCATCCTCGCCGAGCGCCAGAGCTTCTACCTCGACAACCAGGCCGAGCGCGACGTCGCGGAGGTCGCCGAGGAGTTCATCGGCCAGTACTACTCGGCCTCGCCGGCGATCCCGCGCACGATCGTCGTCGGCCCCTACCTGCGCGAGCGGGTCGAGCTGCTCGCCGCCGCGCTCGGCGAGCGGCGCGGCGCCCCGGTCGAGGTGCGTGTCGCCGAGCGCGGCGACAAGCGGCGCCTGCGCGAGCTGGCCGAGCGCAACGCGCGGCTCGCCCTCGACCAGGACCGGTTGCGCCGCGAGCACCGGCGCCAGCGCCGGGTCGAGTCGCTGGCGACGCTGCGCGACGCGCTCGGGATGGACGAGCTGCCGGTGCGGATCGAGGGCTTCGACATCTCCAACCTCGGCGGCGACCACACCGTCGCCTCGATGGTCGTGTTCGAGGGGGGTGCGACGAAGAAGGCCGACTACCGCCGCTTCAGGATCCGCGGCGAGCGGGCGAACGGGTCCGACGACTTCGCTTCCATGGAGGAGGTGCTCGGCCGTCGCATGAACCGCTACCTGGAGCAGATCGAGCTCTCTCCCCACGACGGCAAACGGGACGAGAGCTTCGCCTCGCTGCCGTCGCTGATCGTGATCGACGGCGGTAAGGGCCAGCTCGGCGCCGGGATGCGCGCCCTGCGCCCGTTCATCGAGCGCGGCGTCAGCGTCGTCGGCCTGGCGAAGCGGATGGAGGAGGTGTACGTCCCGGGGCGTGCGGCACCGCTTGACCTGGCATCGGACTCGGAGGCCTCGAAGCTGCTCCAGCGCGTCCGCGACGAGGCGCACCGCTTCGCGATCGACCACCATCGCGGGCGCTGCGACAGGGCGATGACCGGCTCGGTCCTCGACGAGCTGAAGGGCGTCGGGCCGGTGCGCAAGCGCGCCCTGCTGCGGCATTTCGGCTCGCCGGAGCGCTTCATGGCCGCCAGCCGGGAGGAGCTGGAGGCCGTCCCCGGCGTCCCCGGCAAGCTGGCTCGCGAGATCCACGAGCAGCTCAACCGGACCGGCTGAGGAAGCGATGAGCAGAGACGTCACCCTGGTCGTGATCACCGGCCACTCCGGCGCCGGCAAGTCGGAGGCGATCGCCGCCTTCGAGGACGGCGGCTACTTCTGCGTCGACAACCTGCCGCCGCGGATGATCGGCAGCCTCGGCGAGCTCTTCCGCCACGACGGCAGCGGCGTGCGGCGGGCCGCGGTCGTCTCCGACGTTCGCGGCGGCGACTACTTCGACGAGCTGGTCCAGGTGCTCGACGACCTCCAGAGCGACGGCCTGAAACCGACGGTCCTCTTCCTCGAGGCCGACGAAGAGACGCTGGTCGACCGCTACAAGGAGACCCGCCGCCGTCACCCGCTCGCCCCCGAGGGGCGGATCGTCGAGGGGATCCGCGCCGAGCGGGAGCTGCTGGCGCCGCTGCGCGAGCGCGCCGACGTGGTGATGGAGACGGGGGGGCTGACCTCCGGCATGCTGCGTCAGCGCATAGCCGAGGAGATGCTCGACCGCCAGGAGGGCGGCAAGCTGGCCCTCACCCTGCTCACCTTCGGCTTCAAGAACGGCCCGCCCCACGACGCCGACCTGACGCTCGACGTCCGCTTCCTGCCCAACCCCCACTACGTCGACGAGCTGCGTCCGTTGACCGGGCTCGACGCCGAGGTCCGCGAGTACGTCGAGTCCGGGACGCAAGCGGGCGAGTTCTACGGTCGCCTGCTGCCGCTGCTCGAGTTCCTCGTGCCGGCCTACGTCGCCGAGGGCAAGAGCCACCTGACGATCGCCGTCGGCTGCACCGGTGGCCGCCATCGATCGATCACCGTCGCCGACCGGATCCGCCGCGATCTCGAGGGTCGCGACGACGTGGTCGTCCGGGTCAAGCACCGCGACGCCGAGCTCGATCGCTGAGCGTCCATAGAATCGCCGGCCCGTGGCCGATCCCGTCATCTCCATCCGTGGCCTGCGCA
>Ga0193699_10000550_pt1 | contig 15952 bp, 11 predicted proteins | sample L3c2metaG_FD_160095 | JGI IMG/M metagenome (GOLD analysis project Ga0193699, IMG submission 160095) | Soil microbial communities from a riparian zone of the East river system, Colorado, United States - L3c2 | ecosystem: Environmental > Terrestrial > Soil > Riparian zone | place: USA: East...
TCGTACAGGTCCGATACGAGGACCCCAGCGCGCCGGCCGCCTTCTTCCCCTATCGATGGTTCGCGGGCAGTGACGAGGGTGCCAAGCGCTCCTTCAGTAATCTCGACGAGCGGTCGCTGGCGGCGGCGCTCGACTGGACACTTGGATTCGGCAATCCGGCGAGCAATGCGCTGCTGAAGGTCGGAGGAGCGTATCGCCATGTGACGCGCGACGTGGAGAACCGGATCTACTCCATTCGCGGCGGAGCGCTGTCTCCGTCGGACCTGGAGCTCGCTCCGGAACTGATCTTCGACGGCCGGTTCGCGTTGGACACCAGCACCCTGCTCACCCCGGTCAACAACACTCAGACCGGCTTCTACAGCGCCCGTGATGGACTCGCGGCCGGTTACGCGATGATGGAAGTCCCGATCGGTGACCGCGTGCGCCTCGTGGGAGGCGCCCGCCTGGAGCAGTGGTCGCTGCACCTCGAGCAGTCCCTGCTGAACTCCAGCGATCCGCAGACGCCGGACCGGCGCGACACGGACGTGCTGCCGTCGCTCGCGCTCAACCTGAAGATCACCGAGTCCCAGAGTCTCCGCCTGTCGGCGGCGCAGACGCTCTCGCGCCCCGAGTATCGCGAGGTCTCGCGCACCCTGTATTGCGAGATGATCGGCGAGCCGTGCACGATCGGCAACGACTCGCTCCAGCGTGCATTGATCCAGAACTACGACGTTCGGTGGGAGATGTATCCGGCGGCTGACGAGATCATATCCGTCGGCGTCTTTGCCAAGCGCTTCAGCCGGCCGATCGAGCGCATCGAGATCGCCACGTCGGGAGCCTCGAACTACAGCTTCGTGAACACGACGGCGGCCACGAACATCGGCGCCGAGTTGGAGGTGAGAAAGCGCCTGGGCTGGCTCGGAGCGCCGCTGGATCCCTTCCTGGCGTTCACGAATCTCACCGTCATGCAAAGCCGCATCCAGGTCGGGAACGAGGAGATCTCGGCCCTCACGAGCACCGATCGCGCCATGACCGGTCAGGCGCCGTACGTCGTCAACGCCGGTCTGAGCTACGCGCCGTCCGGCGCGCGGTACAGCGCCAGCATGTTGTACAACGTGATCGGCCGTCGTATCACGGCCGTGGGTAGCAAGCCGGTGGCCGACACCTACGAGGAGCCGCGGCACCTCCTGGACTTCTCGCTGCAGCTCCCGGCCTCTCGCGGCATGCTGTTCAAGCTCAACGCGAAGAACCTGCTCGATACGCCCGTGCGGCAGACGTCCGGGGAGGTGACGCGCCTGGAGTATCGCACGGGCCGCATCCTCCAGGCGGGCTTCAGCTGGCAGACCGGCGGTGCGCCGTGACCCGACTGTGACCGTACCGTGAATCTGGCGACGAAGTGATCACCGAAACTGAGGCTGGCACGCCCGCACGTTGTCCTGCACGTCACACATACCCTCGACTTCACATATGCGCCTGACTTCGCGTTTCTCGGCCCACTGGGCCCTGGCGGTACTGCTTGGTGCGGGAGCGGCCTGCTCCGACAACCCGAGCGGTCCGGACATCCCGGCGGTGCCGACCGGCATCACGGCGACCGCATCCGGTGCCACGACGGTCACGATCAGCTATGCCGCCGTGCCCGGCGCCACGAGCTATACGATTCAGCGCGCGTCGGCAGGCGCCGCCGCGACGCAGATCGGCACGTCCACGACGACCAGCTACACCGATAACACCGTCGCCGCTGCGACGACGTACTCATATACCGTCGCCGCATCGAACGGCAGCGCGCAGTCGGGATTCAGCGCGATCGTCACTGTCACGACGCTCGCCCTCGGCCCGAAGGTCGCGACGCTCAAGGACAACATCGTGGCCAACCGGACGCTGTACGCCGATACGGTGTACACCCTGAACGGCTACGTGAAGGTGCGCACCGGCGCCACGCTCACCATTCAGCCGGGTACGAAGATCGTCGGTGACACGACGGTCGCCGGGAGCTCGCTGTGGATCACCCGCGGCGGCAAGATCGACGCGCAGGGCACGGCGGCCGCACCGATCGTCTTCACGTCGGCCCGTGCAGCCGGCAACCGCGCGCCGGGTGACTGGGGCGGCATCATCATCGTCGGCAACGCACTCGTGAACCGGAGCGCGGGTGGCGGCGTGCCCACGATGTTCACGGAAGGTCCGCAGGGCACCGGCCAGAACACGGGCGAAAACTACGGCGGCGGCACCGACGCGAACGACAACAGCGGCACGCTGCGGTACGTGCGCATCGAGTTCGCCGGCTTCGCCGTGCTGCAGGACCAGGAGTTGAACGCGCTCTCCATGTACGCGGTGGGTCGCGGAACGAAGATCGAGTACGTGCAGGCCCTGGCCGGCCTCGATGACTCCTTCGAATGGTTCGGCGGGTCGGTCGACGGACGCTACCTCGTCTCGTACGATGCCGGCGACGATCACTTCGACTGGACCGAAGGCTACAACGGGCGCAACCAGTTCCTCGTCGCCCTCCAGACGTTCCAGCCGTCGCCACGCGCCGGCGCCGGCTTCGTCAGCGTCGACCCGCGCGGATTCGAGGGCGACGGCTGCGAGGTCGAGAAGGCGGGCTGCACGAGCCACCTCACGGAGCCGCTGTCGCGCCCCGTGTTCGCGAACTTCTCCCTCGTCGGGCCCGGTCGCGGCGTCGCCTTCGCCAACATCACGAGCAACACGGGAGCGACCCTTCGGCGCGGCACCGCCGGAACCTTCGTCAACGGCATCATCTCCCGCTGGCAGGGCGTCGGCATCAACCTTCGTGACGCGGCGACCGACAACTTCCGGTCCATCGACAGCCTCACCGTGCAGAGCGTCGTGCTGATCGACAACAATACCGCGACGGTGAACGACGGCACCAACAACTACGACGCGGTAGGATCGACCTGCACGGCGACGGGCAGCGGCGGCAACTGCGGCACCCAGGCCAACCTGCCGAACACCACCGCGCTGGTCGGCTTCGCCACCGCCTTCCCCGGCATTCCCGCCAGCGGCGTCGCCCCGACGCTCGGGTCCATCGACTGGACACCCGGCACCCTGGCTAACCTCCACGCCTCGGCGATGAGCGCCCTCGCTCCGCTGATCGCGGCGCGCGGCACGGGCTACTTCGGTGCCACCATCGTCGGCACGAACTATGTCGGAGCGGCCGACCCCGCCGCAGCGACGAAGTGGTGGGCGGGTTGGACCAACTACGCACGCAACTAACTTCCGATCACGCATGACCCACGGGCGGACGCTAGAACGCGTCCGCCCGTGTCTTTTCTCTACATCATTCGATGCGACGCCTTCCCATTCTGCTCGTCGCGGCGCTGATCCTTACAGCCGCCGTCGTTCTCCGCGTCACGGGCGCGACCCGTTCCGCATCAGCGACCCCTGACGCCGCGGCGCCGCCCGCACCCGTCGTCCCGTACGCCGAGGCATCGCTGAAGGCGTTCCGGACCCGCGCCGGAGCGCCCGTCGCCGGGCTCGAGGGCGGCGCCGGGTCCCGCGACTCGCTAGTGCTCCTCTTTGCCCACGCGTTGGACCGGTCGGACACCACCGCGCTTCGCGCTCTCGCCCTGAGCGCGCGAGAGTTCGCCTGGCTCTACTATCCGGCGAGCCCGCAATCGCGGCCACCGTATGAGCTCGACGCAGACCTGATGTGGGACCAGATCCAGGCGCGCAGCATGCGCGGCATCACCCGGGCGCTGCGCCAGTACGGGAACGGGCGATTGGGGTATAGCGGATACGAGTGCAGCGGCCAACCGGAGCGAGATGGGGCCGTCACCCTCTACAACAGCTGTCGTATCACCCACATGGTCGACGGGCGCACCGTGACGGAGACGCTGTTCGGCAGCATCATCGAGCACGGCGGGCGCTTCAAGCTCGTCGGCTTCTCCAACCGCCTGTAGCGATCGAGCGGTTCACGCCAACCCGCCGACGAACCGCTCCACCAGCGCCTCGAAGCGCGCCGCCACCGTGGTCGTCGGCTCGAGCACCTCTGCGTGCGACAATGGATGCGACGAGATTCCGGACGCCAGGTTCGTCACGCAGCTGACGCCAGCCACACGCATGCCGAGCGTGCGGGCGACGATCACCTCCGGCACCGTGGACATGCCCACCGCATCGGCGCCCAGCGTGGCGAGCATGCGCACTTCGGCCGGCGTCTCGTAGGTCGGGCCCAGCAGCCCGCCGTAGACGCCCTCCTGCAGCGAGATACCGAGCGTCGAGGCGTGGTCGCGCAGCTGCTGCGCGAGCGCGCGGTCGTAGGGCACGCTCATGTCCGGGAAGCGTTCGTCGCCCGGCTCGAGCGCGCCGACGAGCGGATTCCGGAACATGAGGTTCAGGTGATCGCGGATCAGCATGAGATCGCCCGCCCTGAAGGTGCGCCGGATGCCCCCCGCCGCGTTGGACACGAACAGTGTCCGTACCCCCAGGGCGTGGAACACCCGCACCGGAAAGCCGGCGAGCGCCGCGTCGTGCCCTTCGTACATGTGAAAGCGGCCCGCAAGCGCGATCACGGGCCGGCCGGCCAGCGTCCCGCCGATCAGCTGGCCGGCGTGCCCGACGACGGTCGCCGAGGGAAAGCCCGGCACGTCGGCGAAGGGAAGCGCGACCGCGTCCGCAATCCGTCCGGCGAGACCGCCCAGCCCGGAGCCGAGCACGATGCCGGCGACGGGCGTGGCAGTACCGATGCGACGGCGGATCGATTCGGCCGCGGCGCGCGCGGCGGCAGCGCCGAACGGGGACGGTGCGCTCACGCCACCGCCTTCCGCAGGCCGGCGATCTCGGTCTGCACGCGCGCGACGAGCCGCATGCGTTCCTCATAGGGCAGGAAGCAGCTCTCGAAGCCGTTCAGCGCAACCCGCGCCAGCTCGTCGAAGCTGAAGGCGAGGGCCTGCGACGCGTGCACGTACTCGTCGGTGAGCGTGACGCCGCTCATCAGGCGGTTGTCCGTGTTGAGGACGACGTTGAGCCCGCGGTCGAAGTACTCACGAAAAGGGTGCAGCGAGTACGAGGGAGCGACGCGCGTCTGGACGTTGCTCGTCAGGCAGATCTCGAGGGTGATGCGGCGGTCGTTGCAGTAGTCGGTGAGCGAGCTGTCCTCGATCAGCCGCGTCGCATGGCCGAGCCGGTGGGCGCCGCACACGTGAACGGCCTGGCGCACGGACTCGGCCCCGTCGCCCTCACCGGCGTGACAGGTGCAGGCGAGGTCGTGGCTGCGGGCGTATTCGAAGGCCCGGACGTGGGCGCGCGCCGGATGTCCGAGCTCGCCGCCGGCGAGGTCGAACCCGACGACACCCTGATGACGGTACGCCACCGCGAGCTCGGCGAGCTCCTGCGACACCGCCGGCGACATGTTGCGAATGGCGGTGATGATGAGTCGTCCGACGACGCCGAAGTCGCGCTCGGCGCGCGCGAGCCCGCGCAGCGGCGCCTCCACCGCCTGCTCGAGCGACAGCCCCTCGCGCACGTTCAGTACGGGTGCGTAGCGCACCTCGATGTAGCGGACGCCATCGGCGGCGGCGTCCTCGGCCAGCTCGTACGCCACGCGCTCGAGCGCCGACTCGGACTGCATCACGGAGAGCGTGACCGCGAACCGGTCGAGATACTCCTCGAGGTTTCGCGCATCGGTCACCTTCATGTACTCCCGCAGGGAGTCTACGTCCGACGCGGGCATGGCGATCCCCTTCTCACGCGCCAGGTCGAGCATCGTGTCCGGGCGCAGCGATCCGTCGAGGTGGCAGTGCAACTCCGCCTTGGGTAGTCGGCGGAGCAGCTCACGCAGGCGAGTGATCTCGCTCATCGTACCGCGGCCGTGGCGACGAACCGCGCGTCGACCGGCGCCCGCACCGGCTGGGGACGGCTGCGCAGGTAGGCGACGAGCGCATCGAGATCGACGATCGGCAGCACCTCCGTCCGGCGCGCCGCCGAACCGAGGCCAAGTCCGTCGCCCCCCGTGGCCAGGAAGTCGTTGACGACGAGGGTGTACTCGCCGTCCGGCTTGAGCTCGACTCCGTCGGCGAGGCGGACGCTGCGCACGCGCGAGCCCGCCGCCGCCGTGGAGTCGAAGGTCACGACCGCGCCGCTCATGTGCACGTTGAGCCGATTGGCCACCAGCTTCTCCATGTAGTCGCGAAGTGCCGCGCCGGAGAGGGTGAAGCGATAGAGCTGGTTGGCGAACGGCTGGACCTCGAACAGCGATCCGTAGGTCGCCGGCCCCTCGCGCAGGTTGGCGCGGATGCCGCCGTTGTTCATCACGGCCACGTCGGCCTTCCCTTCGGCGCGCTGCGCATCGGCGACGAGGTTGCCGAGCGGGTATTGCGTGCCGGCGCGCACGAGGTTCTCGGCGATCGTGGCGATCGGCCGGTTCACGAGTGGCGCGACGATGGCCACGTCGCGCTGCACCATCGCGGCGACGATGGGCTCGGCGGCGAGCGAGTCCGTCAGGACGTCGAGGATCTGCGGGCGGCTGCCATCGGGTCCGAGATCGATGACACTGAACGCGGTGCCGCTCGAGCGCGACTGCACGATCGGGATGCCGTTGACGACGGTGTTGACGAGCGAATGCGTGTGGCCGCTGACGATCGCGTCCACCGGCTCGCGCAGGCGGCGCGCGAACTCCACGACCTCGCCCTTGCAGTTCGACGCGCCGTCGCGGTCGCAGAAGGCGCCGTCGTGCGCCACGACGACGACGAAGTCCGCGCCGCGCGCGCGCAGGCGGCGCGACAGGCTGTCGACGATCGGTACCGGGTCGACGAATCGCAGGTCGGCCACGTTGGAGGCGCGCGTCGTCGTCGGGGTGAGCAGGGTCGCCACGCCGATGACGCCGATCTTGAGCGCCCCGCGCGTGATCAGCGTGTCGTCCCGGATCCAGGGGACGTCGCGCCCGTCGGCGTAGCGGACGTTCGCGGCCAGCAGCGCGTACTTCGCGTCACGCATCCGCGCCCGGATGGTATCCTGCCCCCAGTCGAACTCGTGGTTGCCCACGGCGCCTGCGGCGTAGCCGAGCTGGTTGAAGATGTCCACGACCGGCCGGCCGAACGCGAGATTCGACGCGGGGGTACCCTGGAACTCGTCGCCACCGTCGAGCAGCAGGGTCTCGCACGCGGGCGAAACGCAGCCGGCGGTGGCGCGCGCGATCGCGGTCGCGAGATAGGCGGCGCCGCCGCGCGGACGCCCGGTGGCGTCGGGGCGCGGCTCGAGCGCGCCGTGGAAATCGTTCGTCCCGATGATCCGCAGCCTCGGCACCGGTCGCGTCGCGCGGAGGCCCGTGACGGCGCTGGTGGCGGCGCTGGTGGCGGCGCTCGGGGCGGGAGCCGCGGCCGGCGTCGCCGCGACCGCCGGCGCTCCGACGACGGGCGCGTCGTCCCGGTTGTCGCGCCGCATCTGCTGGTATAGCGGCGCGACCTCGCGCGCCGGCTCGATGCGCCAGTTGCGCGTGAAGTAGTTCCACGGGTTGATCGTTCCCTTCCGCTTCACTTCGTCCACGAGCAGCTGGCGGATCTCCTCGTTCTTGTCGTACACGACGGGCGCCCCGCTCAGCATGGCGTAGCCACCGCCGCCGGTCTGCCGGTAGTTGTTGAGCGCCAGGGTGAAGCTGTCCGTCGGCGTCACGGCGCGCCCCTTGAAGTCGAGCCGCGTCACGCGCTGACCAACCGGCCGCGAGACGTCGAGCGTGTAGTCCGCACCGGCCACGATGTCGAAATTGTAGCCGGGCACCGTGCGATCGATCGATGGCGTGCCGTCGGCGGCGGTGCGGTAGTAGCGGGCGCTGTGCTCGAGATAGTCGCGAAGCTGCCGGCCGGAGATGCGCACGGCCCGCAACGTGTTGTCGTAGGGGTAGAGCGCCTGGAGCCGCGCCGCAGTGATCGTCCCGGAGTCCAGCGAGGCGTCGAGCGAGAACGCCGCCGTCGACGCGAGATCGGCCCCGGCCGCCTTGCGCTCGGTCTCCAGGATGAAGTCGATGAGCGGGGTGTCGACGACGCGGGCCGAGTCGGCGCGCCACCGGTCCGCCGTGCGCCCGATGGGCGTCATGACCCAGGCGACCGCCGCGCGGTGCGCCGCGTCGGTGGCCGCGAGCACCGCGGGATTCTCGGCGTGCCCCGCCGCCTGGATGACCTTCGAGTCCTTCCCCGCTGCCCGCCAGATGCCGTCGACCCGCAGGAGCGCAAGGTGTGCGACAGCCACGCTCGTGGCCCAGTTCTTCGGCTGCATGAGGAGCACGCCGTTGATCGTGGTGTCGGCCATCTCCTGATGCGAGTGGCCGTACAGGATGAGATCGACGCCGGGCACTTCACGCGCCACCCGGGCCGCGACGTTCTCGCTCGCCACGCCCGTCGTGACGGTATCGTAGCTGGAGGGGCCGTCGAGCCCCGAGTGCAACGCGACGAGGACGATATTCGCGCCGGCGGCGCGCACGTCGGCGACCGCTGATCGCAGCTCGGCGACGGCGTCCTTGAGCACGACTCGTCCCTTCAGGTTGTCGCGGTCCCACACCATCGAGCCCGGCGTCGTGGCGCCAACGATGCCGATGCGCGCGCCCCCGCGGTCGACCATCGTCCAGGCGGTGTACGCCTGACCGCCGTCGGGGCGGTAGGCATTCGCCGCGAGGAAGGGGAACTTCGCCTGGCGGATCGTCCGGTCGAGAAAGGGGACGCCGTAATTGAACTCGTGATTGCCGATCGCCGCGGCGTCGTATCGCATCGCGTTCATCGCGGCGACCACCGGATGCGGCGCATCGGCGGGGGCAACCTTCGCAGCCACGTAGGTGAGCGAGTTGCCCTGGAGCAGGTCGCCGGCGTCGAGCAGGATCACCCGGCCAGGCGCCGCCCGGCGAAGGGAGTCGACGATCGTGGCGGCGCGCGAGAGCCCCCGCGCCGGATCGGGGCTGTTGGATTCGTAGTTCCAGCCGCGCAGGCGGCCATGCACATCCGTCGTGCCGGCGACGACGAGATCGAAGGTGTCACTGCCGCCGCCGGTGCCGCCGGCCGCACCGAGGGCGCAGCCGGCCGCGAGCGAGAGTGCCGCAAGGGCGAGAGGGGTCGGGATCCGCATGGGAAAAAGCTAGCGGCCCGCCCATGACGCGGCGAGCGCCGGCTCGGTTGACGCATCTCCGCGCGGCGCTCACACTTGAACCAGGGCCCAGCGCCTTCGCGCCGCCACCTCCCGCCCGATACAGGACCGTGACAGACCTCCCCCTGCAGCCCGTGAGCCGCGCCACTCACCTTTCCTGCGTGCCAACCGCGCCGCTCGGCCTCCGGTGAAGCCGCTCGTCATCGGGATCGCCGGCGGCTCCGGCTCGGGCAAGAGCACGGTCGCGCGCAACGTGGCGGCCGCGCTGGGCGACGCCTCCGTCGCCTTCATCGACATGGACGGATACTACCTCGACCACGGACATCTTCCGCTCGAGGAGCGCCGCAAGGTCAACTGGGACCACCCGAATGCCTTCGACTGGGATTGCCTCGTCAGCCAGCTGGGACAGCTCGCCGGCGGCCAGGCGATCGACAAGCCGGTGTACGACTTCGTCGTCCACGCGCGCCGCACCGACCCGGTGCGCATCCCGCCGGCCGATGTCGTCGTGATCGACGGGATCCTCCTGTTCACGGACGCGCGCGTGCGAGACCTCTGCGACGTGAAAGTGTTCGTGGACGCCGACGCGGACGTGCGACTCATCCGCCGCATCCGCCGGGACATGGCGAAGCGCGGCCGGCCGCTCGCCGAGATCCTCGAGCAATATCTCTCTACCGTGCAGCCGATGCATCTCGAGTTCGTCGAACCGAGCAAGCGCTACGCCGACGTGATCGTACCGCGCGGCGGACACAATCCGGTGGCGATCGAGATGATCGTCGCGAAGATCGCGCGACGCATCCAGGCGAGGACCTCGTGAGCGCGATGCCAGCGGTCCCCGGTGAGCGCGTCCTCGTCGTGGACGACGAGGCCGACATCGTGGCGCTCGTGGCCTACCATCTGGCGAAGAGCGGCTACCGCGTCGCCACCGCCGGCTCGGGCCCCGACGCCCTCGACGCCGCCCGGCGCGAGCGGCCCGCCCTCATCGTCCTCGACCTGATGCTGCCCGGCTTGTCGGGCTATCAGGTGCTCGAACGGCTCCGGGCCGACGAAGCGACGCGCGACATCGCGGTCCTCATGCTCACCGCGCGACGCGACGAGCAGGACCGCATCCGCGGGCTGTCGCTTGGCGCCGACGACTACCTCACCAAGCCATTCAGCCCCCAGGAGCTGGTGCTGCGCGTCGCCGCCATCCTGCGCCGGCTCGGCGCGGGCGGCGCGAGCGCCGCCGACCGGCTTCTGCTCGGTCCTCTCGAGATCGACACCGCCGCCCACACCGTACGGGTGAGCGGTGAGCCGGTGGATCTCACGCCCACCGAGTTCAAGCTCCTGCTCACCCTGGCGGAGCGGCGCGGGCGCGTGCAGGCTCGCGCCCATCTGCTGCAGACGGTGTGGGAGGCGGCGCCCGACATCCAGACGCGTACCGTGGACATGCACGTCCAGCGGCTGCGCGCGAAGCTCGGCGTGGCGGGCGAGCTGGTGGAGACGGTGCGCGGCTTCGGCTACCGGCTCCGCGTTCCGCAGGCGCGCCCTGCGTGAGTCTCGCGCGCCGACTGATCCTCGGCTCCCTTGTCGTCGTCACGACCCTGGTGGTCGCCGTCGTGCTCATCGCGGGAAGCCGCCTGCGCGAGCGCCTCGTGGGCGAGAAGATCGATGAGCTCAGTCGGGACGCTCGACTGGTGGCGATGGAATGGCGTAGCGGGATCGACGCCGATTCCCTGGCTCACCGGACGGGCGCCGGCCTCGGCTACCGCGTCACGCTGATCGACACCACCGGGGTGGTGCTCGGCGACACGGAGTTCGGGCCCGACGCCCGTCGACGACTGGAGAACCACGCCACCCGACCCGAGGTCGTCGCCGCTCGGGCGATCGGTACCGGGTCCGACCGGCGACGGAGCGCCTCCGCCGGGGACGAGGAGCTGTACGTCGCCATCCCGCACCCGATGGGATTCGTGCGCGTCTCGCTCGCCACGACGCGTCTGGACGCCGTGGTGGATGGCGCGCAGCGCGACGTGCTGCTGAGCGGACTCGTGGCGCTGTTCGGCGTGCTCGTCCTGTCCACGATCTTCGCGCGCAGCATCTCACAGCCGGTCGTCGAGCTGCGCGACGTCGCGCGAGCCATCGCGAGCGGCGATCTGACGCGACGGCCCGCCCTCTCCGCGCCGGGTGAGGTGGGCGACCTGGCGACGGCGCTGCATCGGATGGCCGAGCAGCTGGAGACGCGCCTGGATGCGCTGGAGTCGGACGACCACCTGATGACGGCGGTGCTCGAGTCGCTCGAGGAGGGCGTGCTCGCGATCGACGAGCGCGGCATGGTCGTGCGCATCAACCAGCGCGCGCGGATGCTCCTCAACGCCTCGGCGCCCCTCCCCTTCCCCCGCGAGCTCCTGCCGCGCGACCCCGCGCTGCGAGGCGCCGTCGAGCAGGGGATGTCCGGTCGGACGTCGTCGTCCGAGGAAGTGTCGCTGCACGACCGCACGGTGGCGGTCGCGTCGCGGCCACTCGCGCCGTCGGGCGCCGTCGTGACCGTGCTGGACCTCACCGTGCTCCGGAAGCTGGAGACGATCCGGCGCGACTTCGTAGCCAACGTGAGTCACGAGCTGAAGACGCCGCTCACGGCCGTGAGTGGCTTCGCGGAGACGCTGCTGGACGAAGGCATTCCCAGCGACCAGCGGCGGCGCTTCGTGGAGACCATCCGCGACAACGCGTGGCGCATGCAGCGGATCGTCGACGACCTCCTCGATCTGTCGCGCATCGAGAGCGGAGGGTGGCGTCCGAACGTCGGCAGCGTCGACGTCGCCGGGGTCGTCCGCGACGTCTTCACGGCGGTGCACGCCACGGCCGAGGCGAAGGGCATCCACCTCGGCTCGGACATCCCGCCCGCGGCGGCGATCGTGCACGCTGACCCGACGGCGTTCCGACAGATCGTCAGCAACCTCGTGGAGAACGCGGTGCGCCATACCCACGAGGGGAGCGTCACCCTCCGCACGCGGCTGGGCGGCACGGGCATCTGGGTGGATGTGCGCGACACCGGCGTCGGCATCGCGCCCGAGCACGTGCCCCGCATCTTCGAGCGCTTCTACCGGGTCGATCCCGGGCGGTCGCGCGAGCAGGGAGGAACGGGGCTCGGACTCGCGATCGTACGCCATCTCGTGGATGCGCACGGGGGGCGGGTCGAAGCGGCGAGCATCGTCGGACGTGGCACGACGATCAGCGTGCTCTTTCCGGCGACGGCGTCAATCGATGGCCTTTGACGGCGGAGACGACAGGGCGGGCGGGAGTTCCGACAGACGACGCCGCACTTCCGCTGTCGTTCAGTCCACCCGGTAGTACCGCGCCGTACACCAGCGCACGATCATCGCCAGGCGGTCGGACATCGAGTCACCCACGGCCATCGAGCGCGTCGCGGTGGCCGACGAGGCGCGCATGGCCACTTCCTTCACCATGCTGATCGCGCGCTCGACCGGAATCTGCTGCATGCGGGCGTGGTCGGCGAACTGATAGACGAGCTCACGGAGCTCGCTCCGCGTACCACCCGCGCGCAGCACGCGCTCGATGGCCGCCTCGATCCGATCCTGACGCGGGGTCAGTGGGCGGTTGGCGTAGAGGGGCAGCTCGGCATCCGGCATGGGGCCTCGAGGTCGGCGAACGGATCAACGATGGAACGCCCGTGCCGCGACGGCAAGGAGAAGGAACACCGCGTACATCACGGTTGGGTAACGATCGCGGCGGCCTTGGCCGCGAGGGTCGATGGGCAACCGCGCGAGGAGGGCTGCCCATCGAGCTCAGCATTGAGCCGAACTGTCATCCCACCGCTCGCTCGTGCGGGAGGACATGTGAAGCACGTCAGAAAGCGACGACGAAGTGCAGGAAGTAGCCCTTGAACTGCACCGGAGGCGCGAACGACAGGTCGTTGCTGGTCGCCAGCGATTCCTGGTAGTCCAGCGCGAACTGAGCCCGCGGGTTCACGTCGTAGAACACGCCGGCGATGATGTTGTGATAGGAGTTCGACGTCGAGGGCGGTGGCGTCAGGTTGGTCGTGCTCACGGACGGGGACACCTTGTCGTAGCGTGCCACGATCCCGAACGGCGACCTGCCGGTCGCGTTCACAAGGGCGAACGGGCGGATCAGCGTCAGTCCGGAGAGGACTCGGCCAGTGATCGTCGCCTCCACGCGGGGGTCGGCAAGGGTGTTCGCTCCCACGTCGACGCCGTCGTGGCGCACGTCGAACTCGCCGCCGAGCACGAGACGGGGATCCCTGATGCCGACGAACACGCCTGCGCGGCTGCGGTCGAGCACCGCGCCAACCGGCCCGACCTGCCCGGGCCCTCCGTTCACGAACGCGCTCGCCGTCGCGCCCTTGTAGCCCCACCCGGTGAGGGTGAAGGTCTGGAGCAGCGGCATGTCCGCCTTGTTGGCGAGGGGCGTGAGCGTGAGCCGGATCGCGTAGTCCTTGAACCGGTCGCGCTCGCGCGACGTGTAGCCCGGCCCGTTCACGATCGTGGCGTACACCTCACCCATCCTGTTCGGCAGCGACGCGCCGGCAGCCACCCCGACGTCAGCCGAGGCAAAGAAGCCGGCCCGCTCGACCGCCGTCTGGCTCAGGTACCGGGGCCAGAAAGCCTCGAAACTCTCGATGACGACGTTCTGGAGAATGCCGAGCCGGGCGAACGCGGCCATTCCGTTCGCGAACCTCGGCTGGTCGTACTGGAGGTAGGCGTACTTCGCGCGGATAGTGTAGGCGTTGTTGGTGAATGTCGTACCGCCGCCCACCGCCGCCGCTTCGCTCGTCTGATAGACGTCGGTGGTGACGCGGACGCTCAGGCGGTCGCCCGCCGGCGCACGGAAGTTGAGGTACGCGCGATCTATGATGAAGCCGTTGTTGTTCTGGTTCTGGAACTGTGCCGGCGTGGTCGGCAGCTGGTAGTTATAGCTGCCGAAGATGAGCCCCGAGACACTGACCGGCGGCACCGCGGCCGGCTGAGCGGCGGGCGCGGGCGGGCTGGTCTGCGCCACGAGGGGAGCGGACGCGATCAGCGCGAACAACGCGAGGAGCGGGAGCCGCGGGGAGCTGGCACGGAGCATTGAAGTGTCGGGATTGGAGGAGGGTACACCTGCCTGGGCCGACGGCGACTACCGAGCTGACGCGGACGCCCGGTCGCCCCATCACGCCGTGGACATGGAATAGTCGCGGTTATGTAACGAACGGCGTCAGGCGTCGGCCGCTCTCCCGGGCCCGTCGTGACGGGACCGTTACATGGCGCGGGGCCCCTTGGAGACCTTGTTCGGTGAGGTTTCTGCCCGATGAATCCGAACCGACATTTGCCCGACATTCAGGGATCGGTCGTCGCCGACCGGATCTACCGCGCGACGATCCTGTTCTTCGCGCTCTGCGTTCCGGTTCTCCTGCTCCTCATCTTCGTCGAGGTCGGTCGGGCCGGCTGGCCGGCACTGCGCCAGTTCGGCGCCAGCTTCCTGACGTCGAGCACGTGGGACCCCGTGAACGGCCAGTTCGGCGCCGCCCCTGCCATTCTCGGTACGATCCTGACGTCGATCATCGCGCTCGTGATCGCCACCCCGCTGGCGCTCGGCAGCGCGATCTTCCTGTCGGAGTTCTCCCCGCACTGGCTGCGGCAGCCCCTCTCCTTCTTCATCGATCTGCTCGCCGCCGTGCCGAGCGTCGTGTTCGGGCTGTGGGGGATCTTCTTCCTCCTGCCGCTCCTGCGCTCGACGATCATGCCGTTCCTGCGCGACACGCTGCACCTGGGCGCGACGCCCTTCTTCAGCGGACCGGTGTACGGACCGAGCGTGCTGGCCGCGGGATTGATCCTGGCCCTCATGGTGCTGCCCTACATCGCCGCCGTGTCGCGAGAGGTCCTGATGGCGGTGCCCCGCTCGCAGCGCGAGGCGGCGCTCGCGCTGGGCGCGACGCGGTGGGAAGCGATCACCGGCGCCGTGCTGCCGTACGCGCGCACCGGCATCTACGGCGGGATCATCCTCGGACTCGGGCGCGCGCTCGGCGAGACGATGGCGGTGACGATGGTGATCGGGAACCGCCACGAGCTGTCGGCTTCGCTGTTCTCGCCGGGCTACACCATGGCGTCGCTGATCGCCAACGAGTTTGCCGAAGCCACCACGGACCTTCACCTATCAGCACTGATGGCGGTGGGCTTCGTGCTCTTCCTCATCACGCTGATCGTGAACGTCATCGCGCGGCTCCTCGTGCGTCGCGTCGGCGAGGTGCGCGCATGATCGCCGAGGCGGCGGACCGCCACGGCGCGTTCGCGCGGCCGCGGGCATCGGGACTCGCGCGGCGTCGCGGGGTGAGCGTGCTGATGGTCGCGCTGACCTGCCTGGCAGCAGCAATCGCGATGGTGCCGCTCATCGTCATTCTCGCCTACCTGCTCAAGCAGGGCGCGGGCGCCCTCTCGCTGGACTTCTTCACCAAGATGCCGAAGCCGGTGGGGGAACCGGGAGGCGGCATGGCGAACGCCATCGTCGGCACGCTCATCCTCATCGGCATCGCGTCGGTGGTCGGACTGCCGGTCGGCATCGGAGCGGGACTCTATCTCGCCGAGCGTCGCGGCACCCGGCTGGCGAATCTCGTGCGCTTCCTCGCCGACGTCCTGAATGGGTTGCCCTCGATCGTCATGGGCATCTTCGCCTGGCAGTTCCTCGTGCGCCCGTTCGGGCACTTCTCGGCGCTGGCGGGAGGTGCGGCCATCGGGGCGATGATGATCCCGCTCATCACGCGCACCACCGAAGAGATGGTGCGGACGGTCCCGCAGTCGCTGCGTGAGGCCGCGCTCGCGCTCGGCTATCCGCACTGGCGGACCTCGCTCCAGATCGTCCTGCGCACCGCCCTCGGCGGCATCGTCACCGGGGTGCTCGTGGCGGTGGC
>Ga0193699_10000551_pt1 | contig 15950 bp, 10 predicted proteins | sample L3c2metaG_FD_160095 | JGI IMG/M metagenome (GOLD analysis project Ga0193699, IMG submission 160095) | Soil microbial communities from a riparian zone of the East river system, Colorado, United States - L3c2 | ecosystem: Environmental > Terrestrial > Soil > Riparian zone | place: USA: East...
CATCGAGACGCTGAATGGACGAGCTCTCCGCGGAGAGCTCGACGTCACCGCCGTCTCGATTCACGCGTACGCGTACCTCTCTGAGCTGTACGCCCTGTTGCCCCACGGTGCATCGATGGGCGATGGCTACGGACCCATGCTGGTGGCGAAGCGACCGATGACGCACGACGACATCAAGGGCAAGCGAGTAGCCGTGCCCGGCTTGATGACGAGCGCATACCTGGCGTTGAAGCTCTTTCAGCCGGACTTCGTACCGGTTGTCGTCCCCTTCGATCAGATCGAGCGGTCCGTGCTGAGCGGCGATGTGGATGCCGGGCTACTGATTCACGAAGGCCAGCTCACCTACAAGGACGAAGGACTGCACCTCGTCGCCGACATGGGCGCGTGGTGGCTGGAGAAAACGGGCCTGCCGCTTCCGCTTGGCGGCAATGTGATCCGGAAAGACATGCCGCGCGATGTCCAGAAAAAAGTCTCGCGGCACCTTCGCGAGAGCATCGCGTACGGCCTCGACCACCGTAAGAACGCCCTTGACCATGCGATGCGGTACGCGCGCGGCCTCGATCGCGGCAAGGCCGACACGTTCGTCGGGATGTACGTGAACGATTGGACGCTCGACTACGGCGAGCGCGGCCGCGCGGCAATCAGGCTCTTTCTCGACGAAGGCGTCAAATCGGGCGTGATAACGCGTCCGGTGACTGTGGAGTTCATTGACGACTGACCTCGTCGCCGAGCTCGAGCGTCGCGCCGCACGATTTGCGGCGGTCGCGACGGTGCAGCAAGCCATATCCGCTACCATCTCGCTCAACGAAGCATACCGCGAGATCTACAAGGCGGTCGCCTCGGTGGTGGATGCTCCATGCTTTGCTCTGATGATCGCCGAACCCGTAAGCGAGAAGTTCAACGCGCATTGCATCATCGTCGATTCCCAGGAGCGCGAGGGAGAATCCGTCCTCGACTTCCCGAACGGAACGGAGACGATCAGCAAAGTCTTCCACACCGGCGTGCCGATCGTGTCGTCGAAGCCCGAGCGCTGGTGGATGGGAACCATCTTTCAGGTCGCCTCGAAGCGGGAAGTCAAAAGCGAGATCACTGCACCCCTCACCTACCATGACCGAACCGTGGGAGTGATGCAGGTCCTTTCGTACAAGACCAACGCGTACGATGGGCACGACCTCGACCTCATCATGCTGATCGCCCGCCAGGCGGCCGTCGCCATCGAGAACGCGCGACTTTTCGACGCGCAGCGCAGCGAGCAGAGACAAACCGAAGCAGCCGCCCTGATCGCGCGCGTTGCGCTTCGCAAGGTGACTGTCGCCCAGGCAGGTCACAGCATTCTCGCAATTCTCGAGGACGTCGTCCCATCGGCCGGAAAGGCGATCGGAATCGTCTCTCTCGACGGACGCGCCGTCACCTGCGTCGCCGCACGCGGTACATGTGAGCAGATGGAGGGCATCACAGGTCCGATTGAGACCAGCTCGGTTCGAGACGCCTGGACGACGGAGGAACCGACATTCGTCGCGAATCTCCGCGAGAAGGCCCACAACACCGAGCAGGTTCCCGAGGTAGCGGCCATCACTGTTCCGCTCATCGCGAGTAATCGTCGGCTCGGAGTTCTCGTCGTGACATCGGACACCGCGCAGCTGCAGGCAGGCCCGAGCGTCGACGCGTTATTGCGTCTGGCGCCGGCGGTCGCGCTCGCCATCGACGTACTGCTTCTCAGCGAAGACGAGCAACGAACCCATGCGCGCGAGCGAACGCTTGCCGCGGCCCTCGCCACGATGGACCAACCCGTTCTGATACTTGGCGTCGATTCAAAGGTTCAATACGCCAACACCGCGGCGATCAAGGAGTATCGCTACGAGGGGAGTGAGATCGCCGGCTTGTCGGTCGACGATTTCGTCGTTGCCTCCGCTCAGATCTCTGCGCGCCAGACAATCCCCGCAATCCCTCCGGACCAGCCGCTCTGGATCGGCGAGCACATTCACCGTAGAAGAGATGGGACCGAGTTTCCCGCCGCGGTGACGCTCAGCCACATCCGCGATGCGAGCGACAACATCGTCGGATTGGTGATCGGCATCAGGAATCTGACCGAAGAGCGAAAAGTCGCTGACCATCTCGGACGGACGGAAAAACTCGCCGCCATCGGTGAGCTCGTCGCGGGCGTCGCGCACGAGCTGAACAATCCCCTCACCGGCATCTCGACGTTCGCGCAGCTCCTCCTCGAGGACAATCTGGAGGGTGAGCAGTTCGAGTCCGTCAGCCTGATCAAGCGCGAAGCCGATCGGGCGATCGGCGTGATTCGCGACCTTCTCCTGTTCGCGCGCAAGACCGATGCGCGCGACGTTCCGGTCGACATCAACACCATCGTCAAGCACACGGTGCGCCTTCGCGCCCTCGCCTCGCGATCGGGCGGCATCGAGGTTCACATGCGTCTCGATGAATCGAACCCCCAGGCTCGCGGCGACGAACAGAAGCTGCAGCAGGTTCTGCTCAACCTTCTCGTGAACGCCGAATCGGCCATGGAAGGAGCAAAGCTCCGCCACCTCTCGCTGACCACACAGCGCAAGCAGGGCATGGTGCAAATCGTAGTTTCGGACACCGGACACGGGATGGCGCAGTCCGTGAGTCAGCGCGTGTTCGAGCCCTTCTTCACCACCAAGCCTCCCGGCGAAGGAACAGGGCTGGGCCTGAGCGTGAGCTACGGCATCATTCAGGCGCACGATGGAACGATCTCGGTAGAGAGCACCCCCGAAGTCGGAACCACGTTCACGATTCTTCTCCCGCTCTATAGCGAGGCGAGGAAGTGACCCGGATTCTGGTGGTGGACGACGAGGAGACCATCCGCCTCGCGCTGCGCAAATTCCTCCGCTCCCGCGGCTACGAGGTTGAGATCGCCGGTTCCGGCGATCATGCGCTACAGATTCTCGAGAAGGAATCTTTTGCCCTCATGCTGTGCGATGTCCGTATGCCCGGAATGACCGGTGTCCAGATCGTTCCACAGGCGATTGAGCGGGATCAGAACCTGGCGATTATCATGTTGACCGCCGTCAACGACGCTGCCACCGCGACGGAAGTGCTGTCTTCGGGTGCCTCGGATTATCTGATGAAGCCCGTCGAGCTCGCCGACCTCCAGCAGGCCGTGGATCGCGCTCTCCACAAGCGTTCGGAGCTGATGGAGCAGCGACGCCTCGACAAGCTTATTCGCGAAGAAGTCGCCCTCCGGACCGCCGAACTCGAGCAGGAAAAGGAATCGCTGCGGTTGATGTCCATTAGCATCGCCGAGACCCTTATCAACGCCATGGAAGCCAAGGATCTCTACCTCCGGGGCCATTCCCAGCGCGTCGCCGAGCTGGCCGGACAGCTCGCGCAGGAGCTCGGCCTCGAGGAAAGCGTATGCGAGGACCTCCGAGTCGCCGGCCGCCTTCACGATGTCGGCAAGATCGGGATACGAGAGGAAATCCTCAACAAGCCGGGACACCTTACCCCCGAGGAGTTCGAGCACGTCAAACAGCACGTGCGCATCGGGCTCGACATTCTCGCGCCCCTCCTTCACATCAAGCAACCGCTCAAGTACGTCGAGCACCACCACGAGCGCTGGGATGGGGTCGGATATCCCCTCGGCTTGGCGGGCGAAGCGATTCCTCTGGGCGCCAGAATCCTCTGCGCGGCGGACTCCTTCGACGCTCTTACCTCAAAACGCGCCTACCGCGAGCCGCTGGCGCCGCTTGCCGCTCTCCAGCATCTCCGGGTCGACGCGGGAAAGCAGTTCGACCCGAGTGTTTACGCCGCGCTCGTAGCCGTCGTGACGAGACGGCTGGAGTCCGATTCCACTGCGTCCGGCTAGGTCAGGAAAGCTACTCCTTGACGCCGCGTCACCGGAGCAGTATTCGGTCCACATACAAAAGAAGCTTTCGGCGCTGGCGCACAAGGCACGCGACGTGCAGCGGGCGAAATCAGAAAATTAAATTCCGCGCTATTCAGTGCGAGTGCTGACATTCTATGGGAGGACTAATGCCGAGCGGTGAATCAGTGGAGCCATTGCGTTTTGCGGACGACGACGATGCGGACGATCTCGGTGGCTTCAGTCGCGGCAAGCGTTCTTACGACGATGACGACGATGAGGACGGTGGCTGGGCTATCAACGAGGACCACAGCGATCGCCTCTGGGACAGCGCTGAAGACGCGGACGATGACGAAGAGGTCGATTCCGACGCCACGGTCGTAAGCGAAGGCGAAGAGGACGAAGAGGACGAGGAGGAGGATCTCTTCGGCGGGGGCGCCCCGAGAGGAAGAAGGGGCCGGCCCAAGGGATCCGGGAAGAAGCAGGAGTCGACTCTGACTGGTGGCGGTGGTAGTACGCTTGGCGGAGGCTCGGGCAGCGGCTCGAGCCTTGGCGGCGCCCCATCGAGTGGGTCGGGCACAGGATTCGGCGCTAGCGGTTCTGGGGCAGCGCGTCCCAGTTCCTTCGGCGGCGGGACGGCCTCACCGCCAGCCCGAACACCGGCGACTTATACCTCCGGAAGCAGCGCTGGAGCCGGCAAAGCCGGTGGCGCCAAAAAGACTGCCAAAAAGAAGAGTGCGTCCAAACCCAAGGCCGCGAAGAAACCTGCGAAAAAGAAGGCCTCCAGCCGGAAACCCGTTCGGAAGGCCGCCAAACCAAAGGCCAGCGCCAGGAAGGCGGGCGGAAAGAAAGCCTCTAAAGGGAAGTCCGGGGCGCGCGGAAAGGCCAGCGGAGGGCGCAAGAAGAAGCGCTAGGGGCAATAGTTTGTGCGGCCCCCGTGCGCTGTGCCCAAAGCGCGGTTACTCTCAAGTAGCCGCGCTTTTTCCTTGACCGACCGAAGTGAGGAGTAATGCAGGAGAACGACGAGCGAGACGGACCCTGGCGGAAAATTCTTCTATCCGGCGGCGCCATCCTTGGCGCGGCCGCTGCCTACAATGCCTTTGCGCGGAAGGGTGTCGATAAGCTCACCAACTTGATCGGTGGCGAAGAGGGTGGTTTTGACTGGCGGGACAGGAGGGTCGCATTCACCAAACGTGGAAGCGGTCCGCCGATTCTCCTTATCCACGGCATCAACGCGGCCGGGTGGTCGTACGAATGGCGAAACAACGTCGACGCGCTCGCGAAAACGAACACAGTCTACACCCTCGATTTGCTCGGCTTCGGGATGTCGGAACGTCCAGCCATCAAGTATTCAGCGCGACTCTACATCTCGCTCATTTCCGACTTCGTGAGCCGGGTGATCGACGAGCCCACGGTGCTCGTCGCATCCTCGCTTTCGGGCGCGTATGCAATCGTTCTGGCGGCACGAGATCCGCTTCGTTTCCCCGCCGTCGCTCTCATAGCCCCATCGGGGCTGGTGAGCCTGAACGAGCCTGTCGGCATTGGTGGTGAGGCGGGGCGGCTTGCGGTCGATACGCCGATCGCCGGGACCGCCATGTTCAACGCCCTCGTCTCGCGGCCCCAGCTCCGCCGCTATCTCAATAGCACGTACTCGAACGACGCACTCGTTACCAGTGAGCTGGTCGAGATCTACTACGCGACGTCGCACCAGCGCGGAGCCCGTCATGCGCCCGCCGCGTTCCTCTCCGGCCATCTCAACATCGACGTGCGAAATGCCTTGCGCCGTCTCAGCCAGCCGGCCCTGCTCGTGTGGGGTGAGCAGGGATCGAGCGCGCCCGTCGAGGAATTTCGCGGCTTCCGCGAGATCAAGCGCGATTTCGAGATTTCCGTTTTGTCTCCCGCGGGCGACCTTCCGCACGACGAGCGAGCCGAAGACTTTAATGTTATCCTATCCTCATGGCTGAATCGCCTGTCGCTCTCCTCCGCGCCCACGCTCGACACGCTCCCTGGAACGCCCGCGGACTTGCAGCACACGCAACAGCGCTCGTAGACGCAGCCGGAGTTCGACCCACCAACGCTTCCGCTCGAGCAGCACCGAGCGCGCGTGCGGTTCGTTTCTACGTCGCGAGTGGATTGCTCGATCGGCCCGAAGGCACGGGCCCCGGCGCGACCTACGGATACCGGCACCTCCTTCAGCTGCTGTCCATCAAGATCCGCCAGCGCGAAGGACAAAGCCTTGAGACCATCCGTGGCGAGATGCGCGACGTCACTGGCGATGCCCTCGAGCGGAAGATCGCAACGTCGCTCGCGCCCGCGCTCGACTCGGGTGGATATGAAGCTGTCGCCCACGACGACGATATTTCGCTTCGCTGGCACCGCCTTCCGGTCGCCGACGGCATCGAGCTCCACGTTCGCGAGGACTCTCCCGCGGCCCGCGAAGAAGCCGTGATCGCAATGCGCGAAGCGGTACGCGCGGCACTCGGCCGCGGCGACATCCGCTGAGATCCTACATCAGATAGCGCGCGGATTTCTCGCCGCGAAGGTATTCGATCACGGCTTGCTTCGCCGCCGTAGTTTCTTCCGGAGACAACCAGTCAGCCACGGAAAAACGACGTCCCCGCGCTTCCACCGCCATTGCGACACGGCCGCCGCGCGTCACGAGAATGGCGCCTGATCCGCGCGGCCTCGAGAGTGGATCTCTATCGACAAGCTCCAGCGGCAGGTTGTAGACATTTGCTGGATCGCTCGCGGCCATCACCACGAAGCCTGCCGATGACTGGTCTTCACTCGCAATCGCGCGCAGCCACTCAACGGCATCCGGAAGCGCGAACTGGGCACCGCCAAGACCTTTCACGAAGTAACCGCGCCTCACCTCTCCACGAAACTCTAGGCGCTTGAGCTCGCGATAGATCGACCTCCACGATACCGGGGGACGCTCACGCCGCCACCAATCGCGCGAGACAATGCCGTAGCGCGCCAGCCACTGCCGCGCGATTCTCTCCGCTCGCTCTTCTTCGGGAAGTTCGGGCCCCATGTTTCCCCGCCGCCGCACGAGCGACCAACGCCCGGTCCATCCGCTCGCCGCCGCGCCAGGCCGATCCGGTCGCCTCCACTTGGGAAGTCTTCTCACGCTCGGACGGGTCCGTGTGAATCTCCGATTGGGATTGGGCGTGTAATCAGCGGGCAGCCAACTCGTCGGGTCTGCGCCCGTGCGCGGGACCATCGGCTTCCAGCGGGCGATCTCGCGCAGCGCCTCGACCGTATCGTTGGTTACGAGACCCCATGCGACCAGTTCGCGAATTGCTTCGCGCACAGCGAGTATCGTCAGTCCGGTGATCGCCTGAATGTCGCCAATGAACGACGCGCCCTCCTCGGCAATCGTCGCTCTCACTGTCTCGGCATTGTCGCTGAGGATGGTTTTCTCTTGATCTTCCCGCTTCCCGCTTTCACCCAGCCAGATTCCTCCCGTTCCCCGCTCGAAGAAGCGCACCCGGGCCAGTGGAATCGCCCCGGATTCCGGATCGTAGTTTCCTTCGCCGGCCCACACCGGTTCGCCCGTGGCGGTGAATTGCGAGAGCGTCGCCGGATCGTACGCTCTGATCCTCGCGCGGAGATAGTCGCGGTCCCAGGCGATAGGCGGACGCGCAATACCATATAGTTGTCGCACTACCGCTGCGGTCCCGGCAGCTCCGTCAAGCCGGTCCCTCTCGTCGAGATGCTGCCAGCGCTGCATGAAGGCCGCGAAATGCGGAATCTCGACGGCTTCGATCTGCTTCCTCAGCGCGGCGAGTGCTCGCCGGCGCCCAATCTCGACCAGCCGTCTCGAGCACCATTCGAGATCCTGAACCTCACGCCGGAATTTTCCGCGAACCAGCTTGTCTGTTCTCTCCCACTCTACGAGCCGGGATTCGATCCATTCACGTGGCCACCCATATCGCTCGTGGATTTCCTGAACGGTCACCGGGCCGGATTGTGCGAGAAATCGCGCGAGAATCTCTCGTCGCGCCACTGATTCGTTGATCGCAGCATGACGGAGCACCTCCGGAATCAGAGTCGCGGCGTCCTGCTCAACGAGCGCCGTTGTGCCGAGTACCCGCGACACCTGCTCGGGCCCGAACGCCGAGACGTAGCGCGGATATGTCTCCGTCAGGATGAACCGCCATCCTCTTGCAGCTTCAGATCCCAGTTGGATCCCGATCACACGACCCATCTCCAGCAGCCGCGCGAAGGGATCCGCACGAACGCCTTCCGGCTCCAATGCGATGCGGGATCGCAACTCCTCCTCGGTGAGATCGCCCGCGCGGTCCAGCAAATGCGCGAGCTCATCCTCCGTCCGCGCACGCCTGCCCGGCGCCGTTCCGCGCCGTTCCGAAAGAGTCTGCTCGATTGCTTCACGGGTAATGTCGTCACTGCCCTCTCCGCCCATTACTTCATCGAGGAGTGATCTGTCGATCGACAGTAGCGCCGCTCTCTGCTCCGCTCTTGGAGTGTCGTCACCATAGAGCCAATCCATCACGAATCCGAACTGGAGGCTCGCTGCGAACGGCGACGGTGTATCGGTCTGCACATTGTGGATGCGGATTTTGCCCGCCGCTATTTCCGACAACGTTTCCTTGAGACCGTCCATATCGAATGCGTCCTGCAGAACTTCGCGGTACGTCTCGACCAGAATTGGAAAGCTCGGGAACTGCCGCACCACCTGAAGCAGGTCGAGCGCTTTCAGGCGCTGAAGCCAGAGCGGCATGCGACGTCGAGGGTTTCCTCGTGGCAGCAGCAGCGACCGCGCCGCGTTCATTCTGAAACGCGCACCGAAAAGAGAAGTCGACCCGACTTCCTCCAGTACCAGGTGCTCTGCTTCAGCGCCTGACAAGCCGAGCAGCGACTGCAGAGGCACGCCCATACCCAGATCCGGCAGCCGAAGCATGATACCGTCATCCGTCGTCTGCACCTGAAGATCGGTGTCGTTAATGGCTTCGCGGACCCGCTGCGCCAATGCCATGCCCCAGGGCGCGTTGATTCTTCCGCCAAAGGCCGCGTGAATGACGATGCGTACCGCCCCTGTCTCATCCCTGAATTGCTCGATCACGATGTTCCGGTCATCAGGAACGATTCCCGTTGCCGCTCGCTGCGACGCGACGTATTTCACGAGCGAGCTGGCGGTCGCGGCGTCGCAGCCGTATTCAACGGCGAGCCTCTCCTCATTCGGAGCCTCGGCCAGCTCGCGGCGCAATGCTCCCACGCGATGACTCAGCATCAGCGACCGCGCCATGTACTCCCCGTGCCAGAACGGCATTCGCGCCGGCGTTCCCGGTGCGGGCGTTACGACGACTCGGTCATGCTCGATCGCGGCAATTCTCCACGTCGAGGAGCCGAGTTGAAAGACATCACCGGTCCTCGATTCGTGGACGAACTCTTCATCGAGCTCTCCCAGTCGCGTGCGATCCGGAAGATTCACCGTGTACAGTCCCCGATCGGGAATTGTCCCGCCCGAGATTACCGCCGTCATGCGTGCCGCCCGCGATCCGATCAGCCTGTCATTGACTCGGTCCCAGGTGATTCGCGGCTCGAGTTCCGCCGCAATGTCGGACGGATACTTCCCGGACAGCATCGCCACCACCTCATCGAACGCCGTGCGCGTCAGCTGGTGATAGGGATAGGCTCGCCGTACGAGGCGGAAGAGGTCTTCGCTTCGCCAGTCATCCACCGAAACGGCGGCCACGATTACCTGGGCGAGTACATCGAGTGCGTTTTGCACGACGTGGGTAGGCTCCACGTCTCCAGCCCGCATCGCCGCGACTATCGCTGCAATTTCCATCGCGTCATCGCGAAAAGTCGGCACGAGTATCCCGCGGCTCGCCACTCCCAGCGTATGCCCCGCACGCCCGATCCTCTGCAGCGCCGCGGCGACGCGCTTGGGTGATTGAAGCTGGATCACGAGATCCACAGATCCAATATCGATTCCCAGCTCGAGCGAGCTGGTCGTAATGAGGGCGCGGAGAGATCCTGCCTTCAGCCGTTCTTCCAGCGCGAACCGGCGTTCCCTGGCCAGCGAGCCATGATACGGGAGAGCGATTTCCTCCTCGGCGAGCGCATTTACGCGTGCGGCGATCTTCTCAGCTTGCGCGCGGTTGTTGACGAAGACGAGCGTCGTGCTCGATGCGCGAATGTGACGCAGAACGAGTGGCGCGACGGCTGGCCAAATGCTCCCGCCAACGTTGGCGAGATCGGCGACGGGGGATTCCACCGCGATCTCCATCTCCTTCACCATTCCGCAATCGACGATCGTCACGGGGCGAAATTCCGGCGTTCCGGAAGCACTCTCCCGGCAGCCCCCAAGGAAACGCGCGACTTCCTCTAGTGGGCGTTGCGTCGCCGACAGGCCGATGCGCTGAGGTGGGGTTTCGACAATGGCTTCGAGCCTCTCCAGCGTCAGCGCCAGATGAGCCCCACGCTTCGTCCCAGCGATCGCATGGATCTCGTCGACGATCACGGCGCGAACTCCGCTGAACATCCCGCGACCCCTGAGCGTCGTGAGCATGATGTTGAGCGATTCCGGGGTCGTGATCAGAATGTGCGGCGATTTTCGCAGCATCCTCGCGCGTGCGGAGGCCGGCGTGTCCCCTGTGCGAACGGCGATGCGAATCTCGGGAAACTCTTTTCCTTCCGCGGCGAATCGCTCTCGAAGCTCGGCAAGTGGCCGTTCGAGATTTCTCTGTATGTCGTTGTTGAGAGCTTTGAGCGGCGAGATGTAGAGCAACTGGACCGCGTTCGACAACGGCTCCTTTGTTCCGCGCACGATCAGCTCGTTCAGCTCCCACAGAAACGCCGCCAGCGTCTTTCCCGTTCCCGTCGGAGCGAGTATGAGTGTGTGGGCTCCACTCGCGATCGCCGGCCAGCCCTCGCGCTGTGGATCACTGGGCCTGCCGAACGTCTCTTTGAACCACCGTCGCACCAGTGGATGAAGGCGGGCAAGCACGGATGGACTGCTGGTCAGATCACGGACCACTGCTCTGCTGATCCCCGTCGCTAGAGTACCCGACGTAGCTTCTGCGCCCCCCACTCGAGAATCTTTCCCGAGAGTGGTCGCTTTCTGAACTCGTCGAGCTTGATCTCCTTGGACTTCGTTAGGTCATCCATGAAGATCGAATCCATCTGTGCACCGATCCGGCGGTCCAGCGTGACGAGCACCGATTCATTGTTGAATGACAGCGAGCGGTTGTCAAAATTCATGGATCCAATGCCGGACCACATGCCATCCACCACCATGCTCTTCGCATGCATCATGGTTGGCTGGTATTCGTAGATCTTCACGCCGCCTTCGAGCAGCTTTTCGTAGTATGTCCGCCCCGCGTACCAGGTGGTTTTCACATCGGTTTTGTTACTTACCGTGATGACCCGGACGTCCACGCCCCTCTTCGCCGCCGCGAGAAGCAACTGCATGAAATTCTCACCCGGGACGAAATAAGAGTTGCTGATGTAGAGCGTTCGTCGTGCACCCGCGATCGATAGCGCGAGAAATCTCTCCGCCGCTGTGCTCCCGGTGCTCGGGATGGTGTACATGAGCCCTGCCTGCACCTCTCCGACATCCGCGAACGAGCTCTTCGGAAAGAACAGGTCGCCGGTGAGGAGCTCGCCGGATGCCTCGGCCCACGCCGCTGCGAACGCAGCCTGCAGTGCTCCCACGGTCGGGCCCTCGAACCGCACATTGGACTCCCGCCACTGGTCCTCGTGCTGTCCATCTCCCAGCCAATAGTCCGCGAGCCCGAAACCGCCCGTGTAGCCGATTCTGCCGTCGACGACGACCACTCGAACGTGCGATCGTTGCGCCGCCTTCTGCAACGTGTACCAGCGAAGAGGTCGCAGCCATCTGACCTCGACGCCGGCGCGTTTGAGACTGTCCCGCCACTCCCGCTTGAGTGGCTGCGACCCGAACGCATCGAGTAGCAGCAACACGCGAACCTTGTGCTGCGCCCGATCTATCAGGTACTTCGCCATTGTATCGGCGACCGCACCGGGCTGCGAGTAGTACATCTGCACCGTTATCGTATGCTCAGCGGAGGCGAGATCCTTCCACAATTGAGGATAGGTGCCGACGCCGTTCAGCATGATCTGAACGTTATTGCCGGGATCTATGTGAGTGCCCGTAAACAGCTCGATGCTCCGGGCGAACAGCGGATCCTCGATGCTGGGCGGCCCGTCCTTGTCGCCTTCCGCGATAACGCTCGTAACCGGCGTGTCGTGGGTTACCGACAGAATGCCGATAAGAGCCAGTACCAGCCCGAACAGAATGAGCGCCGCGATTGCTATGTACTTGATCAGTGACATATTCTCTCTGCATGACCTTCGTGGCCCGTCGGCGAATTGCGACGCGTGCTATCGTTCTCGACCGCTCCCTTGAAGCGCTTCCAATCTTCCGACTGAGCGATTCCGCCGAGGACACGGCAATTTCGTTCTCTCCCGAGAGCGGCGGGCGGTGGCGTGTCCTGCCCAGCCCTGGCGATCGCCTGCCGGGAACCTTCGACCAGGACGTCTACATCGAGCTCCTGCATCGCTATCACGAGGCAGGAGCTCCCGAAGATGGAGTGATAAGCTTTACGCTCCACGCCTTCCTGCGTTCCATTGGCCGACGCGTGGACGGCAGAACGTACGAGCAGCTTCGATCCGCCCTGACGAGACTCGAGCGGACAACTCTCGAGTCGAACGGGGTGTACGTTGCGGCAAAAGAAGGACAGCCGCTAGAAGGACGCTTTACCATTCTCTCCTCGGTTTCCATTGCTCGTCGGCGAATGGCCGAGCGCGAACAATTCACTCTGTTTCCCGTGCTGACCGCATCGGAACCGGGCGATGCCCACGTCACGATCGGCCCCGTAATCCGCGCGAACATCGCTGCCGGACACACCGTAACGCTGTCGGCAACACACTACATGTCACTCACCAACCCCGTGGCCAGGCGTCTCTACCGACTGCTCGAAGTTGCGAGAGAGGGAGGGATGGTGACCTGGAGAGTCCCCCTCGCCTCCCTCGCCGAGCAGCTCCCCCTGACCCAGCGGTATCCCTCCCATTTGCAACGAGTGCTCCAACCCGCTCACGAAATGCTGCTTGCCGCTGGACTCCTCCGCGACGCGACATTCAGGCAACTGAACCGCGATTGGCTTGTGGACTACGTGCTGGCCTCCCGCGCGGCCTGAGCGGCGGTTGTTCCGGCTGGTGCCGTTTGTGCGTCAAAGAGGAACACTGACTGGCCGGGGGCGTATCTATTACGTTACCGCCTATTCCCCTACCTTGAGCCGTATGTCCCGACGCAGAAAGAGCTTACTGTTCGGCCTCGCATTGATTCCGCTGATGGCCGGCGGCTTCGTATTCCAGCAGCACGAGAGCCAGCAGGGCGCTCGACTGTTGGATCAGGTCCTCAACATTGTGTCCAGCCGCTTCGTCGACACCGTCGACGCTGCAACCCTGTACGAAAAGGCTGCACGGGGACTCGTCCATGAGCTGAACGATCCGTATAGCGTTCTGCTCTCGCCGAAGGAGCTTTCCACCTTCAACGCCCAGACAAACGGACGCTACGCCGGCATCGGAATGGAGATCGCCGAGAGACAGGGCTTTATCACGGTACAACGCGTATTCCCGCACACACCCGCCGAGCAGGCAGGTGTGCAGGAAGGCGATCGCATCAACTTCGTCGACACGACCAATACCCGCGGTTGGACCGTCTCTCAGACGTCCGATGCGCTCAAGGGAAATCCGGGCAGCAAGGTTCTGGTCAAGTTCTCCCGCCCCGGCGTACCCGAGCTGATACCGATCACGTTCACCCGCGCGGTCATCAACATTCCGGCGGTTCCATACGCGATCATGCTGGACAACAAGGTGGGCTACATCCCGTTGCTCCAGTTCAACGAAAGCGCCAGAGACGAGATCGAGAACTCGATTACCCGACTGTCGCGTGAAGGTGCAAGAGGAATCGTCATCGACCTGCGCGGAAATCCGGGCGGCATTCTCGACCAGTCGCTTAGCGTAAGCAATCTGTTCCTCAAGAAGGGGCAGCAGATCTCGAGCATCCGCGCCCGCAACGGCGAGAACCAGACTTTCGTCGCCAGCGATGACCCTGTTGCCCCGACGATTCCTCTGGTGCTGCTGACCGACGGAAGAAGTGCTTCGGCTTCCGAGATCGTCGCTGGTGCCCTCCAGGATCATGACCGCGCTCTGATTGTGGGCACGACGTCGTTCGGTAAAGGCCTCGTGCAGTCGGTGTTTCCGCTGGAAGGCGGTTACGCCCTCAAGATGACCACGGCGAAGTGGTACACGCCGAACGGCCGCTCCATCCAGAAGGAGCGCAAGCTGCTTCCGAGTGGTGAGTTTGTGGAAGTAATGCCGGATTCGCTCGAGACCGATTCCGTCCGTCGTTCGCGTCCCGCGTTCAAATCGGACGCCGGCCGCATCGTGTACGGCGGCGGAGCGATCACGCCCGACATCATTGTGCGTCCCGACACACTGACGACTGCCGAACAGAAGGTGTTCAACGTGCTCGCTCCGAAGACGACCGATGTGATGGTGACGCTCATGGACTACTCGCTCGAGCTCAAGAAAACGGTTCGACCTGACTTCACCGTGCTTCCCGCCTGGCGAGAAGAGTTTTACCGCCGCCTTCAGGGGAAGGGAGTCACGATCGATCACGCGCAGTACGAGCAGGCCGGCTCAGAGATCGACCGGCTCCTTGGTAATACGGTCGCACGGTTGGCGTTCGGCGATTCCACCGCCAAGAGGCGCAGCGTCCCGGACGACAATCAGCTGATGCACGCACTGCAGGTCCTCAGGCAGAGCGCGTCCCAGAAGGACCTGTTTCTCATCGCTCAGCGGGAGCAGGCGTCCGACGCTTCCACCACCGCTCGGAGGTAGTCAGGGCCAGGCGTGCTTGTTGGAGTACTTGCGCCCGAATACCTCCGTCAGCACCGGTTTCGGATCTTCCGTTCTCACAATCGCGTCCAGTTTATCCGTCAGCAGCAATTGGCGGGTGAACTGCCGATACCGTCCATACCCGTGGCAGAAGCAGAGCGGGCCTTTGCGGGTTAAGTCTCCCAGCAGAATGTCGGGTTCTCCAAAGATCGTCATGGCGTAGAAGAAATTGAGCGACCGTGATCTGGGCAGGTCGCTCTCCCGGACGTTTCGCGGAAGACTTCCATGCTTGCCCCACTGAACGTCGATCGCGACCCGGGATCGCGGCCAAGCTGTATGAAGGATCTGCCCGTGCCAGTAAGTCCACAGGTCCGTAGGCGCGTAAGTCGAGTCGTAGCCTAGCCATAAGACCTCTTCGTCGGTCGGGACCGTGAAGGGAATCCACGACCCGTGAACATCGTCCCGCCAGAGCAAATGGTACGCGATTATTCGCCGGTTCGGGTGCAGAACGGCCACCACCCGTTCGAGCGGGAACGTTTCATCCCGCTGTAGGTATAAGACCGGTGCCAGGCGCCTTGCCAGGATTGCTCCGCTATCCGTTGGTGCCAGAGCGTCAGGCAGATTGGTCGGTCGGATGGGTATGTGGGCATGAGGGCCGCAGGCCGCAACAAAGGCCAGGGCCAGCCCGATGCAGATCCGCTCGAGAGTCTCGATGGTTTTTCTCCTCACTTGGATAGCCATCGGCAACATCTACCTCACCACGCGACGCGCACCGCGCAGCGCCGTGTCGATGTAATGGAGAGCTCATGCGCAAGCCACGTCCGAACGCGTACAATCCCGCCCAGGCACTCTTTCTCATCAGCAACGACCGTAGCGGATCTCCGCTTAGCTGCCCTTCGTGCGCTGGATCCATTGAGCGCGATCCTCACCAGATCCCTCCGCCCCCCTACACGCACGTCACCCTCCGCTGCTCCAGCTGCGGACGGTCGGCGCACTATGTAGCAGGAGCGGCCTAAAGCACGGGCCGTTGCACAAAACTTGCCCACCTCTGCAAATGCCGGATGGACAATGCGTCACGCAAACCAAGTATCCGGCGAAGCGACGGGTGCTCTTTACAGTCGCTAGCCTAATCGTAGACGCCTAACGATTGCCCTGCGGGGGAGAGAGAGGATTAGTTCAATGGCACGCATCACTGGAACAGTCAAATGGTTCAACG
>Ga0193699_10000552_pt1 | contig 15942 bp, 16 predicted proteins | sample L3c2metaG_FD_160095 | JGI IMG/M metagenome (GOLD analysis project Ga0193699, IMG submission 160095) | Soil microbial communities from a riparian zone of the East river system, Colorado, United States - L3c2 | ecosystem: Environmental > Terrestrial > Soil > Riparian zone | place: USA: East...
ATATCGGAGACTCGCCCTTCAAGAGCCTGACAAGGAAAATGCTCAACTGCTGCGACTGATCGCGGATGAATCGGAGCGAGGTGTCTTGTGCACGGTCGAGTGGACACGTCACGGCTTGAAAACCGAGATTCCGATCAAATCGAGCGAAGGCAAGACATGACAACGAATTCGCGCATGACCTCGACGATCCCGCGCGGCAAAATCATCGGCAAGCAAACTGGCGGCCCGCCGTTGAGCGAAGCCGAGCATTTCTGGAAAATGCGACGCGTGCGGCGGATCGTTTGATATGCGCAATCTCGGCGCGGTGCTCGATCACGAGGAACCGCTGCCCCATCCGGCGTGCGCGATCAGCCGCAATAGCGCGATTGTAGCCTCCGCGAGCCATCGCCCGTGCGTCCGCGCGCTGGACGAGGACATTGCGCCTGCCAAGTTTGAGGGCGCCACGGGGCCGCGCTGTGGGCGGGCGTGCACCGTTGCAAATGCTGACACGAAAGAGTCCGCCAACTGGACGGCCTTACGTCATCCTTTTAACTGCTCATCCTTTGGGACAAGGCGTCCGTCTATCACCTCGTAAGAAACTGAGACGTCGCCTGATTGCTCTATGGCGCGCTCCAGCCACCTAATCGATTCATCGATCCAGTATTCTTGACGCTGGGGCTCAGTCTGCGCCTTTTCACGACAAACTGAGGCTTGAGCTACACACGCTGTTTTGCGGTCCATGCATCACCCCAATTGGTTGCGGGCCGGGGGATGTCAGCCGTCTGCCAACCGTAGCCCCACTAGCGGACAAGCCAACGTATCTCGGCCCTCAAAAAATTGTCTGTCCGCCATGCCGGAATGATAGAATCCCCGCGCGCAAAAGTCGGCACGGTGCCGGACACTGGGAGCGCCTTTACTTGCCGCATGTGTTGCTCTTGCCGAATCGCCGGGGCCACGACCGGTCGCCTATGCGGCGGCCTCATCGTGGCAGGGTTGGATGCCGGGAAGATCGCGGCTACCAGCAGGCCGCGCTAGCTAGCGGGAGTTGCGGCACGGTCGGCGACCGAAATGAAAGAGGCCGCCAACTGAGGCGGCCTTAATCGGTCCGGCCTAGTTCGCTTTTGAGCCAGCCCGCTTTGTTCTCGGTTTCATTGGTCCTCTGCCAGCGCCTTGTAGGCCAGTTCGCACTTAGGACATTTAAGCGTGCGCAAATCGGGACCAGCAAAGCTGGGCTCGACACCGACCAGCATCATGCGAATCTCGCACTTGGGGCAGCGAGACCGCTCGATCATGCGAGGGGAACGAGATTCCGGCATGTGATGCACCCCTTGGATCGGGCGGGAGCGCAACACTCTCAGTCACCGATAACAGCCGGAGGCGGGGCGGTGATCAGATTATCCTACACCGGCAATATGTCCGGGAGCTGACGTAAAAGTGTAATCTAGGACGCGATTTCAATCGGCCAAATTGAAACTAGGCCACTGCTGTTTTCAAATCAGGCCACTGTTTCCCGCTAGCCAACCGCCGTGGTTTAGAAGCCCGCGCGACCGGTCGCCCGTGCGGCGGCGCAATGATCGAGGGTGTTGATGGCGGCGGATGAAACGGCTCTCTGTAGGGCCGCTCACGTCGTCTCACTCGCGGTTGACATCGGGCGGCCACGGTTCGATTTCACTTCCTTGAATAGGCCGCGATGTTGCTCTCGTCGATGTCTGCTTTGAAGCGCATTACGGACTCAACTCGGACATCGCGCCATGTCCGAAAAATGCCAACCGCCGACGTGATAAAAGAAGCCGCCAACTGCGGCGGCCTTACCTTCTCCAAGGCAGTTAGCGGCCTCTGCTAAAGCTGGCTCGCTGAATGCCGCGATCGTTTCGTTCTCCGCATGATGGTTGACCGGTCGAAACACAGGCAGCTGCAGTTTTATTGCTCAGCTGTCGTCACGGTTGGGGGCAACGACGGCAAGATCTGATCGTCGTTTTCCCGCGCATTCCGCCATCATGAACTTCGCCAGGGAATCTTCGGGAAACTCTTTCAGGATGTCACGGTAGGCACGCTCTGCCGCAGGAAAATTGCCGATCTCGAACTTTTGCGAGGCCTGCCAGGTCATCGCGCTCAGCTCCTCATCCCGATCGCGAACTCTTAGGTCAGGGTCGTCGCTGGTACGAAGAGCGAGTAATTCATAGATCATGAACTCGGTCTTGCGGCCCTTTACCTGAACCGGCTTGATCGGCCGCGCGAGTATGTCGGCCTTTGCCTTGTCGTAAATGCTGTCGCTGATGCAGATCGTGGTACCAAACAGCTTGTTGATGCCTTCAAGGCGGGCGGCAACGTTCACGCCGTCCCCCAAGGCCGTGTAGCTCAGCCGGTTCGAAGACCCGACATTGCCGACAAGGACGTTGGCGCAATTGAGCCCGATCCTGATGTTGATTCGCGGCCGTCCTTCCGCCTCCCAGCCATCGTTGACGCGTTCCATGCGGCGTGCCGCCCGCACGGCGGCGGCGCAGGCGCGTAGAACGTGGTCAGAACGTTGAACCGGGGCATTCCAGAACGCCATGACGCCATCGCCGATGAACTTATCGACAGTGCCCCTCTCTTCCGAGATCGCGGACGAGACTTCCTCTAGATAGGTCGAAATCTGGACTAGAAGGTCATCCGGCGCGAGGGTTTCGGAGTGACTGGAAAAGTTTTCCAGATCGGAGAAGAACACGGTGAGGAATCGCGGCTCGACGCCTAGGGTCAGCGGAATGCCCGACTTGATCAGCTGCCGGACCACATCGAGCGGAACGAAGGAGGAGAACGATTTCAGCGATGTGCGCAACAGCGAGGCCGCCGATTCCAGCTTCGCGATCTCCTGGATATTCGACGGCGGACGCGCGGGTGTATCGAAATTGAGGCTTTCGATTGCCTGCAATTGCCGGGACACGTTTTCGACCGGCCGCGATAACCGGCGAGAGGCGAAATAGATGAAGAACAATTCGACCATGGTGAGACCAATGATGACGACCATCATTAATCGATTGGTCTTCTTCAACGTCCCCACGAAATCGTCGATCGGCGTCAGCGTGATCACCTGCCAGGGTTGACCGAAGCCACCCGGGAAATCGGCGAAGGCCGCGATCAAATCCTCTCCGTTCGTTGGCGATTGAAAGGCAAGTTTGTTGGCACCGGTGCGAGCGTGCTGGCGGTGTGCCTCGCGCACGTCGGGATCGTCGATATCAGCCAGGGTTGCGATCTTGAGGGCTCCGTTCTCGATGCGAACGCCCTTCTGCTTGTCCGGGAAGGCGATGATCTTGCCGTTGTTGCGGTCGGCGATGAGGGTGCTGCTGTGCGCGCTGGCTCGGTGCTTATCGAGAAAGCGCGACAGGACGTCCACGGTTATGTTGGCCGATGCGCAGCCAAGGAATTCGACGCCGCGAAAGATCGGAATCCGCAACGAGATAATGGGAAAGCCGGTATCCGGATTGACGGAAGGCTCGGTCATGGCGAGCGTCCGCGTCGTCTTGGCGGCCTGATAGCCGGGCAAGAGGCGAATGTCGGTGTCGGTGGGAACATCATAGGCACCGACTTGATGGGGCCATATGTCGAAGAATTTGCGATGGCGGACCCGTGAGAGCGCAAAGGTGATTGCATCGATGTAGCTGGAGTGCCAGTTCGCAGCCGCCGGAATCCGAGGATCGGCGCGCCGGCGATCCTCGTCGATGCGGGTCACGACCCGATGATAGCCATCCTCGAAGCTGACGTAGATGGCGTCGATATGCGCGGCCGATGTCAGCGCGCGGTACAACAGATCACGGCTTTGCTCGGTGCGGAAATAGCCGAGATCGGCGGACGCCACTTCGGCGAGAAAGCGGAGCGGGCTTTCCGTGCCCTCGATTAAACTCTCGGTGCGCTCGATGCCAGCCTGGCTGGTCTGCGCGACCGCGTCGTTCAGGATCGCCACCATGCCGGCCGAGTTCTTGTTGTAATTGTAGATCAGGATGAAAATGAGAACGGGAATGCTGAGGCCGATGAACAGCAACGACATGATCAGGCTCAGCCTGGGCCGCCTCATCGCGACAAACCGCGGAAGCGCGCCCAATCGGGCTGTTGTGCCGCGCAGAGTGCGGCGACTTCGGTACGCGACCAGGGCTGCAGTCGCCAATCCGGCCGTTAGGAACAGCAGTGCAATCAACCAGCGCCGCAGGCTGCCGTCATTTCCGTCCCAGATCAGTGTGGCGGGCAGCGTATCGTCGGTCAGCAGCCCGAGCTGCCGAAAGGTCGCGGCGATGCTTCGCCAGCGGGCAGGATCCTGTTCACCGATCCGATCGGGGTCGCGTCCGACCAAGGCCTCCGTGTGCTCCGCCTCAAACAGCAGGGCCTCGCGGTTCTTTTTTGCCGAATAGGTTCTTAGGATCAGATCGACCGTCGCCTCCTTATGCGCGAGGGCGTAGGCCCAACCTTTCACGGTGGCCGCCTTGAACGCCGCGACCCGGTCCGGGTGGGCTTTCACCTCCGCTTCGGACGTGCACAAATTGTCGCCGTAGAAATCAATGCCGGATGCGGCGGGCGCGAAGATGCGGTAGGCCGCGCCGAGCTGTTCAAGGACGAACGGCTCGCTGGTGCTGTAAGCGATCATGGCATCGGCCCGGCCGGCCAGGAGATCGCGCGGGTTTCCCTCGTGATCGACGCGTGGCAGGGCTTGATAGTCGACCCCTTCGCGCTTCAACATTGCGGCGATCTCATCGCTTCCCGGCGTGTCCATCAGCGTACGGCCGCGCAGTTCCGACACGTTGCTGATATCAGCCCGGCGCGCGACCAGGATGACGGCCGGGGAACGCTGGAAGATGGTGGCCAACACGACCAGCCGGCGGCCCGCTGCCCAGTCACGCAGAACGCTTGAGGTGCAGACCCCGTAATCCGCCTTGCCGCCGGCGACAGCTTCGGCGGCGTCGATGCCGGGACCGCCTTCGCGGATGGTGACGTCGAGACCCGCGTCGCGGTAGAAACCCTGTTCAAGCGCCTGGTAATAGCCGGCGAACTGAAACTGATGCTTCCATTTGAGCTGCATCGAGACGGCATCGAGCGCAGCGGCAGGATGCGATGCAGCCAGCACCAGGGAAGCGCCCACGATCAGCCGTCTCAACAGGGCCAATTTTGACTTGATGGGCGGTGGCTCTACCTTCTGCGTCATGCGCGCCTTCCGAACAGGCGAAACCATCTGAGCGAACTCTTGTCCCCTGCGGCCGCAGTTAGGAGGTTCGTCTCCGTATTAGCTATGCAATTTCGAACGCAGGCAAATTCCGACGCGAATAGGATAGGTTAGCATGCGCAGAAGTACAGTGCGAATGTTGGCTTTCCAGCCGACCCGACTATCCGCCGGCGCGGTCAGGAAGGGCAGCTTTGGGTCAATCGCGTCGTTCTGACTGCGCGCCGATGACTTCCGGTCTACCCCGATAAGCGGACAATTTCAGAGCCGGTTGGCACTTCGCATTCGTGCCACGAACGGGGATTCGTAATAGTGAGGCTCCACTCACACCTCGAAAACCAAGCGAGTTCCCGTGTACGAGCGTAAGAGCTTCGTCGGCATCGCAGCGCGCGCGATTTCGTAGAAAGGTTCGCCCGTACAATGCAGCGGAACCACGTAAGTCGGATCGATTTCCTGGAGTGCCTTGACCGTATCTCGAACGTATTCCTCTTGATAGGGCGCGAGATGAAACCCCCCGATCACCGCATGAATTTTTTCCACACCGGAGGCGGCTTGAGCTTGCCTGATCGCGTTGACCACGCCGCGATGGCTGCACGAAGTCAGGACGACAAGCCCGCGTCCTTTCAGATTGAATGCCGTCGCGATCTCGTGCTGAAATTGATCTGGTACGACGGGCGCACTACGTTCGGCCTCGCTGAGGCGATCGGGATAACAGCCGACGCCTCGGTCGAAACCAATGGTCATTGCGCTCGGTGATAGCACCTTCTCGAAGCTCCTCGGGCTAATCTGCCCCGTGGCCACGGCGTGATCGGCAACCAAGGCGGGTCTCGCCGCGTAGGTTACGGCGACGTCGGCCTCATCGAGTGCTTTGCGGTCGATGACGCCGAAGCTGCCCCGCACCGGGGGTGCAATCCACTCGCGCGCGCAGAAGCATCCTTCGCCGCCGACAAACAACGGCAGTTTGGGCTTTAGCTTGGCGCTGTGCGCCTGCAAGAAACCGACGAGACCGCCAAAGTGGTCCTGGTGCCCGTGGCTGAGCACAAGTGCGTCGATGGCCGCAGGATCAATACCAAGCAAATTCGTGTTGTTGAGAAGTGCTTCGGGCGTGAAACCGAAATCAACCAGGATATTGCGCGTCTCGTTGCCGCGTCGCGAGTCGACTTGCATCGCAAGGCCGAATTCGCTGACCAACGTTCTGCGCGGCGGCTTGTCGCTGAGACCCCAGCCAAAGTGCTGGACATCAAGGTTGGGCAGCTTCCTGCTCGGGGCGACAGCGAACTGATAGCTATCGATCACTATCCGAACTGCCACGCGGTCGAGCTCAGGCAATGATCCAGTGACGGCCTCGGCCTTGACCGACTTCGAGCCAGCGAGGAGCGTGGCAAGCATCAGGCTTAAGACACTGGCGCCTCCGCCGCAGACAAATTCTCGCCGTCCAACCTCATCGCAGAAAAACCGCCGCTGAGGCACCCGAGGACCCGCTTGTGATAGCGCGGTTGAAGCTGAAGTATAATCGATAGCCATTTGCTACCTCCCGTCCTGCCAACACCGAGGCCATAAACAGAAGGCGCGGACCACACGGACGCATTTCGTTCCGCAGGGGTCGAGCGTCTCAATAAAGATATGATCCTACCGACTTGCTGCTACGTCAAGAACGCCGGCATGAGATTTGACGAGTTGCATAGTGTGGTGTTGATCAACGCTCTGGCCGATATCGGCGCTCGATCACGGCACGTCGCGAAGCGGCGAATTCATCCGCTCGCATGTATTTCGCTTCACATGACCGTCCCGGAGCCACAGGCGCTTGAGGTGGACCGTCCGCGCTAAACGCGCGAGAGCCGCCGGGATGTTCCCAGCGGCTCGCGCGTTGCGTAGCGATGTGGTGCGACGCGCAGCGTCGCGTGGTGGAACGTTGCGATGCGCCGAGGCGCGCCGCGTTGCCTACCGTGATGTCGATAAGTCCTACGCATCTCGTCGACTAAGCTAACATGGCTGGTTGCGAGGCGACTTCAAGACAGCGCTGCTGACGTAGTCGCCATCTCTTTCGATGGCGCCGAAAAGGCCGCGACTGCTGGATCGGGATGTATTTTGGCGCTGACGACTACGATGCTTGCGCAGTGCCGTTGAGCCATCGTACCTGCCAAAAGCGTGATATGCTTAGCGGAAAGCAGCGGGAAACCTGGATGTCAGAAGACGCCCTTATCGTTATAACAAGCGCCATCAAAACCGCTTTCATTGATCATCCCGGTTCTGGGCACGGCACGACGTGGGACCAAGTCACGAAAAGTGACGAAGAAAGTATCCATCTCGCTAAGGCCGTGCTGGTTGCTCTTCGCAAAGCCGGATATTCCGTTACCAAGGTCGAGGACCAGAATGCCCCGAAGCCCTAAAGGCGAGAAGCTCCTGCCGACGTGATCGGGGATGCCATTTGCCGATGCCGGGTCTGCTTGCTCGTGCGTTTAATTGGTGTTGCCGGTGAAGCAACCCTAGCGGCGAACATCGACGCATCCCGCGTCTGCTGTTTCGCGGTAAGCAGCCGTCAAGACGGTTCCACCGCACTTCCGAGAAGTGCAAATAGGCGACCTCCCAGGCTTGGCCTGCTATGAAAGAGGCCGCCAACTGAGGCGGCCTCCCTATAGGGACGAAGCGAACGAGCCCGTCAACCGTAGCTGGCCCCCAGTGGAGACCCGTTCGGTATTAGTGTCTTCTCTTTGCTTTCGATCTCTGCCGCTTGCTCAATGTATTTGGCGGCCAACTTTCGCAGCTCAGCTTGCGTTTCAGTGCCGCTGATATTCTTAGCGTGCCACTCACACTTGTCAGCCTGCTCTTGCAGGTAAATGGAACGTGGGGACATCGCGGCATCCTCGGTTTGAAGCAGCTTAGGCCAACAGCCGGAATCGCACCTGTTCAAAATAGCTCACATTTCGAAATCAAGGCAGCAAGGCTTCGCGACACCCAGATCGTCGCATTCTACCACCACATCGACGAGATTGATCCCAATCCAACGGAGACGACAACCTGTACTTTCGCTCAGCGCGATGTATGCTGCGCATTTCGGTGATGGTGAGCGGCGATTTCACGCGATGGTGAGCAGGTATTTCGCGCGATCATGAGCGGTCACTTCGACCGACATGGTGATTGGTTCAGGGGTTTGAGTTTGCGTCAAGAGTTTGATTGCGGGCGTTCTGTTTTCGCATGCTTTCTCCGGAGAGTTGAAGGCGGTGAGCGTTGTGAACGAGGCGGTCCAGGATGGCGTCGCCGAGGGTGGGGTCGCCGATAACGTCGTGCCAATGTTCGACGGGGATCTGGCTGGTGACGATGGTCGAGGCGCGACCGTGGCGATCATCAAGGATCTCCAGAAGGTCGCGCCGTTCGGGCGGATTGAGAACCGAAAGGCCCCAGTCGTCGAGGATCAGGAGTTGAACGCGGCCGATGGTTTTGAGCAGGCGGCCATATCGGCCGTCGCCCCGGGCAAGGGCGAGCGCTTCAAACAGGCGCGGCACGCGATGGTATTGGACCGAACGATTGTCGCGGCAAGCCTTGTGGCCGAGGGCGCAGGCAATCCAGCTTTTGCCGAGCCCGGTTGCCCCGGTGATGAGCAGGTTCTCGTTGCGGTCGATCCAGTCGCCGCCGGCGAGCCTGGCGAAGACGGCCCGATCGATAGCGCGTGGTGTGCGCAAATCGACGTCTTCCACGCATGCGCTCTGGCGCAGCGCGGCGAACTTGAGGCGGGTCGTGAGACGCTTGGTGTCGCGCTCGGCGGCTTCGCGATCGACCAGCAATCCGACGCGCTCCTCGAACGACAGGGCATCGAGATCCGGTGATCGTCGCTGCTCCTCCAGAGCTTTGGCCATTCCGGTCAAGCCGAGCGTGATTAGCCGTTCGTGAGTGGGATGTGTCAGCATTGAGGTCTCCATGGTTCAGTGGAAATAGCCCTGGCCGCGGATGTTGCCATGGCGCAGGGGCTGGTGATCGGACGTCTCGTCGAGGAAGGCGCGATCGAGGCCGTTATTGAGGATCGAACGGATCGAGGCGACGGAGCGAGCCTTGATGAGGATGCCGCGTCGGCAGGCCGCATCGACGCGCGCATTGTCGTAGCTCCTGGTCAGCGACAGGATGCCGAGGCAGGTACGAAAGCCTTGCTCGGGATGAGGCCGGGCAGCGATGACGATCTGGAAAAACGCCGCGGTCGATGGACCGATCTTCTCGCCGGCGGCGATCAGCCCTCCCGGCGTCCATTTGCCATAGCGGCGATGGGCGCTCGGCATATGATCGGCGATCGTGGTGTGGCCGCGGCGGTTGGGTGCGCGGGGATGGCTCGCGATCCTCTGGCCTTTGTGGAAGATCTCGACCGTCTTGTCGGCAATGCGTACGTCGACGAGTTCACGGATCAGGCGGTAAGGGGTGGAATACCAATGGCCGTCGATCTCGACGTGATAGTCGGGCGCGACGCGGCAACGCTTCCAGCGCGCAAAGACGTATGGCTGGTCCGGCAGCTCACTCAGCTTGGAACGGTCGATCTCGGCGAACAGTTCGGCGCGGCTGGAGCCGAACCCCCGCATTTGGCGGGCGTTGAGTTCGACGACGAGGCCGCGGATGGCGGTATTTAGTTCCGCCAGGGAAAAGAAGCGCTGATTGCGCAGGCGGGCCAGGATCCAGCGCTGCGCGATCTGCACGGCGACCTCGACCTTGGCCTTGTCCTTTGGCCGCCTCGGCCTCGCCGCCAGGATCGCGGTGCCGTAATGGCCGGCCATCTCGGCATAGGTTCGGTTGATCCCGGGATCGTAACGATCGGGATTGGTCACGGCGGCCTTGAGATTATCGCAGACCACGAACTTCGGCACGCCGCCGAGATACCTGAACAGGTTGGCATGCACGCCGATCCAGTCGGACAGGTTCTCGCTTGGGCAAGCCTCGGCGTAGGTGTAGTTCGAGGCCCCCATCGCCGCGACGAACAGCTTCATGGCGCGCACTTCGCCGGTGATGGGATCGAAGATATCGATGGTGTCGCCGGCGAAATCGACGAACACCTTCTCCCCACCGATGTGGGTCTGACGCATGCTCGGGCGCGTACGCTGCTTCCAGGCCTCGAAGGTCGTGCAAAACCAGGTATAGCCAAAGCCGTCAGGATTGGCGGCGCGATACTCCTCCCACAACAGCAGGCGTGTCACGCTGCGGCGGCGCAACTCCCTCTCCACATAAACCCAATCCGGTGTCGGGCGCCGGTCGCTTTGCGAGGCTGCCGTCGGCGCTGGGAACAGCAACAGCTCCAGGCCCTCGTCGTCCAGGCCCTCCGGCAGTGGCCAGGTCAGCCCCGCAAGGCGGGCGCGACGCACGTATCCATGCACGACGCCATTGCTCACTCCCAACATCTGCGCGATGACGCGCTCGGTCAGGCCCTGGTGCCTCAAACGTAGAACTTCTCGGATCCGGCGCATCGACAATCTCTGGGTAGGCATCAGGCTTCCTCATTGGTTGAATGAGAAACCCGTAGCCCGGTTGAGTTGTCGGCCGAAGCGTCCCGCATCGCCAAATGGTGCTCACGATCGCCTGAAATCGCTGCTCACGATCCTCTGAAATCGTTGCTCACGATGCGGCGAAATCCGTGCTCACGATCCCCCGAAACGCGCAATCGAGTTCACAATCCGGCGGTTGCCGACGGCGGACTGACTTTGAGATACAGATGACACAGATCATTTACAACGTCGTCAAAGCACCGGTTGGTTGGTCATTAATCTGCGACGGCGTGCGGATCGGTGGCATTTACGGAACGAAAGAAGCGGCTTTGGAAGCGGCTACAGTGGTAGCGTCCTTCTCCGTTCGAGATGGTCAGGGCATTCAGATCAACGTTCCGGAGGAACCAGCGACGGCACAGGGGATCGTTAAAGAATGGCCACCAAAATGGAACGAGCTGCTAAAATGAACCGACGTACGGAGCGGCTATGGTAGCGGACCGAGCGCAGAGGCTTCGCGTCCTGAAGGCCGGATCGATATCGTTCGGCGGCGCAGCTATCGACTGCGTAGTTCGAAATGTATCAGCGACGGGAGCCGCGCTCGAGGTAGCATCACCCGTCGGCATCCCTGATGAATTCACGCTGGTGATCGCTGCGGACAATGTTCGCCGGCGGTGCGCCGTCGTCTGGCGCAAAGAGAAACGCATCGGCGTCGCATTCTATTAGTCGGCGTCGGGCTTAGTTTTTTGCCGGTTGAGCGCTGCTGATCGTTCTCGTGGACCTCTGAGATTGGGCAGTGCTGATCAGAACGGAATAGGTTCAGGCCAATCGCGCAGCTCTCGCTCCCAATCGCCCGGCTCGTACAAGACGACCTTGAAGTGATCGGCGCTGTCCCAGCGAATGTCAAAGACCTTCCGACGCCCGACGCGAATTTGAATTCTCGAAAATTCCGTCACCAAGGCATACGGTCTAAACGGCTCGATTAACTCCATATCCAGTCCGTCGTCATCACACTTCTGCAGATGCTTTTCTTCGCCGTCGTAGGTGAGTACACCTTCGATCTCGCACGACCGAAGTATCCGGTAGGCGATGCGGCCCAGGACCTTTGCCCGCTGCAATCTCGCTTCGCGCTCGATCTTCGCCATGCATTGTACTCTATAAGAAAGGGCGGCGGCCGAAGCCGCCGCCCCCCGTTTGGCTTGATCTCCTTTTCGAAATCTGGCGGCGCCGCTGCGAACGGCGCGCTCCTTATCAGTTTGCGAGGCTCCCTCCAGGCGCAAGACGCAGCACCGCGTCAGCCAGTTCGAGCCCTAGGAGCGCACCGGCTTTGCCTTTGCCAGAATAAGTGTGCTCTTCCGCCTCGCTGTAGGCCGCTAGCGCGCGGGCTCGGATAAAAATGCCACCAACCGTCGTCGGCGCGTATTCGCCGATGGCCCTTGCTAAATCCTGCAGGTCGTAGGCAGAGCGACGGACGGCGTCCTTTGCGTCTTCGACGCCGGTGATTTCGATCGCCTCTGCGCACGCTGTCTCGTATTTTTCCGACGCCGCGATAATCGGCCTTAGCTGGCGGCCCCAACTTGTCCGCGAACCAATCCCATGCTCAATGACAAACTTTTTCAGAGGTTCGGCTTTAAACAGCCGACGCGGTGGACGACCGTAAGTCTTTCCGTCTGCGCCGACATAATCAGGAGGCCAAACATCCTCGCCGTCGACATCCATCTCGCGATCGTGGCAACCGTCGTACAATTGCCGATCATCCCGCGTCGTCACAATTTCTTCCGGCACCATCGGCCAAAGGCTTTCAGCTGTAGCTCTGGCCTTGCGCAAGCGCTCCGCGGCTGCGCGATAGGCTTGAAGTTTGGGTTCGATCTCGGCCCCGAGTGCGAGCAGCTCGGGGGTTTCGGTCGGCAACGGGTCGACCATCGGCCGGGCAGCAAGCGCCAGCGCTAGTTTCTGGGACATTATCTAACCTTCTTGGTTTGTGAAAAATAGGCACGCAAGTACGCCGACGGCCAGAAAGCCGCCGCACGCTGATCTCCTTTAAACCGTGGGTCGAATAACCCCGCGATCAGGCTGATCATGTCAGGAAGTGCGTGAGGATCGAAACGGGCCGGCGTATCCTCCGAAGGCCCAGCAACAATGGCAGCATCTGGTAGGAACTTAGATAGTTGTTCCAACACTCCCAAAACGTCGGCCATGTCCGCGTCTTTAAATTGATTGATATGTTCCTTCCCATTATAGGTCGAAGTTCGTGCACGCCGCACGGCCAACGACGTTTCGATCGCCGTATTCAGCGCTCCATAAAGGTCGGCTTCATTTTCTTGAGCAACGGTTTCCAGAACGACTCTCAATTGGCTCTCAAAGCCTGCCAAGTTTTCGTGAATACTCTTAAATCTGACAAAAGCGCCAAGCGCCGCCACACCTTGCGCGCGACAACTGCGAATGTAGTCCAGAAATGCTCGCAGTTGAGTTGCGATCAGCAGTCGATTGTCGAGCTTGCGGGTCTCACCGCCGACTAATGCCGATGACCGCAAGTGACGGATTGCTTGCATCAACACTGGTCTTTGTGTTCCGGGTGACGCTGCAACGGCACCAGCCCATTCCTGACCGTTCCACATCCAGGCAGGGACTATCAGTTCGTTTTCGCCGGGTCTGGGTTCGGCGCTAAAAACGCGCACATCAATGAGCGGAGTCAGGTCCTTGAAACACTCACGATATTCGCCGTTTGGGTCCAGAATGATGAAACGGGCGCCAACCGAACGAGCTTCTTTTGCTGCGGCTTCGATTGACCATCTTATTAGACCGGCCACGGTACAGGATTTGCCGCTGCCAGTGTTTCCGAACACTCCGACGTGCCGGCCGAAGAGCTTGTCCGGATCGATCGTCACGGGGGCGTCACGAGCTAACCGAGAATTACCAATGAATACGCGCCGATCTTCGCCGGAAGCCTCAACGATGGCCCGTAGTTGGCCACCGGTCGCCAACAGGACTGCGTCCCCCACCGCTGGGTATGAGACGACACCACGGCGCAGTTCAAATTCGTCCTGACCGTCAGATCGTTTGGTTTCAAGCGTTCCGATCGGAGTTACGAATAAGCGGCGGCTCGAGGTTGGAATGGGGACGTAGCCATGTTCTCTGGATGCTGCTGGCGGTGCTGGTTCCATCGTCATGCGAGCAATAGCGGCAACAACCGCTCCGCCCTCATTTGGAATGAGCACGTATCCGTTCAAACGTGGAAACCCTTGGGGGCGTCCAGTATTGAATGCCACATCCTGCGGAGCGTCCCGATCCAACAGGACTTTAATCTCCGTTGGTGACGAGGTTTCAACTGATCCGACGTGAAGGCCAGCGACGTGAGCGAGGTCCATTAGGCGGGACCCGCGGAAATATCAGTTCGACGACCACGCCGCTCCAATAGTTCGCTTTGCCGCTGCGTTATCGTGTCTATGGCAGGCTTCGGCAAAAAATTATCGACCAGTGGCTCAAGTCCCGCCAAATGCGGTCCGATCAAGGTAGATATCTGCGCGGTTCTCCCACATCGTGCGATGAAGCGTTCGATCCGCCCCTCAGCATCATCATACGAAATGATAACAAGATGGGTCGATGGTAGAGTCAACATGTCAAAAAGGATGCGGTTTACATGGTCGTCCCCAAATCCATAGCCATAGGTGACAAGAGCGGCATTTGGACGGCAGATGGCCGAGGAGAAATCTCGAAATAATTCGGCATAAGGGTAGAAGGCAGTTTCAATGTCTTTGGCGGCGTTGGGAAAAATCAACAGGCTCTCCGCATCCTCCTCGCTAAAGTCTGGATTTCCCCCAAAAGGGATGCCTTGACGTTCGATGTAGTTGCCTTTTGAAAGCCAATCCAGAGACCCATGAAGTTTTGTGAAGCGTACAACTCCTTCGAGAGGCCGTGCCTCTCCGCGGCCTCCCGGCGGAGTATAATGGACGTCAACATCAAATCTCGATGCGCGAAATCGAGGCGTAAGCGCGCCTACAAATCTATCAATTGGTCTCGCGGCGATGAGATCAAAACCTCGCTCAATTAAGCGATCATAATTGGTTGTGAATACGTGCAGACGATCCCTGGAAGCAGTACGGCTGGCAAAGCTCAATAAGAATTCTGAGAGGAGGCGTTCAAACTTGCTTTGTTTGCTTCGCTCCTCTCGCCTGCACTCGCAATCCCCCTGCTCCATCGAAACGATGGAGTTGGCGAATTTCGAGAATGCGCGGTGGATATTGGACGTTAGTGCACCATGGCGCGTGTCATTGAGAATGCTCAAGCCTGCCTCAAGCGCCAACGCCGATCTAAATTGATCCTCAATATTTGGTTTCCCGCGACCCATTCTATTTGCCGTTTCGGCAGCGGCCCTATCGATGAAGTCATCAAATTCAGGGTGGATCGATGTCATCGCCATGGACAGCCCGTCTGCACCAGCAGCACTCGCCAATCCGAGCGAAAAGCCGCTTCCGACAAGCAAATTAAGGTGCTCACTTTGAAACAGTGCAGACAGCCAAGGCTCGATACGTTTCCTGTGAGCCTCCGCATTGCCGTTGCCGCCCCCCGCCTCTGCGAGGTCATCAGCGTCGTGAAGCCGGTTTTCTACTCGATAGCTATTCGTTGCCACGGTCGTCCCCCCGCAGCGAGTATAGCGCTTATTACAACCGTAAGCTAAGAAATCTTGTGATGCGCGTGACCAGATATCGTTTCTCGAAGCTGCCGGTTGGAGACCTCGCCGCGCCCGTCAAGCAGCAGGCAATAACTCTTGCTTAAGGACCCGCTGAACGACGCTCGTGCCTACGCCAAGTTTCCGGCCGATCTTGAGGATGCCGTCACCGCCGGCCTTCAATTTGAGAATTTGCGCCTCCACTGCAAGATCAACCCGACGCCGGCCGAGCTTCGTGCCCTTCGCCCTCGCTCGCGCTAAACCGGCATTGACCCTCTCGCGAATGATGACGCGCTCAAACACAGCAAACACCCCCAGCATCTGAAACATCGCTTGCGCGCGCCGTCCATTACGGCCGGCGCACCAGCTCGGCGCTCAAATCATCGAGCCCATTGCCCTCGCGATCGAAGCTGCGTGGCTCGCTGGACCAATCGTCTCCCCACCAGCATGCCAACCTCGGCTTCCAGCCTGCGTTCTAGCGGCACGGCGGAACGACTCAGGCGCGCCCTTTCGATGCACCTCAACTCTAAGTGTCTGTCCGAGAACAAGTTGAATCCGGTGAATCATTTGTGATTCAAGTGTAGTGGCCTGATTCGAGGAGGGTCACCGATGTGGACGGCGAAGAACCGCAGACGATACGACCGCAGCGCACTACG
>Ga0193699_10000553_pt1 | contig 15920 bp, 17 predicted proteins | sample L3c2metaG_FD_160095 | JGI IMG/M metagenome (GOLD analysis project Ga0193699, IMG submission 160095) | Soil microbial communities from a riparian zone of the East river system, Colorado, United States - L3c2 | ecosystem: Environmental > Terrestrial > Soil > Riparian zone | place: USA: East...
CGGGTTTCCAAAAGAGTTGGCGGTAAGGCCATCTCAAATTCGCGCATCGGCCGCCGAGTCCGCCCTGATGATTCCGGACGCCTTCACCTTCCAGGACCAGTATACGGCCCTAAAGATGCCCGTCAGCATCGTCGCGGGAGAGGACGACCGGTTGGTCGACATTGATGAACAGTCGAGCCGACTTCATGCTGACGTTGTCCAAAGTACGTTTCACCGCATTCCAGGCACCGGGCACATGGTGCACCAGACGGCGACGGGCTCAGTAATGTCAGCGATAAACGAAGTCGCCAGAAATGCGGTCGGGGTCTAGACAGAGGAGATTGCCATCAGGCGGCCATTCAAAGCGCGCACCCCAGAAGAACTGATTGCGCTGCTAAGTGCGGTGGCAACAGCGATCCTCGCTGTCATCATTATAATGATGCTCTATTTCGGCCGTGAGATCATTATACCCATCGCCTTGGCGATTTTACTCAGTTTCGTGCTGGCACCTCTCGTTGGACTACTCCAACGTCTGCGCGTTCCGCGCGGACTCGCCGTCGTTAGCGTCGTTATCATCGCCTTCGCGCTCATCTTTGCCATGGGTAGCCTACTAGCCACCCAGTTAACGCAACTGGCGCAGGATTTGCCCAAGTATCAATCGACGATAACCGACAAGATCCAGTCATTTCGCGATACCACGGCGGGACGCGGCACGCTTGAACGTGCCTCCGGAATGTTAAAGGACCTAAGCAAAGAACTCGACAAGCCGAAGGACGCTGCGTCCGCGCTTGGAGCGGGCACAAGCCTGAAGGCGGGTGCCCCGCTCACACCCGTTCCTGTCGAAGTGCGTCAGCCCGATCCGGGAGCTTTGGAGAGCTTACAAAGCCTCATTACGCCGTTGCTTCACCCGCTCGCTACGACGGGCATCATCATCATTTTTGTCATCTTCATTTTGCTTCAACGCGAGGATCTTCGTAACAGGTTGATCCGGCTGGCGGGGTCTCATGACCTGCAGCGTACCACCGCCGCCCTTGACGACGCAGCGAGCCGCCTCAGCCGGCTTTTTCTAATTCAGCTGCTCCTGAACGGAAGCTTCGGCATCGTTATTGGATTGGGGCTGTGGCTGATTGGTGTACCAAGCGCGATTCTGTGGGGCATCTTGGCAGCAGTATTGCGCTTCGTGCCTTACATCGGCGCGGCCATCGCCGCAGCATTTCCCCTGGCCCTCGCTCTTGCCGTTGATCCCACATGGTCCATGCTTCTCTGGACACTCGCCCTGTTTGTTGTCGTCGAGCCTATCGTCGGGCATGTGGTCGAACCGATGGTATACGGACATAGCACCGGACTCTCACCTGTCGCCGTCGTTGCCTCCGCAACATTTTGGACCGCGCTCTGGGGGCCGATCGGCCTTGTCCTGGCGACGCCGTTGACGGTTTGCCTGGTGGTACTTGGACGGCATGTCGAACGCCTGGAGTTCCTTGACGTGATGTTCGGGGACAGGCCTGCACTCTCTCCTCCAGAGATATTTTACCAGCGGATGCTCGCTGGTGACCCAACCGAAGCCTCCGAAAAGGCCGAGGAGTTCCTGAAGGAGCGATCCCTTACCTCCTACTACGACGAGATCGCCTTAAAGGGACTGCAATTGGCTCAAGCTGATGCCGAACGTGGCGCGCTCGATCATGAGCGTCTTACAAAGATCAGAGACGCTGTCAGCGAATTCGCAAATAACCTCTCGGACCAGGATGACCGTCCGTTGCCGAAAGTCAGTTCAACCACTGATTTAGAAGCAACGTCTGCGGTAGAGACCGTCGCGGAAGATGCTCCGTATGAAAATTTGCCTATTTTGAGCAAAGAAGATTTGCCTCCTGAATGGCAGGGCGAATATCCCGTCTTGTGTGTGGCTGGGCGTAGTCTCATTGATGAAGCGGCCGCGATCATGCTCGGTCAGCTGTCGACTTCACACGGTATAGCAGCCCGCGTCGAGGCGGCCGAAGCTTTGTCTAACGCCAATATCTTCCGGCTTGAGATAACCGGAGTTGCGATCGTCTGTTTGATCTATATGGATGCGAGCGGCCCAGCTCACATGCGTTATTCCGTCCGACGTCTTCGTCGTAAATTGCCGAAGGCCACAATTATTCTGGGATGCTGGATGAAGGACATGGACCCCGGGTGGTTGGAAAAACTCCGGGACGGCGCGAAGGCCGATCTCGCTGCTGCGAGCGTAGGCGAAGCGCTCAAATTATGTATCGAGGCGGCAGGTCAAGTAAGCCGGGCGCAGACAACGACGGAAGATCAATCTTCTAGAACAACGGCCGCGTAAGTAAATGCGGGAGCGATCGTAAAGAAGCTACTCAGTTTCCTGCCGCCTTCAAGAAAGACTCTAAGGTCGCAGATGGCGTACCCTTTAGTTTAAGCAGGTCGGCCTGAATTCGGAGTCGAGCCAAATCAATGTCGGTGTGGCCTTTCGCACGGAACAGGGCGAGGAGTGTGGCTTCGATACCAGCTACGCGGTCTTCCATGTCCTCCTTGAGCCTTAGGGGACTTCGTGCGGTGCTTTCCAATAGTTGGCGTTCTTCATCAGTCACCCAACTAATACGCATGCACCGCCCCGACAGTTCCCTGGGGATATCAACTCGGCTCATGACGACATGAGCCATTGAAGGCCCGTACACGACGTTGCGCCATAACGCCGCGAAAACAGAAATCGCTACTGTTTCGTCGGAGGACCAAAATCCAGCGGCGGAAGTTCTATCATCGGCACTTCGATCTTGACCTTGCTGAGGTCGACGTTCAGCGGCTTGTCGAGCAGGCCGGTTACCGTGATCGGGAACGCAATCACGAGCAAGACCATGATCGCCTGCAGCCCGATCCAGGGCAGGGCGCCCCAATAAATATCCGAGCTCTTGACCTCTTTGGGCGCAACGCCGCGCAGATAGAACAAGGCGAACCCGAACGGCGGATGCAGGAACGATGTCTGCATGTTGACGCACAGCATGACGCCGAACCAGATCAGCGCAGCATCCGCGCCGACTACCGGTGCCAGGATTTTCTGCGCGATCGGAGCGACCATCGGCAGGATGATGAACGCGATCTCGAAGAAGTCGAGGAAGAACGCCAGGAAGAAGATGAAGAGATTGATGAAGATCAGGAAGCCCCAGACGCCGCCGGGAAGCGACGTCAGCATATGCTCCAGCCATACCCCGCCGGAGACGCCCAGGAACACCACCGAAAAACAGGTCGAGCCGATCAGGATGAACACCACCATGCAGGTGATGCGCATCGTCGTCTGATAGCCCTGCTTGATCAGATCGCGCAGCTCGGGAATGCGGACGGCCTCGAGACAAATCCAGATAATGGCGATGTAGGTGACGGCGAAAGCCAGCTTGAAGTAGAGGTTTTCGCTATAGAGCATCGCAATGATCGTTCCGATGCCCGCCGCAATGACGCCGGCGATCAGCACCTTGCGCCCCGTGGTGCTGAAGTCCTTGCTGTGGATCGCCGCCAGCACGATCGCGCCGATCGCGCCCATGGCGCCGGCCTCGGTCGGGGTCGCCAGGCCCATCATCATGGTGCCGAGCACGACGAAGATCAGCACCGCCGAGGGGATGATGCCGAGCAGGCATTTGCGCCACAGCGGCCAGCCCCGCAATGTCAGCGCGTCCCTTGGCACGGCCGGCACGTGATCGGGCTTGATCAGGCCGAGGAAGAAAGTGTAGCCGGCGAACAGCATGATCTGGAACACCGACGGTCCCCACGCCCCCAGATACATGTCGCCGACCGACTTGCCGAGCTGGTCGGCCATCACGATCAGCACCAGCGACGGCGGCACCAGTTGCGTGATCGTCCCTGACGCCGCCAGCACGCCGGTGATGTAGCGAATGTTGTATCCGTAGCGGATCATCACCGGCATCGAGATCAGCGCCATGGCGATGACCTGTGCCGCCACCGTGCCGGTGATGGCGCCGAGGATGAAGCCGACGATGATGACGGAATAGCCGAGGCCGCCGCGGATCGGGCCGAACAGCTGGCCCATCGAATCCAGCATGTCTTCGGCAAGACCGCATCGTTCGAGCACGGCGCCCATGAAGGTGAAGAAGGGAATCGCGAGCAGCAGTTCGTTGGAAAGCACGCTGCCGAAGATGCGGCCCGGAATCGCCTGCAGGAAGTTGAGGTCGAAGAAGCCGAGATGGATCGACAGGAAGCCGAACGAAAGTCCGACCGCGGCCAGCGTGAAGGCCACCGGGAAACCGATCAGCATCGCCAGAACCAGCCCGCCGAACATCAGCGGCGGCATCATTTCCAGCGTGATCATTGCATCGGCCTCTCGTATTTCGCGTCGATCGTCACGAGGTTCTGCAGCGCCGCGATGCGTTTGATCACCTCCGAGACGCCCTGCAGCGCCAGCATGACCAGGCCAGCCGGAACGACGAACTTGATCGGCCAGCGGACCAGGCCGCCGGCATTACTGGACATCTCGCCGACGGCGTAGGCCTGATAGAAGAACGGCCAGGACAGATAGCTGAGCAGCAGGCAGGACGGGATCAGGAAGCACAGCGTGCCGATCAGGTCGAGCCAGAGCTGGCCTCGTTCGGAGAGCATGAGATAGAAGATCTCGACCCGAACATGTTCGTTGCGCTTGAACGTGTAGGACGCGCCGAACATCACCAGCACCGCGAACATGTACCACTGCAGTTCGAGCCAGCCGTTCGAACTGTAGCCGAACGCATAGCGGATCATGGCGTTGCCGGCGCTGACGACACACGCGGCCAGCACCAGCCAGTTGCAAAGGTACCCTATCTTTTCATTGAGAAGATCAATTGCCGTACTAAGTCCCAGCAACGGGCGCATCGTGGTCTCCCGGGCGCTCGTCATCAAAGCGCGCCGATTGTTTCAACAGGCATCGCTTCGCCGTCCCGCCTCGAACGCGTGACGCCATGGCTCATCTGCAAGAGCGATTGCAACGATAGTCCTCCCCCAATTGCGCCTTCGCCGTCTTGACCGCGCCCGTCAGGCGCAGCGGCTTATCCAGCCGTGCAGGCATAAAAGCAATCGCACCATTACTGCGGCCGGTGGCGGCGTCAATCGGAAAATGGACAAATTGACGCGGGATTAAACTATTGAATGGCTTGTCAAATCGGTGCCGGAATTTCAGCCGCCGGTCACGCTCATATGGCGGCTGACGCTCGGCCGATTGTGCCTGCGATCGATGATGAAGTCGTGGCCCTTCGGCTTCAGGCCGATGGCGCGGTCGATCGCGACAGCGAGCAGGTCATCGTCGGCGGAGGCCCGCAGCGGTTTGCGCAAATCGGAGGCATCCTCATGGCCGAGGCAGGTGTGCAGCGTGCCGGTGCAGGTGATGCGTACCCGGTTGCAGGACTCGCAGAAGTTGTGGGTCATCGGCGTGATGAAGCCGAGCTTGCCGCCGGTCTCGGCGACAGCGGCGTAGCGGGCAGGGCCGCCGGTATCGTCGGCAAGATCGGTCAGGGTGAACTGGCTGGCGAGGCGGGCACGCAGCAGCGACAGCGGCACATACTGGTCGATGCGTCCTGCGCCGATGTCGCCCATCGGCATCACCTCGATCAGCGTCAGCGCCATGCCCTTGCCGTGGGCCCATTGCATCAGCGCGGGGATTTCCTCCTCGTTCAAATTCTTCAGCGCCACCGCGTTGATCTTGACGGCGAGGCCCGCCGATCGCGCCGCCTCGATGCCGGTCAGCACCTTGTCGAGGTCGCCCCAGCGGGTGATCGCCTTGAATTTCGCAGGGTCCAGCGTGTCCAGCGAGACGTTGATGCGGCGCACGCCGCAGTCGCGCAATTCGGCGGCAAAACGCGAAAGCTGCGAGCCGTTGGTGGTCAGCGTCAGTTCACCGAGCGCGCCGGTGCCGAGGTGGCGCGACAGCGAGCGCACCAGGGACATCACATTGCGCCGGACCAGCGGCTCGCCGCCGGTCAGCCGCAATTTTTTCACGCCCTTGGCGATGAAGGCCGAACAAAGCCGGTCAAGCTCTTCCAGCGTCAGCAAATCGGCCTTGGGCAGAAAGGTCATGTCCTCGGACATGCAATAAAAGCAGCGCAGGTCGCAGCGATCGGTGACCGACACCCGCAAATAGCTGATGGTCCGGCCGAACGGGTCGGTCATCGGCGAGCGCGATGCAGGCGTACGCAGGATAAGTCCGGTCATTGATGTGCCTTTTCGGCGCCGCAGCCGCGATCGTCAAGAAGGGCGCCCCGTCGCCTCAATGTAGGCACGTTGCAACGCGCCTACAATCGGCAACCGCGTCTGCGGCAGTGCAGGCAATCAGCGGGTGGGCGGTGGCGCTGGCGTTGGCGTCGGGAACGGCGAACCCGCGGCAGCGGGAGCTGCGGCAGCGGGAGCTGCGGCAGCGGCCTTCGGCTTTTTCGGCCGCATCGGCTTGCGGACCGCCTTCGGCGGCGGGCCGGCCGGCCTGAGCTCCGCCACCACCGGATTGGGATCGATGTTGGTCGACGCGGGCGTCGAGAAATCGCCGGGGATGTTGACGACCTGCACCGGGATCGTCACCGGCTGGAACTTGTTCTTTGTAAAGGTGACGGAGAAACCGGCATCGGCCGCGGGAACGGCTACCGAGCAGGGCGTCGTGCAACCGGGGCCCGACGAGGTCTTGGCATCGGCGCCCTGCGGAACCGACTCGAGCTGAACCTGCACGGTCGGCGGCGCCGACTTGAACGCGTCCATCGAAAACGACGAGCAGCCGGCGAGACCTGCCCCCGCCACGGCAATCACGAGGAAACGACGCATGATCCGACCCATCACTCCGGTGCGGCTATCTGCCACAATCCCCGTCGCGGACCATAGGAGCCTCGGTACAGGGGCGCAACCATGCGGACCCGGATCGTTAAGTGATGGTTAACGGGCGGACCACAGGCTCACGAATATGGATGGGAAATCAGCTATTTAGATCGGGGTCCGCGCGGCCATCAGGCTTTCGACGGCGGCCGGCAGGTCGTTGAAGTGACCGATCAGGAGGTCGGGTTTGAGGTCGGCGATCGGTATCTCGGTATAGCCGAATTCGACCCCGATCACGGGAATACCGGCACGGCGCGCCACCCCGATATCCGGACCGGCATCGCCGACCATGATCGCCGAGGACAGCTGCCCGCCGGCGAGGGCGATGGTCTGCCGCAGGATCGCCGGATCCGGTTTGGAAACCCCGAACGTGTCGGCGCCGCAAATCGCGGCGAAACGCGCGCTCAATCCGAGCTGGTCGAGCAGCAGTTTTGAAAGCCATTCCAGCTTGTTGGTGCAGACCGCGAAGCGATAGCCGCGCCCGGACAAATCATCGAGCGCGCTTTCCAGGCCCTCGAACGGGCGCGAGGCGTCGGCGATGTGATCGGCATAGTAATCGATGAAGTCGTTCGTCAACCGGCTGATGCCCTCGACCGACGTGACGCGGCCGTCCAGTTCGAGACCGCGCTCGATCAGCTTGCGGGCGCCGGCGCCGATCATGGTGCGCGCTGCATGCAGCGGCACCGGCGGCATGCCCTCGCGTTCGAGAACGAAATTGAGCGCGGCGATCAGATCGGGCGCGGTATCCACCAGCGTGCCGTCGAGATCGAATACAATAGTGCGGATTGAGGTCATCGAAAACCGCTATCGGGCCCGGCGCGATGATGCAAGTAGGGGGTGATCGAATCCTATTTCGTCATGGCCGGGCCTTGACCCGGCCATCCACGTCTTCCTTGCCTAAGTGAAGCAAGGACGTGGATGCCCGGGACAAGCCCGGGCATGACGAACTCCTTAGGGCGCCGGATCCCCCCGCTTATAGCCCTGTTCCTGCCCTCAAAACGACGCTAGATATGCCCCCGCCGGACAGGCGGGTCGCGGCGGCAGGGGCCTATTACCAAGTGAATATGGATGAACTGAAACGGCAGGCGGCGGCCCGTGCCCTCGAACATGTGCGGGACGGCATGAAGCTCGGCCTCGGCACCGGTTCGACCGCGAAGCATTTTGTTGACCTGTTGGGCGAGCGCGTCCGCGCCGGGCTCAAAATCGTCGGCGTGCCGACATCGGAGGCGACCCGCGTCCAGGCGCTCGAATGCGGCATCCCCTTGACCACGCTCGATGAGGTCGACCGGCTCGACCTGACGGTCGACGGCGCCGACGAAATCGATGCCGCGCTCAATCTGATCAAGGGCGGCGGCGGCGCCTTGCTGCGCGAAAAGATCGTGGCCGCGGCGTCGGATCGCATGATCGTGATCGCGGATGAGTCCAAATGGGTCGAGACCCTCGGCCGCTTTCCGCTGCCGGTCGAGGTTATTCCGTTCGGCCTTGCCGCAACGCAGCGCGCCATCGGCAAAGCATTTGCGGAAACCGGCAATTCCGGGCAAATGGTGCTCCGGAAGGGCAAGGACGGTCACGTTTTTGTCACCGATGGCGGCCACTGGATTGTCGACGCCCATCTGGGGCGAATAATTGATGCTCCGCTTCTCGCGGGATGGCTGACCTCGATACCCGGCGTTGTCGAGCACGGACTGTTCATCGGTCTTGCCAGCACGGCTGTTCTGGCAGGCTCTCAGGGAATTCGCGTTGCTGAACGGCGGTAACCCCGCCATCGAGGAGAATTGGAATGAAGCATCTTTCGAGAATTCTGTCGGCCACCGGCCTTGCTCTCGGTCTGGCCCTGACCGCCGTTCCGGCCGTCGCACAGCAGAAGCAGCCGGCGCCGGCGCAGCCGACGGCGGTGCCGCTCAAGCAGGGAACGCCGGCGGCGATCGCCGCGGCCAAGGAGATCCTGGCGATGAAGAACGCCAGCGCGATGTATGCCAACGCCATTCCGAATCTGGTCGATCAGACCAAGAACGTGCTGCTGCAGAACAACCTGAACTATCAAAAGGACCTCAACGAGGTTGCCGTGATCGTCGCCCAGAAGCTGGCGGGCCGCGAGAAGGAAATCGGGGACGGGATGGCCAACATCTATGCCAACGAATTTTCCGAGCAGGAATTGAAAGATCTGGTCACTTTCTACAAGTCGCCGCTCGGCCAAAAACTGCTGGCGACGGAGCCGCGGGCAATTCAGTTCAGCATGTCCTATATGAATCAGTGGGCGCAGAACTTCGCCGAAGTCATCAATGGCGAATTCCGCACCGAGATGCGCAAGCGCGGCAAGCAGATTTGAGGAGCGAGTGGCGGGTAGCGAAGGGGCGAATGGCGAGTAGCGAGTAGCGAATGGAAAGCGCGTCGCGCGGTCGGTTTACTACTCGCCATTTGCCATTCGCCATTCGCTACTCGCCTTATCCGCCCTATTCGCCGCCCGCGGGAGCAGGAGTGCCATGGCTGAGTTCGACGTCGATCTGTTCGTGATCGGAGGCGGTTCGGGCGGGGTTCGCGCCGCTCGCATCGCCGCCGGCCATGGCGCGCGGGTGGCGGTCGCCGAAGAATACCGCATGGGCGGCACCTGCGTGATCCGCGGCTGCGTGCCGAAAAAGCTGTTCGTGATCGGTTCGCACATCCATCACGAGATCGAGGACGCCGCCGGCTTCGGCTGGACCATCCCGCCGGTCAGTTTCGACGGGAAGACGCTGGTCGCCAACAAGGACCGCGAGATCGCCCGGCTCGAGGGCATCTACACGTCAAATGTCGAAAAATCCGGCGCCACGGTGCACAAGACCCGCGCGGTGTTCGAGGACGCCCACACCCTGCGCCTGACCGACGGCAAGACCGTGACGGCAAAATACATCCTGATCGCCACCGGCGGCGCGCCCAATCACGGCCCGGCGATCCCGGGCATCGAGCACGTGATTTCGTCGAACGAGGCGTTTCACCTGGACGAGCTGCCGAGGCGCGTCGTGATCCAGGGCGGCGGCTATATCGCGCTGGAGTTCGCCGGCATCTTCGCCGGCTACGGCTCCGACGTCACCGTGGTCTATCGCGGCGACAACATCCTGCGCGGTTTCGACGAGGACGTCCGCAGCCATGTCCGCGCCGAGATGGAGAAGCAGGGCATCACCATCCTCACCGGCTGCACCGTCAGCAAGGTCGACAAGCACGGCAAGGAATTCACCACGCATTTGTCGAACGGCTCCAGCATCGCCTCCGAGCAGGTGATGTTCGCGATCGGCCGCCATCCCAACGTCGCCAATCTCGGGCTGGAGAAAGCCGGCGTCGCCATCAGTCCCCGCAATGGCGGCATCGCGGTCGACGGCTGGTCGAAAACCTCGGTGCCATCAATCTACGCCATCGGCGACGTCACCCACCGCCTCAACCTGACGCCGGTCGCGATCCGCGAGGGCCACGCCTTCGCCGACACCGTGTTCGGCAAGCGCCCGGTCCAGGTCGATCACGCCACCATCCCGACCGCGGTGTTCTCGCAGCCCGAGGTCGGCACCGTCGGCCTGACCGAGGCCGAGGCGCGCGCGCAGTTCTCTCACGTCGATATCTACAAGACCGATTTCCGCCCGATCAAGGCGACCATGTCCGGCCGCGACACCCGCATCCTGATGAAGCTGGTGGTCGACGGCACCTCCGGCCGCGTGGTCGGCTGCCACATCGTCGGCGACACCGCCGCCGAAATCATCCAGGCCGTCGCCATCGCCGTGAAGATGAAAGCGACCAAAGCCGATTTCGACGCCACCTTCGCGCTGCATCCGACCGCGGCGGAAGAACTGGTGACGATGCGGACGCCGACGGCAAGGTACGTGCGGGAAGCGGCGGCGGAGTAGGGGGCGGGGGACTGTCTCCGTGATCAGTTGCGGATGCACTGATCCGGTCGCATCGTGGCCTGCGCGGCAGCGTGCACAGACGCGTGGGAAATCCGCAAGCCTCTCCAGATGAGGAATATTTTCTTAAATGTGCGCACATACGTGGATTCCGCATCGGTAGGTCAGGAGCGCGCGAACTCGCCTAAGTTGTCAGCCCGCCAGAATCCCCCTAACAGGGTTAGGGGCGGCGTGAAACGGTAGAAAACCATGCCACCGCCCTCTTACGGGGGAACGACAATGGTCGTGGAAATGGGGGATTGGTCGCCATCTGCTGTTTTGACGGAGTTGGAGAGGTTGCTCGCGTCTCCGGCCGATTTCGGCGAAGAGTTCGAAAGGATATTCTTGGGAGAAGGGACATCGCTCCATGTCTACCTTCCACAACCTGAAATCCAATCGGCGATAACGCCTCCCTTCATGGAGGCGTTCCTGGTTCTGCAGAAGCAACTGTATCAGTTCGCCGCATTTACGAGTGTTGGCGTGGCCGACGTGGGTCAATTGACCGATGCGGAAAAGCGTGCGTTGCAGCTGAATGTTGTTGTCACTGAAGGTAGTTCCAATCTAGAAACTCGGCTCAAAGAGCCCCTTGAGGCGCTGCTTAAGAAGATGGTTGGAAAGCTAACAGGGAAGCAATCGGCTGTCGTCATCGTCGCAGTTGCGGCGCTGCTCACGGGCTATTGGGCATTTGGCGCATGGCTGAACCAAACAAAAGAAGTAAAGCTAGAAGAGCTTAAGAGCAAAGACCATATCGCCGCGCTTCAAGCGTTGGAATTTTCCAATAAGGAGCAAGCAGACGCATTTCGCAAAGTCATTGATATCTTGGAGCAGCAAGGAGCAGTGGGCAACCGAATCTATCCTCGGAGCGTCAATGATGCGGGCCGCAGTACTATAGGACTGCTTGAAGAGCTTGGAGAAATGGCAGAGGCCATTCGAGTCTACGATGCCCATCCTCAATATTTTTTGGGCGAAGCTGCAGATGCCTTCTCGTACATTTGGGCGAAGCTGCAGATGCCTTCTCGTACATTATGGGCCTCGCAAATGAGTATTCTATTCGCGAGGCCCAAGAGGAACGCTCCTTTTCATTTGAACAGGAATTGAGGCCATCGCGGATCTGATAGACCTCCATCCATCGATAAAATGCGTTGTATTGAATGCCTGCGAGTCCGTAAAATCCCTTCGGCGTCCGATATCGAAATACACAATAGGGATGGAGGACAGTGTGCCAGATAAGACAGCTATCGAGTTTTCACGAGGCTTCTACGATGCACTGGGTGCGGGCAGAGATATTGAACGGGCTTTCTCAGAAGGGGTCTCGGCGGTCAAACTTTCTGGGTTTGATAGTGATTTTATCCGATTGCTAGTGTCAGAGGACGCAGTTCCGGTGGTGGTCGATAACGAGTCAACTCGTAGCGCGTAGAGTGGATTAGCGAAGCTGGTCCACACTTCATCGGTGTTAGTAGTGGAGCTCACCTTTCCTCATCCGGATGCACCCACTGATACGGCGTGATCTCGCGCGTCTCCGTCAGCTTGATCATGTGCACCGGCGGCGCGTAGCGGCCCTTCCGGCAGGACCGGCACTTTAATGACGCTTCGAGTTTCCACAGCGGCGTGTCGCGCGGCCGGCGGATGGCGTCGAGCGGCAGGCTCGCGCGCGTTTTGCAGCGGTTGCATTCGACTTCCAGCCAGCCCAATCCGCCGTTGAGGCATTGGCCGATCGTGGGCGCGGGCTGCGCCGGCCCGCCATAGCCTTCCATCCGCACCGACCAGGCTTCCGCCTCGGCGCGGTCGGCCGCGCGAATGGCTTTCCTGGCTTCTTCCCGCGCGTGTCTCGCGTGGATTTTCGCGCCACTGATGCGGCTGCCCCAGATGACCTCGCGCGATTTGGTGCTCATGATCTCGATGTGGTGCCCATAATCGGGTGATTACAGCCGCCCTTGCGGCGTTGTGCAACGCCACTAGGATTAGCGGGGAGGAACACGTCCGCCATACCAAGGCTTCGTCAATGTGCAATTTGTACTCGATCACCACCAACCAGGAGGCGATCCTCCGGCTGTTTCGGGTGGTCAACCGGTACGTCGGCAACCTGCCGCCGATGACCGGCGTGTTTCCCGATTACCCGGCGCCGGTCATTCGCAACGCCGGCGACGAACGCGAGATGATCCTGATGCGCTGGGGCATGCCGCCGCCGCCGCGGACCGTCGGTCCGCCGGTCACCAACATCCGCAACACCTCGTCGCCGCACTGGCGCGGCTGGCTGAAGCCGGAACAGCGCTGCCTCGTTCCCTTCAACAGTTTTGCCGAATACGCGCCGGAGCCGAACCCGGAGACGAAGAAGAAAGACGTGGTCTGGTTCGCGCGGAACGGGGATCGCCCGCTCACCGCCTTCGCCGGCATCTGGACCGAGTTCAGGGGCCACCGCGGCACCAAGTCAAAGCCGATTGCCGGTCCGCATCTGGTCTACGGCTTCCTCACGACAACGCCGAACGCGATCGTCGAACCCATCCATCCCAAGGCGATGCCGGTGATCCTGACGACGCCGGAAGAACACGACGTCTGGCTGCGCGCGCCGTGGGAAGAAGCGAAAGCGCTGCAGCGGCCATTGCCGGACGACGCGTTGAGGATCGTCGCGCGCGGTGTGGACAAGGAAGACAAGGTCGCTGAAACCTTGAGTAAGTGAGGCTGCCGCAACGCTGACTGATTTTTTGACCCTATGTCGGGTACCTGCCGCAACTCCCGGTCTCGTCGCGGCTTGTCTCCTATGGAGTACTTTCATGGATTACAAAGGAATCGAGTATCACGTCGCGCAGACCGCCAACCCGGCGGAGTGGAGCTGGACTGTCCAGATGGAGGGCAGGCAACCCAGGACCGGCAGCGCTTACAACCGGACAACCGCCGTCGCACTCGCGCAAATCGCGATCGACAAGTTGATAAAGACTCACCCGCCGGCAGACAGCGAAAGTGCAGGCGCGCCATAGTCTTCCATCTGGACGGACGAGGCTTCCGCCTCCGTGCGGTCGGCCGCGCGAATGGCTTTTTTGGCGGCTTGCCGCGCACCGCGGCGCGGGTTTTCGCGCCCATGATGCGGCCGCCCAGTGAGGGTTGTTGCGACTGAAGACAGGGAACAATTCAGGATTCAAGTTGCGGTGGTCAGAAACGACGCTATGTTTCTGACCAGAGAGACGCCGAATGCAGACCGTTGCTGAAAGCATCCTGACTCAAGCCAAGTCGCTTCCGGAAGGTGCTTTGATTAGCGCCAAGGAGTTCTTGCATGTCGGAAGCAGGGCTGCGGTTGATCAGGCTCTCAAGCGTCTCAAGGAGCGCAAAGAGCTGCTGCCGCTTTACCGCGGCGTGTATGTCGTGCCGGTCAAGACGCGGTTTGGCGCACGCGCCCCTGCGGCAGAGAAAGTTGTCGAGAGCATTGCAGCCACGCGCGCGGAGACGGTTGTCGCGCACGGCGCGGCAGCAGCGAATTCACTTGGCTTGACGACGCAGGTCCCGACGAAGCTTGTCTATCTGACATCGGGAAGGAGCCGCCGGCTGAAGCTGGGCGCGCAAATCGTGGAAATGAAACACGCGCCGCAGTGGATGCTGCTGCCGTCGCAACGGGCTGCAGGGGAAGCGGTGCGCGCGCTTGCATGGATCGGCAAGAGCCGAGCTTCCAAGGCCTTGATGGCTCTCAAGCAAAAGCTCCCGCCATCCACGCTTCAGGAATTGGTCGCGCTTCGGCCCGCGCTTCCCGGATGGCTATCGAAATCCATCAGTCAAACGCTCGTGCCTTCCCATGGCTGAAGCTAAGTAACGGGCAGCGAGGAACAAAAACCATGGGAAAGTTTGGAAAGGGGCTGATCGAGAGCATGCAACAGGCGGCAAGATATGCCGCTGGCACGAAAGTGCGTGGGTTGCGTGTGTCCAAGATCGAGTTGCCGGACGTGAAATCCGTCAGCACATCACCGTCATTGCGAGCGAAGCGAAGCAATCCATCTCGCAAGGCAAAGTAAGAATAGATTGCTTCGTCGCTACCGCTCCTCGCAATGACGGTCTCCTCTCGGACTGAAACCAGGCCCAAGCAGACTCATTCGAACGGCAGCTTCTCCTGGCCCTCGTCCCAATCGATGACTTCGAAGATCATCCCGCGCTTGAGCATCTCCGATTCCAGATCGGCCGCATGCTTCTTCCAGTCGGGGGTTTCGCGAACCCGAAACCGGGGTTCGGCGTTCTCCCGCTCCTGCGCATCGTCGGCGGCCAGCGCGCCACGGACGGCCGCGTACATCATGGTCAGGCTGTCGTTGGTGAAAGCTTGGTAGTTCATCGGTGTCCCTAACTTGCGAAAAAGCCGCCGCTGGGCATTTTCAGCGACGGCTTTTCGATATGCACTCAGTGACTGTCAGAAGGTCACGATAAGCCTGCGCTCGATCGGTTAATCCACGATTAAGTGTCCGGTTCCGGGCAGCTTGACTCTTCGTTCACGTTTTGTACTTATGGTGCCTCTCCCAACCTGGAGGCTCCCATGGATAACAGACTGAACGAATTACGACGTAAAATCAGCGGCTTGCGGCTGCAAATGCTGGACATGGAAGCGTCCATCCGCGACCAGATCAACCACGACCGGAATTGCACGGAATCCGCGCTCCGGCTGATGGGCATGCGGCAGGAGCTGACGGCGCTGGTCAGGGAATGGAGCCTGCTCGGCGGCGGAGAACGCCTGCCGACCATCCAGGAGAGGCTGCGGGAAAATTATCGGGCGGTGCAAAAGCGGAAGGCCCCGCCAAAGCAAAAAGCAGAGAAGCGCCGCCTCACGGCGCGGGGTGAGCGTGGCAGAACCGCTCAAGTGGTACGACGACAAGCCCGGCAATCCGTGCGGGATTAACGCCAGGGGGAACACGCTGGTCCCACCAGGATTTGGTCAATGCAATTTTTAATTCGACCACCACCAATCAGGAGGCAGTCTTCCAACGGAATAACGGCCCGCTGAGCTTTAACCACAGCCAATGAGCCAACGTCGCGCGGCGACAGCACCTTCCGTTCGCCAGGCTTTGCGTGAGCATGGTTGCATTGGAGACGGTCGGCAGCGCGGGATCGCTGGGGCCTATCTTTATGGGTATTGTCGAAGTGAACGTCATCAAGGCCGTATTCGGCTGGCCGCTGTACGCGACATGGAACGCATTGGCGTTTGCCAGCGTCCAGCCAGGTCGCCAGGCGAAGACTCTC
>Ga0193699_10000554_pt1 | contig 15885 bp, 12 predicted proteins | sample L3c2metaG_FD_160095 | JGI IMG/M metagenome (GOLD analysis project Ga0193699, IMG submission 160095) | Soil microbial communities from a riparian zone of the East river system, Colorado, United States - L3c2 | ecosystem: Environmental > Terrestrial > Soil > Riparian zone | place: USA: East...
TGCGATTTGATGTCGGGGATGTGGACCTTCTCGTCGACGTCGAGCAGGTACTGGATCATCATCATCGCGTGCTCGCGCTCCTCCAGCGCCTGGCGGTAGAAGAAGGCGGCCAACCGGGGGAGCGTCTCTCCGTCGTAGTAGACGGCGGCGCCCACGTACTGCTGGGAGGCGGCGAACTCGTTGGCGATCTGCTCGTTGAGCGCGTCGGCGAAGCTTTTCTCGGCCATGTCGTCTCCTTGCTCGACGGGGCGGGTCGCCGCAACGTAGCCGAAACCGGGAGTTCGGCCAGCCGAAGCGGGCGTCAGGCTCGCCTAACGCTCAGCCGGTCGCCGTGTAGCGGAGCTCGACCATCCGCAGTTCGGCGAAGACCGACAGCGTGTCGCTGGACGCTCCTCCGTCGCGGACGACCGTCAGCGAGAGCGGCTGGCCGTCGCGCAGCAGGTCGGGCGGGATGTCGAGGACCGTGGTTTCGACGACGCTGTGGATCGCGGTCGAGGTCGAGGAGACGTCGGGCCCGGTCCGGACCGAGCCGAGGCTCGTCCCCGGTTCCAGCGTGCGCACGTCGATCCGCCAGGTCGCGTCGCCCGTCCCGTTCGCGTCCCACAGCAGCCGCGCCTGAATGCCGGACCCGGCGGCTCTGTCGAGCGGGACCTCGATCGTGGCGCCGGCAGAGTCCTGTTCGCTCGGGCTGAAGGCGAGGGCGGGGATCCCGAAGCTCAGGAACGCCTGTGGGGTCGTCTTTGACCGTCGGCATCAGCTCGTTCGCTCCGATCGCGATCCGCCGTTCGCGGTCGGCCTCCTCGCGCTCGCCGACGGCGCCCGCTCCGAGCGGCAGTCCCAGCGTCGACTCGTCGATGTCCTCGCTGGTCAGCGAGTCGCGCCTGACCTTCGAGGAGTCGACCGAGTTGCGGTGGAGCTTCGACGCCGTCACGGCGCCCCGGTGCAGGTCGAGCGTCCTCACCTGGCCCTGCTTGATGTCGCCGGAGTCGATCCGGTTCTTGCCGGGCAGCGCGATCGCCGTGCCGCCGAGGACGACGAAAAGCGCGAGCAGGCCGAGCAGGTTGGAGCGAAGAAAGCGGCGGGCGCGAGAGAGGGCGGAAATCGAGGAGGCGCGCATCGAGGCGACTTTAGAGAGCTATCCCGTCCAGCGGAAGCCGGTCGGGGCCAGCCGCGGCTCGAGCGGACTCGCCGCAAGCCCCGGCGGCGGCTCGGCTTCGTTGTAGCCGCGAGGCGCGGTGTCGTTGGGGGTGTCCGGGTGGAAGAGGGAGGCGAGGACCTGGATCTGGCCGCGGCCGACGCCGAGCTCCCACTGGCCGCCGCCGTAGGCGCCGATGCCGCGCTCGGCGCAGTGGTCGTAGGTCTCGCAGAGATCGCGCAGGCCGCCGATCCGCGAGGGCTTGACGTTGACCATCCGCGGCGTCCAGGGCAGCGACTCGATGTCGGCGATCGAGTGGATCGGCGCGTCCCAGGTGAGGCGGTCGCGGACGGGCTCCAGGATCGGCCGCGTCTCCTCGGTGACGTCGGGGTCCTCCAGCCATGCCTCCGGGAAGGCCTCGATCAGCTTCGCGTAGAGCTCGGGGTCGGTTTCCACGTCGACGACCGTGCCCTTGTAGAAGCCCTTGAGGTCGAGCGAATCGATCGCGCCGGTCTCGACCAGCGCGCCGATCAGCTCGTCGCCCCAGTCGTTGGTCGGGTCGAGCTTGAAGCGGAGGGTGGGGTAGCGGTCGAGCTTGCGGCGCAGCGTCTCGATCGAGGAGGGCTGGTCGGGGCCGGGGGAGAGCCGCATCGAGCAGACGAACTCGACCGGGCGCGGCTCGCGCCCGAGCGCCTCGGCGAGGCCGGCACCCGACTGGCGCAGCGCCAGGTCGAGCGCCGCCGACTCGAAGGCCCAGCGCCGGTAGCGGCGTGAGACGTCGCGCTGCGGCTCCGCGGGGAAGGTGTCGACGCTCTCCATGAACTCGCAGAAGTCGCCGAGGGTCGCGTGCCCGGTGAGGTCGAGCGAGGGGCGGGCGCCCTGGAGCGCGACGTGGTCGAGCGCGTCGTAGGTGACGTCCTCGCCAAGGCCCTCCTCGCCGGCGCCCTTGATGTGGACGACCGTGGAGAGCCGTTCGAAGCCCGGGGTCTGATGCTCCAGGCCCTCCAGCTCGTAGCCCTCGATTGTCAGCGGCAGGTCGGCGAGGGCGTCGAAGGTGGCCATCGGCAGGCAAGTCTAGGGGGGAGGGTTGGGCATTCCTCGTCCGGACAAGCGCCGCGCTAATTAGCGCGGCGCTTTGAGTATCCGCCCGTTCGAGGGACATCCGCCTCCTCCCTCGGGCCGCCTGCCAGACTCGGCCAGCTGATGGAGCACACGCCGCATGGATACTGGCTCGAGGAGGCTGGAGAGGTTCAGCCGATGCCGGTGCTCGAAGGCGAAAAGCGGGCCGATGTGGTCGTGGTCGGTGGTGGCTACACAGGGATGTGGGCGGCGTGGCACGCGAAGGCGCTGGAGGCGGAGGCGCGGGTCGTGCTGCTCGAGGCCGATCGCTGCGGGCGGGGGCCGAGCGGACGCAACGGCGGCTTCTGCGAGGCGATGTGGCAGTCGCTGCCGACCATGCGTGAGCGTTGGGGGGACGCGGCGTCGTTGACGGTGGGGCGGGCGGCCGAGCGGGCGGTCGAGGCGATCGGCGCCTTCTGCGACAGCCAGGGAGTCGATGCGTGGTTCCGCCGCGCCGGCTACCTCCAAGTCTCAACCGCCGCGGCTCACGACGGCGCCTGGGACGGGGCACTGGCCGCCTGCCACGAGCTCGGCGTCGCCGGGGCGGTCCAGCCGCTCTTGCCCGCGGAGGTGGCCGCGCGGTGCGCCTCGCCCGCCTTTCGCGCCGGCGTCCTCTACCCGAATGTTGCGACGGTGCAGCCTGCGCGCTTGGCGCTCGGCCTGCGCGACCGCCTTCTCGCCACGGGGGTTGAGGTCTGCGAGGGCTCGCCGGTCCGCCGCCTGCGAACGGCGGGTGCCGGCGTGGAAGCCGAGACCGCGGGCGGCCTGGTTCGCGCAGAGCGCGCCGTGGTCGCGATCGGCGGCGCTGCGAAGGCGCCGCACGGGCCGCTGCGCGACGCGCTCACCGTCACCTCCTCGCACATCGTCCTCACCGAGCCCGTCCCCGACCTGCTCGAGGAGATCGGCTGGACCGGGGGCGAGTGCATCACCGACAGCCGCACCCTGGTCGACTACTTCCGCACGACGCCCGACGGCAGGATCGCCTTCGGCTGGGGCGGCGGGCGGATCGAGATGGGCGCTCGCCTGCGCGGCCGCGCCGAGCTCGACCGCGCGGTCGTCGAGGGGGCGATCGCTCGCCTGCGCGAGTACTTCCCGGGGCTCGCCGGCCGCCGCCTCACCCACGCCTGGGGCGGCCCAATCGACGTTTCGCCGAGCCACCTGCCGGTCATCGTCCCGCTAGCCGGCGACCGCGCCTTCGCGGCGGCGGGCTACACCGGCAACGGGGTCGGTCCGTCGCACATGGTCGGTCGCGCCCTCGCCTCGCTGGCGCTCGACCGTCGCGACGAGCACTCCCGGCTCGCCTTCGTCGACCCCGCGCCGCCGCGCGTCCCTCCCGAGCCCTTCCACTGGCTCGGCGGCGAAGTCATCCGCCGTGCCCTCCTGCGCAAGGAGAACGCCGAGCTCGCCGGCGAGGACCCAAGCTTCATCAGCGCGGCGATCTCCAAAGTCCCCTCGCTGATCGGCTTCCACATCGGCCGGTAGCGGCTGGCGCGGGTCGAAAGGGGGCGGGGTATTTCTCGAACGGGCGGATACTCAAAGCGCCGTCCTAATTAGGGCGGCGCTTGTCCGGGCGAGGAATACCCCGCCCCCTTCAAACTCAGGTCGTCGCTTGCACCGGCGGCGCGAGGACCGGTTCGCGCTCGGGCCGCACGGCCGCCATCCGCTCGGCCCGGCGCTGCTGCCACAGCACGAGCGAGACGGCGATCGCGATCACGGCGAAGAGCATCGTCGCCAGCACGTTCACCTGGACCGGGACACCGCGCAGGCTCACCCCGTACACGTACAGCGGGAAGGTCACGGTGGTGCCCGAGTTGAAGTTCGAGATGACGAAGTCGTCGATCGAGAGCGAGAAGGCGAGCAGCGCCGCGGAGACGATGCCCGGAGCCAGCAGCGGCAGGGTCACGGTGCGGAAGGTGGCGAGCGGCGTCGCGCCGAGGTCGGCGGCGGCCTCCTCGAGGTGGCGGTCGAAGCCGATCAGCCGCGAGCGCACGACCACGACCACGAAGCTGATCGAGAACATGACGTGGGCGATCAGCAGCGTGCCGAAGCCCAGCGCGAACGAGTAGTAGATGAACATCGAGAGCAGCGAGGCGCCGATCACGACCTCCGGCGTCGCCATCGGGATCACGATCAGCAGATTCGTCAATCGCCTGCCGCGGAACTTGTGCCGGACCAGCGCGATCGCCATCAGCGTCCCGATCACGGTCGAGATCGCGGTCGCCAGCAGCGCCAGCCGCAGGCTGGTCAGGAGCGCCTCGTTGAGGTCGGAGCGCGAGAAGGCGGTGCGCCAGTACTCGGTGGTGAAGCCGTGGTCGAGGCCGAAGGTGAGTTTGCCCTTGGGGGTGGCGCCGAAGGAGAAGACCGCGATGACGGCGATCGGAATCAGCATGTACGCGAGAGCGAGCCCGGTGTAGAGGAGCAGCGCGTTGCGCCGCAGCCAGGCCCAGCTCCGCGTCGCGACCACCGTCACGCCTCCTCCTCGTCGCCCATGAAGGCGCCCGTCCCCGCGAAGCGGATGTAGAGGACCACGACGGCCAGGATCAGCGCCATCATCAGGAAGGAGAGCGCCGCCGCCTCGGGGTAGTCGCGCTGGTTCAGGTAGAGCGACTGGATCACGTTGCCGACCATCGCCTGCTGCGTGCCGCCGAGCAGCTGGGCGTTGACGTAGTCGCCGAAGGCGGGAATGAAGGTGAGCAGGACGCCGGCGACGATCCCCGGCATCGTCAGCGGCAGGGTCACCTTGAGGAAGGCCTGCCGCGAGGAGGAGTAGAGGTCCTTGGCCGCCTCGATCAGGCGCAGGTCGAGCCGCTCCAGGTTGGCGTAGAGCGGCAGGATCATGAAGGGCAGGAAGTTGTAGGTGAGGCCGGCGATCACCGCCCCGGAGGTGGCGAGCACCCGGCCGTCGGGGGAGACGAGGGAGAGGCTCTGCAGCACGCTGACGACGGGGCTGGAGTCGCTGAGGATTGTCTTCCAGGCGATCGTGCGGATCAGGTAGGTGGTGAAGAAGGGCGCGATCACGGCGAACAGAAGCAGCAGCTTGAAACGGCCGGCGCGGAAGGCGATCGCGTAGGCGAGCGGGTAGGCGATCAGCAACGAGAGCAGGGTCGCCGCGCCGGCGTAGTAGAAGGAACGCAGGATCTGCTCGGTGTGGCCCGAGAGCGAGTCGGGGAGGTTCGCCCAGGTCCAATCGAAGGTGTAGCCGCTTGTCAGCGAACCCGAGCGCAGGGCGAGTTCGCCCATGAAGTACATCGGCACGACGAAGAAGATGAGGAGCCAGAGCAGGCCCGGCGCCAAGAGCCAGTAGGGGACCAGGCGCTGCTTCAGCCTCATTGCCTCACCCGGTCCGCCTCACCCGGTGAGCACGTCCTGCCAAGCTTCATTGACACGTTCCAGGTCCGGTGGCGTGTTCTGGCCGGTGCATTTGCTGGTGAACTTCTCGGTCGGGAAGACGATCTCGCTCCCCGCGAGGTCCGACCCCCGTTTCTGGAGTAGCTCTTCGACACCCTGCACCGGCGAGATGTATTCGACGTATTCGGTTATGTCGGCCGCCACGTTGGGCCGGTAGACGAAGTTCATCCAGGCCAGGGCGGCGGGCGTGTTGGACGCCCCGACCGGGATCACCATGTTTTCCGACCACCTCGTGCAGCCCTCGGTCGGCATCCGCCATTCGGCGTTGTCGTTTTCGATCAGCGAGGCGTCGCCCGACCAGCCGATCGCCGCGACGAGGTTGCCTGCGGTCAGGTCCTCGGTGTACTCGTTGCCGGTGAAGCGGCGGATCTGCCCCGAGCTGGCGGCGTCGCCGAGTTTGTTAATTGCGTCGAGCCACTGCTCGGCGCTCGCCTGCGCCGGGTCGACGCCTTCGGCGAGCATGACCAGCGGCACCGTTTCGCGCAATTCATCCAGCATCGTCACCTTGCCCTTGTATTTCGGGTCGAAGAGGTCGTTGACCGAGTGGATCTCGGGCGCCTTGGAGGTGTCGACCCAGATCCCGGTCATGCCGCCCTGCCACGGCACCGAGAACTTGCGTTCCGGGTCGAATCCGGGGCTCTCGAGACTGGGCAATAGGTTCCGGAAGACGGTCGGCAGGTCTTCGTGGTCGATCTCCTGCAGGTAGCCAAGGTCGTGCATCTGCTTCGCCATGTAGTCGGCGACGACGAAGATGCTGCGCCCCCCCGATTCCCCCTGCTCGAGCTGCGGTTGCAGCTTGCCGAAGAAGCCGTCGTTCGAGTTGATGTCCTCGATGTAGTCGACCTTGATGCCGGTTTCCCTTTCGAATTCGGCGACGGTGCCGTTCTTGCCGGGGGCGATGTAGCCCGGCCAGTTGGAGATGGTCAGCGAGCCGGTCGCCTTGCCGCCTTTCGCAGTCGTCACCTTGTCGCTGTTGCCGCCGCCGACGGTGCCTCCGCCGCAGGCGGCGAGGCCGAGCGCCAAGACGATGACGGCCACCACCGCGACCGCAGTCGAAACCGCGCTGTTCCGATCACTTCGACCTTGCATCTCAGCCACCCTCTCTCGTCGCTTCCAGCTCATTGGCGCCCACCTCACCGCTCGCCTGCTGTTCCGAGGTCCGATCGGCGATCGGCGACTCGCGCACGACGTGCATGTGCTCGGGCTCCCAGCTAAGGGCTACCCGCACGCCGCCTCCGGGCAACCGCTGCCTCTCGGCCTCGCTTGCGTTGGGCACGAGGACCGTCATCTGGACTCCTTCGCCGAGGTCGACGACGACCTGGGTCGACGTTCCCAGGTAGAGCGAGCTTTCGACCACGCCCTCGACGCGCGGCAGCCCGTTGCTCGACACCCTGCCCGCGTCGCCGACCTCGATGCGCAGCTTCTCGGGTCTGACGACGGCGTAGCAGCGCTCGCCGGGGCTCAATCCGTTCGTCGCTGCCGCCACTGCCGGCCCCTGGTCGAGCCGGATCTCATTCGGGCCCGACACCTGCGCCGGCATCAGGTTGGAGACGCCGATGAAGCCGGCTACGAAGGTGGTGGCCGGCTGCTCGTAGACCTCCTCCGGGGTGCCGATCTGCTCGACCCGGCCGCGGTTCATCACCGCGATCCGGTCGCTCATCGTCAGCGCCTCCTCCTGGTCGTGGGTGACGTAGACGAAGGTGATGCCGACCTCGCGCTGGATCCGCTTCAGCTCGACCTGCAGTCCCTTGCGCAGCTTCAGGTCGAGCGCTCCCAGCGGCTCGTCGAGCAGCAGCACCTTGGGCAGGTTGACCAGCGCCCGCGCCAGCGCCACCCGCTGCTGCTGTCCGCCGGATAGCTGCGCCGGGCGCCGCTTGGCCTCGGCCGAGAGGCCGACGCGCTCGAGCTCGGCCGCAACCCGCGTGCGGATCTCCTCCCTCGCCACCCTCTTGCGCTTGAGCCCGAAGGCGACGTTGTCCTCGACGTCGAGGTGGGGGAAGAGCGCGTAGCTCTGGAAGACCGTGTTCGTCGGGCGGCGGTGCGGGGGCAGGGAGGCGACGTCGGCGCCCTCGATCTTGATCGCCCCTTCGCTCGGCCGCTCGAAGCCGGCGATCATCCGCAGTGTCGTCGTCTTGCCGCAGCCGCTTGGCCCGAGCAGGGTGAAGAACTCGCCGCCCGCGAATTCGAGGCTGAGGTCGTCGACGGCGACGAGGTCGCCGAAGCGCTTCGTGACTCCCTTCAACTCGACGCTGGGGACAAGCCTCTCCATTTTCCTTAGCCTGACGGTACGCCGCGCGTTCAGCGCATACAAGGGGCGGAAGTCCAAAATCGGCCCTCGCGCCTTATACAACCTGTACAAGAGACGCCTTTTAACTTGACCCAATGACCACTTGATTAGGATCTTCTAGGGGTCTAGCGTTGTCCATAACGTCGTAGCAGAGAGGAGAACTCCATGGCCGTCGTGTCGCAACCGAGCTCAGAGGTGAGCACGAGCCTCCAGGATCTCGCCAAGCGACATCTGTGGCTGCATTTCGCGCGGATGGGCGCCTACGAGCACCAGGAGGTGCCGATCATCGTTCGCGGCGAGGGCTGCTACGTCTACGACGAGCACGGCAACCGCTACCTCGACGGTCTCTCCGGCCTCTTCTGCGTCAACGCCGGCCACGGCCGCACCGAGCTCGGCGAGGCGGCGGCGCGCCAGGTCGAGGAGCTCGACTTCTACACGCTCTGGAGCTACGCCCACCCGCGGGCGATCGAGCTGGCCGCGCGGCTCGCCGAGCTCGCCCCGGGCGACCTCAACCGCGTCTTCTTCACCTCCGGCGGCTCGGAGTCGGTCGAGTCGGCGCTGAAGCTGGCCCGCAACTACCACCGAATCCTCGGCAAAGGCCAGAAGCACAAGGTGATCGCCCGCGAGATCGCCTACCACGGCACCTCCCTCGGCGCCCTCTCCGCCACCGGCATCACCGAGCTGCGCTCGCAGTTCGAGCCGCTCACCCCGGGTGGCTGCCACGTCCCCAACACCAACACCTACCGCTGGCCGCAGGACCGCGAGCCGCTCTGGGCAGCCGACGCGATCGAGGAGCGGATCGTCTTCGAGGGGCCGGAGACCGTCGCCGCGGTGATCCTCGAGCCGGTCCAGAACGCGGGCGGCTGCTTCGTCCCGCCCGATGGCTACTTCCAGCGGGTGCGTGAGATCTGCGACCGCCACGACGTGCTGATGATTTCCGACGAGGTGATCTGCGCCTGGGGGCGCCTCGGCCACTACTTCGGCTGCGAACGCTTCGACTACGTCCCCGACATCATCACCGTGGCGAAGGCGCTTACCTCCGCCTACGCGCCGATGGGGGCGCTGATCGCCTCCGACACGGTCGCGGAGCCGTTCATGGAGGGCACCGCGTCCTTCGCCCACGGCTTCACCTTCGCCGGCCACCCGCTGGCCTCGGCGATCGCGATGGCCAACCTCGACGTCTTCGAGCGCGAGGATCTCTGCGGTCACGTCCTCGCCAAGGAGGCCGAGTTCCGCGGCATGCTGGAGACCTTGCACGAGCTGCCGATCGTCGGCGACGTGCGCGGCGCCGGCTACTTCCAGGCGGTCGAGCTGGTCAAGGACAAGGAGACCAAGGAGAGCTTCGACCACGAGGAGTCCGAGGAGCTGCTGCGCGGCTTCCTCTCCGGCGAGCTCTACAAGCGCGGCCTGATTTGCCGGGCCGACGATCGCGGCGACCCCGTCGTCCAGCTGGCGCCGCCGCTGATCGCCGACAGCGAGCAGTTCGAGGAGATCCACGAGGTCCTGCACGACGTGCTCAGCGAGGCCTGGAAGCGGGTCCGCCGATAGGCGGTGCCGATGCTCACCGTGCAGAGCATCCTCGACGAGCTTGACCTCGACCTCGCGGCCGGGGCGAAGGCCGCCGACGCTCCGGTGCGCTGGGTCCACATCTCCGAGCTCGAGGACCCGACCCCGTGGCTCTCCGGCGGCGAGCTGATGCTGACCACCGGCATCCCGCTGGACACGGCGGCGAAGCAGCGCTCGTTCCTCGGCCTGCTCGCCGAACACAACCTCGCCGGACTCGGCTTCGGCACCGGGTTCAACCACAAGAAGCTGCCGAAAGCGCTCGTCGAGGAGGCGGAGAAGCGGGACTTCCCGCTCTTCGAGGTGCCCTACTCGACGCCGTTCATCGCGATCACCGAGAAGGCCTTCGCCCGCCTCGTCAACGAGCAGTACGAGGTGCTCCAGCGCGGCATCGCCGTGCAGCGCCGGCTTGAGCGGCTGGTGCTCGAAGAGCGCGGCCTCGAGGAGATCGTGGCGACGATCTCCTCGGCCGTGGGCGGCACGGTGGCGATCCTCAACGGCCGTGGCGAGCGCCTCGCCGGCCGTGGCTTCCGGCGCCAGCTCTCCGCCGAGGCGGTGGGGGCGATCCGCCAGGAAGCTCTCTCCCACGCCGCCGACGGCCACCCCTTCGTGCCGGGCCATCCCTCGGTTGCCGGCCGGGCGCTCTCCCACCCGGTGATCTCGCCCGGCGGCGGCCCGCCGCAGGCCTGGGTCGTGATCGTCCGCGACTCCGGCGGCCTCGGCGACTTCGAGCGCCTGATCCTGCAGCAGGCCGTCGCCGTCGTTGCGCTGGAGCTGATGCGCCGCCGCGTCGCGCGCGAGACCGAGCGCCGCCTCGCCGGCGACGTCCTGGCGGGCGCCCTCGGCGGCCGCATGGACCCCTCCGAGCTGCGCCGCCGGCTCGAGCCGTTCGGGATCGGCGACGAGGCGGCGGTGCTCGTCTTCGCCCTCGACGACCCCGCGGCCGCCGAGCCGGCGCTCGAGCACGCGCTCGCCGCCGACGCCTGCCCGGCGGTGGTCGCCCCGCACAGCAGCGGCGGCCAGGAGCTGCTCTGCGCGGTGATCGATGCCGCCGACCGCGACCCGATCGACGTCGCCGCCGACGCGCGCAAGGCGCTCACCCGCGACCGCGGCGTCGTCCGCGCCGCCGCCAGCCGACCCGGCCCGCCGGAGGACCTGCGCCGCTCCTTCCACGAGGCGCGCTGCGCCCTGGAGGCGACCGCCTTCGGCAACGGCAGTGCCCCCGAGGTCGCCTCCTGGCGCGACCTCGGCGCCTTCACGCTGCTGCTCTCGATCCAGGACGACGAGGCCCTGCGGCTCTACTGCGACAGCGTGCTGGGCCCGGTCGAGAAGGGCGACGAGGAGTACGGCGGCGAGCTGCTGCGCTCGCTGGAGGCCTTCATCGAGCAGAACGGCCAGTGGGAGCGCGCGGCGCGCGAGGTCTACTGCCACCGCCACACGCTCCGCTACCGGATGCGCAAGGTCGAAGAGCTGACCGGGCGCGACCTCTCCCGTGCCCACGACCGGATCGAGTTCTGGCTGGCGCTGAGGGCGAGGGAGCTCGTAGGGCAATGAGGATCGGCGTCCCGAAAGAGATCAAGCCCGACGAGCATCGGGTCGCGATCACGCCGGCCGGGGTGCGCGAGATGGTCGAACACGGCCACGAGGTGCTGGTCGAGACGGGGGCCGGCGAGGGCAGCGCGATCGCCGACGCCGGCTTCGAGTCGCAGGGCGCTCGGGTCCTTCCCGACGCGGGGGCGGTCTTCGCGGATGCCGAGATGGTGCTCAAGGTCAAGGAGCCCCAGCCGGCCGAGATCGAGATGCTGCGCCCGGGCCAGCTCCTCTTCGCCTATCTGCACCTCGCGCCGGACCCCGAGCAGACCCGGGGCCTGCGCGAGTCCGGCGCCACCTGCATCGCCTACGAGACGGTCGAGGACGCCCGCGGACGCCTGCCGCTGCTGGCGCCGATGAGCGAGATCGCCGGCAAGATCGCGACCCAGGCGGGCGCCTTCATGCTGGAGAAGCCGCTCGGCGGTCGCGGCATCCTGCTCGGCGGCGTCCCCGGCGTCGCCGCCGCCAACGTGATCGTGATCGGCGGCGGGGTCGTCGGCATGAACGCCGCCACGATCGCGATCGGCATGCAGGCCGACGTCTTCGTCTTCGATAAGTCGATCGACCGCCTGCGCGAGCTGGAGACGGTCTTCGGCGGCCGCTGCTCGACCGTCTACTCGACCACCCTGGCGATCGAGCAGATGCTGCCCTGGGCAGACCTGGTGATCGGCGCCGTCCTCGTCCACGGCGCCCGCGCGCCCTTCGTCGTCCGCCGCGAGCAGCTGGCGCTGATGAAGCAGGGCGCGGTGCTGGTCGACGTGGCGATCGACCAGGGCGGCTGCTTCGAGACCTCGCGGCCCACCACACATCACGATCCCACCTTCGAGGTCGACGGGATAACCCACTACTGCGTCGCGAACATGCCCGGGGCGGTGCCGATCACCTCGACCTACGCGCTGACGAACGCGACCCTGCCCTACGCGACCGCGCTGGCGGACCACGGCGTCGCCGGCGCCATCCGCCGCGATCCCGGCCTGCGGCTCGGGGTCAACGTCGTCGCCGGCGAGGTGACGCATCCGGCCGTTGCGGAGGGGGTCGGCGCGACCTGCGTCCCGGTGGAGCAGGCTCTTGAGATCAAGGACAACGTGGAGGTGAGCTGAGAGATGGCGACGGCGGCGAAGACCAAGCTGAGCAACTTCATCGGCGGCAAGGCGGTCGATCCCGCCGAGGGGCGGCGCGAGGAGGTGGTCAACCCGGCCACCGGCGAGGCGATCGCCGAGGCACCGCTCTCGAGCAAGGCCGACGTCAACGCCGCGGTCGAGGCGGCGAAGGGCGCCTTCGAGGGCTGGGCGGCGACCCCCCCGGGCGAACGCGCCCGCGCCATGCTGCGGATGGCCGACCTGATCGAGGAGCGCGGCGAGGAGATCGCCGACCTCGAGGCCGCCGACGCCGGCAAGCCGCGCTCCGCCGTGCTCGAGGACGAGATCCCCGTGATGGCCGACAACCTGCGCTTCTTCGCCGGCGCCGCCCGCTGCATGGAGGGCCGCGCCGCGGGCGAGTACATGGAGGCGCACACCTCCTTCATCCGGCGCGAGCCGATCGGCGTCGTCGGCCAGATCACGCCCTGGAACTACCCGTTGATGATGGCGATCTGGAAGATCGGCCCGGCGCTGGGGGCCGGCAACACGGTCGTCCTCAAGCCGGCCGAGACGACGCCGCTGACGACACTGCTCTTCGCCGAGTGGTGCGCCGACCTGCTGCCCCCCGGCGTCCTCAACGCGATCGGCGGCCACGGCGAGCCGACCGGCGCCGAGCTCGTCACCCACCCCGACGTCGAGATGGTCTGCCTGACCGGCTCGCCGCCGACCGGCAAGTGGATCGCCAAGGCTGCCGCCGACTCGCTCAAGCGCGTCCACCTCGAGCTCGGCGGCAAGGCCCCGGTCGTCGTCTTCGACGACGTCGAGATGGAGACGGCGATGGAGACGATCGCCGGCACCGGCTACTACAACGCCGGCCAGGACTGCACCGCCGCGACCCGCGTGCTCGCCTCGACCAAGGTCTACGACGACGTCGTCAACGGCCTCGCCGGGCAGGCGAAGGGGCTGGTGCTGGGCGACACGAGATCCGCGGACACCACCCTCGGGCCGCTCAACTCGCAGCGCCAGCGCGAGCGGGTCGAGGGCTTCCTCGAGCGGCGACCCGAGCGGGTAGAGGTCGTCACCGGCGGCGCCGAGCCCGACCTTCCCGGTTACTTCCTCGAGCCGGCGGTGGTCGCCGGACTCGAGCAGGGCGACGAGATGATCCAGGACGAGATCTTCGGGCCGGTGATCACCGTGCAGCCCTTCTCCGACGAGGCGAAGGCGATCGAGTGGGCCAACGGCACCCGCTACGGCCTCGCCTCCTCGGTATGGACCCGGGACGTCGGCCGCGCGATGCGCGTCGCCAACGCTCTGCGCTTCGGCTGCGTCTGGATCAACGACCACATCCCGCTCGTTTCGGAGATGCCGCACGGCGGCTACAAGCAGTCCGGCTACGGCAAGGACCTCTCCGTCTACGCGCTCGAGGACTACACGGAGATAAAGCACGTCATGGTGAACTTGGAATAGGCCCATCCCGGTAGGGGTTCCACTTAACTTTTTCGGTGAGCGGAAGTGGCGTCCGAGATGAGGGGCGGCGAAAAAGTACAAGACGTTTCACCCCTACCGGGATGGGCCTCAGCCGACCGCACGCATACGATCAGCGCCTCGTGAATCGAGCAGGCAGAGGACTAGTGGCTGGAGTGGTGCTGCTCAGCGCTTTCTTCACGCTCGGCGCCGCGGCGCCGGAAGCGGAAGAGGAGCCGCGCTGCCATGGGCGGCGGGCGAAAATCGTCGGCACCGACAGGGACGATGTCCTGCGCGGGACGCCGCAGCGCGACGTGATCTGGGGCGGCCTCGGCGACGACACGATCATCGGCAGCCTCGGCAACGACCTGCTCTGCGGCGGCCCGGGGGCGGACCTGATCCACGGCGGGCGCGGCAACGACGTGGCCGATGGCGGCGCCGGCGACGATGACCGGGTGATCGGCGACCTCGGCGACGATCGCCTCTTCGGTGGCCCGGGGGAGGCCGACGAGGTGGCCGGCAACCTCGGCATCGACATCCTCAGCGGCGGCACGGGCAGCTTCGACCTCGTCCACGGCGACTACGGCTACGACCGCATGGACGGCGGCGCCGGAGGGGCGGACATCGCTTCCTTCGCCACAGACGTCGCCTCGCCGGCGGGCGGCGGCGTGCGCGCCTCGCTCGTCACCCACCGGGCGCTCGGCGACGGCCACGACCGGCTCTTCCGCTTCGAGAACCTCGAGGGATCGGCCTTCGACGACGTCCTGATCGGCGACCCGCGCGGCAACGCGATCGACGGCGGCGCGGGCGACGACGCGATCGACGGCGGGGCGGGTCGCAACGAGATCGACGGCGGGCCGGGAACCGACGGCTGCAAGGGGGCGAAGGGGCACACCGCCTCCTGCGGGCCCGAAAAGGCGCCGAAATCCTCGGCCTATGTGGAGCTCGACGCGACTCGCGGCGGTGGCGCCGGCCTCGAGATCGTCGGCGGCGACGGGCCCGACGACTTCACCGTCGCCTTCGACGAGCGGTCGGGCTCCTTCGGGGTGACAGCGGCAAAGGGGATCGCGCTCGGCGCCGGCTGCCTGCGGATCAGCGCGGTGCAGGCGAGCTGCCCGGCCGATGGACCGGCCCGCTGGCTGATGGCCGACCTCGGCGCCGACGCCGACCGGCTGCGCGTCGAAGGCTCGCTCACGACGGTCGGCAGCGTGCGGCTCGCCGGCGGCCCCGGCGACGACACGATCCAGGCCGGCTTCGGCGCCGACCGCCTCTACGGCGGCGCCGGCTCGGACGGCCTGATCGGCAGCACCCCCGGACCGACCTTCCTCTATGGCGAAGAGAACGGCGACCTGCTCGCGGCGGGGGGCGGCTGCGCGGGGGGCGCGATCGTCGGCGGCCCCGGACGCGACGACGCCTCCTTCGCCGAGACCCAGGCGCACCCCGGCCTCCTCTACGTCTCCTTCCCGCGCGGGGAAGCCTGGATCGACGCGGTCCGTGGCTGCCACCCGGTCGTGCTCGACGAATCCAACGAGGACATGGAGGGGTCCTTCGACAACGACGTCCTCGTCGGCGACGGGCAGAAGAACAGCATCCTCGGCCAGCCCGGGGAAGACCGCTTCTACGGCGGCGGTGGCGACGACGTGATCGACGCCCGCGACGGCGTCCGCGACGGCTCGATCCAGTGCGGCCACGGCAAATACGTCAGGCCGAAGGGCAAAGCCGCGGCGAAAGCGCCGCCCGTCCTCGTCGGCACGCCCGCTGGTCTCGCCCTCGCGGACAGCTTCGATCCCTCGACGGTCCTCTGCAGCGAGACCAACTACGGCAAACCGGTACCCGGCCTGCACCCGGATCGCAACTAGGCCATCCTCTCCCTTCAGGAGCGGTCACGGCCGCAGTTCGGTGAAGCCGGCGGCTGCGAAGTCGCCGTCGAAGGCGAGCGCCTCCTGAATCCCCTTCGCTCGCATGTAGGCAAAGCTGGTGGCTTCGACGAAGGAGTACTCGCGCTCGTCGTGCTGGCGAAGCCATTGGAGCGCCTCGTCCTCGAGGTGCTCGGAGATATGGGCCACTTGCACATGGCGGCCCTCGTCACCGATGCTGTCGACGACTTCCACAGCCCTTGCGTGGAAGCGCTTGTAGCGCAGCCAGGTCCAGGTCTCGCCTCTGACGTGATTGGTCGTCACGATCCGTCGGCCGGCGACTCGCTTGAAGAGCTCTAGTGCTGTTTGGTGATGGGGGTCCCT